>Ga0315278_10007241_pt1 | contig 10129 bp, 9 predicted proteins | sample YL17G06_0_MG_FD_203880 | JGI IMG/M metagenome (GOLD analysis project Ga0315278, IMG submission 203880) | Sediment microbial communities from Yellowstone Lake, YNP, Wyoming, USA - YL17G06_0 | ecosystem: Environmental > Aquatic > Freshwater > Lake > Sediment | place: USA: Wyoming | collected... | reverse complement strand
GGGGCATCTCGCCTTGCAGGATCACGGCCGGGAACGGGCCGCCCGCCGCGGGCGTGAAGATGCCGACGTTCAGGCTCAGCTGCTCTTTGGGGCCGAACGTCAGGCGCACGAGGCGGTACCTCGCGCGGCCCTCGCGCACGGTCGACGACAGCATCTCCCTGCCACGCACGTTTCCGGGCGGCGGCGGCATCTGACCGGTCGCGTAGAACTCGAGCGTGCGCCTGATTTCCGCGCGCCGCTTCTGCCACTGGCGCGCCGCGGTCACCCTCGTGCCGTCGTTCGTGATCAGCACGTCGGGCATGGCGAGGCGGGCTGGCAACTCGTTCACGCCCGGCAGGCGGCCCATGGGGGCCTTGATGGCGGGGACGGGAACCTCGCGGGGGTCAGGTCTGCCCGGCGCTGGAGACGGGCCGGTCTGTGCGGTCAGGACACAGGCGCCCAGCAGGACGCTCGCACACAACAGCTTGGACGTGGACACGGCGGCGCTCCGGGGGCCCGCGCCTACCGCGCCAGCAGCTTGTCGATCGTCGCCAGCAGCTGATCGTGCGGCACCGGCTTCTCGAGGAAGGCGTCCACCGGAAGCGCGTCCTCGTTCGGGCCGAAGCGGTGCGTCGTCGTCCGGTGGATCGACGTCAGCACGACGATCGGTACTGCCCGGTAGGCGGCGTACTTCGAGTCGTCCGCCGGGTCCCGAAGCAGCTGCGACACCCGGAAGCCCTCGGTGTAGCGGTCCATCATCACGTCGAGCAGGATCAGGTTCGGCGAGATCTCTCCGACCGCGCGCAGGCCGGCCTCGCCATTCGGCATCGAGTGGAACTCGTGGCCATGCGCCTCGAGCAGGATCTTCATCGACGCGACGAGATCGCGATCGTCGTCAATCATCAGGATCTTGGCCATCTCGCGCCCTCCTCATTCTCGCGCCCTGCGGCGCATGGTTGACCTCGATGCGGCAGCGGTCAGGGGCAGGAGGACCGCGATCGTCGTGCCCCTCCCCTCCGCGCTTTCAAGCTCGATCGTCGCGCCGGCCCGACAGGCCACGGCGCGGACGATCGGCAGCCCCAGGCCGGTGCCCAGCTCCTCGAGCGCCTTCGCGTTGGCCGCCCGGAAGAACTCCTCGAACACGTTCGCACGGTTGTCCGCGGGAATGCCGATCCCCTCGTCGGCGACCACGAGGCGTGCGAAGCGCGAATCCTGCTCGATCGAAACGCGGACCGTTCCGCTGGTCGAGTACGTCACCGCGTTGCGCACCAACTGCGTGACAAGCGGGTCGAGCAGCCCGGAGGCAGCCGATACCAGCACCGACGCGGTTGGACTCGCAAGGCCGAGCTCGAGGCCCTTCGCGCGCGCTGCCGGCTCGAACCTGGCGCACACGTCGCGGACCAGGACGCCAAGGGCCGTCGGACCTCCGGCGTCGGCCATGCCGGTCCTGATCGACGCCAGGTCGACCAGGTCGTCGACGAGCGTCTGGAGGTAGGCCATCCGGGCCTCCACTCGGCGCACCAGGTCCGCCTGTTGAGGGTCCATCTTGCCGACATAGCCCTGGGAGAGCAGCGACAGCATCGTTCGGGAGACGGCAACCGGGGCCCGGAGGTGGTGCGTCACCTGGGAGAGGAACGCTCCGGCGTCGATGGGGGGCGACGCTGCTTTCCTTTTCGCCATAAACACTCCTGCACCGCGGATTATCCTCTGTGGGGTCACATCTTGCATCATCACTTTTTGCACGGTCTGTCCCCAGCCCGTGGAACCCTTTGGCGCCGGATGCGTTTGAGGTAGTACGTGGTCCGCCGTCGGGGCGGCGGGCGCGGCACCCAGCCCTTCATGGAGACAGCATCATGATCCTCACCAGCCCCTCCGGTCGGTTGTCCAGGTCCTTCCCGCTGGCGGCACTACTCGTCGCGTCGCTCGCGCTGGCGCCGCACGCGGCGGCGCAAACCGCCGGAGGCTCTTTCGAACGGACGCTGAAGGTGACCGGCCCCGTGGAGTTGAGCATTCGAACGGGTTCGGGCCGGATTCGCGTCATGGCCGGCGCCGGCGACACCGTCAGGATCGCGGCGCGGCTGCGGGCCGACAACTCCTGGTTCTCGGGCGACGTCGGCGCCAGGATTCGGGAGATCGAGAAGAACCCGCCTGTCGAACAGGCCGGGAACTCTATTCAGGTGGGTCGGTTCGCCGACGAGAACGTCGCGAATCACATCAGCATCAGCTATGACGTGACCGTGCCCTCGCAAACGAGTGTGAATGCCAGGACGGGGTCCGGCAGTATCGACATCGGTGACGTGGACGGAACGGTCGACGCCAATACGGGTTCAGGGTCAGTCACGGTCGGGCGCGTCGCCGGAGCGGTGGTCGCCGGCACCGGGTCTGGCAGCATCACGATCACCGGGGCCGGCAGCCTCAAGGCGCACACCGGCAGCGGCTCCATCCGCGCCTCGGCCGTTGCCGGAGCCGCGACGGCGAGCAGCGGGTCGGGGAGCGTGCACGTCACCCAGAGCGGCAAGGGCGACGTCGACGTCTCGTCCTCGTCGGGCGACGTGGTGGTCACCGGCGTGAACGGTGCCGCCCGTGTTTCGGCCTCGAGCGGGAGCATCGAAGTCGAGGGGCGCCCCACAGGCCCCTGGGACATCCACTCGTCGTCGGGCGGCGTGACGGTTCGGATTCCGTCGGACGCCAGGTTCGACCTCGACGCGCACGTGTCTTCCGGCCGAATCGAAACGGCGCACCCCCTCACCATGACGGGGACGATCGACAAGCAGCGGCTGCAGGGCAAGGTCCTCGGCGGCGGCCCGCTCGTCAGCGTCCGGACGTCGTCTGGCGGGATCCGGATTCAGTAGCGCCCGGCCCGCGGGGTCACATCGTGCGAAATGTGATGATGCAAGATGTGACCCTCTTGGGGTCTTACCGCCCCGTTTTCGGACGGGTGCTGATCCCGAGGAGGGAGTACAGTCGGATTCTCCTCGAATGCAGGAGGTCGTCCATCGCCCTCCATTCAGGAGATCCCGTTTGTCGGAGAAGGATTCACGGCCGATACCTCGCCCCTCCGAGCGACCGTGCCGAGCATGACCGACATCGCCCGCACCTCGACCACGCCCGATCCGATCCACAGGAGCCCCGACGGGGCACCGGCAAGTCCCCCGGGCGGCGCCTCCTACGGCGCAGCCATGACTGAGACTCGAGAGGCGCCGACGGCGAAACGGCTGTCGACGCCGAACCCGAGGGGTCGGCACAGGGACGATGACGACGCCACCGCCCGGGCCGGGCCACCCGGCGATACCGCCCGGGCGGCCTCCGATCGAGGGGCCTCGCCGCTAGTCTTTCAGAACCGTGCTAAACACCTTCTGTGCTGGCAGCTTCTTGGTGCAGAAGAACCAGTCGTAGCACTTCATCTCCTCCTTGCCTTCCATGCGGTCTTTGGCAACGCCGCACGAACCCGCCGGCGGGACGATGACATCGTCGCCCGGCTGCCAGTCCGCCGGCGTGGCGACCGAGAACGCATCGGCGGTCTGCATGGCGATCAGCGCGCGGTACAACTCATCGAAGTTGCGCCCGAGGCTCAAGGGATAGTAGATGATCGCGCGAATGGTCCCCTTGGGGTCGACGAAGAACACCGCCCGGACGGCCTTGGTCGTGCTCTCGCCGGGCTGGATCATGCCGTACGTTCTGGCCACCGTCATGGTGATGTCTTCGATCAAGGGGAACTTCACCTCGACATCCTTCATCCCCTTGTACTCAATCTTCTCCTTGATCGTTCGCAGCCAGGCGATGTGACTGTACAACCCGTCCACCGAGAGGCCGACGAGTTTGCAGTTGGCCTTGGCGAACTTGTCCTGGAGCGCGGCGAAGGTCATGAACTCCGACGTGCACACCGGCGTGAAATCCGCCGGGTGGCTGAAGAGAATGACCCAGCTGCCCGAGTAGTCCCCGGGGAAGTGGATCTCACCCTGAGTGGTGACGGCGTTGAATTCCGGCGCCTTGTCGCCGATGCGGGGCATCGGGCGGGCCTGCATCTGCTGTTCGGTGTCCATGTGTCCTCTCCTCTCCGGTTGTTTTCGGTGCGTGTCGATCTTCAGTGAAACCAGTGACCCTCGCGTGCCAAGCGTGGACATCATCTCACGTCGGCACGAGCGGTGATATCCTCTCGGCCAATGGCCGCACCGCTTCGCACCTCCCGCGTCCTGCTTGCCAGCACGCTGGCGGGCATCGGGCTACTGGTGGTCGGGTCTTTCGACTACGCCGCGACCGAACGCGACCTGCTGCAGCTGCTGCGTGAGCAGGCGGTCACGCTTCGCCATACGATCGCCGCCGCGGCCCGGGCAAACCAGGCGGCAGGTGCGCAGGCCGAAGCGCAGATTCAGGAGCGCCTGCTCGACAACGCGCGGCTGCTCGCCGAACTCGATCGCCGGCGGCGGCTCGACCCGGTCTTCCTCGACAGCATTGCCACCCGGAATCGGCTCTTTCGCGTCGCCGTGTTCGACCGGCACGGCACACGCGAGTACTCGAGCGGTGGAGAGGGCGCCGGATTCGGCGCCAGCGGACGCGGCTTCCCGGCCGCAGGCCTGCTGCGACAGCTGATGACCGGCAACGAGATGGAAGCCGTTGGTGAGTTGCACAGCCCGCGGTGGGGTGGCCGCGCGCGCATCGCAGCGGGGATTCGCCGTTCGAACGGCGGCGTCATCCTGCTCAACGCCGACGCCGGCGAGATCGACGCGCTGCAGCGCCAGATGTCGCTCGAGAGCCTGGCGCAGGACATGGTGGCGTCAACAGGGCAGCTGGCCTACGTGACGCTCGACCGGGGGGACCTGCACATCGCCAAGGGCGACCTCCCGGAGCCGACTCCCGCAGCGCCGATCGTCGCCGGCGAGTGGACAGGCGGGCCGCTCCTCGAGCGGGAACTGTCCGTACGGGGCCGCCCGGTGCTGGAATTCGCGGGGCCCGTGGAGCTCGGACAGGACCGGACCGCCAGCCTCCGGGTCGGACTTCGACTCGACGATCTCAGACGCTCGGAGCGGCGGATGATGATTCGGCTTGCCGTCTCGCTCGGCGCCGCCCTGATTCTGTCGCTGCTCGCGCTCGGCACGGTGTGGCTGCGCCAGGCCTACAGCGCCCTGAGCAACAAGCACGCGCTGGCCGAGGCGGCGCTACGCCGGCGTGACCGTCTGAGCGCGATGGGCGAACTTGCCTCCACGGTTGCGCACGAGGTGCGCAATCCGCTGAATGCCATCGCGATGAGCGCACAGAGGCTCGGTCGCGAGTTCCCGGCGGTCGCCTCGGCCGAAACCACTGAGGATCGCGCCGAACTCGAGCAGTTGCTCGGCGTCGTTGAGAGCGAGACACGCCGCATCAACGACGTCGTGCAGCAGTTCCTGGAGTATGCCCGCCCGCCGAAGCTCGCGCCGCGCGACACCAGCCTCGCGACCGAGGTGAGGGAGACCGTGGACTCGCTCCGGGCGCTGTCCGAGTCGCGCGGGGTGAGGCTGGAGATCGAGGCCGGCACGGCCGGAACGGCGCTCTGCGACCCGGGCCAGCTGCGCCAGGCTTTGGACAACCTCGTCCGGAACGCCATCGAGGCGACGCCGGAAGGCGGCCAGGTGACCGTGGTCGCGGCCAGCGGCAGCAAGGGACACACGATCGAGGTTCGCGACACGGGTGTCGGCATCGCGACCGAGGATCTCCCGAAGGTGTTCGACCTGTACTTCACGACGAAGCCACATGGGACGGGTGTCGGCCTGGCGGTGACCCAGCAGATTGTCAGCGCACACGGTGGGACGATCGAGGTGGATTCGGCAGAGGGGCGCGGAACTCGGATGACGATCCGGCTGCCGCTCGTCTTCGAGGGAGGCGCCGGTGCCTGAGCACGTGATCCTCGTGGTGGACGACGAGCAGGCGCAGCGGACCGTCCTGGCGGGCTTCCTGCGCAAGCGCGGGTTCGAGGTGCTCCAGGCGCCCGGGGTCGGGGAGGCGCTGTCCCAAGTGTCCGCCCGGCTGGTGGACCTGGTCCTCACCGACCTGCGAATGCCGGACGGCACCGGCCTCGATGTGCTGAGCGGCGTGCGGAAGATCAATCCCGAGATCGCGGTCGTGGTGATGACCGCCTTCGGGACCGTCGCCAGCGCCGTTGACGCCATGAAGCACGGCGCCTCCGACTACTTGACCAAGCCGATCAACCTCGACGAACTGGACGTGCTGATCGGTCGCACGCTGGAACGGCGGGCGCTGGTGGCCGAGAACCGCGAGCTGAAGCTGCAGCTCGAACGACGATACCGCCTCTCCGGGTTGGAGACCGCGAATCCGCGGATGGCCGACGCGATCAACATGGCGGCCCGAGCCGCGACGAGCCGGGCGACCATCCTGATCCGCGGCGAGAGCGGGACGGGCAAGGAGTTGATGGCGCGGGCGGTCCACTACGCAAGCCCGCGCGGGAAGGGGCCGCTCGTTGCGGTCAACGTGGCCGCGCTCCCCGACACCCTCATCGAATCGGAATTGTTCGGTCACGAGCGCGGCGCGTTCACGGGCGCCGATCGCGAGCACCGCGGCCGGTTCGAACTCGCCGACGGCGGTACATTGTTCCTGGACGAGATCGGCGACCTGCCGAAGAGCACGCAGGTGAAGCTGCTGCGCGTTCTCCAGGAGCAGGCCTTCGAACGGCTCGGCGGCACGCGCACCTTGCGCGTGGATGTTCGCGTCATCGCCGCGACCAACCGGGACCTCGAGGCGATGATTGCGCAGGGCGAGTTTCGCGACGACTTGTACTACCGCCTCAACGTCGTCTCCATCGACATTCCCCCCCTCCGCGAGCGGCGCGAAGACATCCCGGCACTCGTTCAGCTGTTCCTGCAGCGGTTTGCCAACGAACGGCCCGTCCCCGTAACGGAGATCTCGCGCGAGGCGATGGATCTGCTGGTGAAATACGAGTACCCGGGTAACGTGCGCGAACTCGAGAACCTGGTGCACCGGGCTGTGGTGCTGGCACGCGAGCGGACGCTGACGACGGCGGACCTGCCGATTCGGGTCGCGCGAATGAAGGCCGACGGACACGTGGAGGCGGCGACGACGTTCGTGGAACGCGTGGCCGAGTTCGAACGCGCGCTCATCGTCGAGGCCCTCGACCGGGCGGACGGGGTGCAGACTCGGGCCGCGCGCGCGCTCGGGATGAGCGAGCGCCACCTGCGCTACAAGCTGCGGAAATACAAGCTGGGCCAGGCAGAGGATGAGCCGGGCGACGAGGAGGGAGGCGAGGAGCCGACCGAGTAAGGGTCAGTCCATGTCGCGCAGTTCGTCGTCCAACTGCTGCTCGTATGCCCGCCCGCCGGCGTCGGGGCCCGCGGCGGACGGCGCGGGCGTGGCAGTTCGGGGTGGCGCGGCGTCGCGGCGGCCCCGGGTCATCCGCTTGACCAGCCCCACCAGGCCGAACGCGCTCACCCCGAAGACCAGCCACGGCGTTAGGTACAGGAACCGGCTGAAGCCGCGGTTCGGCGGCTCGGCGAGTATCCGCAGGCTGTACTGGGCAACAAAGGAGTCCAGGATCTGCTGACGGTTCATCCCGCGGCCGAGCCGCTCCCGGATCTGCGCCTTCACCTCGTCGGACGCCTGCGACGCGTGCTCGGACACGGGCTGCATCCAGCAGCACGGGGCGATCAGCATCCGCTCGATCTGCCGCGCCTCCTTTTCGAGAGGCGCCGTGAGGACCGGCGGGGCGGGTTGAACGGTTGCCTGGCGGGCAGCCGCTGGCTGGGCGGCCGCAAAGAGCAAGACGGCCAGGCTCCATCCGAGCACCCTCATCGCCGGTCCTCCTCGCCCGTTGGCGGCAACCCCTGGATGATCTGGGCCACCTCGATTGGGCGCTTGCCGTTCTCAGTGGCCAACTGCCGCATGTTACTCTCGGCCGTGGCCCCCGTAAACCCCGCCTGGCGTAGCCGCGCCAGGGCGGCTTCGACCGGGACATCCGCTTCCTCGCAGAGCTGACCGACCGTCTTTCGTCCGAACCCGCCGCCCTCGGCCACCGGGACCGATGCGGCCTTGGCCTGTCCGAGCGCCTTCAGGTAGACCTGCCGCGGCGTGACCTTGTAGGTCGTCGCCAGCGACTGGAGCGTCACGTCGGTGCCCGGCGCCGTCATCCCGGCCTCACGCAGGTTCTCCATCGCCCGGTCGACGGGCAGCTTGTTCGTCTCCGCGAACTTCGCGACCGTCCACAACTCCGCGTGGGGCACCGGCGGTTCGGTCGCCGGGTCCGACCAGGAGTTCTTCGCCCGCTCGCCCTGCGTCATGACGGTCGAGAAAGGGGGAACGCCGACGATGGTCAGGAGCAGCACGGTCGCGCCGACCGCTGCGGCGAGGCCCATTTCCTTCCCGCGGTGAAGCCCCTCGCCGGCCTTCCGTCGCAGGTAGTTCAGGATCACTCGCCAGTTGAAGTAGATGTGGAGGGCGATCGCGCCGAGAAAGAGCAGCGTGAACACCGTGTGCACGGCCTGCCAGTCGGCCTTCTGCAGCCGACCGAACGTCCACTGCGACCAGTTGGCCACGCGTCCGGGGGGCGAGATGAACAGCACGAGGCCCGAGGCGGCGATGACGACGAAGGAGAGAATGACGTAGAACGTGACGAACGCTCGCCAGTAGAAGGCGTCCTTGCGGCCGGGTTTCATGATCTCGTGCTCCTGCTCGAATTCCGGATGACTGCCGTCTGACTCCGCGGGAGCAGGCCGGGACAGGAACCGTCCCAGCCTGTTCCCGCGGTCGTCTCGTTACCGGCGGGGTCCACGACCCTTGCCCTTGGGGCCGGTTCCGTCGCAGATGCCCGTACCGGTGCCGGCGCCGGCCGGAGCGCCGACGCCCGTGCCGTCCTGCGGTCCGACGTGCGTGCCGTTGCCCTTGCCGCGGCCGTGGCCCTTCCCCAGGCCCTGTCCGTTTGCGCCACGCGTGCCATTCTGGAAGTTGTCGCAGATGCCATCGCCGTTTGCGTCGACGAACTTGGCCCCCACCGTCGCCTGACCGCCGGCCTTCGGGGCGGCCGCCGGCCTGCCCTGCGCGGCCGCCATCGCAGCGGTCACGAGCAGCGCTCCCAACGCGAGAATCAATGCGCGTTTCATGGTTCCTCCTGTCGGTTTCCGTCGGCTGCGATGCGACCATCGCACCGTGCTTGTCCTGTGAGAAGGCAAGGACCGGACCACCGCTGGCAGCCACGGCTGCAAGTGCCATAACGCACTGACGCGTCGAGACTTGCACTAGAAGGACGATTCAGGACGTCCGGGTGTGAGGGGCGAGAATCTCGACCGGACGGTCGGGGAGTTCGACCAAATGGTCGAACGGGAGATCAGCAGACCCTCGCAGGCTTGCCAGCCCGCCTTCGCCGCTTCCGCCGTCGCCTTGCAGGCTTCGGCAGGACAAGTCGGGCCATGGCGGGTGGCTTGCCTAGCCGTGGCTCGTTTGCTGGAAGGATGAGGTCCGCCTTCGCCGCTTCCGCCTTCGCCTTTCAGGCTACGGCGGACACGTCGCGGCTTCGGCGAGACAGCCTTCGCCTGTCAATGGCTCGCTGGCTTGCCTAGCCGAAGCTCGCCGAGGAGGGTGCGCCAGCTCACCCGCAGGTGAGCGAAGGCTGGCGGAGAGAGAGGGAGACGCGAAAGGGCGTCTTCCTCACTCGCCATGAAATAGGCACTTGCGCTGTGAGCCGCAGCGGTGAAACGACTTGGCTCTCTTCGGCCGGCTACTCGCGGCAGCCACGGATTGCTGAGTTGTTCGTCCTCTGCGGCGGCCTGGGCACACGGATGGGCACACGCGTTGGCATCCGGAGCTGGTTCATCGACGACGCAAACGGCCGCCAGCCCGGAATGAGCCCTACATGTCCGCGCGCGACAGGCGGCGGGCGGCCAGTGCGACGGGCAGAATCATCCAGGCTGCCAGCGAGCCGGACAGCACGACGGCAGCGCCCGACGGGCCGCCGGTGAAACGCAGAAGGGCGAGCGAGGCGGCGCCGAAGGCGGCGGTGCCTTCGATGGCGAGCAGCGTGGCCGTTCGCACCGCATCCACCGGGTTGACGAGCACCGCGGTGATCAGCAGGCGTGAGGCGTGGCCGGACCGGAGCAGCGAGGCCACACCGAGCGCGGCCAGGTCGAACAAGACCACGGCGACGAACCACACG
>Ga0315278_10007239_pt1 | contig 10131 bp, 1 predicted proteins | sample YL17G06_0_MG_FD_203880 | JGI IMG/M metagenome (GOLD analysis project Ga0315278, IMG submission 203880) | Sediment microbial communities from Yellowstone Lake, YNP, Wyoming, USA - YL17G06_0 | ecosystem: Environmental > Aquatic > Freshwater > Lake > Sediment | place: USA: Wyoming | collected... | reverse complement strand
GGTGCGCGCCATCGACGCCGGCCTCGCGCCCCCCTATCTCGGCTACGCGGAAGCCTCGGTCACGACCTCGGCGGCCAGCCCGGCCGGAAGCGTCGCGCTCGCGGCGACCCCCTCGACACTCGAGGCCGACGGCGTGTCGATCGTGTCGATCGTGTCGGGCGCGGTGAAGGATTCCTTCGGAAACGCCGTGGGCGCGGGCATTCCATTCACCGTCACGGGCTCGCTCCTCGTGCCGGCGGGCGACACCGATCTGGGGACCCCGGGAGTTCAGTGGATGACGAACGCCTCGAGCGTCGTCTCGGGAAGCACGAACGCGGGGACCGTGCGCGGCGCGGGCGGCGTCTCGGTCGCGTCGATTGCGGGGAGCGCGGCCGGAAGCACGCCGGTCGCGCTCCTCGCGGGCGCGCCCTCGGGGACGATCGCGCTCGCCGCCTCCCCGGCATCGATCGTCGCCGACGGCTCGGCCACCACCGCGGTCACCGCGCCGGGCCTCGCCGACGCGAACGGCAATCGAGTCGAGAATGGAGAACTCGTCACGATCGCGAGCGACCTCGGCGCGATCGTGACGCCCGACGCCGACGCGGGAACCGCCGGCATCCAGGTCGCCGCCTCGAACGGCGCGATCGCCTTCACGCTCCGCTCTGGCGTCGCCCTCGGGACCGCCACGGTGACCGCCGCTTCGGTGCGTGGAAGCGCGGCGGGCACGACCTCGGTTCTCTTCGGCGCCGGCTCGATCGACGCGGGGCAGTCGCTCGTGGCTGCCACGTCGCCGGCGACGGTGGGCCCCACGGGGAGCACGGTCACCGTCACGCTTCGGGACGCGCAGGGTCACGCGCTCCCCGGAATTCCGGCCGATTCGATCTCGCTCGCGGTCACGGGCGTTCCCACGGCCGTCACCGCGCTCGGAGGCGCCACCGACGCCTCGGGCGCGGTCGCGTTCCGCCTCACCGCAACGCTCGCCGCGAGCGCGACGGTCGCCGCGACCGCGAAGGGGGTCCTCCTCTCGGCGGCTCCCACGGTCGCCTTCGTCTCCGGGCCGGTCGACCACTACACCACGGCCGGTCCGGTCCCGCCCCTCCTCGCCGGACGCCCCGACACGCTCCGCGTCACGGCGCGCGACGTCTACGAGAATCCGACGTCGAGCGCCGTCGGCTCGCGCATGAGCGTACGCGTTCTCGGCGGACTCGCGATCGCCCCGGACACGGTCCAGTTCTCGGGCGCCTCGACGGACGTTCCCTTCACGCCGACCGCCGTGACGCAGCTGACGCTCCTTCTGCGCGAGGTGACCGCGCCGTTCCAAACGGTGACCTACGGGCCCGCCGCGGTTTCGCCCGCGGGACCCTACGCCATCGACTCGCTCGCGGTCGCGTCCACCACGCTCGCGGCCGGCGACTCGACGGCGGTCGACCTCTGGATCGACGACGCCTACGGCAATCGCCAGCCGGGCGCGACGGTCTCGGCGGCCGTGCTCGCTGGGAGCGGAATCGCGCTCCCGTCGAGCGCGATCACCGACGCCGCGGGCCACGCTCGCGTCTCCATCCATGCCGGGGGAACGCCGGGAACGCTTTCCGTGCGCTTCCTCGCGGTCGGAAGCCCCGCCCCCGACGCGGTGCGGGCCGACACCGTCTCCGTCGCCGTGATCCCCGGCGCCGCGGCGTCGATCGACATCGCGAACTCGACCGGCGGCATCGTGGCCGGCGGGCTCCTCACCGTGACCCTCACGCTCCACGACGCTTTCGGCAACGTGGCGCTCGCAGCCACGCCGAACGTCTGGCTTCGCACAACGACCCCGACTCCCGCGCTCGACAACGTTCGCTGGTCGCCGACGGCGGCCGCCGCCGGGACGCTGGCCGACAGCACCGTGAGCGACGGTGCGTCCTACCAGTTCACGGCGGCCGATTCGGGAACAGCGGTCGTCGCGGTGCGCGACACGCTGGCCGAGACGATCCGCCTTCGCGCGAGCGGGCCGGGGCTCCCTCTCGCGGAAACCGCTCCGATCGCGATTCTCGCCGCTCCGCCGACACAGATCGCCGTCGTCTCGGGCGCCGCGCAGAGCGGCGTCGTGGCCGACACGCTGGCGCTTCCGCTCGTCGTCCGCGCGCGCGACTCCTACGGCAATCCGGCTCCGGGCGCCGTCGTCCGCTTCTCGGTGACCGGCGGCGGTGGCGCGATCGACGCCGTGGCCGGAGGCGCCGTGAACTCCGACGCCTCGGCAGACGCCTCGGGGATCGCGCGCTGCGACGTCTGGCGGCTCGGAACCGCCGCGGGCGCCGGGAACAGCGCGCGGGCGGCGCTCGTCGCCACTCCCTCGTCGTTCGTCTCCTTCACCGCGACCGCGCTCCCCGACACGGCGTTCACGCTCTCGCTCGCGCCGGGCGCCGTCTCGCTCGCCCCGACCCAGACGGCGCTCGTCACGGCCACCGCGCGCGACGCCTACTCGAACCCGGTCCCCGGCGCGGCGCTGACGCTCTACCTCGCGGGCCCGGGAGCGGTCGACGGGACGCTCCAGGCGCTGGGCGGCGCCACGACGGGAGGTCCCGGCTCTCAGAGCGGGATCACGAGTTCCCTCGGCGCTCTTCCCGTTCGCTACGTCGCGCCCGCCTCGGCGCCGGCGATCGATTCGCTCTACGTCCGGAGCACGACCCTGCCGCCGGTCGGCATCCGCATCGCGGTGAGCGTGGGGACCACCGCTTCGCTCCGCGTCACGGCCGACTCGCTCGGCTGGATCGCGGGCTCGCCCGTTCGATTCCGCGTGGCCCCGCTCGACGCGCAGGGGAACGTCGTCGTCGACGATGCGGGGGCGGCCGTCATGCGCGCCGTGCCGAACGTCTCGTTCGCGCCGGCGTCGGGTCCGCTCCTGGGCGGCTACTTCGAGACGTTCGCCACCGCGACGGTCGCGGGATCGATTGCGGCGATCGGCGCCGATCGCTCGGGCTCTCCGGGAGTCGGCGGCTCGGCCGGACCGGTGACCGTGCGCCCGGCGTCGCCTTCGGGAACGATCCCAGTCGCGGCAAGCCGCACGACGCTGACCGCCGACGGCCGAAGTCTCGCCACGGTGACCTTCGGCCCGGTGCGCGATGCCTACGCGAATCTCGTCGCGGCCGGCGCGCCCCTCGTGGCCTCCGCCACGGCCGGCACGCTGGCGGCGACGGCGCTCGCCACCGACGCATCGGGCATGGCCGCCACCGTTCTCGTCGCTCCGAGCGCTACAGGGCCGGGCACGGTGAGCGTGGCCTCGGTTCCGGCCGGCGCCTCGGGCAGCCTCGGCGTCACGTTCGTGGCGCCCCCCGCGCTCACGGCCGTCGCCGCGTCGCTCGCTCCGGCGATCGTGGCGCCCGGCACGACGGCGTCGTTCCAGGTCGGCGTGACGAACACGGGGAGCGGTACGCTCACGCTCGGCGCGGGAACCTCGCTCGCGTTTGGGCCGCCGGCGTCGCTTGTGTCGGCGACGCTCGCGGGAGCGCCGGTCTCCGTCGCGCCGAGCGCCACGGTGACCCTCGCGTTCGCCCCGGCCCCGATTCCCGTCGCCCTCCCGCCGGGGAGCTACGCGCCGACGCTTCGCGCCGTGGGGACCGACGCGACGGGCGATCCCTTCGACTTCTATCCCTCGCTGGCGGGCGCGCTCCTCCACGTGGCCGGCGTGCGCGTCGCGGCCGTCGGCGCGTCTCCCGCGCCTGCTCCGCTCGGCTACGCCGATCTCCAGCTCACGTTCACGGTCGACAACCTGGCCGGGACCGACGCCGTGATCGAATCGGCCTCGCTCGCGTTCTCGCAGGGCGTCTTCACCGTGAACGGCATCGTGCCGGCTCTCCCCACCGCGCTCCCCGCGCTCGGGAGCCGCACGCTCGTCGCGTCGGTCCGCGTTCCCGCGTCCGGCATCCCCGATGGGAGCGATGTCGACGTCACGATGACGGCGGGGGCGCGGTACGGCTCCGTCAGCGTGAACGGAGCGAACGCCGTCCCGTTGACGGTGCCCGTCGTCTCGGGCGCGTCGATCGCGCCGGTGGCGGGCGGCGCCACGCCGTCGCGCCTCCTTCGCGGCCGGAACGCGGCGCCCGCGGTGACGGTGCGAAACAGCGGCGCGGCCGACGTCACGCTCATCAAGGATCAGACGCTTCTCGCGCTCGGTTCCTCCTCGGGGGACTCGCTCTTCTTCCGCCTTCTCGCGAATCAGGTCGTGGCGGGCGGCGACGTGGCCACGCTCGCGTTCGACTCCCTCGCGGTTCCGGCCGCGACGTCGCTCGGCGCCTACGGCGTGACGCTCCGGCTCCACGGCAGCGAGTCGGGGCAGCCCTTCGCGAACGACGTCGCGGGAAACCCGGCCACGACGCTGGTGGTCGATCCCGCCATTCTCTCCGTCGCCTCGCTCTCGCCCGACACGGTGAGCGCGGGCCAGGCGCGCGCGGTGCAGATCGTCGTGACGAACATCGGCGGCGTGGCGTACGACTTCGACACGTCGACCACCCTCCGGCTCGCGGGTCCGGTGGCCACGACGCTCTCGCTCGCCGCGGCGGTCTCCGCGCCGGCGGGAGGAAACGCGACCCTCGATTTCGCCGCCGCGCCCCTCGGCGCTTCGAACGCGCCCGGTTCCGCGCCCGCCACACTCGAGGCGCGCGGGCTCGAGGACGGACTTCCGCGCGACGTGTCGATCGCGGCGAGGACGCTCGAAGCGCGGCCGCCCGCGGCGCTCGCCTATGTCGGCGGCTCCGCCCTGCCCGACACCCTTCGCGCGGGGCAGACGGTCACCTTGGCCGCCTCGGTCCGAAACAACGGTGGCTCTCCCTTCGTGCTCGATCCGACTTCGACGCGGCTCGTGATCACCGACGGCGTGGAGTCGGCGTCGGGCTTCGCGACAGGCGCCCCGCTCGTGCTCGCGCCCGGTGCCCAGGTGACGCTGACGTTCCCCGCGATCGCCGTCCCGGCCGCGCTGGCGAGCCAGCCCTACCCCGTGACGATCGTGGCGAACGGAAGTGAGTGGTCGGTGGCGGAAAGCGTGACGCTCGCGTCGCCCGCGGGCGAGATTCGCGTCGTGGAGCCGGCGGCCGCGCTCCAGGTGTCGGCCGCCGATCCGGGCGCGCCGAAGCAGGCGGCGGCTGGAGCCGGGGCGCTCCGGCTCTGGAGCCTCACCTTCGATCCGCTCGTCCCCGTCGGGGGCGCCGCTTCGACGCGGCTCGAGTCGGTGGCGCTGACGCTGCTCGTCGACGGAACGCCCGCGGCGGTCCCCGGCGGAGCGGTCACGATGATCGAGGTGCGCGGCGCCGGCGGAGCGCTCCTCGCCCAGACCGTCCCCGGCGGGTCCAACCCCGTGACGCTCCTCTTCGCCACGCCGATCGATCTCTCGGGCGGGCCGGTGACGCTCTTCCTCGACGTGACGCTCGCCGCCGGCCTCGAGGCGCGGGACGTGGGTCTGCGGCTGGCCGCCGAGGATGACGTGGTGGCGCGCGACAACCTGGCGGGGAGCGTGCTGCCGGTGCGAGCGCCGGGAGGACTTCCGTTCCAGGCACTCGAATCGAGGCGCGTGACGCTCTTCGCGAAGGCTCACGGCTATCCCAACCCGTTCCGCGCCGGTAGCGAGTCGGTTCTCCTTTCCTACCGGCTCGGAGCCGATGCCTCGGTCCAGGTACGGATCGTGACGCTCCTCGGGGAGATGGTGCGGGAGCTCACCTTCCCGGCGGGGGCGGCGGGCGGAACGCTGGGGCTGAACGAGATTCCCTGGGACGGCCGAAACGGCTCGGGCGCCATGGTGAAGCCCGGCGTCTACGTGGCGCACATCGAAAGCGGCGCCGGCGGCGTGAACGAAGCGGTGAAGGTGGGGGTGACGCGATGACCGCGCTGCGCCGTCTCCTTCTTGCCGCCGCCGCGGCCCTCCTGATCGCGTGGGCAGCGTCGGCGCTCCTGCCGGCGCCCGCCGAGGCGCAGACGGGCGGCTCGGTGAACCTCCTCGCGGCGCCCGGGTCGTGGCCTACCACCGGCGCGGCAAGCGGCTTCACCGCGCTCGCGCTCGATCCGACGGCGGTCTACCTGAATCCGGCCGGACTCGCGAGGCAGGACGAGCGGAGCTTCTTCTTCCAGCACGGTCTTCTTCCCGACGCGACCGACTGGGATCTGGCGGCCGTCGCCCTTCCGCTGCCCGGGCTCGGCGCCGTGGGCATCGGGGTCGCGCGCGTCGGGACCTCGGGCCTCGAGTCGTACGACGAGAACAACGTCCCGCTCGGGACCATCGGCTATCGCGAGACGTCGCTCGCGGCGAGCGTGGCGCGGCGCGTCTACGGTTCGCTCCACGCGGGGTTCACATTCAAGGTCGTGAGCCAGACGCTCGGCGACCTCTCCGCGGCGGCGCCGGGCGCCGACATCGGCCTCGTCTACCGCCCGGCGAGATTCCGCGGCGGGCAGATCGGCATCTCCGCTCAGAACGTCGTCGCCGGCTCCCTCGACCTCGGCGGTCCGAGCGAGGCGCTCGCTCGATCGTTCCGCCTCGGCGTCGCGAGCCCCGAGTTCGCGGTCTCGCGCAAGGGCTCGCTCCGCCTCGTGGGCGACCTCGCGCACGAGGGAAGCGCCGGCACGAAGCCGCGCCTCGGCGTCGAATTCACGAGGTTCGGGATGGGGGCCGTCCGCGCCGGTCTCCAGAACGGGAAGCCGGTGCTCGGAGTCGGCATGAACTACCGCCGCTACGGCGTCGACCTCGCGCTCCTTCAAGGAGAGATGGGGGCCATGCAGCAATTCGCCGTGCGCTTCGGATTCGGCGAGCGCGTGAGCGAGTACGAGAGCCGCCGGCAGGCCCAGTACCAGCGCGCGGCGGAGGAGTCGCTCGAGGTCCGCACCGCCGCGGCCTACGCCTCCGATCGCCGGCGCGCGGAGGAAGCGGCCTCTCGCGGCGACTGGGAAGAGGCGCTGGTCCTCTTCGAGATACTCCACCGCGAGCGCCCGAACGAGGCGTCGTGGGCGGCGAAGGCGTCCGAGGCGCGCGCGGCCATCAGCCAGTCGGCGGAGCGCTCGGTGGCGGCCGAGGGGGCGCGACGGACCGCCGCGGCCCTCGCCCTCTCCATCCGCGAGTCGCTGGCGCGGGGCGACGTGGAGGAAGCGTCGGGGCTGGCGCGCGCGCTGGCCCTGGTGGAGGCGGGAGGCGACCGGGCGGCCGCGTCGGAGAGCCTCACCGTGCTGGAATCGGAAGTCTCCGTGGTTCGCGCACGGCTCGTCGATCGCGCGGTGGAACGCGCCGACTCGCTCCGCCGGGCCGGAAAGGTGCTGGCGGCGGTGGACGAGGCGGCGAAGGCGCTCCGCCTCGCTCCCGACGATTCGCGCGCGCAGGCCGCGTGGAAGTCGCTCGAGGCGTCGCTCGGCAAGAGCGTGGTCGAGACCCGCACGCTCACGCGCCGGATCGACGCGCTCGGCGCGCTGAGCGAGGCGTCGAGCGCGTTCGCCGAGGGGCGCTACAGCGACGCGGCGAAATCGGTGCAGAAGGCCCTCGAGGCCGATCCGCAGAACGCCGAGGCGCGCGCCTGGCGGGAGCGCATCGAGCGCCGGCTCGCCGCGCCGCGAACCGATCTCGACGCGCGCGTGAAGCAGCTCTACATCAAGGGAATGGAAGCCTTCACCGCCGGCGACTACCGCGAGGCGCTGAAGCAGTGGGAGCAAATCCTAGTGCTCGATCCGCTGAACGAGAGCGCGCGTCGAAACGTCCTCGAGGCGCGGGAGCGGATGAAGGCGGAGGCGCGCCGGTGATCCAGCTCCCCAAGGGGAGGCCGATGCTTCCGCCGCGCCGGTTCCACCTGCGCGTCCCGGGGGAAGAGCGCCATCTGGCGGAGATCCGCGATTTCGTGCAGGAGGCGGGCGAGAAGCTCCTGATCCCCAACAAGGTCCTCGCCAACACCAAACTGGCCGTGGACGAGGCGTGCACGAACGTCGTGAAGCACGGCTATCACGGCAGCGCCGGCGACATCGACGTCACCATCATCGGGAACGGCCGCGAATTCTCCATCGAGGTCCGCGACACGGGGAAGAACTTCGACCTTCGAAGCGTTCGGAGCCCCGATCTGAAGATGTACGTGGAGACGCGCAGGAAGGGCGGTCTCGGCGTCTTCCTGATGAACCAGCTGATGGACGAGGTGCGCTACTCGGGAGGCGGCGGCGGCGCCAACACGCTGACGATGTCGAAGCGTCTCGATCGCGCGCCCCGCCGCCGGAAGAAGGGGGCGCCGTCGAAGCGGTCGCTCCGTTTCACCTACACGGTGCGCGCGTTCGGCGCGCTCACGTTCCTCGTCGCCGTCGGATTCGGGCTGATCCACATGCAGCAGATGCGCTCGGTGGAGCAGGACGTGGTGGCTCAGGCGCAGAGCGGCGGCCGCACGCTGGCCGCGCCCGCCCTCGCCGCGCTCGCTCGCCCCGAGGCGATGTCGATCGACCAGACGCTGCTGAACCAGTCGGTGGTGGCGCTGCGGAAGGCGCACGACGAGTACGAGTCGCTCCGCGTCCTCGATGCGAACGGTCGCGTCTGGGGTTCCGATCGTTTCGAGGAACTCTTCACCCGCCGGTCCCTTCCGCAGCTCGGTCCCGACGGCGGCGCGACGCCGAGCGACGGCAGGTTTCGCGTACTCTACGAGCCGGTGCGCCCCCCGGGCGCTGCCGCCCGCTCGGCTCCGATCCGACCGATCGGATGGGTGGAGATCACCCTCCGCGAATCCGCCATCGGCATGCGGATCGCCCGCGCGCGGACCGATCTCGCCGTCATCGCGCTCTTCACGCTCGTCCTCGGCTTCGCCGCGTCGACGCTCCTGATCCAGATCTTCGTGAAGCCGATCCAGACGCTCTCGGAAACGGTGCGCGCCATCGGCGAAGGAACGATGGTCGCGGACATCGGCTCCTCGGGGAACGAGGAGATCGACGACATCGCGCGCGCCTTCAACGAGGTCACGGCGAAGTTCCGGGCCGCGCAGGGGAATCTCATGGAGCAGGAGCGGCTCCAGCGCGAGATGCAGGTCGCGCAGGAGATCCAGCAGACCCTGCTGCCGCGCAAGGTGCCCGAACTGGAAGGCTTCGAGGTCGGCTATCTCTACCGCGCGGCCAAGGAGGTGGGCGGCGACTACTTCGACTTCCTCCACGTGGACGATCGCACGGAAGGAATCGTGGTGGCCGACGTCTCGGGGAAGGGCGTGCCCGGGTCGCTGGTCATGACGATGATCCGGACCGCGCTCCGGATGGAGGCGCGCGGGAACCGCTCCGCCTCCGACGTCATGGCGAGAATGAACACGTTCGTCACCGAGGACATGAAGAAGGGGATGTTCGTGACGATGTTCTACGTGGTGCTCGACTCCGTGAACCGCGACGTCTCGTACGCGAGCGCGGGGCACAACCCGATGATCCTCTACCGCGGCCAGTCCGACACGACATACTTCCTGAAGCCGAAGGGGATCCCGGTCGGCATCAACACGCCCGATCAGGAGCTCTTCCGGAAGACGATCAGCGTGGAGAAGCTGCGCCTCCGCCAGGACGACATGCTCGTCATCTACACGGACGGGATCACGGAGGCGATGAACACGGAGCGCGAGCAGTTCGGCGAAGGACGGCTTCTGGCGGCGATCAAGACCTACGGCCATCTCACGCCGCAGGAATTCTCCGACAAGCTGAACGCCGAGATCGAGGAGTTCACCGGCGGCGCGCCGCAGAACGACGACATCACGCTCGTCGCGGTGAAGGAGCGCGTGGCGGTGGAAGAGCGGCACGAGGAGAAGCACCGCGAGCTCTTCCGCCTGATCGACCAAGAGAAGGTGCCGGTGGCCGAGGCGTGCACGCGGCTGCAGGTGGCTTCCTCCACCTACTACAGACTGAAGCGGCGCGTGGCCTCCGAAGGGGGCGGCGTGCTGAACGAGCCGATGAAGCGCCCTCGCTTCGCGCGCTCGAGCATCGAGGAGGAGGCGGCGATCCTCGAGGAGGTCCGTCTCGACCCGCTGGCCGGGGCGAAGAAGATCCTGGGCGCGTTGAGGGCCGCAAATCGTTGCCGGGAAGAGCTTTCCGAGCGGGGGGTCTACGACGTGCTGAAGCGGCGGGGGCTCAACACGCGGGAGAAAAGGCTCCAGATGGCCCAAGAGTCGTCCGATACCCGTATGGCGAGGCTGGCGGATGCGCTCCACAGCA
>Ga0315278_10007238_pt1 | contig 10131 bp, 6 predicted proteins | sample YL17G06_0_MG_FD_203880 | JGI IMG/M metagenome (GOLD analysis project Ga0315278, IMG submission 203880) | Sediment microbial communities from Yellowstone Lake, YNP, Wyoming, USA - YL17G06_0 | ecosystem: Environmental > Aquatic > Freshwater > Lake > Sediment | place: USA: Wyoming | collected... | reverse complement strand
CGACATGCTGTTCCGCGACGAGCTCGTGTCGCTGGCCAATCTCGAGGCCATCAACACGCTGCTCACCGTCGACCGGGACCCCACGGGCACGTGGGCGCACAACATCGGCCTGCTCCCTGAACTGTTCAAGAAGGCGCACCTGGATCCCAGGCGAACCTACGCGGCGGTCGTCGGCCCGCCCGTGGTCTACAAGTTCGTCCTGCGCGAGCTGCTCGCGATGAACTTCTCGAAGGACCGGATCCTGATGAGCCTGGAACGGCGGATGAAGTGCGGCGTCGGCAAGTGCGGGCACTGCAGCGTCGGGTACAAGTACACGTGCATCCACGGCCCCGTGTTCACGTACTGGGACGCGATCAACCTGCCCGAAATTGTCTAGGACCGGTTTCAACGCCCGTTCACGCAGGTTGTGAAACCGTCTCTGGAGTGACTTGAGGAGAGACATGAAACCGAAGATCGGCATTTTCGGACTGAGCGGCTGCTGGGGCGAGCAGATTGTGATCCTCAACTGCGAGGACGACCTGTTGAGCATCATCGGGGCCGTCGACATCGTCGACTTCCTCGGGGGATCGTCACGCAACGACGAGGAGGGGCCCCTGGCGGTGGCGCTGGTTGAGGGCTCGGTGGCGAGCGCGAAGCAGGAAGCATCGCTCACACGCGTCCGCGAGCGGTCGGCCCTGTTGGTGGCGTGCGGCACGTGCGCGTGCTTTGGCGGCATCAGCGCCATGGACGCCCGCTCGACGCGGGCACAGATGGCCGACAGGGTGTACGGGGCCGGGCGCCCTGGCTACGACATCTCTCCGCATCGGCCACTCTCCGATTTCGTCAAGGTGGACGCGGCGATACCGGGCTGCCCGATGGAGAAAGACGAGTTCGTCCGCGCCGTCACCGCCCTCGTGAATGGCGATCTGCCGCAGAAGGCCGCCTATCCCGTCTGCGCGGACTGCAAGTGGCGCGAGCAGGAGTGCCTGCTCGTCTCGCGAGGCATCGCGTGCGCCGGTCCGGTCACCGCTGCGGGCTGCGGTGCCAGGTGTCCCGGGTTCAATGTCCCCTGCATCGGCTGCCGCGGCCCGGTCGACGAGGCCAACTTCGCCTCGATGACCGACATCCTGGAGAAGACCACGTTCCTGCAGGAGCACGTGCGGCGCAGACTGCGGACGTTTGCGGCACCCGCCATGGACAGGGAATCGGCAAACGCCAGTTAACACGGCCGGAGTGTGCGTATGAGCCGTACTATCGTCGTTGATCATCTTGCACGGATCGAGGGGCACGCTGGCATCACGGTCGTGCTGGGCGGAGATGGGGTCGAGCGGGTCGACTTCAACGTCACCGAAGGCATCCGGCTGTTCGAGGGCCTGGTCTGCGGCCGGCACTGTATTGACGTGCCTGCCATCGTGTCGCGGATCTGCGCCATCTGTTCGCACGGCCACACGATCACCGCGCTCAGCGCGCTCGAGCAGGCGCTGCACGTCACGGTCTCAGCGCAGACGCGCACGCTGCGAGACCTGGCGTACCAGGGCGCGAACATCGAGAGCCACGCGCTCCACGTGTTCTGCCTGGCGCTTCCGGACCTGCTGGGACATCCGAGCGTCGTCAGCCTGGCCGGCGTCAACCCCGCGGCGGTCGGGATGGCCCTGCGGCTGAAGAAGCTGGGCAACACCATCCAGGAGATCGTCGGCGGCAGGGCCGTGCACCCGGTCAACTACGTGCTGGGCGGGTTCGGCCGCCTGCCGTCAACCGATGATCTGCTCCGACTGCAGGCAGCGCTCGAAGCCGGGCTGAAGGACTGCGCCGCGGCGGTGGCGCTGCTCCGCACGGTGGCGCTTCCCGCCTTCGTCAACGAGCCTGTCCGCTGCGCCGCCCTGATTCCCCGGGACGAGGCGTTCTTCTTCGGCGACACGGTACGCCTCTCCGACGGGTTCGAGGTGCCAGTCGGCCAGTACCTGACGCTGACCAACGAGCGCACGGTTGCCCACTCGCACGCGAAATTCAGCCTGCACGACAACCGGTCGTACATGGTCGGCGCGCTTGCGCGACTGAGCCTGCATGGCGACCGGATCCAGGGCGCAGCGCGCGAGGCCTGGAACGGGGTCGGGCTCACCGTCCCGTCGACCAACATCGTGGGGAACAATCTGGCCCAGTTCGTCGAACTCGTCTATTCGGTCGAGCACGCGCTGGAGATCGTCACCGCCCTGCTGGCGCGCGGGATCGCGGACGAACCGCCGGTGCAGGTGGAGATGCAGGCTGGCGAAGGCACGGCGGCAACCGAGGTCCCGCGGGGAACGTTGTTCCACCGCTACGTGCTCGACGCCGACGGGTGCGTCGTGGCTGCCGACGTGATCACGCCGACGGCCCAGAACTTCAGCAACGTCGAGGACCAGCTCCGGGCGGCCGTTCGCGATGGGGCGGGTGAGAGCGACGAGGTGCTGAGGTCCCGGCTGGAGATCGTGGCACGCGCCTACGACCCGTGCGTGAGCTGCTCGGTGCACGCGATTCGCATTGCCTGACGTGTCGAACCTGAGTGCCGGGTCTGAAGACCCGGCCTCCAGCGTGCGGCCCTGGCTTCGGCAGCCCGTCTTCTCGGGTCTGATGGAGCCCGGGGTCTTCAGCCCGTCTTCTCGGGTCTGATGTAGCCCGGGGTCTTCAGACCCCGGGTTGCCCTTCGAGACAAGGGAACTCCGGGGTAGGTGGAGAGTCCGACGCGGGCACGCGGTGAGATAATCCGTACTGAGGAACCGCAGATGCGCTGGCTTCGAACCGCTGTCTCCCTGCGCGCCAAGATCACGGCGACCTTCACGCTGATTGTCGTGGGCGGAACGGTCGCATCCACCCTGATCGGATCGCGAATCATCACCGACGCCCTGCTGAACCAGGCGCGCACGAGAGGGTTGCAGGGGCTCGAAGCCGCGCGGACGGTGTACTCCGACCAGCTGGCCGCGGTCAAAGCAGAACTCGTGCGGGCATCCTCCTCAGATGCGCTCGAAGGCCCGATCCAGACGGGATCGCGGGACGTCCTGGCGGACGCGCTGGCCCGTGCCAGAGAGTCGGCCGGTCTGAGCTTTCTGGGGTACGTCGACGCGCGCCGGCAACAGGCTGTTCGGGGGGCCGGCGGCGCCATCGGGTCGGAGGTCACCGGAGCGCTGAGTGATCCCATCCGCGAGGCCCTGACGGGTCAGGTCGTCACCAGCACTGAGGCGCTCGACCGGGAGGCGCTGTCGGCCGAGAATCCGGCGATGGCGGCCGAAAGCCTCGTCGGTCTGGCCGCGCGCACTGACCGCGTCGGCGGGATCCCACCCGAACTCACGGCCGGCCTGGTGCTGTTCGCCGCCGTACCCGTCAAGGTCGGAGGCGTAACGGTCGGCGCCTTGTATGGCGGCACGCTGCTGAACAACCGGACCGACATCGTCGATCGCGTCGAATTGCTCCTCTATGGCGGAGAGAAGTACAGGGACCGGCAGCTCGGGACCATCTCGATTCTGCTCGGCGATGTCTGGATCTCGACCAATGTGATTCGGGCACCAGGCATGCGCGCCACCGGCACGACGCTCTCGCCCGATATCGCCCGGCCTGTGTTGAGCAACGGCCAGAAGTGGTCCGGACGCGCGTCGGTACTCAACGACTGGTACGTCGCGTCGTGCGAACCAATCCGCAGCCACTCGGGCAAGGTCGTGGGTGCCTTGTACGTCGCGATCCTCGAGGCCCCGTTCATTGCCGCGCGCACGCAAGTAATGCAGACCTTCCTGGTGGTGTGCCTGGTCGGCCTGCTCATCGTGTTCACGCTCACCTATCTGCTCACGCGCACGATGATCCATCCGCTCGAGGAGATGGTGGCCGCCACCAAGAGAATTGCCGCCGGCGACCTCGACGTGTCGGTGAACGTGGCCTCCCGGGACGAGGTCGGCGAACTTGCCGTCTCGTTCAACAACATGCTCGCCAGCCTCAAAACGATGAACAGCGAGCTGCAGGAATGGGCGCACACGCTGGAAGAGAAGGTCCGCGAGCGGACCGCTGAACTCGTTTCGGTTCAGGCCCGCATGGTGCAATCCGAGAAGCTCGCCTCGATCGGGCGCCTGGCCGCCGGCGTGGCCCACGGCATCAACAATCCTCTGGGCGGAATCCTGTCGCTGACGATGCTCGCGATCGAGGACATGCCGCCCGAGCACCCGCTGCGGGCTGACATGGATACGATCGTCAAGCAGACGCTCCGGTGCCGGGACATTGTCAAGGGTCTGCTCGACTTCTCGCGGCAATCCGAGACACAGGCCGCCATGACCGATGTCGCGCCTGTCATCGACAGCACGCTTGCGCTGCTCGAACGCCAGCCGATCTTCCAGAACATCAGGGTGGTGCGCAGTCTGCAGCCGAACTTGCCATCGGTGCTGATCGACCCCGGGCAACTGCAGGAGATCATCGTCAACATCGTGCTCAACGGTGTCGACGCGATGGAGGAGCACGGCGGGCTCACGGTCGAAGCCGCAGAAGACGCAGCGGCAGGCGAGATCGTCATCCGGATCACCGATACGGGCAAGGGCATTTCGCCCGAGGTGATGCCGTTCCTCTTCGAGCCGTTCTTCACGACGAAGAAGGTCGGCCGGGGCACGGGTCTCGGACTCGCCATCGTCCACGGCGTGGTCACGAGGGCGGGCGGCCGGGTGGATGCCACCAGTGCCCCTGGCGCCACCACGTTCACGATCCGGTTGCCGAAGGCCGAGCGAGGAGGCAGCAATGGCCCGTCCGAAACGGCTCGTCCTGGGGCTGGGGAATAGGCTAGTCGGTGAGGACGGGTGCTGCCGCACAACCGACGAGTCTGGGGCTATACGCTCCACAGAGAGCGGACAGAAACCACGACTCCCAAGCCGGAAGTGGTCTACGCAGTGACAAGAACATGAAACAAAGCCCCGTGGTCCGAGTCGCCGCCGGTGTTTTGTGCCTGACCGCGGCGTTGATCGTCAGCGTCGCGTGGATGCCGTCGCGGGCGGCTGAGAGCCTTGTTGAACAGGCGTTCGCCGACTACGCAGCCGGCGATATCCGGGCGATCTCGCGGATCATTCCTGCTAACTACTTCGACGGAGTCGGAAGACCCGCTCTGCGACGGGAAGTCGACACCGCCGTCTCAAGATGGACCCGCGATCGACGTCAGATCCAGGCTGTCTTCCTGCTGGATCTCGCGCGTTTCGGCCTTGTCGATCTTCGCGAGCCAGCCCCGTTCCCGCTCGATCCCGGCAGCGATCCAGTCGCCGTCGAAGTGATCGCGAAGGCGCGGGTGTTCGTCACCGGCCGGCCTGACGCTCCGGGTCGGAACCCACGCGAGGACGCGTTTGAGATCGCGTGGCACAAGACTGCCATCGCGCTACTCGGAGGCATGCAACGTCCTGATCTCCTCGAGAAGGTCGGCGTCGCCCCGCTGCGCCGCCGGATGGCCGCGTCTCCGCCGGCACGCGGAGATGCTCGCCTCATCGATCCCTGGATCGAGCTGGCCGGCGCAATCCAGCAGGAGCAATCGACGATCGTGGATCCCCGGATGTTGGCGAGCGCCGGTCCCGCAGCGGTTCGGCGCTTCGACGAGGCTGCGAGATTCGGCGAAAGCCGATCTGAGGCGCTCGTCCGCAAGTCGTGGCTCTGCGTGCGCCTCGGACGTTACGCCGAGGCGCTCGCCGCGCTCGACGCGCTGGGTGCGCCGGGCGACGTGGCCGACGAAGCGGTGCGCTACTGGAGCCGACTGTCTCGGGGTCGGTCGCTCGCTGGACTTGGTCGCGACGACGAAGCCGCGCGGCGATACGAGGAGGCGTTGGCGATCTTCCCGGGGGCTCAAACACCGCTTGCTGCGCTTACTGCCATCGAGGTGCGACGCGGCAACGTCGATGCCGCATATCGGTGGGCGGCTCAGGGTCGCGCGGCCGCTCTCGGCCGCGTGGACCCGTGGCTGCAATACGGGGCAGGAGACTACCGCCACTTCCAGCGGCGTCTCGATCGTCTTCGCGAGGCAGGCCGATGACGCGAAGGCGCGCACTCGTGATCCTGGTCGTGGTCCTGGCCTGGACTGAGGCTGCGGCGCGGCAGCAGGTGTTTCGCGCTCGCGTCGATGCGGTGGTTGTCGACGTCTCGGTCACGGAGCGCAACAGGCCGATTCGCGGCCTCACTGCCCGGGATTTCGAGCTCACGGACAACGGTGTGCCCCAGAGAATTGCTGACGTCGGCAGCGATTCCCTGCCGTTGGACGTGACCCTGATCGTGGACATGAGCGGACGCGGCGTGGTCCAGCCTTCGCTTGTTGCGGGAGTGAACAACATCCGCAAGAGCCTTCGCCCCGCCGATCGCGCAAGCATCATCACGTTCACTGGCACAGTGCGTGAGTGGACGCCTCTTGCCGATGCCGCATCGATCCCACGGTTTCCAATGCCGGCCTTTCCCCACGAGGCCGGGTCGCCAAACGGCCCGACAGCGTGCTACGACGCCATCGCGCTTTCGATCGTCACGCCCCCAACATCTGGGCGACGCCAGCTAGCCATCGTCTTCAGCGCAGACCGGGACACGACAAGCTTCCTCGATGCCAGGGCGGTTCTCGACATCGCAAAGCGGTCCGACTCTGCGGTCTTCGTTGTACGCGCGCCCTTTGACCTCGAACCGACGGAAGCCCCTCGCGAGGGCGCCACACGCGTGGCCATTACGGTCGACCCTCTGGCGATTCAACCGCGCTTCTTCAGGGACCTGGCAGAAGTGACGGGAGGCAGAGTGGAAGAGGTGAAGGCTTTCACGATGATGAGGAATGACTCCCAAGGGTTTGCCTTCCAGGTCAGGATGGGAGCGCCCCTTGGGGAGGCGTTCGTGCGAGCGCTCGAGGACTTCCGGTCAAGCTACGTGTTGCGGTACATGCCTGAGGGAGTTGCGAGTAACGGTTGGCACGACATCAGCGTGCGGGTGGCGAACGGCGGCCGCTTCGAGGTTCGGGCCAGAAGCGGCTATGTTCGGTAGAGTACACAGCCGGACCGACACGGAACCTGGCGTTTGGCCAGACGGTGCCAGCTGCGCCGGGGCCCAGGGCGCTGCACCCGACCGACTCTGGTGGCAGCGTGAGCGCTGACGGGTCTGCTCGCAGGTGGTGTTGTTGCGGAGCGACCACGGGACACGCGCGACGGTGTCGGGCGGGCACTGGCGCCATCCCGTCGGGGGTCACCGGACCGCTCATCAAGAGTGGTGCTTGACACGCATGCATGGCGCGTCGCCAGGCCCCGACGATTCCAGGCACACCCGAGGAACTGATCGAAGGTCAATCCAACGAGGAGGCAGCAATGGCCCGTCCGAAACGGCTCGTCCTGGGGCTGGGGAATAGGCTAGTCGGTGAGGACGGGTTTGGCGGCGCCGTCATCGAGCTGTTGCGCCGGAGATCGGACCTCCCCGCCGCCGTGGATCTGATCGATGCTCACACCGATTTGCTCGCGCACCTGGATACGATCGCATCCTACGACGAAGCCGTGCTGGTGGACGTGGTTGTCGGCGCCCCTGGCACGGCGAAGCCGGCCCACGAAGGCGCCTCTGGCACGCCGAAGCCCGACGAAGCTCGAAGAGCGGAGTCGGGCGAAGGCGGCGGCCACCCTGGAGAGATCACGGTGGTCGACGAAGAGACGTTCATGAGGTGGCCGGAGACCTCGCCGAGCTGCCACCAGATCTCGCCGCTTCTGGCCGTCAAGCTGTTCCGGGCGCTGCACCCTCAGGCCAGGACGCGCATCACGCTGGTGGCGCTGCACGCCAACGACGTGCGGCTAGGGCCTGGCGTGGCGGCGTCGGTGGTGGCTGCCGGAGGTGAGGCCGTCGTCCGGCTCATTTCGTGACCCGGGAGCTGCCTCCGAAGAGGTGAACCCGCGACACGGCCGGATGACCGTTCCGTCAGTTCGGCGAAACTCTGTCGATTATTTGTCCCGACCCCTGCTCTCCGCTGCGCTACTTTGCGTCGAGTTTCCTCCCGGCATCGAGGCTGTCGAAGCTCAGAATCGTGTTGAACACCAGGAAGTAGCTGCCGATGGTTTCGCCGCGGTAGATCGGGTTGTTGGAGAAAAGCACAACGTGGCCCTTCCCCACCGGCACGTCGACGACGACCGGACGCTGCGCGATGTCTGAACCGCCGTCGAGCAGCCCCGACACGAGCAGCGACGCCTGCGCGTCGTAGCGCAGCGCCACGCGCGGCCGGAACGCCGGTGGAATCAGGTTCGCGGGATTTCGTTTCAGCTGCTCCTCGGTCGGCAGCGAATACTGCCAGGGCTGCGTGACGACCGGCGTCGGCAGCGGCTTGAGATTTGTCGCTTCGTACGCCGGACGCCCCTGCACCGTGTCCGGATCGTCGGGCGTGCCCCGGCCGGTCGGTCTGGAGCCGCCACCGCCGCCTCGACCACCGGCAGCAGCCGCCGCTCCAGCGGTTGCGGTTGCGGCCGCCGGCGGCGCTCCGCCTCCGCCTCCTCGCCCGCCGCCGCCAGCCGTCGAGCTGACACTGAAGCTGTCGCCCTCGCTGTACATCGCCAGGTTGTCGGGCACGCCGTACACGATCGGGCTCGCCTCATCGACGAGCCTGGTCCGCAGCAGCGAGCCGACGACGCGTGTGGACGAGCCGGGGCTGTTCGCGGTGACGCCGTACGTGAAGTTGTTGGTGACGGCGAACTCTGCCGAACTGTTCGAGCCGATGTACACGCCACCCTTGTTGATGAAATCGCGAAGGTGCATCAGGCCTTCGATGCCCATGCCAATCCGCGTGTCGTCGGTCTGCGCCCACGTGCCAACGTTCGGCATCTCCGCCGACTGCTTCCACGGAATCGGGTTCTTCCAGAGCGGCGTCCCCTCGACAGCCGACTGACCGCCGCCCGGCCCGAAGATGATCACGTCGTACTTGTCGCGCAGATTCGCGGACTTCCTGACGGTCTCCGGATCGATGTAGTCGTAGGGCACCTTGTAAATGTCGAACGCCTGGCGCCACCAGCCCTCGGTCTGCGTGCTGCTCCACTGGTGCAGGATGGCGATGCGCGCCGGCCGGGCCGGATGGGTCTTGACCGTCGGGGCCGCCGACAGCGCCACGGCCGTCAGACCGAGTTCGGTCGTGGCCTGTTCCAGATCCGCCCGTGCAACGCCACGGATGATGAACGTCCCGCGTTTGAATTTCGCTCCATCGGCCTCGAACGGCTCCTCGGCCAGCTGGATGTCGGCGGCCTTCAACGTGTAGCGCAAGGTGACCAGCGTGTTGTCGGCATTGTGGTTGATCGCGAAGATCGAACCCTGGCCGGTGACGCCGCTCGGCGCCTTGACGTCGCCCTTTACCAGCTCCATCGGCGCCTCGAGCACCTTCGCGTCGGTGATGCGAACCGCCTGCGCGGCGAAGGCTTCGGGGAACGTCCAGCCGGTGTCGTCGTAGGGCCGGGTCTGAGGATCGTTGGGCGCCCAGTACTGATAGTCGAGCAGGGCGTCGGCAATGCGCGAATACGGCTGATCCATGCGGATGATGTAGCTGCCCGCCGGGAACTCCTTCGTCTGTGCGACAGGAGGCGTGGCTGGCTGCGCGGGCGTCGGGGTCTCACCCGCCTCTCCAGCTGGCGCCGCGGCTCCCGCCGCGCCACCACCACCACGCCCGCCGCGCCCGCCACGGCCGCCGGCAGCCGGCACGGGCTTGACGGGCAGCTTTACGGTGAACGCCGCCGTCGCGCGCGAGATCTCGACACCCTGCTTCTGCATGACGCGCAGCAGCTCTGCCTGCGCGCCCGGGCGCGCGTCGCTCGACGGGAACACGTAGGCGGCCGGCCCTTCGACGGTCGGCTTGAGAATCGAGCGCTTGCTCTTCTCGTAGAAGTTCCGCAGGAAGTACGCCCGGTTGTTCGCAAAATGGCTGAGCGAGACGATCAGGCCGGTCTGTTCGTAGTTGTTGTTGTTGCGCAGCGACCACCGGACGCGCGGGAGCGGTGGATTCTGCCGCCACCACGTGCGCTGGGTGCCGCTGACCGTCCGCTCCTCGGTATCCGCGTTGCCGCCGTTGCCGAACGTCTCGTACAGCCGGCTGATGCCGTTGTGCAGCGCGGCGAAGAACATCATGTAGCCGGGCGACCAGGTGTCAAACGTGCCGTACGCAAACACGCCGGGCATGCCCATCCGGGTCATCTC
>Ga0315278_10007236_pt1 | contig 10137 bp, 7 predicted proteins | sample YL17G06_0_MG_FD_203880 | JGI IMG/M metagenome (GOLD analysis project Ga0315278, IMG submission 203880) | Sediment microbial communities from Yellowstone Lake, YNP, Wyoming, USA - YL17G06_0 | ecosystem: Environmental > Aquatic > Freshwater > Lake > Sediment | place: USA: Wyoming | collected... | reverse complement strand
CTTCCAGCGCGACCCGGGCCACCAGGTCTCGAAATTTGCTACGGGATCGTAGTAGCTTCCTCCCGGAGCGAAATAGTTGTACGTGTAATCAGGCAGCTGCCAGGGGGAGTCGCCCTGACAGTATGTGGAAAACATCACGGTCCAATTATCTTGGAGGCTGGCGGTGTGAGTGAGAAGTTGCCGAAACGTAATAGGCGTGGTCGGGTAATTGGGGTTAATCAAACCGAAAGAAGTAAAATCATTGATGTCCCCATCCAGAGAGAAGTGCCCGGCTTCCCATAGCTGCAGTAGGGCGGTCCCAGTCAGCGTCTTGGAGATGGACGCCAGCATGAACGTGGTTTGCGGCGTTACGGGACGTCCGGCTGCGACGTTGGCGAAGCCGTAAGCTCCGGTCCAGACAATCTCACCGTTATCGAAGACACAAGCGTTCACACCGGGGATGTGGTAAAACTGCATGATCATCCTGATGATGTCATCAATCGATTTGGATGCGACCTGACCGACAACGGGATTGCTTCCCTCGACCGGTTCCCTCCAATTTGGTTCCCGATGTGACATCCTCGGCCAATTGTCCGAAGTGGGCATCAATTTCTGACCACTTGCGGAACTTGCTGCCAGAAGAACGACGAGAATCAGGTTTCTGCTGATCATTTAGCCACTCGAGATGCATACGCTATCTGTAATTAGTTGCACTAAGGACCCTTCTCTTACAAAGAATATCTCAGTTTGGCCATCTAACTCGTACGTTCTCATAGCCGTAATCACGCGTGTCCGCGGTGTTGACACTTGTTAAGCCGAGCGACCCATCAACTCGAACCGCTCAAGAGCAAAGCGGGAGCGTCGTGCTCAGCGCTGGTGGCCCTACAGCTCGGCGTGGGCTGTTCCATCAAGGGGTATCAGTCGTCGAAACCGCCCGAGGCGGGCGGGTTTCTACATAACGATCTACCGATCTGGTGCTGACTTTCTCTTTGCATTGATTCAAGCGCTGACGTAGTTTCCGCCGTATGGCGGTGGCATGATGGTCAAGAAATCACGAGCCTTTTCATCGCGAAAGCACGAACACACTGACTGGAGCGCAACTGTTGGTGTGCATGACGAGGCTGAGCTTTTCAAAGTGCTGGAGAATCTCACCGTGCCGCCGTTTCTATTGGTACTCGATAACGTGCAGGACCCCCACAATCTGGGCGCTTGTCTGAGGGTCGCTGACGGAGCCGGAGTACAAGCGGTAATTGTGCCGAAAGATCGCTCGGTGGGGTTGACCGACACAGTCCGTGCGGTCGCTTGTGGCGCGGCCGAGCACGTGCCGCTGATTCAGGTGGTCAATCTTGTTCGTACCCTCGAACAACTGAAGGAACACGGTGTCTGGATAGTGGGCACGGCAGATCGAGCAGAGCAATCAATATATCAGGTTGACCTGACCGGGCCGCTGGCGATAGTGATGGGTTCCGAAGGTAAGGGGCTGCGCCGTCTGACCGCCGAAAAGTGCGATTTTCTGGCGTCGATCCCGATGTTTGGTTCGGTTTCCAGTCTTAATGTCTCGGTCGCGACCGGGATTAGCCTGTACGAGGCGGTCCGGCAGCGAACGGCAAAGCCGCGCTGATGCTACTTGTTGTGGATGGGGCGTTCACGACGCACGTCTATATCACGGGTGCGCTGCTGATCATGTGGCGGCAATAGCGGTTCTTGTGGCCATTTGCAGAAGGGGAAGGGATATTAGACTGGATGGAACCATTTTAATTCTGGGCTGTTATGGGTTTGATTCGCGGTGTTTGCACACCAGCAGATGTGTCTTAGCACCGCAAGCAGGAAAGCGTGAGAACAAGAGAGCTTGGTAAAAGAAAGTACTAAATCAGGAGGATACAAAATGTCAAAACGTAGTTTATTGACCGGTCTGATAATGGTCGCTGTTGCGGCCACGGTTCAGGCGGACCAGTGGAAAGTCGACCGGGTGCATTCCAGCGTTCACTTCAAAGTGAGCCATCTGGTCATTTCCAAAGTTGTAGGTGAATTCGGCGAATTTGATGCTACGTTGAATTTCGACGGCAAGGATGTCAGTACTGGCAATGTTGAGATGACACTGAAGATGGCCTCGATCAGTACGGACAATACTGATCGCGATGGTCATCTGAAATCGCCTGATTTCTTCGATGCCGCAAAGTACCCTGACATAACATTCAAGTCCAAGAAGGTCATCAAAGGTGAAGGCGGGAAGTTTCAATTGGTTGGTGACATGACGATGCGGGGAATCACCAAAGAAGTTACTTTTGATTGCGAGTATAACGGCTCCATAGAAATGAAGGGGAAGGAGAAGTCGACTGTGAAATCAGGATTTTCCGCAACCGCCACAATAAATCGCCAGGATTTCGGGGTCTCGTATGGCCAGGTCCTGGACAATGGTGGCCTCGCGGTAGGGAACGATGTTGAAGTTACGCTCGAACTCGAATTCAATAAAGTACTCTGACGTATCAGTCCAGCTCAAGGGCCGACCGAGTTCTCCCGGTCGGCTTTTTCTTTGTCTATTTGGAGGTTGAATCCGTTTGACAGGTGAGCAGGTATTCAATATAATAGTCGTCTTGACCGGGCGACCCCCCTGGGGTCGCGTTGAAGTTTGGGCCATTTGCAAGCTGACTTGGAGGTCTGCTGGTGAAAGAATTCACGACTGATAGTATTCGGAATCTGTGCCTGGCCGGGCAACGCGGCTGCGGCAAGACCAGTTTAGCTGACACGATCGCTTTTCACACCGGCGCCAACAACCGCGTGGGGCGGGTCGATGAAGGCAGTTCCTATTTTGACTATTCTGACGCTGAGATATCCAGAAGGTCATCACTTTCCAACAAGCTTCTGGCAACTATCTGGAAGAACCGGAAGATCAACCTTCTGGATTGTCCGGGACATCCCGATTTTGTGGGCGAGCTTCTGTCCGGGCTGGCGGTTTCCGACTCGGCCTGTTTGCTGATCGATGCAGTGAGCGGAGTCGAAGTAGGCACCCAGTTGCAGTGGCGTATGATGTCCGAGAAGATGGCTCGGTTCTTCTTCGTCAACAAGATGGACAAGGAAAACGTGAAATGGACGAGCACGGTTGCGTCGATCCAGACGGCTTTCGGTCTCCACGCCGTACCGGTTCAGATGCCGCTCGGGGAATCCGAGTCATTCCGGGGGATAGTGGATATAGTGACTATGAAGGCCTATACTTTCTCCGGTGGAAAGGCCGAGGAATCTGAGATTCCTGCAAATATCAAGGGAGAGGCCGAGTCGCTCCGGGAGAAACTGGTTGAGTTGGTAGCAGAATCTGACGACGCTTTGCTTGAGAAGTTCTTTGAAGAGGGCACCCTTGATGCCGCCCAGACTGTTGAGGGTCTGCGTACTGGTGTCGCCCGGGGAACGCTTTTCCCGATTCTTTTCGGATCGGCCAGCAAAGATATCGGCACGGTTCTTCTTCTCGATCTCGTAGCCAACCTGTTGCCGTCACCGGATCAAGCAGCAGCGCGGGAAGGCGTGGTAGCGGGAACGGACCAGGTTGTCGAGATCAAACCGGACCCGAATGCGGCACCGATAGCGCATGTTTTCAAGACCGCAAGCGAAGGTCACCAGGGTGAATTGACCTGGTACAAGGTGGTCGCCGGAACACTGAAACCTGCGGCTGAACTGTTGAACCAGAGAACCGGAGCGGCCGAGCGATTGACTCAACTTTACACTCTCCAGGGAAAGAACCGTGTCGAAGTGAGTTCTCTGGCGGCCGGTGATATTGGGGTAGGCGTGAAGCTTAAGGAGACCCGAACCGGCGATACTTTGTCCGCGAAAGGGGAGAAGGTCGTTATCCGGTCTATTAAGTACCCTCGTCCGGTTATGGATACGGCTATCCGGGCCAAGAAGAAGGGTGACGAGGACAAGATTTCTTCCGGCCTCCAGAAACTCCGCGGCGAGGACCCGACCTTTGAACTGGTTTCGGACGCGGCTCTAAAGCAGCAGGTTCTCTGGGCCCAGGGGTCAACCCATATAGAAGTGCTGATGGAGAAACTCCAGAAGCGTTACGGGGTTGAAGTTGACCAGGCCAAACCCAAGATTCCGTATCGGGAGACTATCCTGGCCAAGGCCGAAACCCAGTATCGCCACAAGAAACAGTCCGGCGGTCGGGGTCAATACGGCGATGTGCATATCCGACTTGAGCCCAACTCGCGTGGCGCCGGCTTTGAGTTCTTAGATGAGATCAAAGGCGGGGTGATCCCGAATAAGTTTATCCCTGCAGTCGAGAAGGGAATAGTGGAAGCGATGCAGAACGGCGGTCTGTGCGGGGCGCCGGTGGTGGACCTGAAGGTAGCGCTGTTTTTTGGCTCTTACCATGATGTCGATTCCTCCGACATGGCTTTCAAGATTGCCGGTTTGATGGCTTTCCGCGACGGGTTTCTGAAGGCTAAGCCGGTCATCCTGGAACCGATCTGCAATGTCGAGGTTCTAGTGCCGGATGAGTTTACCGGCGATGTTATGGGGGATCTGTCGTCCCGTCGCGGCAAGATCGCGGGCATGGAGCGCGAGGGGACCAACCAGAGGATCCGAGCGCAGGTGCCCCAGGCCGAACTGTATCAGTACTCGGTCGACCTACGTTCCAAGACGCAAGGGCAGGGCTTTTACACAATGGAGTTCGACCGCTACGAGCCGGTGCCGCACGAAACCTCACAGAAGATAATCGCCGAAGCACAAGCGGCGAAGGAAGCCGAATCATAGCCATTTCTAATCTCTTCGCATCATTATCCCTTTCGGGCAGGTCCCTGTGGACCTGCCTTTTCTTATTGCCGAAAAAGTGAGGGTGTTTAATCAAGAAGTTATTGACAGATGAACAAATGGGCAGTAGTCTGAGGCGAGGTGAGCATGACTGGAAAGAGACTGACCGATGGTAAAACCGACGCTTACTGAAAGGCAACGCCAGATTCTCAGGTTCATCGAAGACCTGATTACCGGGCGCGGGCATTCTCCCACGATCAGGGAAATCGGCGAGAAGTTCGGTATCAGTTCAACCAATGGAGTGCGCACGCACCTCAGCGCTCTGATTCGCAAGGGATATCTCAGGAAATCGGATTACATTTCCCGCGGGCTGGAACTGACGCGCCATCTGGCTGCCGGCACAGGTCGGGTGCCTCTGGTCGGCTCGGTGCCGGCAGGTCGTCCGATCGACGCGATCGAGAACGTTGAAGGCGAGATCATTCTGGATATTACGTTTCTCCCCAAGGGAGATTCCTTTAGCCTGACGGTTTCCGGTGACTCCATGATTGGCGCCGGTATTTACAATGGCGACGTAGTCATAGTGCGAAAGCAGAATGTGGCGCAGAAAGGCGAGATTGTGGTGGCGGTGGTTGACGGGGAAGCGACCGTCAAGAGGTACTTTCCCGAGAAACACGGCGTGCGGCTGCAGCCGGAGAATCCGGCTTTTGATCCGATATTGGTCAGTCTTAAATCCGGAGAGTTCAGAATCGCCGGCAAGGTGGTTGGCCTGCTCAGAAAGCTGGCTTGAAGGGCGAATCCAGCTCAGGCCACGGTGCTACTGATTACCTGCTTAACCGCGGTTTTCTCTTCGTGTTTCACTCGGCGGTAGAACTCGCAGGTGTGACAGGAATTACCGGCGCAGGTTTGAACACGCGCCAGGCGGTTGGATTCTCGAACCATCCAGCAGGACCGTCCGCCTGCAATTCCTCCGTTCGTGCCGTCGAATGCCCGCGCCGTTGAAACGGGACATTCGCCCAGCAGATGCACCATCAGACCGCCTCTTTCACGACCGCAATTTCTGAATTCCCAGCAGTTGAGTTTGCGTTCCATTCGGACTCCGCAATCACTTTTACTCGACGATTCTTAGCACCGGTACGAATCTTTGATCGGCTTTCAATTGGCGCACCTGGTCTTCGGTAGCGCATTTCAAGAACTTGTCATAGTCCTTTCGAGCTTCGCCGAAATCTCCTGCCCCGAAATGGCTCAGCATCAGATACTGATATACGATCGGATTGTTAGCATCCAGAGAGCGGGCATCGCGGAAGTGCTTGACGGCTTTATCGAAGTTCCCCTGGTTGTAGCGCGCGCGACCAAGACCGATGTAACCATCCACGTTGCGCCTGTCAAGCGTGATCGCCTGGTCGAAGTCGGCGATGGCGGCGATGGCCTCGTTTCTCACCAGATAAAGACTGCCGCGGCCCAGGTAAGCCGCTGTGCCTTTCGGGTTCAGTTTCAGGGCTTCCTGATATCCCGTGAAGGCCTTGTCATGCTCGTTGCGGAACTGAAATATCTCAGCGGACCGGAGATAGTCTTCGTAAGCTGCCTGTTTGTTCTGAATCTGCCGGTAGGCTTCGGCCCGTTTGGCGTAGGCTTCGGCATAGCTGGGACTCAATTCCACGGCTTTCGTGAAATCGACGATCGCCGCCCGGACGTCTCCACGCTCAAGAGCACCTGTGGCAGAGTTATAGAAGTCTCTCCCAGGAAGACTCTCAGTCTTGGGAGCCGTCGTTGTGGGCTGAAGAACAATCTCAAGACTGCTGGTTTGGTCTGCCCGAAGATCAATGGTTCCGCTAACGCTCTGGTACCCGTCTTTGGAGACAGAGTAGGAATGCTTACCCGGCTTTAGCTTGGTGTATGTCAGGTTACCAGCGCCAATGACGGTACCATCAATAGTGAGTCGCGCCCCGTCGATATTGGCGGCCAGGGTCAGCATTGCGAAAGGCGTGGAGGGACTGATCTTTGCGGCCGGAGGAGGTTTGGGAGCGGCAGCGGTCGTTTGTGAGACAGGTTCTCTTGAGGGCGGTTCAGTCTGAGACGGGGTCAGGTTTGCCACGAGCGTTGCCGGCGTAACCGTCTCCTGATTGGGTGACGCAACAGGTTGTGCCGCTTCGGGTTTAAGCGTGACGGTGGTGATATTGTCGTCGGACACCGTAGCGTAATCGGTCCCAAGCACGTCACCGTTAATCAGGTACTCTACCTTGTAGCTGCCGGCAGAAAGTTGATCAGACCGAAAGAACCCCTGACCGTTAGCCTCAAACGTCAGGCCCGATTCAGGGAGCCGAACGGTCGCTCCGCCGACATACGGATGACCGCTTTGATCCAGAACAACTCCGACGATTCGGCCGTCACCGATATGAGCATCCGGGCTAAGCTGGGTCCCCAAAGCGAAAATGACTACTGCGGCCAATGGGGTTACAACCGCGGCGATGGTCTTGTTAGAGAACTTCTTGCGGCGAAGGACATACTCTCGCCCGCTAATGAACATCTCGTCGCCTTCGTGCAGATCCTGCTCGCCTGTTACGTGAATGTATCCCTTAGCGAAAAAGGCAATACCGCGCACCCGCTTGGTAATCTTTGGCTTCTCGACCGACACTTCCGGATCGACCAGGCTGGGGCTGATTTCTTTGTTCCGCTTTGGCGGGATGATCGGCTGGGTATCGAAACCAGTTCCGCTTTTCGCGGTCGGATTATCGCCATTCATCCGGCTAATAATCTGCCGAGTCTCCTCTTCCGACAGGTAGTCCGACCTTGCGGTTTCAGCTTTCATACGCTGCGATATCTCTTTGATGCGCTGTTCCGACAGCTTTTCAAGGGTGCTTTCCCGTTGAGGTGGTTCCTGCCTGTCGTCGTTGATGCTCAGACGGTCGGTGGCCAGGCCGGCGAAATCCTCCTCCGGCGGCGGTGGAAGAGGGTAAGATTCCCCAATTAGCGAAGGAGGGCGTACCTTTCCCTCTTTTTCAGCGTGACTTGGTTTCGCCGCAGCCTGCATGAGATCAGCCGTTGATTCAACTCCCAAGGCATCGGCCTGAGTGGGTTTGAACCCCCCGACCAGATCCGGGTCCTGGCTGTGAGCTTCGGTTACAACGAAATCCAGCCCGTCCTCGTCAGGTAATTGCTGAGTCGGGCTATCGGAGACTGCTTTTCTTGTGGGCCGTGCGATGGGCTCGGCGTCGGCGGGCCGGGTGATTTCCGGCGTTTCTTTTGACGTCATAGGTCTCTTAGAAAGAGTTAAGTTTCCGTACTTCAATGATATCGGCAGGAGTGTCGGTTTTCTTAAATGTCTGGCTGCCTTGAATCGTCCTTTACAAGTGCTCCAGTTGGGTCAAAAGGGTGCCCAAAAACTGGCTTGACAGGCCAATCGGATGTGGCCTATATTAGCGGCCTGTAATGGATTGAGAAAGAAATGAGTTCCGTTGTCGTTGCTCCCCAGGAGGAAGGGTTAGATGTCCAGATTTGATAGTCGCCTACTGTTCGTCATCGTGTCCTGTGGCCTGCTGATCATTGCGCTAAGCTGCAGCCAGACCGACAATATCACCGCGTCAAAATCGCTCACCAAAGTCTGGCTCACTGCCAAGCAGTTACCCACACCAACTCCGGGGATGTGCTATGGTCTGTGGGTCTCCAAAGTTGCCTATCCTGACATTTCCCGGACCTCGCAAGTGCGATTGCTTGGACAGTTCTCATACATTATTTCCGACACGCTGGTGGCTTTCCTCGAACCGGATAATACCGTTCGAACCGATAGCAACGAGTTCCGGCTTGAAGCCGATCTGTTTGACTACTCGCACATGTTCGTTACGATCGAGAACATAGACAGCATCGGAAGTCTGCCGGGTCCGGTGATGCTGATGCAGTCCGTGACGGGTAACAGCGATACCATCAGGATGTATTTCCCGAAACTTGACTCGTTGTTCGAATCAATCATTCGGTGCAATTTTGAGTCACCCACTGATGGTAATCGTGGTTATGACGGCTATGGACTATGGTTCTGCAACTACGAGCTAATCTATCGCGAAATTCATGACACTCTGGGCGCAGAAGTCACTTACGGGTGGCAAACGATTGAACCGATCATAGGTGGAGAAGGAGACACCCTGAACCTTGTCGATCTGTATCGTGCCTATGCGGATGAGGTCTGGTTCGAGTTTGACACTTCGCTGCTGGATTTTGGCCGGGATACCCTGGCTCTGAGTATAGACACTCTGGCTTACAAGCACTACGGAGCCAGGCGGTGCGTGTGTTATGGTAATATCTACGACACGGTGTGGGATTCCTCAGTAGTTCCGCCGGTCATCGATACAATCATCTTCATCGATAGTATTCCTCGTATCATAAAGGACTTTGGCGGCAACAATATCACTCTTGACACTATGGTCACGCCGGTATTGCTCGATGTATTCACGCAGGATGGGTTTGATCTGCCTGACCTGACTCCCTACCGGTGGAAATACAAGGGGTGGATTGTTTCCGATCGTATAGATACTAACGCGATAGGCAAATTCACCCCCCCCGCCTGGGACTTCATCTCTGGCGAGCTTCTGATTCCCGGCTATCAAGGTGGATTGCTTTCTACCGGCACGTTCAGCGATGAGTTGAAGGCCGACAACTCCGACCCCTTCACATTGGAGATTGACTGGGAAGTAGACAGCGTGAGGTCTTTCTTCAGATCTCGCGATTCCGTCGCGGTAGGTCCTCTGCCACCCTACGTGTGTGATCCGGCAGCGGATACGGTTCAATATTTCGAGAGAGTGGTAACTGATACGGTACTGAAGCGGCCCAACTTCCCCGGTGAAGACTTCCTGGACCTCGACGCCCTGTCGGCGGCAACCCACGGGGTCATAAATAGTGCGCGTTATCCGGACGGGTTCAATCTGCTGCCAGATTTTGACAACTCTCGATCAGGAAGCGTCTTTGTCACGATTGAGCCGATCAGCATGGTTTCTGATACTACTAATTTTCCTTTGATCGCGTTCTGCCGGAATCTCCCGGCTGCCTGGCCTGTGGTGCCAGTTGGCAGAGGGGCTACATGGACGCTTCTCAATTACACCGGTACGGCGGCTGGCGCCGACGGTTTTCCAACAGTCACGGCTGAGATTGAGCGTTTGTAGATCATTTTATAGCAGGATTTTCCAAGGGCCGATGTGGAACCCCCCACACCGGCCTTTTCTTGGTGTTCCCCAGGAAGTTGGCGCTTTAGCGCTGATTGCTGAACGGACTCGCCCATGCAATCGATTGCCTAACTGTTGCCATAGCATCACAGGTATGGTTCTGGTGTCGCCACAACGCGAGTATTTATTGGATTCAGACTTTGATTTGCGCTTGCCGCATATGCCTTTAGCTCATACATTTGAAGTAACTATTCAAGGCGGGCGGCTGACA
>Ga0315278_10007235_pt1 | contig 10137 bp, 4 predicted proteins | sample YL17G06_0_MG_FD_203880 | JGI IMG/M metagenome (GOLD analysis project Ga0315278, IMG submission 203880) | Sediment microbial communities from Yellowstone Lake, YNP, Wyoming, USA - YL17G06_0 | ecosystem: Environmental > Aquatic > Freshwater > Lake > Sediment | place: USA: Wyoming | collected... | reverse complement strand
CCACCTCGACGACATTGTTCAGTTCGCCGAACTGGTTGGCCTCGACATACTGATTGTTGGGGTCGGTGATCCACTTGCCATCGACCACCAGGCGATAGCGATATCGTCCGGGGGTGAGCGGCAGGCACATGTGCCACTCGCCCTGGCGGGAATCGGTCTCCATGGGGGTGGCCTTGGTGGACCAGTTGTTGAAATCGCCGGCGAGGACAACCTGCTTGGCTTCATCGAAGCGGGCGTGGAAGACGACATCGCGGCCAACCTGTTTGACGCCGTAGAACTCGGCGATTTTCTGTTCGGTGGTTTTGACTGGGGGCGGGGATGAGAAGGGGGGCTCGGTGGCGTCTGAGCGGCGTTCGGGAGAGGGGGATGATTCGGGCGCGGGCTGGTTGGCGAGGGCGGCCTCGGCGAGATCGGGCGTCGGGGCGGAGACGTCAACGACGGGCGTGGGGGCATTGGCGGCGGGCGTATCGGCGACTGCGCCGGATATGCTGGTGCGGCCGAACTGGACGTTGGTCAACTGGGCCAGTTGCTTGGCTCGCTGCACGAGTTCAGCGGGGCGAGAGAGGCGTTCGGGGACGCCGGTCTCCATCTCGACAGGGCGGTGCCCCATCAGCTCCCTGGAGAGGTTGACGAAGTCCTTATACCCGCGGCTGCCGGGATCGTATTCGGTGATGGGCTGGCCGAAGCTGGCGGCCTCTTTGAGCTTGGTGTTGAAGTTGATGGTACACTGCATGAGGTGATCGCGGAACTTGTTTCGGAGCTCTGCGAGGACTTCGCGGGCGAGTTTGGTGCGTGTGTCGTACTGGGTGGGCAGGACGCGGACGTGGATGTCCTTGCCGCACTGGTCGCGCATGATTTCGAGGGTTTCGATCATGCGGGTGAGGCCATGGAGGCTGAAGAACCCGGTTTCGACGGGCACGATGACCTCGTCGCAGGCCTTGAGGGCATTGAAGGTGAGCAGGCCGACGCTGGGGGGGCAGTCGACGACGCACCAGCTATAGCTGGCCTGGACGGTGGCGAGCGCTTGGAGGAGGCGGTTTTCGCGGCCGTCACGGCCTGCAAACAACTGTTCGAATGCGGCGAGATGGATATTGGACGGCGCCAGGTCAAAGTCGCTGGCGATCTGCCAGATGATGTCGGGGAGGGGCGTGACCTTGCCGTCGCGCTCTTCGATCATGGCATCGAAGATGGTGCGTTCGATCTGCTCCTCCGGGACAGCCAGGCCGACCGCGCAGTGGCCCTGGGGGTCCATATCGACGAGCAGGGTTTTGTGCCCAAGACGAGCGAGGCAGGCGGCCAGGTTGATGCTGGTCGTCGTTTTTCCACAGCCACCTTTTTGATTGATGATCGCTATCGTCCGCATGTGACACCTTCCGTGGTCGAAGAGCAGCCGTCCGTTGACCGCCAAGTTGCCGAGGTTTAGCCGGCGCACCCGGATTTTACCGAATCTTCAATGCACATCGGCGAGCTTCCGGGTAAATCTTTAGATTATGGAACAAGTTATTATTGCCCTCGAGCAGTGAGATGGCGTGGAGGGAGGGAACGTGGCGTTAGGCGGCCTGCGCAGGCTGGTCGCGGTCCTGAGCAAGGCGGATGCCCTGCGTCAGGGGATCGCGCGGCGGCTGGGCGTGCTGATACTCGGGCACGACCTGCTTCAAGGCGGTGATCACGTCGTGGGGGGTGCCATCGACGACGCCGGCGAGCACCTTCAACATGCGTTCGACTTCGGCTCTGGGGGCTGGCGGCAACTGCCAGACGCGGATTTTGGGGTGGGACGTTGGGCGTGTCTGTTCATCGTCGCGGGCCAGCTCTTCGTAGAGCTTTTCCCCGGGTCGGATGCCTGTGAAGCGGATGGCGATATCGTGATGGGGCATGAGGCCTGCGCGGAGGATCATTTCGCGGGCGAGGTCGAGGATGCGGATGGGCTGGCCCATATCGAGGACGAAGATTTCGCCACCTTTTCCGATGGCGCCGGCCTGCATAACGAGCTGGCTGGCTTCGGGGATGGTCATGAAGTATCGCTGCATGTCGGGATGGGTGACGGTGACGGGGCCGCCGGCCTCGATCTGCTTGCGGAAGATCGGAACGACGCTGCCGCTGGATGCCAGGACGTTTCCGAAGCGGACGGCCACGAAGCGTGTGTGGGCGAGGTTACGGGGGGTGTGTTCGCCGAGGCTTGGCGCTCGCGGGCCGAGTTCGGCGTTCATCGCCTGGGTGTACGACTCCGCGCAGCGTTTGGCGGCGCCCATGACGCTCGTCGGGTTGACGGCTTTATCGGTGCTGACGAGCACGAAGGCGTGGGAACGAGCAGCGGCGGCGGCGTCGGCGACGGTTTGGGTCCCGAACACGTTGTTCTTGACGGCCTCACCGGGATTGGCCTCCATCATCGGCACATGCTTGTGGGCGGCGCAGTGGAATACGACCTCCGGGTGGTGCTCATCGAAGACGCTGGCGATTCGGGTCTGGTCGCAGATGTCGGCCAGAACAGGCTTGATATCCGCGCCGACCCACAGTTCTCTGAGTTCGCGATCGATCTCGAAGAGCGCGTTCTCCGCGCGTTCGAGCAGGACCAATCGCCTGGGGCAGAATTTCATGGTCTGGCGGCAGATCTCCGAGCCGATGCTGCCGCCGGCTCCGGTGACGAGGACCGTTTTGCCGGCGAGGAATCGCTGCAGTTCGGGGGTGTCGAGCCTGACGGAGGAGCGGCCGAGGAGGTCGGCGGCGTCGGCGAGGGAGGGATCGCCTGTGGGAGGGATGGCGGCGTGCGGATGCGCATGGTCGGCCGGGGCGTGATGGTCCGTCGGCGTGCCGCCCACCCGCCCCATCCACGCGCGCAGTCTGTTTATCCAAGATGCGGTCATCCTCGCTATTTATCGGAACAACCGGCCGTCCTCATTAGGCCATCCTCAAAGTCGGAGGCCGGTGCTCCCCGGTTGCCGAGGCGAGGCAGGTGTGTTCGCCCCCGGTGGCGTCTGTCCCATCGGCACCATCGGGATCATCCCTCAAACGGGATCGGCATGAGAAGGGCGGCTTTTCTTAAAGAGGAAGCTTGAGGCGCGGCGCGTGATGCGGCGAGGGGAACTTTGCGGTCGAGCTTTCGTCATGATGAGCGGTCGGAAGTGGTTCATCTCAGGGAAAGGTGGTGCGCGATGAAATGGATGCTGTGGGTTGGGGCGATTGGGATCGTGGCGGGGTGCGCGAGCGGGCTGGGGCAGAATACGAAGGGTGTAAGAGAGGCGGGGGTGGTGGTGGATTTTGAGAAGATGAAGGTGGGGCAGAAGCCGGAGGGGTTTGAGATGGCGACGACGGGGCCTGGGGCGGCGGGGGAGTGGTTTGTGCGGGCGGATGCGACGGCGCCGAAGGGGAAGCAGGTCCTGGTGCAACTGAATGCGGACCCGACGAATGGGCGGTATCCGGTGTGCATTTTGGAGGATGTGAAAGCGAAGGACGTGGCGGTGACGGTGGCATTCAGGCCAATATCAGGGAAGGTGGATCAGGCGGCGGGGATCGTGGTGCGGTACAAGGACCCGGACAACTACTACGTTGCGCGGGCGAATGGGCTGGAGGACAATGTGAGGCTGTACAAGGTCGAGGGGGGAAAGCGGAAGCAGCTCGGAGGGGTGGATAAGGTGATGTCGCCGGGTGCGGGGACGTGGCACAGGTTGAGTTTGAAGGTGTCGGGGCGCAAGTTGGAGGTGGGGATGGATGGGAAGACGCTGATTGAGACGACTGATGAGACGTTCAAGGACGCGGGGCGGGTGGGGGTGTGGACGAAGGCGGACAGCGTGACGGAGTTTGATGATTTGCGGATTGTGGCGGGGGATCAATAGGGGTGGGGGGTGAACGAGGGTGTTGTTGGCGTGGCGGAAGACGAGGCGGACGCGGACGGTGGTTTGGCCGTCCCAGGTCCAGTAGTAGAAGTCATCGGCCTGTGCGGAGAGATCGACGGGGCGGTCGTTGAGACAGGGGAAGTCATCGTCGGGATAGAGGCTTGGGCCGAAGCAGCCATAGGGATAGATGCTGCCGAGGTCCATTCCGAAGTACCATCGAGATAAGGGGTCAATTGTGTATTCACATTACTCACCCCCCCCACCCGTGGGGGATGAATGAGCGTTCGATAGGGTTGGGGTCCCACTTGGACCGCCTGCTGAATCAGCCGGTCGAACAGCTTGCCACGGGAGGCCGAAGGGCGCCTACGCCGAGCAGCCGACCGTCGATGATGCCTTCAACCAGATTCAGCACTACCGGCACGAGATACTCCAGATCTTTGACTACAACGCCCTGGGGGTCATCTCGGACGGCGTGACGACGCGGGACGGCATGTGGACGGCGGCAACGAAGTGACGCGGGACGGCTGGGCGAAGCGGGCGGCGGGGAGGCAGACCGCCGAAACCGACCGCCTGGTTCTGCCCCTCAAGGAACTGGTCAAGCAGTACGTCCAGGCCCTTCGGGCGTGAAAGGTGGACGAGGACCATATCCGCATCACCGAATGGTCGCTGAACCAGTTGGTGGAAGCCGGGACGTTCTTTGGCGTGTGGCCCAAGCTGCCTCCTGATCGGCACCTCTGCTATGTTCTGGCCATGCTGAACGGCCTGCGGCGCAACGAGATCAAACGGAACGACATCGACCGGCTGCGATGGGGGCAATTGCATCTGGACGCCACGATCCCGTTCATCGACCTGAAACAGAAGATGGGCGATGGGCAGGACCCTATCCGGCTGCACCCCCACGTTGCCAAGAAGAAGCTGATGCGTCACGCCAACGAGGACGTGACCGACGGCTACGCGCATGCAGAATTGGCCGAGGTGCTGGCGGCGCTGATCCGACTGCGATCACCTGATGCATTGCTACAGCAAGCCGTCAAAGCCGACACGAACAACCCACCGGCGGCCATGTCTATAACTTGCGAGAATGCGGACCACCAGTTGGACCATGGCATGACCGTTGACGGGCACGCACTGGCGTCGATGGGCAGTCGCGTCAAATCTGTCGCAGTCGCTTGTCAGAGCAGCGGTTTCTGTTACAATCATCCGCGGGATACTGACTTACATGTACCGGCAGCGAATGGCAATCATGATTCAGCGCAATCGCCTGTAAGACAAGGAGTTAGGCCGAGTACCCAAGTGGACTAAGGGGACGGATTGCAAATCCGTTATTCATCGGTTCGAATCCGATCTCGGCCTCTTCGCTTTTTCCCTCGGGAATCGCATTTTCGCTCGGTTTTTCCGAGTGATTCTTGCTGTTGCCATCTGCAGCCCGCACTGCACCAGACTCTTGCCAACTGCGCCGTCTAGTGACAAGCCGGGTGACAAGCGATTTGGCGACTGTTCGCAATCGGGCGGAATTCCGCGATCCGTGCCCGTCATTGTTTCTATTTCGCGGGCGGGGACTGACAGATCGGGCAGCAGGTCCAGGCCCGCCGTCGCCTCTCCCCGGTAGGTGTGCGAGTACCGATCCATCGTCAAGGTGATGGTGCTGTGCCGGGGTACGCTGCCCTCGCCGGCAGCGTCATAGCGGGTGGGACACAACTCCATCCGCCCGTTGGCGCAGCTCGGCCATCGCATCCCGCACGGCGATCTCGCTGGCGCTGATCACATTGCCGGTTGGAGCGTTGTTCACGGCGTCGGCCACCCGTCCCAGGATCTGACGCACTTGGGCCTGCATTTCCGAAATGAACTGTTCCTTGTCCATCGTCAATAGCCGTTCCATGGCTTACTCCTGTTAAAAGGGCCGACCCCTCGATTATGCCATCTCCCGGGAATTCGGGCACGCCCAACCGCACTGAACTTGACAATCGCGGCGTGCTGATTCTGCGTGTCGCAATGCATCGGCATCTTGAAGCCGCGAAATGGGAGCCAAAACTCATGCAGGCGATACCGGATTATGCTTAAGGCAATCTTGAGGCGGATGTACTTCGGTGCTTGCGGGTCGTCGCCGAGCGAGGAATCGGGAAACTGCCCCCTCACGGCATTCAGCGTCTGCCTGCACGCATCAACCGCGCCTGGGCACCTCAGCCGGCTCAGGTGCGGCGTGCGTTGCTGCGGCTGCCGACTCACGACCAGCCAACGGCCCACTCTGGCCGAGGAAGGCCGAATCGATCAGGAAGTAATCATCCGCGTTGATCACGCCGTCGTAGTTGAAGTCGCCGTTGTGATATCCCTTGGCCTGCGGGATGAAGTTGCTGTCAATCTGGAAGTAGTCGTCAGCGTTGACGACGCCGTCGAGGTTGGCGTCGCCGTTGTAGGTGTACTTGACGAGGATGGAGTTGGTGTTGACGAGTTCGCCGGCGAAAGAGGTCAGGACCGGTCCGGCGGCGCCGCCGAAGTCGTTGAGGATGGTGGGCAAGGCGGTGTGGGCGTTGGAGCGTGCGGCGGTGCTGGTGATGCCGTTTCCGCGCCAGGGGTCGGAAGAGCTGCCATAGCCGGACTTGATCAGGCCCAGGATGCGGTTGAGCGTCTGGGTCCGGTTGGAAGTGGCGGCCTGGAGGACGAGAGCACCCTGGTTGAGGTCGAGGGTGGCACTTGGACCAATCGAGAGGCCGGCGGTGCGAAGGACGGTGGTATCGCCCGCGAGGGTGACGCGGGCGGTGTTCGAGATGGCCAGCGATGCCAGGTGGATGGAGGTGGAGAAGGTGGCGGAGGCGTTGCCGCTGACGTGGAGGTTGAGATTGGGGCGGCCATTGATGGGGTCGGAATCGAAGGTGTAGGCGCCGGACTTGATATAGAGATGGTCGGCGGCAGCGCCGCTCTGGCCGATGAAGGCGGAGTCGATGAGGAAGTAATCGTCGGCGTTGATGACGCCATCGTAGGTGAAGTCGCCGTCGTAGTAGCGAGGATTAGCAGGCTTGGTGATGAAGCTGGAGTCGATCTGGAAGTAGTCATCGGCGTTGACCAGACCGTCGAGATTGGCGTCGCCGACCCAGGTGTACTTGACGAGGATGTCGTTGACGCCAACGTCCTGCTGATCGAACTGGGTGAAGAGGGGCTGATTGCTGCCGATGACGTTGCTGGTGGCGGCAAGGGTGGCCAGGTCGTTGGTGAGGGCGGCGGCGGAGGCGATGCCGGGGCCCTGCCAGTTGTTGGCACGGGCGGACCGGATCAGGGAGGTGATGTTGGCCAGGACAGCGGCGCGGGTGGCGGGGGTGGCGCGGACGATAAGGTCGTTGTCGGCGAGGTCCAGCGTGGCGGTGGCGGCAATCTGGAGGTCGCTGGTGACGAGCACTTTGTTTCCGCCGGCAGTGAAGCTCATGGCAGCGGTGTTCGCCAGTGAGAGAGAGGCCAGGTGCTGTGTGGAGGCGAACTGGATGGCCGCGGTGTTGGACAAGGTAATCGCGAGGTTGGAGCTGGTGGCTCCGAGATCGGAGTTATAGCGGTAGGAGCCGGCGGAGATGTTGAGCGTGTTGGAGCCAGCGCCCGCGTTGAGGGTCGGGCTGAACGGCAAGGCGGAGCTGATGGTGATGGTGTCGTCGCCGGTGCCGGCGTCGATGGTCAGTTGCTCGAAGGCGGAGAAGGTGAGCTGGGCTGCGTTAATGCCGAGGATGGCGGAGGCGAGCGTGATGGTGTCGTTGGCGGCGGTGCCGACGATGCGGAGCGAATCGGTGCCGCTGCTGCCGTTCAGGACAAGTCCGGTGGCGGGAAGCGGATTGCCGCGGGAGAAGTCAATCGTGAACGAGTCATTGCCGGCTTGACCATTGTAGTTAATGGCGGCAGTGAGGAGGCTGGTGCGGATGAAGAAGCTGGGAGCGCCGGAGGTCGGGACGTTCTCGTAGAAGTGGGTGAAGACACCGGTGGGGTCTTGGCGGATGGTGTAGGAGTCGTTGCCGGCGGTGCCGAGACGCAGGCCGGGCAGAAAGGTGACGATGAGGGTGGTTGTGCCGGTGACGCCCAGGTCATCGGTGACGGCGACGGTGACGCTGAACGTGCCGGGGTCATAGGCCTTGCTCAGTGAGAAGGTTTTGTCCGGGTTGAGAACGAGGGCATGGGGGCCGTTGCCATCGCCGTAATCGACGGTGGCGGTCCAGGAAGCATGGGAGCCGGCGTCGGTGAAGGAGCCGGAGCGGGTGAAGGGCTGGCTTTGGGTGAGGACGATGTCGGACCCGATGGCGATGGAGGGCGGGGTGACGGCTTTGGCGATTTCGACGTACTCGACGCGGTCGAATTCCTGGTTATTGGCGTTGTCGGTGGAGCGGAAGACGATGCGGGTGATGCCTTCGGCAAAGAGGGTGAAGGGCACGGTGTAGTGGGTCCAGGGGCCGTCGTTGATGGCGTATTGAGTGGACTTGACGCCGGAGCCGTTCAGTTCGTCGGCGGCGGCAAGGGAGACGATGACGTTGGAGGTGAACTTGCCGTCGGGTTGCTGTGTGCCGGTGAAGGTCGGGGTGGTGATGGGAGCGTAGGGGTCTACCGTCGAGGTGACGGCGATGGCGGTGCAGAAGTTGGAGACATTCCCGGCGGTGTCGGTGGCGCGGGCGGCAAAGGTGTGGGCGCCCATGGCAAGGACGATGCTGGAAGCTGAGAAGTGGCCGGTGTCGTCGGCGGTGATATCGAGCAGGTAGTGATCGTCGAGGTAGATTTCAACCAGAGCATCAGGCTCGGTGACGCCGGTGACGGTTACGGGATCGGAAGCGGGGATGGGGCTGACGGAGATGACGGGAACCACCGGGGCAACACGGTCAATCTGGACGCTCAGGGCGACGGTGACGGAGAGGGCTGCATTGGTCTTGGCGTCGCGGCCGGTGATGGTCATCGTGCCGGTGTAAGTGCCGTCCTGTGCGGTGTCGGCCAGCAGGAGCGAGGCGAGGATATTCTGGCTGGTGCCCGCGGCGAGGAGGGGGTTGAGGGTGAAGGTGGAGGAAGTCACCGGGAGCGTCTGGCTGGTGGAGTTGTTCAGCGAGCTGACGGCGACCTGGAGATTGGTGACGTTCGAGAAGGAGCCCCACTCCATGGCTGAGAAGTCGAAGTCGATCTTGTGGGACTGGTTGTTGTCGAGGTTGGTGAGCAGGTCAACCGACGGAGCGCTGCAGGCCAGCAGGGCTGGGTAGACGGGGATTTCGCGGACGCAAACGTCGAACCGGGCAACGGGGCTGGCGGAATTGACGGCAACGACGAGCCGGTATTGTCCGCCGGCGATGTTGCGGAGGGTGATGGCCTGGTACTGGCTGTCGGAGCCTGAGAAGGACGCACTCGTGATGAGGGTTTCGTCGGCGTTAAGGGCCGAGGAAAAGCCGACGTGCCTGCCAGCCGGATCGAAGAGGTGGAGATCGAGGTTGGCGTCGTCGCCATGCATGAGAACGATGCGGACTTCGCCGGCGGAAGCGGAGAGATTGATGATGCGTTCAAATTGCGTTTCGACGCCGATGTTTCCGCCGAGGGGCTGCGAGGCGGTTTGCTCATGGTAGCGGGCCAGGTCCGAGGTGGCGCCGACGAAGAGGTGGGTGTAGAACGGGCCGGCAATCTTGCGGGAGAGGGTGACGGGATCGTAGGCGTTGAGGTAGACCTGCAGGTCGTATCCTGTGTTCCCCAGGAGGTTGCCGGTGGGGAGGAGGATGCCGATGCGGGCGACGCCTGACTTGTCGGGGTCGAGGGAGATGCTGGCGCTGTCGTAGTTGCCCACGACGGCGCCGGCGGCGATGACGGCGACGGAAGCGGTGACCTGAACGGGGAACGGGGACTTGTTGGTCAGCGCGATTTCGCCTGGGGCGTAGGCGAACGAACCACCAGCCGGGACGGTGGTGTCGGGGAAGCTGATGGATTCAACATTGAGCACGACTTCGGGGTCGAGCGGATTGTGCTCGATGATGTAGGCGATGTGGTTCTGGAAGTCGGAGAAGAGTCGCCAGACGCCAGCGGCATCGTACTGGTGTGCGAGGAGGAACCTGGCGGTCGCCTTGACCAGTGTGAGGTTGGTGCGTCGCTCGGCCTCGCGGATGGTGGCCAGCGAGTACTGGTAGAGTTCAGTGATCTGGGTGGTGAGTTTGTTGGCGAACTCGAAGAACGGTCCGGCGGTGGGGCCCAGGATATCGGCCAGCGCCTTGTTCATGTTGGCGATGCCGGTGATCAGGAAGAGCCTGGAGAGGACGTCGTAGTGGAATGAGAAGTTGGACAACTGCATGGCTTCGAGCCGCTGGATCTGTTTCCA
>Ga0315278_10007234_pt1 | contig 10138 bp, 9 predicted proteins | sample YL17G06_0_MG_FD_203880 | JGI IMG/M metagenome (GOLD analysis project Ga0315278, IMG submission 203880) | Sediment microbial communities from Yellowstone Lake, YNP, Wyoming, USA - YL17G06_0 | ecosystem: Environmental > Aquatic > Freshwater > Lake > Sediment | place: USA: Wyoming | collected... | reverse complement strand
AGTGTAGAATGGGGGCTACGGAGTCGTTTGGCGAATGGGGTTCTGGATGGGGCATCAGACGTTTTGGGGTCACTAAGGGGATGGGGACGATGGTCTAGGCCAAAGGTGCGGCTGTCCACAGAGTTGGCCAATACGGGCGTCCGGAAGGCAACGGGGAATGGCTGCGCCGGCTCAATCCAAAGAGACGAGGACTATCAGCGTAGGGGAGACAAGCGGGAGAACCATGCGTGCGACCTTGTTATGCGTCTTGGCGTGGCTGTGGGTGGTTGCCGGGCAGATCGGTCGGGCGCCGGCGGCGTCGGGCGAGGACCTGCTGAAGTTCGTGATTGAGCAGAACAGGTCGGCACAGGAGAAGATCCAGACCAGTTCCTACGGGGTGGAGCTTGAATGGCAGGATGACACGGGGAAAGACAGCCCCGTTCTGAAGGGCACAGGCGAGGTCAAACGGAAAGGGAACAACCTCTGGTCGATCTATCAACGGACGGGGCTTAACACAACGGCCGGGAAGATTGAGCAGCGGGAAATGCGCATGGTCGTGAACGGCAAGTACACGGCATCCTGGCCGCGGAAGGGCAATCCTCTTGCGTACCGCGACGATCACAGCTCGTTTGAGACGATCGATCCACGTATCGAGACGCGGATCAAGTTGCACACGCCGTACGATTTCATCCCGTATGCGTTCGGCGAGGGCGTTCGTCCGTTCCGTGAATCGGTGAGCATGGACCCCGCGACGAAGTGGGATGCGATAGAGACGAAGGGCGCTGACGGGCAGGCCGTGTACCAGATCAGGCGTTTCATGCCGACGATGGATGATGCGTCAAAGCCTGACGCGGTGTGGGTAGTTGATCCGCGGAAAGGGTTTTTGGCGACGGACCTGATTGCGTACAAGCAGAACGGCGATGTGTGGATCCACCGGTCGATGGAGATCAAGGAAGTTGGGGAGCGGATCTGGTTTCCCGCGGAATATGATGAGAAGCGTTATGGGGAGGGCAGAGAGGCAAGCCCGGCGCACACGGTGACGAGTTGGCGGAAGGCGAAGCTGAAGGATGTGAAGGTCAACGAGGCGATGGCTGAGGAGCAGTTTGAGATCGGCTCGCTGCGGTTGCGGGAGGATAAGGCGGACATCGTGGTTTTGAGAAGGGGACTCGATGGGACCACCGTTCCGTACGTATATTCTGGGAAGGGGCTGGTTCCCCAGCAAGTGAAAGAGGTTGGGGACCATGCGGTGGAGAAGAGCATCCGAACGATGGGCGCGACGGCGATCGATCCAGGCCGGAGGGGTGGGGTGCCGACGCCGCCGGCGGTTCCGGACGCCGGCAGGCCGCAGGAGGTGCTTGGGGAGAGCGGACCGAATCCGGGCACAAACATCACACAATGGCTTTACGTCGTGGGCATGGCCGCCGGGTTGATCATGCTCGCGATGGTGGTGCTGGGCTTGCGCGCGCGGCGGTTGAGTGTTCGGGAGTCAGCATTAGGGGGTAGTCACAACAAGGGATAGAGAAAGGAACAGCTATGAGACAAGCGTTGGTTAGGAAGCGATTTGTGCTTTGGATGACGGCGTTGACGGTTTCGCTGGCGGCGGCCGTGGTGTATGCAGGCTGCTGCTACGAGATCATATGGCCGAAGTGTGACGAGCTTTTCGGCCATCATGATCCGACGTGTGAAGAGCAGTGCGGAGACAGCACGTATTTCGGCGGCTGCGGCAGCAAGGAAGGATCGGATGTGTACGAGGTTCCGGTGCCGGACACTGCTGAGAGCGGCTATTACGGCTGGGCCTACTACGGGCTGCCGGTGATGTGCTCTGACATCTACTACTGCGTGAACACGGAGACGCGATGCCCAGGTCCGGGGCTTCCGCGTTACATGTGCGCGACCGACGACTGGAAGACGTTCAGCATCACGGCGGGCGCGTACGGGATTGATCCGGGCTGCCCGGATGAGTGATCGGGCAGCGAGCCGGTGGTAGTCGTGTGGACGACGCCGAGGCGGCGAGGGCCAACTGCACCCGGGCAAGGTACGGCGGACCGCGGCCAAGCAGAGGGAGTGCTTGGCCGATTTTTTCCCAAGCACTCCCGGGACGAGACGGTTGCGCGGGCTGGGAGCCCGCGCAACGGGGCGCTCGACCACAGGCATGGTTGCCATGAATCACACCACACCGATCAAAGTGCTGGGGATCTGCCTGGCGTTTCTGCTTGTCGTTGCCGGCTATCTTGGTTACCTGGCGGTCAGGGGTGATCCGGGGCAAGGGCCTCAATCGCAGAGGTACGATTTCGGCACGGTTCGCGCGGGCCAAGTGGTGAAGCACACGTTTGTGCTCCACAATTCGACGTCGAAGGACCTGGAGATCACGGGCATCGTACCGAGCTGCGCCTGCGTGATGCCGAAGGAGAAGCCGACGCGGATTCCCGCGCGTTCGTCCTGTGAGATTCCGGTTCTGCTGCGGGCGTATGAACGGTCAGGGGGCATGGCGCAGCGGATTCTGGTGTCGTTCAAGGATCGCGGGCCGATCGCGCTGGCGCTTCACGGGAACCTGATCAAGGCGGTTCCCGACGGGCTGAGCATCCCGAAGCTCAAGAACGGCGATCCGTACGAGACGCAGTTTCTACTGAAGGGCTTTCCGGGAGAGAAGCTTGCGGTTCATCGGCTTGAATACGACCAGCAGTACTTCGATGTGACGTATGTGCCGGTTGCTGAGAACAACAGCTTCAGATTCAATGTGCGGATGAAGAACAAGGTTGAGGGCGGCCCCTTCCGGAAGGCCCTGACGATCCAGACGAACGACAGCGTGGGTCCGACGAAATCCATTCCGATAACGGGCTATGTGCTGAAACGTGTGGAAGCAGAGCCGGCGACAGTCGCGTTCGGGATCGTCGCACCGCGGGATGACAAGACGGAAGTCGTGAAGCTCTACTCTCCGTATGGGGATCAGGTCACGATCGACCGGATCGAATCGTCACCGGGCAGCCGACTAGCATGGAAGATCCTTGAGAGCAGGGGCGATCGGAGCAGCGTGAGGGTGGAGATACGGCTGAAGGCGGCGGAGAGCGCGGGGGCAGAGAAGGTCATCTCGGATGACCTGTACATCTATGCGCGAGCGGGAGATGCGCAGGTCCGGAGCGATGTGGCGGTATCGGCGTTGGTGCGTTAGGGGCAGCAAACAGCTACTGGCGTTGTGGCGGCGGTCGTCGCGGGGGGCTCTATTCTCAGCGATCGTGGCGGTGTTCACTGTGGCATGGCTTGCCATGGGCGTTGGCCCTTGTAAATGGGGGTCGGGGATGCGATTCTGGGCGGGGGTGGTGACGATGGATGAGGCAATTCGGGAGCGGTGGATGGAAGGTGGTCATGTGTGAAGGGCACGGGGGTTTCGCGGCCGAGGCGGAGTACGATCCGCGAGCGTCGCGGGAGCGATCTTCCGCGGAGGCGATCCGCGGGCAGGTGGCGTATTTTGCGGGCCAATCGGATGTGCGGGAGTTGCTGGACGCGGTGCCTGGGGCGTTGCTGATCGTGAACGGGCATCGGCAGGTGGTGTTTGCGAATCGAGCGTTGCGTGAGATGGTGGAGCTTCCAACGATGGAGGGGGTGTACGGGAGGCGGCCGGGTGAGATATTGGACTGTGAGCATGCGTCGGAGTGCGACACGGGGTGCGGGGCATCGGAGGGGTGCGTGGTATGCGGGGCGGCGAAGGCGGTAGCCGCATGTGAGCGTGGGGCGGAGGCGGTGCAGGAATGCCGGATCATACAGAAGGGGACGGGCAAGGCGCTGGATTTGCGGGTGTCGACGAAGCCGATGGAGATTAGCGGCGAGCGATTCACAATCGTGGCGATGACGGACATCGGGCATGAGAAGCGTCGAGCGGCGTTGGAGCGGATTTTTTTTCACGACGTGATGAACACGGTCGGGGCGATCCTGGGTCATGCGGAGCTGTTGCGGCGTACGAGCGCGGGTGATGCGGAGGTGACGGAGACGATCAGCCGGCTGACGAACACGCTGGTGGAGGAGATCCGTGCGCAGCGGGACTTGCTGTCGGCGGAGCGGGACGATCTAGCGACGTCGTGGGAGCCGGTGGGGAGTCTGGCGGTGCTGGGGGCGGTGGTGCAGAGGTATCGGAAGCACGGTGCGAGCGAGAAGCGGGGGATCATGATTGACAGCGGAGCGGCGGATGTGTGGTTTCCAAGCGATGCGCATCTTCTGTCGCGCGTTCTGAGCAACATGGCCAAGAATGGTCTGGAGGCGTGTTCGGAGGGGCAGACGGTGACGTTGGGGTGCAAGGCGGAGGCGGATGCGGTGGAGTTCCGGGTTCACAATCCTGGTTTCATGCCGCGGGAGGTGCAGCTTCAGGTGTTCCAGCGGTCGTTTTCAACGAAGGGAGCAGGACGTGGGCTGGGGACGTACAGCATCAAGCTTCTGAGCGAGCGATACCTGGGAGGGCGCGTATCGTTTACGACGTCGGAAGAGGAGGGGACGACGTTTCGTGGGCGGTATCCGCGGACGCGTGGGGGGCATGTGTGATGGGGAAGGGGATGGAGGGGGCGGCGGGGGATCAGTGTCAGGGGGCGGGTTTTATCCGGACGCGTGGGATGTTGTTTTTTGATTGACCCTCCTGCCGCGGCGGCGTAGCATCTTCACTAGCAGATGCCAGCGAACGGTCGAGCATGATCGCCACGAACGTGTACTCGTCGATCATCGTAGTGTGTGTATTGCTGATCGTGGCGGTCCTAGCGGGGCTGGCGTTGGTGTACTGGGTGAAGCGGCGCGTTATGGGCGATGCGGAGGAGGGGCCTTCGGTGGGGCTGACGCTGGAGGACTTGCGTCGGCTGCACCGTGAGGGGAAGTTGTCGGCCGAGGAATACGAGCGTGCGCGGTCGCGGATGGTGGCTGGGATGCTGCGGACGGAAAAAGGGGATGGGCGAGGCGAAAAGAAGGTATAAGGGCTGCTGGCGTGCCGATCTAGAAGGCTGTGTCCGGCAATGATTGTGCAACCCGAGGTTACAGGAAGGCAAGTCGATGGCCAGTTCCAATCGTACGGGCAACGGCGGCGGGTCCGGTAATCCCCCGGGGGGCGCGGGTTCGGGCAACTCCGGCGGCGGGGGATTCCGAGGACGGCGTGTGACGACCTGTTCATTCTGCGGCAAATCGTCCAGGGACGTTGGGCCCATGGTTGAAGGGCCCAGCGACGTGTACATTTGCGCGAACTGCGTGGATCTGGCGCACAACATCATTCGTCAGGAGAAGCGGAAGCTGACGAGCGCGCAGCCGGTGTTCGGCACGATACCGAGTCCACGGCAGACCAAGGAGTTTCTGGATCAGTATGTCATAGGTCAGGGGTATGCGAAGAAGGCGTTGTCGGTGGCGGTACACAACCACTACAAGCGTCTGAGCCTGAGTGAGAAAGCCGAGCAGAACGAGGTGGAGATCGACAAGGCGAACGTGCTGTTGATCGGGCCGACGGGTTCTGGCAAGACATTGCTGGCGCGGACATTGGCGCGGGTATTGAACGTTCCGTTCGCGATCGGGGACGCGACGACGCTGACGGAGGCGGGGTACGTGGGTGAGGATGTGGAGAACATTCTGCTGCGGCTGCTGCAGAACGCGGATTACGACCTTGAGTCGGCGCAGCGTGGGATCGTGTACGTGGACGAGATCGACAAGATCGGCAAGACGCAGAACAACGTGTCGATCACGCGGGACGTGAGCGGGGAGGGAGTGCAGCAGGCATTGTTGAAGATGCTGGAGGGGACGGTTTCGAACATACCGCCACAGGGCGGTCGGAAGCACCCTGAGCAGCAGTACATCCAGATGGACACGACGCAGATTCTGTTTATCTGCGGGGGGACGTTCGTGGGTCTGGAAGACATCATTCGCAAGCGGCTGGGCCGGCGGCAGATCGGGTTTAACGCGGAAGAGCAGGACGTGGACACGACGTCGGAGCGAGCGCACGTGTTGCAGCAGTGCCAGCCGGAGGACCTGATCGAGTTCGGGATGATTCCGGAGTTTGTGGGCCGGATGCCGGTGGTTGCGACGCTGGAGCCGCTGGACGAGCAGACGTTGATATCGATATTGACGGAGCCGAAGAGCGCTCTGGTGAAGCAATACCAGAAGTTTTTCCGGATGGAAGGGAGCGAGCTGGAGTTTACGCCTGGAGCGTTGCGGTCGATCGCGGAGAAGGCGTTGAAACGTGACACGGGAGCGCGGGCGCTGCGGGCGGTGTGTGAAGAGCTGATGATGGAACTGATGTATGCGTTGCCGGATCAGCCGCAGGGGACGAAGTACGTGATCACGCAGGAGATCGTGGAGGGGGCGCAGAGCCTGTTTGCGATCAAGGCGGCGGCGGAGCGTCGGCGGGAGTCGGCGTAGGGGCGGTGGAGCGAATCTGAACAGGAATGCGAGCGGCACGGGCGAATGTCCGTGCTGCCGCTGTTTATGGGGGACGCAACGAGGGGCGAGGGGGCAGGTAGTAGTGGGCGAGAGCCTTGTGCGCGGTTCGAGCGATGGGGCTGTGAGACCAGATGGGCACATCAGGACAGGAATCAGGACACGCCATGAAACACATCTCCCGGCGGTATTTTCTCAAGGGCACGGTTCTGGCTGGTGCGGCAGCGGCATTGCCTGCGTGGTCGTGGTCGCAGGTGGCGGGTGCGAACGGGGACATACGGGTGGCGGTGGTGGGTTTTCGCGGGCAAGGCGGGGGGCACATCGGGACGCTGAGCAAGATGAAGGGTGTGCGTGTGGTGGCGGTGTGTGATGCTGACCGGGGGGTCCTGGGCGCGGGGGTGAAGCAGCTTGAGGGGCAGGGGTTGAAGGTTGAGGGATATCAGGATGTGAGGAAGCTGTTGGAGAACAAGGGGATTGACGCGGTATCGACGGCGACGCCGAACCACTGGCATTCGCTGGTGACGGTGTGGGCGTGCCAGGCGGGTAAGGACGTGTATGTGGAGAAGCCGGTGTCGCACAACGTGTGGGAGGGGCGGAAGGCGGTGGAGGCGGCGAGGAAATACAAGCGGATCGTTCAGGCGGGGACGCAGTGCCGGTCGAGCACGGGGCTGCAGGAGGCGTTCAAGTGGCTGTGGGAGGGGAATCTGGGGAAGATCGAGCTGGTTCGGGGGTTGTGCTACAAATCACGAGGGAGCATCGGGAAGGTTGACGGGCCTCAGGCGGTGCCGGCGACGATCGACTATGATTTATGGTGCGGGCCTGCGCCGATGGGGCCATTGATGCGGAAGAACCTGCACTATGATTGGCACTGGGTGTGGGCAACGGGGAGCGGGGATCTTGGGAACCAGGGGATACATCAGATGGACATAGCGCGGTGGATACTGAGGGAGGATCATGTTTCGGCGCGGGTGATGAGCGTGGGAGGTCGGCTGGGGTATGAGGACGACGGTGAGACGCCGAACACGCAGTTTGTGTGGCACGATTTTCTGGTTGCGCCGCTGATTTTCGAGGTTCGCGGGTTGAAGACGGAGGCGTACCGCGGGGCGAAGGTGGGCGTGGTGGCGGATTGCGAGGGGGGCTACATGGTGATTCCGAGCTATACGAGCGCCGCGGCGTATGGGAAAGACGGGAAGGAGATCAGGAAGTGGAACGGCGGCGGGGAGCATCATGCGAACTGGATCGATGCCGTTCGCAGCCGGAAGCATACGGATCTGAACGCGGATATTCTGGAGGGGCATCTGTCGAGCGCGTTGTGTCACACGGGGAACATTTCGTACCGGCTGGGTGCGCAGCAGAGGCCGGATGCGATCAAGGAGCAGATCAAGGGCGAGAAGGGCGCGTTGGAGACGTTTGAGCGGATGGCGGCACATCTGGCGGAGAACGGGGTCGATCTGGTGAAGACGCAGGGGACGATCGGGCCGGTGTTGACGATGGACCCGAACACGGAGCGGTTCACTGGGAATGAGAAGGCGAACGGGTTGTTGAGCCGGGAATACCGGAAGCCGTTTGTGGTGCCGGCGGAGGTGTAGGGGGGAAGCGCGTGAGCAGAGAGAAACGGGGGCCGGTTTTTGTCTCAGTCGATCTTGATGGCGCCGCGGTGGAAGCGGGTGACGATGTTGGGGTCGGGATAGAGCGAGACGCGAGAGGTGTCCTTGGCGTCATAGTCGATGAGGGAGAGCACGTAACGGATGCTATCGAGACGGGCGCGGCGTTTGTTGTTGGCCTTGACGATGATCCAGGGGCTGAAGCTGGTGTGGGTGCGGCTGAAGACGGTCTCCTTGTACCTGGTGTAGAGGTCCCACATGTCCTGCGCCTTGTTGTCGAGGGGGCTGAGCTTCCATTGCTTGAGCGGATTGTCGCGGCGGGAGGCGAGGCGCGCGAGCTGGACCTCGCGGGAGATGGAAAACCAGAACTTGATGAGGATGACGCCGTCCTCGACGATCATGTGCTCGAACTCGGGGACCTGGCGCAGGAATCGCTCGTATTCATCGCGGGTGCAGAAGCCGTTGACCGGCTCCACGATGCCGCGGTTGTACCAACTGCGGTCGAAGAAGACGATTTCCCCCTTGTTGGGCAACTGTTTCATGTAGCGTTGGAAGTACCATTGGCCGAGTTCTTCCTGGGTGGGCTTGGGCAAAGCGACGACGCGCATAGCGCGGGGGTTGAGGTGCTCGATGAAGCGGCGGATGGTGCCGCCCTTGCCGGCGGCGTCGCGGCCCTCGAAAATGATGGCGAGGCGCTTGCCCTGCTCCTGGATGCATCGTTGGAGCTTGACCAGCTCGATCTGGAGGGCTTCAAGCTCCTTTTCATAGCGGACGGCGGTCTTGATCTTGTCGGGGTCGATGTTTTTTGATCGCAGGAGTTGGATGAATTCGCGGCAGGAATGGAGATCGGAGATTTCATCGGCGCTGAGGCAGCGATCGGGCGCGGGCGAGGTTATTGGGGTGCTGGCAGAGGGTCCGAACGAAGCGGCGATGACTTCGAGGCCGGCCTGCTGCAGTTGCTCGTCCTCGGCGGCGGCCGACTCGGGTACCCGGGGGTTGCGACACGATCCGGTGGTGGAGGCAGTCATTTTTGAGAACTCCTCGATTGGCCGGGCAACCTCCGGTTCTGCCGCGCGGACGGCAGATCGAGAGAGTCCGGCACAATCGTTGGGTCGGCTGTTCCGAATATGCACTTTAGCTGGTATTTGAGGCCAAGTGCCCGGCAAATGGCCGGGCCGGGGCGCGAGAACGCGTGAAAACAAGGGTGGGCAACGCCCGTGAATCGCGGAGCGGTGCTTTACCCCGCGTCCGTCTTCGCGTAGAAAAGCAGTCGCCATGAGCATCTTAGTGAACAAGCGGACGAAGGTGATTTGCCAGGGGATCACGGGATCGGCGGGGGCGTTTCATACGCAGCAGTGCCTGGAGTATGGGACGAAGATGGTGGGTGGCACGACGCCGGGGAAGGGGGGACAGAAGGACGGCAACGGGCTGCCGATTTTCGATACGGTGAGGGAGGCGGTGGAGGGGACGGGAGCGACGGCGAGCATGATTTTCGTGCCGCCGCCGTTCGCGGCGGATGCGATCATGGAGGCGGCGGACGCGGGGATCAAGGTGATCGTGGCGATCACGGAGGGGATTCCGGTTCTGGACATGGTGAAGGTGAAGGCGTTTTTGCGGGACAAGCCGAAGAGCGTGCTGATCGGGCCGAACTGTCCGGGGATCATCACGCCGGGGGAGTGCAAGATCGGGATCATGCCGGGGTATATTCATACGGCGGCGAAGGAGTCGAAGAGCGGGAAGAAGGTAGGGTTGATCTCGCGGAGCGGGACGCTGACGTACGAGGCGGTGTGGCAATGCTCGACGCGAGGGATCGGACAGACGACGTGCATCGGGATCGGCGGTGATCCGATCAAGGGGCTGAATTTCATTGATCTGCTGGATCTGTTCAACCGCGACAGCGAGACGGACGCGATGATCATGATCGGGGAGATCGGCGGGGGTGACGAGGAAGAGGCGGCGGGGTTCATCAAGCAGTACGTGAAGAAGCCAGTGGTGGCGTTCATCGCGGGGCGGACGGCGCCGCCGGGGCGACGGATGGGGCACGCGGGGGCAATCATATCAGGGGGCCAGGGGACGGCGGAGAGCAAGATCAGCGCGTTGCGAGAGGCGGGGATCACGGTGGCGGAAAGCCCGGCGGGGATCGGGGAAGCGAGGGCGGGGGT
>Ga0315278_10007233_pt1 | contig 10138 bp, 8 predicted proteins | sample YL17G06_0_MG_FD_203880 | JGI IMG/M metagenome (GOLD analysis project Ga0315278, IMG submission 203880) | Sediment microbial communities from Yellowstone Lake, YNP, Wyoming, USA - YL17G06_0 | ecosystem: Environmental > Aquatic > Freshwater > Lake > Sediment | place: USA: Wyoming | collected... | reverse complement strand
GCCCGTGGATCTGTGCGATGTTCGGATGGTTGAGCGACGCGAGGGTCTGGGCTTCGCGGGTGAACCGGGCGAGCCGATCGGCGTCGCGCGCGAAGAGATCGGGCAGCACTTTGATGGCGACGTCGCGCTTGAGCGTCGAGTCGCGCGCGCGATACACCTCGCCCATGCCGCCCGCCCCGAGGGGAACGACAATTTCGTACGGACCCAGCCGCGTGCCCGGACTTAGCGACATAGGTGCAGTTTCACGGACGACGCCGGCTCTTGGAGCTCAACGAAGTTGGCGCGAGTATAGCCCAGAACGCTAGGTCTGGCACGAGTTGCGGTGGGGTTGAGTTGCGGTGGGGTTGCCCGTCGGTCGGCGTTCGACCGGCGCTGCGCTCGTCTCCCATCTCCGTGCCCGGGCGAGCGTCTGCCCGGGCGGCGTCTGTCCCGCTGTCTCATACAACCTCTCCGGACCTTCGCTTCCGGACCTCACGAATATCGAACACATTCGCCTGATACGCCCAGTCGACGAGTGCACCGACAAACACTTGTTTGTTGAGACAGCAAACGAGTCACGGGCCCACGCTGATTTGTTAGGTTGTTGCTAGATCTCGCATTGAGATTCAACAGGGATTTCTGAGACACCTGCCGACGCGGGACCGGAGGGACGCCCGTTCGTCGTGCGGGCAACCGCCGGACGCACGGTACGGGCTGCCAGTGAGACGTGATCCGCGCGAATCCGCGGAATGCGCCTTGACAACCCGGCCGCCGCGATCATACTCGGCCCTGTGCCCGGGCGAGCGTGCTCCCGGGGGCGTCTGATGACGGGATGTTGCGTGAACTCGCTAGCGGCAGGCGAGCGGAGACCGGTCTAATGCGTCCTATCTTGCCGCTGATCGTTCTTCACTCGCCACACGCCGCAAGGGAACAGCATCTACTGGGTCACCGTGTCGGCCATCGAGAAACTGGCGACCCGCGGAGGGCGGGCCGCGATCGCCACCGGCTGGCAGCTACTCGCCTCTCATTCGCAGCGCAGCATCGTCACCGGATCGATCCGGGACGCCCGAGTAGCCGGGATGCAGGCTGCGGCCACGACGACACCGAGAAGGAGCACGGCGGCCGCGCCAAAGACCGCCGGGTCAGTCGCGTCTACCTCGAACAGCAACGACGCGAGCACGCGCGTCAATGCCAGGGCCGCCACGCCACCACACACTAGACCGGCAGCCGCGAGCCGCAGACACAAGGACGCCACGATCACCTACGGCCTGTATCCGCGAGGACCAGCATGCTCGAGCCGCCGGCGGAGCCCCTGCCGGTTCGGTGACAGTCTCTGAAGAACTGCTGGTTTTCCGCCCCGCTTCTGTAACAACCCGCCCGCTCCCGCGTATTCTCTACCAGTTATGCGAACGCTCGACTTCGGCGGCCTGTTCGAACGCTACTGGCCGGACGTCTTCCGGTTCGCCGTATATCTGACGGAAAACCGGGCAGACGCCGAGGATATCGCGTCCGAGACGTTCGCGCGCGCCTGGACGGCGCCTGGGGAGATCCGCGTCGAAACCGTCAAGGCGTATCTCTTCATGATCGCCAGGAACCTCAGCATCGACCTCCGACGGGCGACCCGGGAGACGGTCGAGTGCGATCCCGACCTCGTGGCATCCGATCCGGGCCCCGAGCGGGCGGCGATCGATCGGGACGAAGTGCGGGCGGTTCTGGTGATGCTCGCCGACCTGCCTGAAGTGGACCGCGCCGCCCTGCTGATGCGCTCCGTCGGCCAACTCTCCTACGAGGAGACCGCCGCGGCGCTCGGTCTATCGGTCGGAGCCACCAGAGTCCGGGTACATCGAGCCCGCGCGAATCTCGCGGCCGCGAGCCGCGGAAGGAAGACATCATGACGAAGATCACACGCGACGTCATCTCGGACCTGTGGCCGCTGTACGCCTCGGGCGAGGCGACCGAGGACACGAAGGCGCTGGTGGAGAGCTTCCTCGCCGACAACCCGGGTTGCGTCGCCGAACTTGAGGCGGCTGTCGCGCTTCCCGCCGTAGACGGGGCCATCGCACCCGACGCCGAGGCGCGTGCGTTGATGCGGACCAAAGAGCTGATGCGAGGCGGCCGATGGCTCCACGGCGTCCGGGTAGTGGCAGTGGTCCTGACGGTGCTTGCGCTCGTCCGGTTCTACGCCGACACGCTCGAGATCTTCCTCGTGAGACTCGGGGTGGCGACGATCGCCTGGGCTCTGTTCGCGGTGCTCGTACTTCGCGAGCGGCGTCGGGCGATGCGCGCGACGACTCCGCCACGCGGACGGTGAGCCCGCGGCCACCCTTCGCTGGCGGCTGCGCCTTTTTCAGGGAGACATCTGATGACGTTCTCTATTCTCATCGCAGCGGGGCTCCTCGCGGTGCAGCCCTACGAGATGCTGAAGATCCCGACCGCCGGCACCGAGGTGATCGTGGGCCGGCTGAGTCTGCCATATTTGGGCTTCAAGAACGTCCTGGTGATCGACGTCCCCGGCTCCGGTCCAAACACGTATGAGAACCGGCGCCGGATTGGCCGCACCACAGAGGTGCGCTATCACGATCTGTTCGCCGCCGAGTTCGCCCGACGGGGAGTGGCGTACTTCAGCTACAACACCCGGTACACGGAAGTGGACGAGAACACGCCTCCGACGTTCGACCGGGTCGACAAAGTAAGGTTCTGGACCATCACTCCCGCGGAGAGGACGCAGGACCTGGAGGCCATCATCCGCCACCTGAGAAAGGACCCCCGTCTGGCCCGCTGCCAGGTGTTGCTCCTGGGGTGGAGCGAAGGCAGTATCATCGCCAGCCTGGTCGCCGAGCGGAAGCAGGTATCGATCGACGGTCTCTTCCTGGCAGGCGTCCCCGCTGACGATGCCTACTCGACGATCCTGTGGCAGCACAGCGGCGAAGCTTCGATGATCAACATGCGCAAGTTCTTCGATACCGACAATGATGGACGCATCACCCGGGCGGAGTACGAATCGGGCGATCCCAGGGCTCGCGCCAGGGTCGGCAACAAGACGTTCGACGACCTCGATGTCAACCAGGACGCGGTGCTCACGGCCGACGACTTCCGGCTGATCCTGAAGCCCCGTCTCCAGCAGATCCTCTCCGCGGTCGAGCGGCAGGACGACGAGTGGATCTGGACGAACTTCTTCCGCGTGGGAGCCAGGTGGATCTCGCAGCACCGAGAGGTCGAACCGAACAGGACCCGGATCCCGCGACTCGATCTGCCCGTGTTCCTGTTTCACGGAACTGACGATGCGAATTGTCCCGTGCAGGGCGTCATCGATGTCGGGAACAGGGCCCGGGAACGCGGACGGACAAGTCTCCGTACCTTCATCATCCCGGACCACGATCACTCGCTGGAGTTCGTGTCGTGGGCCGTCAGCGGGAGTCTGCCAGAGGGATTGAAGATCCTCTTCGACCAGGTGGAGAAGTGGACGACTCGCGAGCGGCAGGCGAGCGGAGATCCCGCTTGCTATCCTCGGGCCGTGCGGCCGCGTGTGGGTTGCCAGCCAGTTCGCGAGCGTCAGGGTAGTGACGACACGCCGCTCCCGGTGTCTCACTAAACCTCCCCGGATCTTGGCTGCGGGATCTCAGGAATATCGAACAAGGTCGTCTGATCCGCCGAGTCGGCGAGCGTACCGAGAATCATCCGTTTTCTGAGACACCTGCCCGGGCCGGAATCGAACGATGCCAGTGCTCCTCTGGCGTCTCAAGCCGGGGCAGCGGATCCACTGCCTGATGGGCCCGCCGCCTGGGGCAGCAAGACGATCGGGGCCCAGCGGACTCCCAGCATCGGCTGCGCCGTCGCGTTTGTGAGCCGCAGACTCAGGCGAAGTCGGCGGGGGCTTGATCCGCCCCAATGTAAAGAGCCGCATGGTCGGATCAATCTCACTTGCGGTATCCGGTGCGCTACACTGCACCGATCTCACACCCAACCGGCAACCGCGCCTCCGAGGCCATCAGCCATGTCCCGTTCGTATGGACTCTCCAAGTCGCGCTACATCGCCGGGCTCCAGTGCCACAAGCAACTGTGGTGGCGCGTCCACGAACCGACGTCACCAGAACTAGTGCCTGATGCCAGCCTGCAGCAGGTGTTCGACGCCGGCGCGCATGTCGGCGAGGTGGCGCGGGGCTACGTCCCTGGCGGCGTCCTGATCGATGTGCCGCACGGGGACTACAAGGGCAAGGTCGCCGAGACGCAGCGCGCCATAAAGGCTGGGGCGCCGGCCATCTACGAAGCGTCGTTCATCGCCGACCAAGTATTCGTGGCGGTAGACATCCTCGTCCGCGAGCCGCACGGTTGGCGCGTCATCGAGGTCAAGTCGACCACCTCGCTCAAGGAACAACATCTTCCCGACGCCGCCATCCAAGTGCATGTTGTGCGGCAGGCGGGCTTGCGGATAAGCGGGGTCGAGGTGATGGTGCTGAACCGCGCTTGCACCTATCCCGACCTGTCCGACCTGTTCACGCGTCATGACGTCACCACCGAAGTCGAGTTTCTGCAAGGCGGCATTCCGGCCGAGGTGCGGTCGCAATTGTCTATGCTCGGACGACCATTGCCTGGCGTCCCAATCGGTCCGCACTGCTCGGAGCCATACGATTGCCCGTTCGCCGCACGCTGCTGGCCGGAGCTGCCGCCGCATCACGTGGGCACACTGTATAAGGCCAAGCGCCGAGCGCGGGAATTCGAGGCCGAAGGCTACGTCACCATCCACGATCTGCCCGACGGACTGGGACTTAACGTGCATGCTGAACGGCAGCGGCGCGCGGTGCAGGCGGGTCGCTTGATTGTGGAGGGCGACCTGAGGAAGGCGCTCGAACAATTCCGACCTCCCCTCGCCTTTCTCGACTTCGAGACGGTACAGTTCGCGATTCCGATCTGGGACGGTTGCCACCCGTACGACCAGATCCCAGCCCAGTTCAGCTGCCACCGTGAAAGAGCAGGCGGCGGCCTCGAGCATATCGGGTGGTTACCCGAAGCTCCCGGCGACCCTCGCGCTGAGATCGCCGGCCGCATTGTTGACGCGTGCGCGGGTGCGGGCACAGTGGTGGCCTACAACGCCGGCTTTGAGAGGAACTGCCTAGAGACGCTGGCGATGGCGGCTCCGGACCAAGCTGCCGCATTGCGCGACATCATCTCGCGGCTGGCCGATCCGCTGCCGGTGGTGCGCGAACACGTCTACCACCCAGACTTCAACGGCAGCTTCAGCCTGAAGAGTGTCCTGCCGGCGCTCGTGCCGGATCTTGGCTACCGTGACCTCGTGATTGCCGATGGTGACAGCGCGAGCCAAGAATTAATGCGCCTGGCGGTGGGCGACGCCACGCTCTTACCCTCTGAACGTTCGCGCATACGCGACGAACTGCTGCGCTACTGTGAGCGCGACACGCTCGCCATGGCGCGAGTGCTGGCAAGACTGCGCGAGCTGGCATGAGCCGCCACCGTATCGCAAACTACTTTCTGCTGAGACGGTGAACATTGGAGTCGTGGCGTGTGCGATAATCCACCGATTTGACGAGCGGAGCTCCCTGGCATTGATCCGACTATGCGGAGATCCGAATAGCCGGATCAATGCCAGGACCAGCAGCCGACCGATGCTATTTGTGGCCTTATACGCCCATCAGGTTCAGCCTTCAAGAGTGTTTGTGAATAGTGTTCAGCTAGAATGGCGGAGAGACTGTTGGCCTCCCGGATGGTACTACAAGGTATGCGTTACTGCCTGAGCGAACCAATTGCTGACATCTGGGATGCGGCCCGGCATCTTGACGACGCCGCCGACGCTCATCTGAATGGCAACTCTGCTCTGGCTGAAGAGTTGATCCGCAGAGCTGATAGGCCGGAGATTCGCCGGTGGCTGAAATCCATCTGGGCTGACAGCAGCGTGCATCTACGGGTTCCGCTGCCGCGACAACAGCCCATGAGCAAAGAACTCCGTTCTAAGTCGCGAATGCCGACCACTTCAGACAAGGTCGTCATCCATCAGCGCGACGGATACAACTGCCGCTTCTGCGGTATGCCCGTGATTCGAAGGGAAGCGCGTACGCGCATCAGAGCGCTGTATCCGAACGCGCTGAACTGGGGAAGCAAGGAGGTCGAGCAACACGCTGCTTTCCAAGCCATGTGGGCGCAATACGACCATGTTGTGCCGCACGCCAAGGGCGGAACCAACGACCTGGAGAACTTGGTGCTTACTTGTGCGGCATGCAACTTTGGACGTGCCGGCTACACCTTGGAGGAAGTTGCAGTATCTGATCCCCGGCTGCGGCCCCCAGTGCGATCCATCTGGGACGGGCTCGAGAGATTCAAGTGAATAGCCTGCGTAGCCGCCATCTAGGGACTCAGCCCGCATGCAGATACGACGCAACGGGGCCGTAGCCGACCAAACGCGGCATGACGCGCTTTGGGCTCGGTGAAATCGGCTCGCGCAGGAGAAGCGGCAGAGGATATGTGGCTGTTTACCAAGTACGGATTCTTTAGCGCGGTGTGCGCCCGGCTGGGAGATGGCAGGCATGGCCAACCTGTCGATCCGGACCGCATTATCGTTCGGGCGAGAGTGCGAGAACATCTTGAAGGGCTGAAGAAGCGGTTTCCCGACCTGCTCGGCCGGTGCGACATCCTGGAATTCGCGGGGACCGACTACGCCTTCCGTATCGTCATCGAAAAGCGGGTGTGGTCGCAAGTGCTCTCGGGACTGGCTGACGAAACCGACTACGACAACTTCAAGTCCGAGGTGACTCGCCATCAAGGAAGTGCCGGAGCGGCCTATGAGCATGCGCTGCACAGCGTCTGGTCCGTACTCTACCGGTTGCAGAAGTGATCGAATGTCACTTCTCTTGGCGAGAAGCCGTCTTCAGCCACTCCGCGTACTTGGCCGCGTACTTCTGATCTGCCAAGTCTTCTGGCTTCCAATCAAGCGTCCGGAACAGCTCGAACATCTCCTCCCGGTACGCGGGATCATCCTCGTCGTGTAGTTCGGGATCTTCGACGTAGCCCTTCATTTTGTTCATTTGATAACCTCCACTCGGCATCCCTCTTACACCACTTCGACAAATCTAGCCGATTCGTCTGTTCGCGAGCACGGGAAAACGCAAAGGCGTGGACGAGACGTCTACGGCAAGCAAGCGGGGCCACGGACCGCCGTCAATTCCACGCATCCGCTCGCCAGGGCGTCCATCGACGGACGGGGACCCTATCGCGCCACATCGAGCGTCAAGCTGAGGTGGTTGCCAACGCCACCCCAACGGTTGGGCGCCGTGACAACCGGATGCTCTCTGCAGACCACCCGCACAGTCAGCCGTTCATCCAACTGAGCGGATCGAGCGGGTAGGCGTGCATGGGGTTCGCCTTTATCACCGGCTTGAGCTTGGTGCCGGGACCGAACATCAGGGCGACGTATTCCACGCAGTTTTGTCCGTGGTCGTAGTACCCGTCCTTGAGGGGACGGCGTGTGTTCGGATTGGTCGTACCCTTCGTGCTCTTAGCGTCCCAGACATAACCGGCCTCGAAGCCATCCACGAGGACTGGTGTCGGGGTCGATCCCCGGTTCGTCACCACCACAAACTGCGGCGTGACCTTGAACGCTGGCCCCTGCGGGGTCAACCGACGCATGTAGCCGGCGACCGTCTGAATCGCCATGTCGCGGCGATCGACCCGGTTGGCCGTCGAGAAGAATTGCAGTTCGACGCCATGCTTGCGCAGCACATCCGCGGCTGACGTTGCCACATGATGAGGACTGAAGGATTCGCCGGCGGGATCACCAGTCGATCGGACTTCCAGCCGGTTAGGGAACCACTGCGCCCGGTACTGCAACGCCACGGGACAGAAATCCTCGATGAACATCGACGCGCCCATGACGCCTCCCAGTACGTGCAGGGCACCGCACGGCACGAACTGGGCCACACCACACACGGATGCCCATGCCCGAAGTCCCGGCCTTCCAGGATCGGCGTCTCGGAGTTGTGGGGTAGATGCGGATCGACGGGAAGCGTCCGCTGGAAGTAGCCACCGTACACGGGATCACCCACCACCGACAGCCCCCTCAGTCCGTCGATGAAGCGTCGTCGCAGGACAGTACCGGCGGGGTACGCCGCCTCGAGATCCTCGATGTACTCCTCTCCGAGCGCCCCGCGGTTGTCGTAGACGGTGGTCCCGATGTAGCGGTATCCCGGCCAGCGTGACGCCCGCGAACTTGGAGTACCGTGCCGCCTCTCCGCCGGAGGCGTGAGGCGAATCATCCTCGAAACATGAACGGTAAGGTCAGTCGTGTCCTTCGGCGTGCCCTTTCTCCGGCCGCGCTGAGTGCTGCTGCTGGTCGTCGCCACGACTGGCCTCCTTTTCTATTCTCTCCTGTTTCAGAAATGGTCGAGCTTCTTTGGTTCTTGACACGAATCCAAAGTAGGGGTCCTCATCCAGCCTTCTTGCGCCACCCCGGCCCGAGGCGGCAGGGGGGTAGGTCAATGACGAATTGCAATGTTCTGCTACCGGACGATCGGGGGGGCGAGCGGCAGCGTGAAGTCTTGCAGTTTGGTGTCCGGGACGAGTACATTGACAACTCGTCCCGGCGGCGAGGCAGACGCCGGTGTCGGCCCGGCCCCCTTGATACTCCCGTCCCGATCGCGTCCCCCGGAAGGTCTGATTCCTATGTCGAAGCACATCACCCTGTTCATGCTCCTCCTCGCCGTCTCGTTCGTGCCCGTTGTGGCACAGCAGCCGGCGACACCGGCCGCGGCCCCGCTGGCCGACAACCCGTTGCCCAAGGAGTGGACGACGCCCTTTGGCGTGCCGCCATTCTCGGAGATCAAGACCGAGCACTTCGTGCCGGCGATCAAGGAAGCGATTGCGCAACAGCGCAAGGAAATTGACGCGATCGCGAACAACCCGCAGCCGCCCACCTTTGCCAATACGATCGAGGCGCTCGAGAACGCCGGTGATCTGCTCGGCAAGGTCAATCCCGTGTTCTCCAACATGCAGTCGTCCAACACGAACGCCGAACTGCAGGCGGTCAACCGCGAGGTCGCGCCGCTGCTGTCGGCCCTTCGCGACGACATCCGGTTGAACCCGAAGTTGTGGGAGCGGATCAAGACCGTGTGGGACGCGCGGGCCACGCTCAAGCTGCCTCCCGTGGACGCCAAGCTGCTCGAAGAGAACTACAAGAGCTTCGTGCGCGGCGGCGCCAATCTCAAGCCCGATCAGAAGGAGCGGTTCCGCGCGATCAACGCGGAGCTGTCGACGCTCGGTATCAAGTTCGGCGACAACCTGCTCAAGGAGACCAACAGCTTCCAGTTGGTGATCGACAAGGCCGAGGATCTCGCAGGGCTGCCGCAAAGCGTGGTCGCGGCCGGCGCCGAGACTGCCAGGGAAGCGGGGAAGCCCGGGAAGTGGGTCTACACGCTGGCGGCGCCCAGCATCTGGCCGTTCCTGCAGTACGCCGACAACCGTGAACTGCGCAAGCAGATCCTCACGGCGTACATCACGCGCTGCGATCACAACGACCAACTCGACACCAAGGTGAATGTCGCGCAGACCGCGGCGCTGCGCGCGGAACGGGCGCAACTGCTCGGCTACAAGAGCCACGCCGATTTCGTGCTCGAAGAGAACATGGCGAAGACGCCCGACAAGGTGTACGCCCTTCTTAATCAGCTCTGGACACCGGCCCGGGCGATGGCGGTCAGAGAAGCGGCCGACCAGCAGGCGCTGATGAAGACGCTCGGCGCGACCTTCACGCTCGAGGCCTGGGACTGGCGCTACTACCAGGAGAAGGTGAAGAAGGCCCGGTTCGACCTCGACGAGCAGGCGCTGCGGCCCTACTTCAAGATCGACAACGTCCAGCAGGGCGCGTTCTCCGTGGCCAACAAGCTCTACGGCCTGACCTTTACGCCGAGACCCGATCTGCCCGTCTACCATCCAGACGTCAAGGCCTTCGAGGTGAAGGACAAGGATGGCTCACACCTCGGCATCTTCTACTCCGATTACCATCCGCGCGCCGGCAAGCGCGTGGGCGCCTGGAGCAGCACATTTCGCGGCACGCGTCTCAAGGACGGCAAGCGTGTGACACCTGTGGTCGTCAACGTGTGCAACTTCTCGAAACCGACCGGCGACGCGCCGGCGCTCATCAGCCTCGAGGAAGTCGAGA
>Ga0315278_10007232_pt1 | contig 10138 bp, 6 predicted proteins | sample YL17G06_0_MG_FD_203880 | JGI IMG/M metagenome (GOLD analysis project Ga0315278, IMG submission 203880) | Sediment microbial communities from Yellowstone Lake, YNP, Wyoming, USA - YL17G06_0 | ecosystem: Environmental > Aquatic > Freshwater > Lake > Sediment | place: USA: Wyoming | collected... | reverse complement strand
ACAGGTGCTCTGCGCGGCTGGGTTTCTCCAGCACCGTCGTGACCCGACCGCTCAGGGCGGCCTGGACATAGGTGTCGTCCGGGAAGCGCATGCCGATGAGCCGAGGCTCGTTGGACCACACGATGCGTCCCGTCGGGTGGAAGGCCTTCAGACGGAACACCCCGGGCAGACCCTGGAGGAACTCCTCGAAGTTCTTTTGGCGTTCCAGCGCGCTGCCCTCGGCCAGGTCGAAGTTCCCCGGGATGAGGTGCTGGTGTGCCTGGTTGCGGACGATCTCGACCGCTTGGGCTTCTTCCTGCGCCATTACGTGGCGCTCGAAGAACGTTCCCACGACCATGCCCGCCGTGACGACCACAGCGGCGATCAGCACGGCGCTCAGCAACAGGAAGCCTCGGAACCGGCCTGGGTGGAACCTCATGGTTGCCTCAATAGTACTCCGGCCACTGAGCCGGTGAAAAGGGCACGTAGCATCGGAAACTCATGTTGCCGCTTGCGTCGTTCCAGTTCTCCTGGCTCCTCCGTTACGCCAACTACGATCGGCTGACGCGCATGCCGTGCCAAGGTGTCACTCACGCGGGAACCGTGCTCGGTCAGAGCCCTTTCCCGCCGTCGAACCCTATGAAGCGGGCCGACGATAGTGGCCGTGTTCGTTCACGCCTATGGAAGATTCCCCAGTGTCCTCACCTATGCAGGCCTGGGACCGACGGGGCCGCCCGGGGATCAGTAGTTGCGATTGTCGTGCTCCTTGCCGTGACACCTGAGGGAGCAGCTGCCCCGGCCGGTCTGGGAAGGATCCGGGACGAACTCCAGCCGCCCTTTGCTGTTCGCCGTGACCACCGTGCTCCCGGTTATCGTTCGGAGCATGAAGTTGATCAGGCGGATGTTCTGGCGGGAGCCGTGGATGTCGTGGCATGCGGCGCAGGATATGTTGTTTTCGACAACGTGTTTGCTGTGAGGGAACCGCCCCGGGCCGTTAAACAGCGTCGACCGGTTGTGGCACTTGTAGCAGAGCGCGTAGCTCGCGGGCGACTCGGAGACCGGGTCTCCCCTCTGGAACTCGCGCTCGAGGATGGGCTCGTACCGAGAGCCGTGGGGCCCGCGAGGACGCGTCCCCGTGGGCGTCCACTCGTCATTGTTGTGGCAGTTGGTGCAGTAGATGATGCTCGACGACGTCAGCGGCGGCTCGAGGCCGACGATGGTCGTGTTCTTGCCTTGTGCTGCGACCGGATGGTACGAGGGGTTTGCCGGGTTGATCTTCAGCCTGACGTTGCGAACGGAGTCGAGGCGCAGGATGCCCGGCGTCGTCGGCTCACTGACCCCGTGGCACTTGAGGCAGACCTCGTACTCGAAGCTCACCTGATCGACGCGGGCACCCTGGATGGTCACCCCGCGGGAGTGCAGGGTTCGGCCCGTGGCCGCGGGAGCCGTCGCCGGCGTAGGAGTCACGGCGTGTTGGTTGTGGCAGTCCACGCATGTGACGTGGCGAGGCATCACGGCCGGCTCCTCCTTGGGGTCGTGGGTCCACTGGTTGTTTTCAATGGGGTGGTGGTACGGCTTGAGGAACTCCGCCTCGATGTTCTTTGGCGCCACCGTGCCGTTGTGGCAGATGGTGCAGACGACGGGCTCCGCGCTCTGGGCCAGCAGGCGCTGGGGGTGGCCGGCGGCATGGGGGCGGTGGCAGTTGATGCAGGCGTTCTCCCTCACCGTGGGGTACGCGCCAGGCGACCAGGGGCTCGAACCCGTGCCGTTCCAGGTGGCGGTTGCGACCGAATGGGTCGAGCCCGTCCAGTTGCGGGGTTGGTGACAAGAGGTGCAGAGGGCACCGTACTGGTTGTTCATCCGGAGAAACTTGGGGTTGCGGTCTTCGTGGGGGTCGTGGCACGAGGTGCACTGAAGCTGGCCCGTATCGTCCAGGCGAATGGTGCGCGGCAGCGTCGCCGGGTCGGCGAGCTGGCCGCGGCGGAGGGCTAGTGCGCTGTCGTAGACGAACGAGATCGGATGGTCGTCCGAGAGGTCTGTCCCCAGGACGGCCCTCCCTGTGAGCGGGCCCAGAGTAAAGCGGCTGCCTGGTGGCGGGAGCCGGAGGTTCCCCAGCGCCAGGGTCCCGTCATGACAGGACAGGCAGAGACGAGACGAACCCGTAGGCTGGCTGAGCTGCGACTCGCGTGTGCTGCTCTCGTAGAGCTTGTAGGTGACGCCGGAGAGCTCCCGATTCCACAGGGCCCGTGTCGGGCTGGCATTGTGCGGAGTGTGGCAGAACACGCAGAGCCCGGCCGCCTCGCTCACCTTGAACGTCCCTGGGCCCGACGAAGTCAGGTTATGAAGAGTCCGGACAATCTGAGTCTGAGCCGCCGCGGCCGTCGGGGAGAGCAGCGCCCAGGCCAGCACGAGCAGGAGCCCCGCGGCGCGGCATGCGATCCGCGCGAATCTTGTACCGTTCCAGTGATCCCCGTCGGTCCTGGCTCCCACGCTGATCCCCCTGTCCGCGTCCCTACTCCGGGCCTCGGAGGATGTCGAAGACCTGCACCCGCTGGTTGAAGGAGTCGGCTACGTAGATCTTGTCCTGGCCGCTGATGAAGATTCCTCCGGGAAGCCAGAACTGCCCCGGGTGCACCCCCCGTTCCCCGAAGCCGAGGAGGAAAGCCCCGCCGCGCTGAAAGATCTGCACCGTGTCGAAGAGAGCGTCCACGACGTACAGATGGCCCCGGCTGTCGGTCGCTACGCCCTTTGGACCGGCGAAGTCGCCCGAGCCATCGCCATGGCGCCCCATCTTCCAGAGGAACCGCCCCTCCCGATCAAACGCCTGGACGCGGAAGTTGAGGGCGTCGGTCACGACAAGATTCCCCGACCTGTCCAGCGCCAGGTGGGTTGGATAGTTGAACTCCCCATCCCCGATCCCCCTCTTCCCCCAGCTGAGGAGCAGTGTGCCGTCCGGGCCGTAGGCGGCGACCCGGTGTCCAGCCGAGTCGGCGACATAGAGCCGGTTGCTGCCCTCGTCATAGGCGACTGCCGCTGGTCGTTCGAGCCCGGTCTCGGCGGCCGTCCGGAGCAGCTTGCCTTCGCGGTTCACCAGGAAGACCTTCTTCACCCAGGAGTCCGCGACGAAGACCGTGTCGGCGGGCCCGCCGGCGACGGCCACCGGAGAGGCGAGCATTATCCCCCCCAGCCGGCCCACTTTCGTGAGCTTCTGATTCGCGAGGTCGAAGATCCAGAGGGCCTGAGCGCCCGGATCGGCGACATAGAGCAGATCCTCGCGCCCCGCGACGCCGGTCGGCCGGACCAGGAACTCGTCGCTCTTGCCGAAGAGGGTGTCGGTGAGCCGACCGAAAAACGATTTCTGAATGCCCGCGTCTTGGGGACCCGACACGCTTCGTACGTATCGGACCCGCGCCTCCGCCGGTGGCTTGGGCCAGACCACCGGTTCCGCGAGCGGAACCGGTGGGGCGGGTGGGCGCACCCCACAGGCTCCCGCGACGAGGAGCAGGGTGAGCGCGCTGACGGCGCGGACGCGCGGGTGCATATCAAAACCGCCGGATGGCCCTGAATTCGAAACGCATATCGGTGGACTGGGTCGTTCCGCGCTCTCGATCGATCCACGTGAAGGTCGGCGCCACATCCATCTTGCCGCGGGTCCAGCGGATCCTGATGCCCGCCTCACGGATGGTCTCTGAGGGAAGCCCGCTGTCCTCGGAGGCCCGTAGCGAGGCGAACGCGTTGACGAAAAGGCCGTCCAACGGAGCCCACGTCAGGTCCCCCCGCGCCAGGAGGCTCGTGCTCCGCCGCTCCGGGATCGTGTAGTTGGCGAACGTCTCTTGAGCTGTGAGGCTCAGCACGAGACTTGACAGCGGCAGGACGGTCAGGAACTGACCGTACTGCCACGACGTGAACGCAAGCTGCGTGCTGTCCTGAACCATGTATTGCGCGCTGGCGGACGCCCGAACCCTCTCCCAGTCGCCCCGCAGCTCGAGCCGCGCCGTATCCACCCTCCGGTTGTCCAGGAACTGGCCGTCCTGCCCGGACAGCAGCGACTGATCGGACTGCTCGTGGGCGAGAGACATGGCGATCCACCTGAAGTCGGCCCCGAGCAGAGCGTGCCAGGACACCGTCGAGAACCTGATGCTCTGAGCCACCCCGTAAGAATAGCTGACCGCCAAGGGATCACCGGGAAGAATGACGGGACTTGCGGCGAGCGGGACGATCTTTGTCGAATTTCCTTCCTGGACGGTCAGGTAGTCCACGCCGAGCGTCGTGGGGAGCCGCCCTCCGCCCCGGGTATCCACCATCACGATCGTCGAGACGATGACGAATTGGTTGCCAAGGAGGAAGCCGGCGATCCCGCCGAGCGGATTTGGCGCCGTGTGGGACTCGTCGACCACGTTGATGCTTGACGTGTCCAACTGGTTGTCGTCTATCTGGTAGCGGGCGCCGGCTCCCGCGGAGATGCGCCCGTTCCAGGGGATCGCCCGCTGGTAATTGAAGTCGAGCTCGCCGGCATAGCTCGTCCGCTTGCCATCGGGGAGGTTCTGGAGCGTGGCCTGAGCGATCGCGACCGAGGTGAGGTTCTCGTAGAGCCGGTGCTCGGCCCTGGCAGTCCCGTTCTGGGTCGTCGTGGCCCCGGCATCGGTCTCGATCCGCGAGGCGAAGTAACGGTAATCCGTGAACAGGTCCTCGTAGTGGTCGATCCGAAGCTGCTCGTCAGCCGAGATAGCCGTGACCTGCGCCGCCGCGCTCCTGGTGAAGTAGTTGAGGCGCGAGGTCCACCGCCGGTTCAGATTTTCGCCGAAGTCCAGGCTGTAGCCGAGCTCGGCTGTGTGGGTCTGGAAGTTGAGGTTGCTCTGGTCTTTGTCCTGCTGGTCGATGAACTCGTACCGGAAGTAGAGATCGGATGTCTCGGAGCCCTTGTTGGCCGCGTAGTTGAAAATGGTCCTGGTCTCGTCGCGCCGGAAAGTCTGCCCCAGGGTCTCGGTGTTTTCCTTCGTGTGCTCCTGCTGCGCGCCCACGACCGAGGAGAAATACCGCACCCCGAGGTCCTCGAGAATGCTGTCCTCCCGGAGCCGGAATATGCCGCCGCGATTTTCGAAGGTGAGCTCGCTCCTGCCGCCGAAATCGCGAGTCAGGATCACATTCTCGTTCCGGTTGGCGAAGATCGTGGCGCTGTACGGCTTCTCGGACAGGATCACGGTGTCGAAGGTGTAGCCGAGGAGCGTCCCGCTCGTTGAGGACTCATTGCCGTTAGACCGGTCCTGTTCCTGGAAGAGGCCGAAGCTCCCGCTGAAGGCGGTGGAGACGAGGCGCGGGTCCAGGTAGTAGGCTCCCGTGTTGCGGACCGTCAGCCGCTCGTCGAAGCGGGTCCTCGAGGATTTGGTATTGGAGCCGCCGTCTCCTTTCGTCTCCCCCCGGTCCCAGGCATAGCCGGCCTCCAGGGAGAAGTCCCAATTCCCCAAACCGATCCATCGCTGGGCGCAGACCTCAACCGGGGCCAGCATGATCGCCCCCCCCAGGATCGCGCCACACACCAGCCGCCATGACCATCGGCTCATTCGCGGGCGTCATTCGCGGTGGCATCGTTGGCACGTCTCAAATCCAACGGGAAAGGCCGTCTTCCCGTCGTGGCACGCGCCACAGAACTTGCCTTCCTGGATGGCGTCCATTGACACTGCGTTGGCGCCGGCCTTCATCTGGAAGATCGCGTCGTGGCAGACATAGCACTTGAACCGGATGCGGTGCGCCCAGTGGGGAAACTGAGCCGGCGGCGTGCTCTTATCGGCGGGCTCTTTCCGCTGGAAAAGGATGTCTCCCTCAACCGCCGCCCCCAGTCCCACGAGGGCAGCGAGCAAGAGACCCGCTCCGATCACCGAGACGGCGAGCCGCATCATCGGGCACCCGCCAGCGCGGGGTGACAACGCGGACAGCCTGTGGGAACAGCAAAGGCCACCTTGCCATGGCAGACCCCGCAGTACTGGCCGGCGAAGATGGCCCCCATGTTGATGGGCGTGGCGCCCCGTTTCATCTGGAAGATTCCCGGGTGGCAATTGGCGCAGACGAGCCACTGAGTGTGGGCCGAGTGCGGGAACACGACCCGAAAAGCCGGTTGGCCCTCCGGAATGCGCTCGATGTCGAGGGCCATCGGAGGATGGCCCTGGGCCTTCGGGTCCAGCGCGGATCGTGGAGCGACGAGTCCATCGGCGATCGCCTTGACCCAGTCCACGCCTCCGGTTGTCGTATTCGGAAGCGCCTTCGCGACCTCTTCCCAGGTCTTCAGTTTCTCGACGGCGGGCGCCGCGGCTGGTGCTACTGGAGCAGGAGCCGCTGCCGTCTTGGGGCCGGCCAGCGCCAGATGGCAGCGTGGGCAGCCGGTTGGGACCGCGAAGGCGACCTTGCCATGGCAGCGGCCGCAATACTCCCCCGCGTAGATCTTCGCCATTGTGATCGGGGCAGCCCCGCGCTGCATCTGGAAGACGCCCGGATGACAGTTCGTGCAGCCGAGCCACCGGGTGTGAGCCTGATGAGGAAACGTCACCTTGAAGAGGGGCTGGCCTTCGGGCGTCCGCTCCACGTCGAGAGGAAACACCGGCTGGTCTTGAGCCCCAGGGTCAAGTCCCGCCCTCGGCTCGATTGCTTTTTCCTCCAAGGCGCGGACCCAGTCCACGCCCCCTGCGGCGTCCTTCGGGAGCTGCTGGAGGAGATCCCGCCACGTTCGCAGAGCAGCCGGCCGCACCGGCTCGGGTGGCGGAAGCGAAGCCTCGACAATGGCCGGCTCGGATTCGGGACTTGGAGGTGGCACCCGGCGAGGGCCGCGGACCGACGGCTTGATGCGGCGTTCCTCTCCGGGGTTCGGCACCCCTTCGAAGAACGTCGAGAGCACACGGTGCCGATCGTCTTGGCTGCAGCCGTGGACAGCCACCGCTCCCAACAGCGCTACCACTGAGAGGAGCAAAGCGACCGGTCGGGGCATGGCCACACCTACCGGACGCCCTGGAACGTCCTGCGGATGAAAAGGATGACCCGCCGAATGTCTTCACCGTTCAGGATGCCTGCCCACGGGGCCATGGCTGTCCCCGGACTCCCGTGGATGATCCGCTGGGCCATCTCCCTGTCGCCGACCCGCGCCATCTCCTGGGCATCGGTAAAGTTGCGGGGACGCGGAACCAGGCTTTGCCCGATCGGAGTCTGCCCGTCCCCACGCTCGCCGTGGCATGGGGCGCAGTCCTGCTGGTAGATTTTCCCGCCTACCAGGACATCAACTCCAGCGCGCGTCATGCCGGCGGGCAGCGGTTGCTGGAGGCTCCGGATGTAGCGCATCAAGTCAATGATCTCCGCCGGGCTCTCCATCTCTCCCCAGCCGCCCATGGCCGTCCCGGGCCGGCCGAGCTTGATCGCCGTATACATTCGCCCGTCATCTACCCGCGCCATCTCGATCGGGTCGGCAAAATTGCGGGGGCGCGGACGGAGGACTCTTGCCGCCTCCGTGTCGGCGCGCCCGTCCGCGCCATGGCACATCGCGCACTCTTTGTTGTAAGTGCGCTGACCGACTTGGAGACTCAGCTGGTCTACGGAGAGCGCGGCGGGGAGGGGCGGAGTAAGGCTCCGAACGTAATCGACGACGTCGCCCATCTGGGGTTCACTCAGCACTTGCCCCCACGGAGCCATGGCCGTCCCGGGCCGCCCCATCTTGAGGGCGCGGTACATCCGGTCGTCGTTCACACGGGCCATCTCCACCGGGTCAGTGAAATTTCTTGGCCGCGGCTTCAAGAGCCGGGCGACCGGCGTGTCGGCGCGCCCGTCGAGCCCGTGGCAGAACGCGCAGTACGTGTCGTAGAGCGTCTTGCCCCGCTCGTGCACCCCCTGGGAGGCGGGCTGGGCCGCGAGCGGAGCGACCCACACCAGGCTGACTCCGAGCACGAGAATCTCCAGGATTCGGCGCATTCTCATCAGGCTCATGGGCGCTCCTTACCCGGCGGGCGCCGTCGATGCGCCGAGCCTCTGGAGGTTCAGCCGCGGAAGAGCCCAGCCCGGCTGGAGGCTGAGGGCGAGCCGATACTCTCGTGCCGCTGCCTCGCGGGTGCCCTGGCGCTCGTAGACCAGCCCCAGGTTGAAGTGGGTCTGGGGGAGGTTCGATTTCAGCATGAGCACTCGCCGATAGGCCTCGGCGGCCTCTCCGAGCCGCTGCAGCTCGAAGTACGCATTGCCCAGGTTATTGATGGCCGCGTACGCCTGCGGCTCGATGCGCAGCGCCGCCTCCATCGAATCCACCGCCAGCTCGAAAAAGGCCGGCTCCCCGAATCGAATCCCCATGCGCGTATAGAAGACGCCCAGGTTGTTGTGGGCCTCCGCCGGATTCAGATCGCCGTGGCGGGTCCGCCCATGCTGAACCACCACCGCCTCGGCCTTCATCGCGCGCAGGATCGCCCCGGCCTTTAGATAGCTCGCGACCAAACGGTTCTGCGGCCGACCCCGCGCCAGCGCGGCAAGCCTCTCGGTCGCCTGGCCAATTTCCCCCAACGAGAAGAGCAGCTTCGCTCGATCGAGCTGGGGTGCCACGTCCCTCGAGTCCGGCCACGACGCCTTGCGAAGCTGGTCGAGGGCCTCCTCCCTCTCTCCGCCGGCCCAGTAGATCCGCGCGAAGTGAACCCGTCGCGCTTCCAGCAGGCCGGCGGGCAGATTGTCGACGGGAGGGAACTCGGTCGTCCGGCTCTCCCTGAGCAGCCTGTGGTTCTCCTCGGTGGTGTCACGGTAAAGGGCCAGGGGGGCCCTGAACTCGAGGAGGGGCAGGTCATCGGTGTTCTCAGGCGCCCCCTGGGCGAACCGGGCCAGATCGGTCTCATCCAGCAAGAAGAGGGTGAGGAGATCCAGGGGGGAGACCAACCAGATGCTCGCCATATCCCCCCGGACCCTCGCCGAGGCGGCGATCCTCCGTTCCAGCAGCGCATGATCGACGCGGAGCGGCGATCGCGCGCCGACCAAGAGGTAATCGCCGCGAAGCGTCCGCCAGAGGGTCGCGTGGGGGAAGCTCTGCCGGAAGGTCTTGACGATCATCTTCAAGTCCTCCGGGAAGATGGAATACCCGTGGAGCCACTGAATCATGATCCCGTCATCGGCCAGCCGCCCCCGGGCCAGCTGGTAGAACTCCCGGGAGAACAGATTGGCCACGCCGGCCATCCACGGGTTCGACGGCTCAGAAGAGATCACGTCATACCGCTTCTCGCTGGCCAGGATGTAGTTCCTCCCGTCCCCTACCACCAGCCGTACCCGGGGATCGCTGAGGACGTTCCGGTTCTCTTCCAGGAAGAAGGTCGAGGCTTCCACGACAGCGGGCTCGAGCTCCACCACGTCGATTTCCCGAACGACAGGGTGCTGAGCGACGGCCCCCGCCGTGACGCCGCTGCCCAATCCGATGACGAGCACCCGCCCCGGATTCGGGTGGAGCAAGATCGGCAGATGGCCCAGCATGAGCTGTGTCGCCATATCTACACCGTTGCTCGCGTCCACCTTCCCATCAACCCTCAGCGCGGTCATTCGCTCCGTACGCTCGACGGCCACCGTGGAGTTGGTTCCCTCGCGGTAGTAGAGAAGCTGTCGCGTAGCCGCCGCTTCCCGAAAGTGCGCTGCCGGATCCGGCGCTGAGGTGAACCGTTCGACGTAGATCGACACCCCTCCCGCCATCACGCGCGGGTCCCAGCGCGGGAGAAAGACCACCCCCGCCACGAAGAGCAAGACCAGGGGAGCGATCGCCGCTCGGTGCCAGAGGGGCCGGGCTGGGCCGGCCGCCGCGAGAACGGCGATCCCCACGGCGGTATTCACTGCCGCAGCCACGATCAGGGACGTCCGCGCCCCGAGCCAGGGAACGAGGAGGAACCCGGCGAGGAGCGCGCCCGCTATGGTGCCCGCGGTATTGGCCGAGTAGACCCGCCCGACATCACGGCCCAGGTGGGTGAGGGTGCCGGCGCAGATCTGCACCGCGCAGGGGAAGGCAGCCCCGATGATGGTCGTTGGAACGACCATGACGAGAAAGCTCGAGGCGAATTGGGTCAGCAAGGCCCCGCCGGCTGAGGGGGTCATCCCCTTGAAGATCGTCAGGACGAGATCAGGTATCCGTTCAAAGGCCGGAATCAGGGCCAAGGCGACAAGACCAAGAGCC
>Ga0315278_10007231_pt1 | contig 10138 bp, 6 predicted proteins | sample YL17G06_0_MG_FD_203880 | JGI IMG/M metagenome (GOLD analysis project Ga0315278, IMG submission 203880) | Sediment microbial communities from Yellowstone Lake, YNP, Wyoming, USA - YL17G06_0 | ecosystem: Environmental > Aquatic > Freshwater > Lake > Sediment | place: USA: Wyoming | collected... | reverse complement strand
GCGGTAGCGGACGTTCACGGCGGAGAACCAGATCCCGAACGAGAGCGAGACGAGCAGTGCGAAGAGCGCGAACACGGGCATCAGCAGCACCGCCCAGGTGAGCGCCACCCCGTAGATGAACATGACGGCGAGCAGCACCACGAGCGAGACCGCGAAGTCGATCAGGTAGGAGCTCGCGGCCGCGATCGGCAGCGCGAGCCGGGGGAAGTACACCTTCGAGACGAGATTTGCATTCTCGACGAGGCTGCCAGACGACGTCAGCAAGGCGCGCGAGAAGAGCATCCAGGGGACGATTCCCGCGAGCGCGAACACGGCATACGGGACACCGTAGGAGTAGACCCCGGCGACCCGGTTGAGAAAGATCGTGAGCACCGCGGTGAGCAAGAGTGGTTGCAGGACTGCCCAGCCGATCCCGAAGGCCGCCTGCTTGAAGCGGACGAGAACGTCACGCCAGACGAGAAAGCCGAGGAGCTCACGATACTCCCACAGCTCACCCAGCCGGAGCGCGCCGAGCCCACGCGCAGGCCTGATCACGATGCGCACGGGCGCCACCGCGCCCGCACCGCTTCCCGCGGGGGGGTGTCCGTTCTCCGGTGTCGCGGTCGTCATGGCCACGCGTGCGTTGGCCCGCGCGGCGGTGGGCCGCTCGGACGTCAGGTGACCTTAGCGCAGCCCGCAGCCGACACGGGCTGCACCGACGGCGTCCAGAAGCACATGCTCGAGACGAGCAGCCTGCTCGTTCCGAAGCCGGGTTCCCGCCCAACACCTGCCGCGGCTCCCCATCTCCTCCGCCTCGTGCGGGTTGTCCCGGAGATAGCGGACGGCGCGTGCGAGAGCGACCGGATCCTCGGGTGGCACGGCGATACCTGCTCCCGCCCATTCGAGCAGCCGGGCAGGCTCGCCGGCCGCGGCAAGCACGACGGGCCTGCCGACGGCCATGAAGTCGATCAACTTCGAGGGCACGAAGTCGGCGAACGTCGGATGGCGAGAGAGTGTGACGAGCAGCGCATCACTCGCCGCGAGGACAGGCATGATCGCGTCGAGGGGGCGTTGGTCGTGGAACGAGACGTTGCGGAGACCCCGGGTGGCAGCCTCGGCGACGAGGAGATCTTTCGCCGGCCCATCGCCCACGAAGGCGAATGAAAAACCATCACCGAGCTCGTCGGCGGCATCGAAAACGGCCGGAAGCGCCTGCGCGATTCCGAGCGTCCCGGCGAACGTGACGAGGTAGACGTCGTCCGCGACACCGAGCTCCTCGCGCGCGCCGCGGCCGTGCGGCTCGAAGAACTGCTCGAGCGTCCCGTTCGGGACGAGCGCCGTCGCGGGCAGGCGGCTGCGGACGCCGTCGATGTAGTTGCAAAACGGCGCCGTGACGGCGACGACGCGCGACGCCTCGCGGTAGAGCAGCCGCTCGAGCGCAAGCGACGCGCGGAGCGCGGCGCGATTCGAGAGCTGCCCGAGGCTCACCGCGGCTGCGGGCCAGAGGTCGCGGACGTCGAGGACGAGCGGCGCACCGCTCAGCCGCGCGAGCGCGAGCCCTGCGGCAGCCGCGAAGAGCGGCGGCGTCGTGGCGACGACGACGTCGACCCTGCCGGCCCGCGCACCCACGAGGGACGCCATGGCCATGTACGAGAGGTAGAACGCCATGCGGGTGCGCTGCGTCTTCTCCGCGGCCGCGGCGACGCGCACACGGAGTACCCGGTAGGGGTTCGAGCGGTCGTCCTCGACCCAGTAGCCCCGGTACGCCTCCGGGATGACGCCGTGCGGGTGGTTCGGGAACTCGCTCACGACGGTGACGTCGTGGCCTCGCGCCGCCAGATGCTCGGCGAAGGACTGCATCCGCGTCTGCGTCGCGCCGACCTCCGGCCCGAAGTACTGTGAGACGAGCATGATCCTCAGAGAGCGCGAGGCCTTCCCGGCCTGCGCGAGGGTCGCGGGGGCGATCACCGGCACGAGCGGACGGCCCTGCGGTCCGAAGCGGGGCTGCTCGGCGCTCTCGCCGAGCAGCCCGCGATAGAGACAGTCGACGTCGCCGAGGAGCCGCGGCACGGAGTAGCGGTCGAGCACCGTCGGCTTCGCCTCGGAGGCAAGCTGTTCGCGCAGGTTCCCATCCTCCACGAGCTCCCGCAGGCCCGCGGCGATCGCCGCGACGTCGCCCGCCGGCACGAGGAGCCCCGTGCGGCGGTCGTCGACGACGTCTGCGACCCCACCGACGTCCGTCGAGAGCACGGGCCGGCCTGCCGCCATCGCCTCGATCAGGGAGACGGGGGTGCCCTCGTTCGCCGAGGTGAGGGCAACGACGTCCGCGGCCGCGTACAGCTCGGCCACGTCGTCCCGGTACCCGGTGAAGCGACAGCGGTCGTAGATACCGAGCTCGCGCGCGAGCTCCTCGAGCCCTTCCCTGTCGGGCCCGTCGCCGACGAGAACGAGAGTCGCGTCGGGTACGGAGGCCCGCGCGAACGCCGTCACGAGGTCGTGGACCTTCTTGATCCCCGTCATCCGGCCGAGCCAGGCGACGGCGACGGACCCGTCGGGGATTCGGAGCTCGGCACGGACGCGCTCCCGTGTCCCGGGCACGGTGGCGGTTCGGCCGTCGAGGTCGAGACCGAGCCGGATCACGGCAAACCGCGCGGGAGGAGCGACGCCTAGGGCGGCGAGCTCGTCGCGGATCTGCGGGCTGACCGCGACGAGCGCGTCCGACCGGCGCGCAAGCACGGTCTCGATGCGTCTGAACCACCCGGTCGTCGCCTTCCCGAAGTAGCCTCGCAGAACGTGCCCGTGGAACGTGTGCACCACGGCCCTGGGCCGGTACGCCCCACTGAGCTCCGCGGCCGCGCGCCCGATCGCACCGGCCTTCGCCGTGTGCGTGTGCAAGATGTCGGGGCGCTGCTCGCGGATCAGCCTCCGTAGCGCAGCGACCGCGGCGACGTCGCCGCGCGCGTCGATTGCACGATGGAGCGACTCGACGAAGACCGGCTCGACGCCCATGCCACGAGCGACGTCCTCCATCGACCCTTCGCCGGCGCCGATGCGCCCGGCGACGAGGGTCGTCTCGTAGCCGTAGTGCCGGAGCCCGGCGGAGAGGTGCGCGACGTGCAGTGCGGGGCCGCCGACGTTCAGCCGGGCGATGACACGGAGGATGCGGATCGGCTCGGTGCCCACGAGGAGGCGGGTCGCGGGACGCTACCGCTCGACCCGGAACACAGCGTAGCCACCGCTTCCGTCCGAGAGCTGGGTCAGCCGCGGTTCCTTGCACGCGGCCCAGTAGGCAGGGTCGTCGGGCACCCTGGCGACGTCCCGCATGTACGCGCGCGTGCCCTCGTCCGTGAGCAGCACGAACACGCGGTATCCGCGCAATGCGGCGCAGCTTGCGGGATAGCCCTGGAAGACACGGCCCGGGAAGAAGTAGCGGAGCTGGCCCTCGGCGCTCGCGAGCCGGTCCGGCGGGCCCATCTCGGCGCCGGCGAGCGCGACCACCTGCGAGATCTGGGGTTGCACGATGTTTCGCGTCCTCGCACCGTCGAAGAGCCCGGAGATCCCGAGCGTGCGCAGCTCGCGCCACTGGGCGTCGCCGAGGCCGTCGAGATCCGTGTACGAGTAGGCGAGCAGCGACACGAGGACGAGACCCGGTGCCAGGACGGCGGCCGGAAACCGGGCCGCCGCACCCTCGATCACGGGAGCAAAGGAGATCGCCACGAGCGCGACGAGCCCGGGCCACGCCGCCGACCCGAGCCGGGTGTCGTAGGCCCCGAACCACAGCCAGACGGCCAGCGGCACGAGCCCGAGCACGGCGAGCCGCTCCAGCCAGACGCGTTGCGGGATCGCCTCCGGCGGGCACCACCACGCAAGTGGCAGGGAGGCGCACAGCACCACGAACGCGAGACCTCGGCCGGTCGTCGAGAACGGCCCCGCGATGTCGTGGCCGCCGGCGAGGAGGGGGAGCACGATGCCGAGGACGGGCGCAGCCACCGAGCCCGCCGCGACCGCCGCCCGATGGTTGCGCCGCGCGACGCGGGCAGCCGTGTACGCAAGGGCGAAGAGGAGGACTGGGCGCAGGTCGCCGCCGAGCCACTGCACGCCGACGAGCTGGTCGAACCGGGCGCTGCGCGCGAGATCCGCGTAGAACCCGGTCGAGCCCGCTTTCAGGAACGGCAGCAGTCCCATCCCGAGCCGGTGCGCCTGCACCGCGTCGTAGAGCAGCGCCACGCCGGCCCCGACCGCGAGCGGCGCGAGCGAGCGGCGGAGCTCCGCGCGGCGATCGACGCGCCCGCCGACGAGCACCGCCGCCCCGAGCGCGACGAGGGCGACGAGGCCCGTCGGCTTCACGAGCACGGTCGCGGCGGCGGCCAGCGCGAGAACGGGCAGCCGTGCCCGCCCCGCGGGCATCCCCCAGGTCAACGCCGCCGTGAGCGCGACGAGGGCGGCGAGCGGCACATCCGTCAACCCGGAGGCGATCCCCTGCAGGACGTTCGGAATCAGGCACACGAGCAGCACGGCGACCGCGGCGGGTGTCTTCCACGACGGGCCTCGCGCCGCGAGCCAGCCGACCGAAGCGACGAGCATCACGCTGAACGCGAGCGACAGCGCCCGGCCGATCCACTCGTGGAACCCGAACACGCCCCACAGCCAGCCCTGCAGCACGTAGAAGAGCGGCCGGTGGTAGGTCTGGGCGCTGATCCCTGGGAAATGGAAGTCCCATGTCTCACCGATCAGGCGCGACCACTCGCCGTACGAGAGCGCGTCGATCGCGTGGATCGGGAAGGTCACCGCGAACAGCAGGCCCGCCGCCAGCACGAGCGCAGCGCAGGCGCACGCCGCGAGGCGGAAGAGGCTCAGGGCCGTCTCGCCGGCAGGGCTCATGGGGCGCGGGCTCGTCACTGCAACCGGATCGTCCAGCCGATCGTCGCCGGCAGCTGCAGCCGCCCGCGCTGCACGAGAGCGGAGCCCGGAGCGCGCTCGAAGAAGCGCTCGGAGACCCAGCGGCTCTCGGCCGAGGCGCCGAGCGGGCCGCTCGCCCGGATCCCCTGGCCGTCCCCGCCCAGCGGCAGGCTCGACACGACCTCGTGCTCACCGGTCCCCTCGAGCTCGTCGGTGACCGTGACGTCGCCGTTCCCGATGTCGATCGTGCGGACATGGCGGGCCCGTGGCCACTCGACGGCGGCCCGCAGGCGCCCCGCCGTCGCCTCCAGGAGCTGGACGCGCGGTAGCGGCCCCGAGCGGAACGCACCCCAGAGCCGGAACTGGTCGTGACCGTCGAGCGCGACCGTCGCATGCGCCTCGGTGCCACGGAACCAGTCGCGCACGGCTCCGGGCTCGTAGGTGTAGGTGCCCGGATCGACGACAACCGGCCGCCCCCGCCACCACAGCTGGAACGAGAGCGCGTCGGCATGGGCGTGCGCGGGCAGGTACGGGGGGGACGGCGCGCCGCAGTCGAACGCGAGCCACAGCGGCCCGCGCCGGAGCACCGCGTACCCCGTGTCCGGGAACACCGCGAGCCCGTCCACGGCCCGCGGCAGCTCCAGCTCCGGGGCGAGCTCGAGCCCGCCGTCGTTGAAGAGCGCCGGAGCGCCGTCCGGGCGGGCCAGGGCCGAAGCGAAGTGTCGCATCGCCTCGAGGACGGGTGCGGGGACGGCCGCCGCGGCCAGCGCGTGGATCTCGAGCAGGTCGCGCAGCACAACGAGGTGGTAGACGGGGCTCCGCTCGTAGTGACCCCCGTCTCGCAGCACCTGCTCGGCCACCTCCCGCCGCACGAGCTCGCGCCCCCGCCGGGCGAGGCCGGGGTCGCCGAACGCCAGCCCGCCGAGCATCAGAGCGCGCGCATTGCGGATCAGGTGGTTTCCGAGGATGTCCTCCTCGACGTTCTCCGCGAGGTGGAGCAGCTGGCGCCAGAGGCTCTCGAGCACGTCGTCCCCGGCGAGCTCGGGCACGAGTGCCGCCGCCGCGATCCAGTTCGCCACCCGGGTCGAGGTCGGGTACGGATGCCACGCGTCGCCCGGGAGCGGAAGATTGCCGGCGATCCAGCCGCGCGCGGCGACGAGGGCAGCGGCCGGGTCCCCGGCGCGCGCCGCGGTGAGCACGTCCTCGCCGTAGTGGGAATGGAATGAGCGCAGCCGCTCCTCGCCCCTCCCTGCGAGAGGCTGCGAGGCGAAGGCCGCCGAGCGCCAGAGCTCGACCGGCTCGGTGGGCGCGCGGAACGGCGGCCGCGGCCGCGCCGGGAACCGGCGGCGGCGCAGGGGCGCGAGCGCCCGCCCACGCAGCTGTCGCGGTGTGGCGGTACGCAACGCGTGGAGGTACAGGCCGCCGCTCATCGGCACGTATCCTCGTAGACGGCGACCGTGGCCGCCGTGGCCGTCTCCCAGGAGAACGCGGTGCGCGCGTGCTCGCGCGCGGCGGCACCGAGGCGCTCGCGCAGCACGGCGTCGCCGAGCAATCGCACGAGGGCCGCCCGGAGGGCTGCTGGGTTGGCAGGCTCGACGAGCAGCCCCGTGGCGCCGTCCTCGATCGCATCGGGCAGCCCCCCGACCCGCGTCGCGACGACGGCCCTGCCGTGGGCCATCGCCTCACGGGCCACGACCCCGTAGCCCTCACGGCGCGACGGGACGACGACGACCGCGGCGCGCTCGTAGTAGGGACCCACCTCGTCGTGCCGGACGAAGCCGACCGTCTGCGGCGCCAGGTGGCGGAGCGGCCCGTCGCCGACGACGACGAGCGGGAGGCCGCGCGCCGCCTCGACCAGGTCTGCGACCCCCTTCTCCTCGGAGAGCCGGCCGACGTAGAGGGCGTGCGGCGGCTCCTCCGGCCGGGTTGGCGGGCCGGGCGGGAAGTCCACCCCGGACGGGATCACGCGAACGTCGCGAGCACCGAGCGCGCGCGCGTCGTGCGCCAGGGAGGAGGAGGCGCACACGACGACGCGGGCGCGTCGCAGCAGCGGACGGAACAGCCACGGCAGCCTCTTCGCGAGCTCCACGTCGGTGCCCCACAGCTGCAGCACGAGCGGCCGCCCGGTCGCGAGCCCGGCGAAGCCCGACGGCAGCCAGTGGGCGTGCACGACGTCGGCGCCGCGGGCGGCGCGGCGGGCAGCGCGGGCGAATGAGAGCAGGAAGGCCGGCAGCAGCAGGGCGCGCCACGGCCGCGCGCGCAGGTTGTTCACGATGCCGTCGCCGCAGGCGATCCCGAAGTGGCGGAACGACTGTGGCGACACGACCTCGACCTCGACTCCCGCCGCCCGCAGCTGCTCGACTGCGTCGGCCACGAACGACCCGGCCATGTCGCCGGGCCGGCGCGGATACGACGTCGTGAGCACCGCAACCCGCACGGGTGTCAACTCGACGTGTCCGTCTTGGACCACGAGACTGCCCACGCCTTCACGGCAGGGTGATCGCGGAGGAACGCGTCGTAGTCGGCATCCGAACCGCCGATCGCCGCGCGCAGCTCAGCCGGCGAGCCTGCGAACTTCAGGTCGTGGACGACACCGCTCTGATAGATGCTGACCGGCACACCGTGGCGAGGACGCGCAAACGTCCATACACGCTTCCAGGTGAGCGCATCGGAACGCGCTACCAGGGGTTCTCCGTTGTCGACAACGTAGAGCGCATCCGGGCGATCGGCCTCCTCGATCCGTACGAGCGAGATCGCGGGCTCGTGCCGCAGCACGAGGGGTAGCGAGCCGCAACAGAACGGGGCCATGCCAATGACAATCTGCCGTCCGCCTGAGAGCCGGCGCAGTTCGGCGGCGACCGCCTCCCAGGGGGTGCCAGCCGGAGACCCGGTGACGTAGGCCGCGTCGTCGTCTCCCGGGAGCTTCTGTTGCGTCGGGCTCGCGAGAAGACGAGCGTCGAAGAAGAGGGCCGGCATGACGGCGACCACGGCGGCACCCACCATGATCCACCTTCGCTGACCCACTCGGAAGAAGGATGCGATCCACCGAACCCCCTCCACCAGCCCTCCCGCGGCTGCAACGACGAGAGGTGGCGCGATGATGACGAGCCAGCGGCCGTACGGCGTCAACGCTAGGAGTACCAACCCACCCAACGGAACGAGGATCCAGACTGCGAGGTAGGCGCCGACGCGCCAACGGTTCCGGAGCAGCAGCGCGATCCCGACCGCAGCTGCGATCACGAGCGGCGCCGTCATGTAGTGGTGGATCTCGTCGCGGTACGGCGGCCAGTTCTGGCTGATCCAGCGCTCTGGGTCCTGCAACGCAGTACCGAGGGAGTTCTTCGCAAGCACCTCGCGGGCCTTTGCTATGTCGTTGGCGAACTCGCTCAGCTGAAGTACAAGCGTCGCAGTCCACGCCATCGCAAATGCCACCCCTAGCCCGCCGATCCACGCAGCCAGGCGGCGCGACAGACCTGAGCGTCGCCAATCGAAGACGAGCGCTGAGGCGGGCACGAGATAGAGAGCCGAGTAGGCAGTGAGCTTCGTCAACACGGCCCCGGAGAACGCGAACCCGAGAAGCAATGCAAGGTCGAGACGCGGCTTGCGCGCGAGTTCGTACTGGAGGAGCATCGCGGTGGCGATGAAGAAGGTCGCGAGGGGGTCGTAGAGGCCGAGCACGCTGTAGAGGAGCGTGAACGGGGTGACCGCGTACAGTCCGGCCGCGAGCAGGCCGACGCCCGCTCCGTAGACCCGCGTCGCGAAGACCGCCATCACGGCGAGTGTGAGGCCGCCGGCCACGAACGAGACGAGTCGCAAAGCGGTCACCGGCTCGACGCCCGCTTGCATCCATGGGATCCCGAGCCATTCGAGCAGCGGCTGCTGGCCGTTCGCAAGTGCCTCGAACAGAGCCGTGCCCTTGTTCTCGTAGCCGTTCAGAGTCCATTGCGCAAAGGTCGCTTCGTCGACATGCACTGGGAACCGCCACACGAGCAGAAGACGCGTGACTAGATAGAACGCCGCGACGCCCAGGTACCCGATCACGAGAGCCCGCGTGCGGCCGAACGCCTCGATGCGGGCTGCGATCGTGGACATCGGCTCTACGCTCTCAGACGGAGCGATGGGGGGTGAGCCGGATCAGCCCGGACGCAGCGCGATCCGCCACCCGAACACCGCAGGTGCGGTGATGACCAGCATCGCCGGGACGCAGAAGGAGGAGGAGGAGGAGACGACCAGGCCTCACCCGGGCGATGGTACGCGCTCCAGCTGGCCTTCGGTGGCCGAGACCCCGGCCCTCGGCGCAGTGCACGCCGCCTGCTGGTTTAATGCGCGAGCGCACGTGCGCCCGAACGCCATGCCGTCCCTCTCGATCATCATGCCCGTCTACAACGAGCGCTCGACGGTCGAGGCGGCGATCGAGGACGCGCTCGGCGCCGACCTCCCGGTCGAGAGCAGGGAGCTGATCGTGGTCGACGACGGCTCCACCGACAGCACCCGCGAGCTCCTGCGGAACGGAGCCTGGCCGGACGCGGTCAGGATCGTCCGCCACGACCGCAACCGCGGCAAGGGGGCGGCCGTCCGCACCGGCCTGCAGCACGCGACCGGCGAGCTCTCCGCCATCCTCGACGCCGACCTCGAGTACGCCGCCGCCGACCTCGGGCCCGTGCTCGAGCCGCTGCTCGCGGGACGCGCCACGGTGGTCTTCGGGACACGGGCCTGGACGTCGCAGTCGTCGTTCAGCTTCTGGTACGTGATCGGCAACAAGGCGGTCACGTTCGCCACGAACCTGCTCTACAACTGCTGGATCTCGGATGTGATGACCTGCCACAAGGCGATGCGCACCGATCTCTTCCGCTCGCTCGAGCTGCGGGAGCGCGGGTTCGCGATCGAGCCCGAGATCGCGGCGCGGGTGCTGCGGTCCGGCGCGCGGATCTACGAGGTGCCGGTCGGCTACAGCGCGCGCGGCCGCGAGGAGGGCAAGAAGCTGACCGCGCTGGACGGGCTCCGCGTGCTGCGCACGCTCGTCCGCTGCAGGCTCACCTGAGAGCCCGCAGCGCCCGCCGCCCACCCCACAGAGCCCGCCGGCCGGCCGTGCGAGTCCTCGCAAACGGCGCAGACGGGCTCCGGGCCAGCCACACGGCGCCAGATTCTCGGCCACCCCGCTCCCCGGACTGCTGACACCCGAGCCCAGCGAGCGCTTGCCGAGCAGCGCCTGCTCCGCACCGCCGAGATCGTCGTAGAGCTCGCTGAGCCTGAGGATCGA
>Ga0315278_10007230_pt1 | contig 10139 bp, 5 predicted proteins | sample YL17G06_0_MG_FD_203880 | JGI IMG/M metagenome (GOLD analysis project Ga0315278, IMG submission 203880) | Sediment microbial communities from Yellowstone Lake, YNP, Wyoming, USA - YL17G06_0 | ecosystem: Environmental > Aquatic > Freshwater > Lake > Sediment | place: USA: Wyoming | collected... | reverse complement strand
TCATTCCCATGAGAATCAAGTATATGGTTGTGCTTTTCGGAGTCATGGAATTCATCGGAAGCGTCAATCGTGCGGGAAGCCACATCTCCCACATCACGCATCTGGGGGGGCTTCTCACTGCCTTCCTTTATTTGCGTGGATGGACCCTCTTCCGCGGCGGCCTTGGCGGCGGTCTGTTCGCCCCCCGCAAACCCAAACGGCTGATCAAGCGTTATTACCGCGACGCCGACGGCCGCATCTATATCGAATTCGATGAATAGGGGGATTGGGGGATTGGGGTCAATCTGGGTGGTAACTGAAAATTTATCTTGACTTTGATCCTCGTTTTTTGACAATAAATCATTTTATGACGCGCCCGCTTCGAATAGATCTCCCTTTTTGCTTGTTTCATGTGATGTCACGTTCCAACTCCGGTGATACAGCCTTTCCGGATGCCCAGGACCGAAATAAATTCCTTTTCTATCTGGTCAAATATATACGTCTTTTCGATTTCCGAATCCTGACTTGGTGTTTGCTTCCCACCCACTTTCACCTTCTCCTGGAAAGCACCCATAAGGTCGGGCTTTCCGAATTGATGCGCCGGATTCTCACAGCCTATACGGTCTATTTCAATCGGCGATATGAACGCCATGGGCATCTTTTCCAGGGCCGTTTTAAAAGTTATGTGGTGGACAAGGCGGAATATCTACTTGCGGTTTCCAGATACATCCATCTTAATCCACAGCAAAGCGGCGAGGCCGACCATTTTGAAAACTTTGCCGGATCCAGCCTTCGTTATTACATCAAAGGCAATGAACCGGATTGGCTTGATACGAGGGAAATTCTGAGCTGGTTCGACGGAAACCGTAGCCGTTATGCCCGGTTTGTGCGGGAGGGTCTGAAGGAGGATGCACGATTAAGCATTGAAGGTCAGCGGTTCATTGGGGGGCGGGATTTCGCCAAAAGAATGTGGAAAAGAATGAAATCATGGGAAGATGCAAAAAGCCGGGCATCCCAGGCTAATGATCTCAGGAGACAAGATGAGATTCAGAGGGCCGAAGCCATTTTGAAACGCGTGTCGATGTATTTTGAGACTACGCCTGAAAAGGTGCGTAATAGTATTTACAACAGAGGAAATTTGGGGTGTGCCAGAACCCTTACCGTGGCCCTTATCCGGGACTTCTTGCCTTGGACTTATACGCAGATAGGCGATTTTCTGAACCTGGGTTCAATTAACAGCGTGAAATACCAGTTGAAACGGATGCAAGAGGATGAGTCCTTGAAAAAGATCTTGAGGGAATTGCAACGTAAGGGCTAATTTTTTCACTTACCACCCAGATTGACCCCAACTCCTCACCCCAACTCCTCCCCAACCCCTTTCTATTAAATCTTATCTTATTGATGTTGGCATGGGAGACATCTCCATGTCAATCAAAGATAATCTCGTCCCAAATGATTGCTTAGAACGGTAAATCCCCGTTCTTATTATCAGTACAATTCCCAGTTTTCCACGGCTGAAGCCGGCGCCCAGGAGGGTCCGCCAATCATGAAATGGTTCACACGCGCCTCGTTCAGGTTCCATGTCATTAACCGGACCCATCCAACCTTTTGTCCGTCATCCGTGACATTCCAATCCACAACAGGAGCCGCGCCGCCGTTTTTATAAATCTTGATCACGATACTCGAACCGTTGGCTGTCGCTGCAATGTGAAAGGTGTCGCCGCTGTTGATGCCGCCGGAAACAGCAGTATTATAGCTCCCGATTTGCGACCACTCGCTCGTGCGACGCAGCACCACCCGACCAGGATTCGCAGGCGACTGGCTGGTGAAAAAAGTGATGGAATACCCTTTTGATCCCTCCCGCAGCCTGATGTCAAAGTTCGCCTCGGACACAGAGGTGTGGGAACGGGCTGCATCGGTGATGGTGATATTGGCTTCCATGTGGAAATTGCCGTACGCATAACCGGCCGTGCGGATTCCGCCTCCGCCGTTGGGGCTGCTGTTCCCCAGGAAACGGACGAATCCGCTTCCGCTCATAAGCACGCTGCCGGAGCCTGTGGTCTCCGCCTTCCAGTCCGGAAGAGGTGCGTCCTGATCCAGCGACGATCCGTCAAAGGCATCCTCCCACCACAGGGAGCTTTGGGGAACCGTGGGTCCCCCTCCGCCGGATCCCCTGGCATAGCCCGATCCGCAGGAGTAGTTGAACGATTTCCAGGGATCGTGCTCCTCGTCAAACGAGCTGGTGGCGTTTTTCCAATTCCTGAGAGAATAATCCAACCATCCATGATCCGAAGGGTAAATAAACCATGTGGCTCCCACGACATTATGATTGGAAAGCCCGGGCCATTCGCCGCCTGAACCTGTGTTCCAGTTATACATGAGGGTATAAGCGCGATGGAGGAATTTGGCGCCGCTCTCCGCATTCGCCAGATCCGGCATATGCTTGTTCCACTCGGTGATGTAAACAGGACGGTCCCCCAGGCCCAGCTGATCGATGATCATGAGCTGCTCCCTGATCGAATCCCAGTAATCTTCCAGGCCGTAACTTGAACCTCCGGCGTAGCCATGCACGCCGAAGCCGTCGATCTTGCTTTTATCCGGGACCGGGACCGCATCAATCATGCGCCAGAGAAATTCATTCCCATCCATGAAACGCACCCCTGGATAGACACTGCCGGGCGACACCGGCTGCATGAGCACGATTTGCGTTGGGGGGGCGGTATTGGGTATAATTTCATGGATATGGTCCCTGCATGCGATGTATGTGTCTGCATATTGGGCTGGCGTGGGTTCCCAGTCTGTGTTGTATCCGCCGCCGTCCCAGTGTTTGTTCTCTCCCAGGATATTCACCTCGTTCCCGATCTGCCAGATGTGGCAATAGTCCTTCAATGTATTGGCTGCGGCTTTGCAGTCATCGGAATAGCTGGTAAGGTTATAAGGATCCGAGGAATGAGGCACGTTTCTGCTCCAGTAGGGTTGCACGCGAAAGATCATGGAATGTCCCTTGTCCTGGGTGACCTTCTGGGAGTGTCCCACATAATAGGCTGGTTGATCCCAGGCAGGGGCTACGGTGGCGTCCACATGAGTGATTTCAAGAACCCATACGCCTTTGTCGCCTGTCATGTCTTCCACGTCTGTCCTTTGTCCGGGGGAAATGGCGTCGGTTTTTCCGTACCAGTGAATCCCATACAGGTAAGAGGAATCCGTGACAGTGGATGCCAGGAGGGTGCTCAAAAGGCAAAAAATGATAACAAAAAATTTTCTCATTCTTTTTCTCCTTTGGAATTTCATTCCCTTTATATGTATTCATCATCTTTTTGCCTGTCAATTATTTCTGTAGCGATGAAAAAACAGGTTTCTCTTTTTCCTTAAAGAGCTTGACCGGAAAATCGGGGAATGTTCATCTTATATCAGACTTATATTTATGGGTCGCTGAAAAACAGTTAAGATCTTCTTTTCCGGCTTGAGAAATCCGGGTATCCAGAATTCGGATGTCCTCTGGAAGGGCAAGATGAGATTTTTCAGAAAAAATTCAGTTCGAGAAAGGAATCATTATGAGGAAATGGAATGAGAAAAAGGATCTGTTATTAATCCTGATGGTGGGTATGATATTATGGGTTGCTGCAACGGCGTGCCTGGCCAAGGAAGAAACAAAGGAGGTTGCCAGGGTGGGGGACAAGGCGATTACAGAGGAAGAACTGCAGAAGGAGATGGTTGCCCAGGCGTATCAATTCGGCGTCAAGATGGCTACCCTCCCGGAAGACAGGAAAGAGCGCTATCGGCAGGTGATTCTCCACCGCATGATTGACCTCCAATTGATTCTCGATGCCAGCAAAGAGAACAAGATCCAGGTTACTGATGCCGAGATCCAGGGGGAAATGGATAATATCAAAAAGCGTTTCCCGGATCCCAAGAATTTCGAGGCAGTCCTCGCCCAGAGAAATATCACCCTGAAGGAAGTTGAAGGCAAAATTCGCGAGGGACTTATGGTCAGGAAGGTCATGGATCAGGTGACAACCTCCACCCCGAGTTTGAGCGACGCTGAGGTTGAAAAGTATTACAAGGATAATCCGGATCGGTTTAAGAGAGACGAGGAGGCGCGAGCGAGCCATATTCTGATCAAGGTGGATAAAGGCGCCACAGCGGAAGATAAGGACAAGGCGCGTAAAAAAATCCAGGATATCCGGGAACAGATCGTGAAAGGCGCGGATTTTGCCAAGCTGGCTGAGGAAAACTCCGATTGCCCTTCGGGCAAAAGCTCCGGCGGAGACCTCGATTGGTTTGGCAGGGGAGTCATGGATCCCACTTTTGAGAAGACTGCCTTTGCCTTGAAGCCCGGCGAGATGAGCGATATTATTGAAACTCAATTCGGGTTCCATATCATCAAGCTGACCGATAAACGCGAAGCAGGCACTGTGTCCCTGGCCGAGGTCAAGGGGGATTTAAAAGAGGAACTTGTCCAGAAGGCAAGGGAAGAAAAGTTTTCGGATTGGTTAAAGAAGCAAAAGGATGCGAAAGCCGTGTTCACCAATCCTGCGGATAAGGAATTCCCCGCTCAGGAGCAGAAACCAGCGGAAAAATCGGAATGAAACTCCCTGTCTGCATCTTGATTGCTAGTGTTATCTTCCTCTTCAGCGGGTGCGCATTGTTTTCTCCCAAACCCTTCAGCCCCCTGACATTGGATTATCCCGGAGACCTCTTCCCATCGGATATCCTCCGGGTTTTGAAGGAACGACATGGTTCCTACAGCCATCTCTGGGCAAATGGCGGGATCACCCTTTCAGGCGCGGAGATCAAGGGAAAAAAATTCTTCCAGGCGACTCTTCTCTATCAGGCCCCCCTCCGCCTGCGGCTTCGCGGGTCCCGTATGATTACTTCAACCCTGTTTGAGTTCATCATTCATGGGGACAAGATCGCCTTGGTATGGAACAGGGAAAGAAAGTGGTTTCAGGGAACGCGGGAGGAACTGGAAAAACATCCTGAGGCCACCTTTGGCATGGATCCCCTTCTTCTGCCCCAGGCTCTCCTGATCCAGCAGGAATTTATCCGGTTGCTGGGAGAAGGGCGGTTTGAAAAGTGGCGGCGGGGGGAAAAGGACTATGCGTTCGTAACAAAAGATCCGGAACCCAGGGCGTTCCTGGTGAGAAAAAAGGACCTTCTTGTCAGAGAAGCGGTTCTGTATTCAAAGGAGGGACGACAGAATCTGCGATTGCGGTTCAAACGGTATGCCTTCTCGAATGGGGATATCCTTCCGGTTGAATTGGAGGCGTATTTTCCCGGGACAGGGATGACCGCCCGGATTGAAATCAAGGAATACAAACATCCGGAGATCTTCCAGGACGCCGTATTTGACATGACGCCTCCTCCGGGTTTTGAGCGCTATTCCTTGAAAGACCTTCTCGAATCACCTTCCATGTAACACCCCTTGACGCGGGGAAGGCCCTTTTTCTATTATGTTTATTGCAAGTGGAATTGATCAGCCTGAGAGGAAAAGAAAAAATTATCCTTTGCCAGTTTGATGAAGCGCATCCCTCGTAGAGCCGGGTTATGCGGAGCAGATTTTTCCGTTTACTGGTCGCATTCAGCCTGAAGCATCCCATGATGATCATCGTGGTCGCGGGGCTTTTGACCATTCTCTCCCTGTTCCTGATATTCTATCTTTCCATAGACACAGATATCACCACCCTTCTGCCAGGGAATTCCCCTGTCGCTCGTACCCTGGAAGAGGCTTTGAGAACGTTCAATTCCTTTGACTTTATCTTTGTTGTTCTGGAGGCGGAGGAGTCAAATCAGGGCGATCTGCTTATTCAGGCAGCGGAAACTCTCGCTCCGGGCTTCAATAATCCCGCGTATATTTACGCCGTGGATTATTCCCTGGATCCCCAGCTTCAAAATTATTATCTGGAAGGAAAAGACAGCCGCCTCTCCTGCCTTCTCAGCCGGGAGGATCTTGATGCAGCACTGGCCAGGTTGAGCCCCGAGGTTTTGGATACCTATCTCCTGCGTCTGTCCCGTCGCCTTCAGGGTGTGACCAGTCCGGAGGTGAAGAAAAGGCTTCTGGAAGATCCCCTGGATCTCGGATCCCTTTTCCTCCATCGTCTGATGATCAGTCGCGGCCCCATCCCCTTTCAGCTCAGAAAAGGTCATTTTCTCTCGCAGGATGAGAAGATGCTTCTTATGGTCCTGAGGCCGCTGGAGCCTTCGTCCAATTTGAAATTTTCAACAGATCTGATGACCTTTTTATCCCGCGTGCGGGAAGCGCTGATTGATAAAAGAGTGGAATTCGCTGGAAAGGTGAAGGTCTCATTTCTGGGGAGTCATGCCGAGGCTGTGGCAGATACCCAGATTGTAAGGAATGATCTGTTTCAAACCATTATCACCTCGTTTGTATCGGTCCTGTTATTGTTTTTCCTGGTTTTCAGGCGCAAAGAAGCCATTATTTTTGTTGGCGTGCCGCTTTTTATCGGGATTCTTTGGACCCTGGGACTGACCCAGCTGGTGATTGGCCGGCTGACGGTGGTGACTTTTTCATTTGGAGCGGTGCTGATCGGCCTGGGAATCGATTATGCCATTCATATTTACAGTCGGTTTCTTGAAGAGTATCAGGGGGATGAGACTCCGTCGGTTTATAAGGCGCTTCATACAGCCCTTGTGCAAACAGGGGGCGGAGTTTTTTTAGGCGCCGTTACCACGGCTGTGGCGTTTTATGGGATGTTCCTTACATCCTTCCCCGGATTTCAGGAGCTGGCATTTGTTGCCGGCACTGGTATTTTATGCTGTTTGATATCCATCTTTTTTCTCCTTCCTGTTCTGATCCGGTATTTTACGCCCAAGGATCTTCCCCGCCAGGGTCTGACGCGGACCTCTTTTGGATTGACCCGGATATTTCTGATAGTGATGGAATATCCCCGCCTTGTTCTGATCCTCGGTCTTCTTGTGTCCGTGTATTTTGCCCATCAAGCCCGCCTTGTCCGTTTTGATGAGGAATTCCGGGCACTCAAACAGCCGTCCCGTTCCTATACCGAGCTCCGGCGCCATATAGGCTCAAGGTTTTCTCTTCCCTCCCATCAGATTATTGCCATTGTTTCCGACTCCACCCTTCAAGGAGTTCTGGAGCAGAATGACAGGCTGTATGATAATCTCGAGAACCAGAAGGAATATCCCATCCTTTCCTGTGATACCCTGCGGACTTTTTTGCCTTCACTCAAGACCCAGAGCGAATCCAAACAGATGATCCGGGAGAGCATCGGGGAGAGGTTTGATAAAATCAAATCCCGGCTTCTCCGCCAGGGCAGGCAGGCAGGGCTTTCTCCGGCCGCGATCGAGCCGTTCCTTGCCCGCCTCGAGCAATTGATTAAAGCCGCCGGAGAGGAGAAGAATCTGATCGTTTATGAAGAGATGAACGACCCCTTCATTATCCAACGCGTGCAGAGCTATCTTGTGAGAGATTATTTTGTCAGGCAAAGCCATTTATACAAGGTGGTGACAAGGATTTTCCCTCCGGAGGGACAATGGACAGCCGGCGTTCCGGCTGGTTTTCTCAACACCCTGTCTCAGGGCGTAACGTCCGTTGAGTTTACCGGTGTGGCCATTGTCGCCAGTGAAATCCAGTCCATTGTGAAGAGGGATTTGGCTGCTGTGATTCTTATAGTCATCGTAGCGGTGGTTCTGATCCTCGTCATTTATTTTGGCTGGTTCCACAGGACACTGTTTGCCATCATGCCCGTCACATGCGGCTGCCTCTGGATGCTGGGCACTATTCATATCCTCGGTATTCAGCTGAATTTTTTGAACGTGGTGGTCATCCCCATGATCATAGGCGTGGGTGTGGATAACGGGATCCATCTGATTCATCGTTATTATGAAAGGGGAGATGCCCCCACACGGGCTGATCTGCAAAAGGCGGTGGAAAGAACGGGTCGGGCTCTGGTGATGACATCCCTCACAACCATTATGGGATTCGGGTCTTTGGCGCTGGCGGAATTTCGTGGAATCCGGGAGATGGGTCTTCTTTCCATCTTCGGAATCACCTATACCCTGATGGCGTCCATGGTTTTACTGCCTGCTCTCCTGAAGATTTGGGGACGCCGTCATCGAATCTCCGACTTCATCGGAAGGGATGAGGGGGAAATTCGTTAGGATGAGGAGGTCTTTAAATCCCTTGACGATAATTCCCGGAATGCTTTACACTATTTAATATATAAATTTTAAAATATTATTAAGGTTTTTTTGAGAATCATATTAACAACATTGATATTTTTAACGAAACACGAGACCCCATGAACCGGACGCGCCATATTATCAGCATTGTTCTCACCGCAATCTCTCTTCCATTGTCTGCGATTCTGTCGGTGTGTTACTTCGCTTTATGGAACGTCAGTGATTATTTATCCTCTCTCAAGGACGCCCTGGGGGATCCGGAAGCGGAACTGATCATGCTCTATACCGGTGTGGGAATTGCGGTGACAGGGCTTCTTTCCTTATTGTCCTACTATTGCACCCTTGATGCGGAGCGGAAGATCAGGCCCAGGGCCCTGCTTTACCTGTGTTTTCTGGGCGTGTGCCTTCAAACGACCTCTCTCGTAAGCGCAGGTTTGGAAAATGCCTTCACTCCTGTTATCACCATTCCTGTGGCTTTGCTATTGACTTTTGGCACGCCCTTATTGGTCTTCCCCCTGGAGTCGCTTCTCAAAGGGATCTTTTCCGGATGCGGTCGGGCGGCTTATAAAATCAAATGGTATCGCCTGGCCGTATTTTGTTTTCATAAAGCCCTGATCTTTGGTCCCCACGAGCGCTCCCTGAGGGAGATTCTTGGGCAAGCCCTTTTTCATGCGGGCAATGTGAATGCCTCCCGTCGCGTTCTCATTTCCCTCATTCAGACCGGCGGCGTTTCTGAAAAGTCCCTCCGTCTTCTTGCCGGCGGTTATGAAAAGGAGATGAATTGGGAACTGGCGCTGAGTTATTATAAAAAATTGATGGAGTTGAACCCGGAAGAGAAGACCCTTGTCGATAAATTGATCGAGATGTATCGGGAAATGCAACAACCGGAAAAGGCTATTCCCCTCCTGGAGATCCGCACGGATTTTGATTCCCTGTCCGAGGTTTTGCGGCTGGAGGATCTCTATGCCTGTGCGGGAAATCTTTCCCGGGTGCGCCAGCTTCTCGCCATTGCGGCACGGATTGAGAAGCCTCCCTGTCAGCAGACCCTTCTGGAATACCGCCGCCTGTTGAAAATCCTTCCCCTTGATAAGGATTTCCTCCAGGAACTCGGCGATCTTTGTTGGGAACTCAATAAAAAGGAAGAGGCGGTGACATATTATGAAAACATCCTGGATATGGAGCCTGATAACCGGCTTCTCCGGCGCAAAATCCTGGAATATTACTTTGAATCCTCACAACTCCAACTGATCGAAAAGCATATTGAATTCCTCATCAAACAGGGCGAATTATCCCCTCTGATTCTTCAGGAGTATGCAGAACTCCTTATTCGGAAGGAGGATTATGAAACCGCCCTGGAGCATTTGAAGAAGGCCAGGGAACTCTATCCCGATCACTACGAATTTCCCCATATCCTGTCCCAACTTTATTATGATCGAAAAAAATATGATCTGGCGCGGGAGGAGATGGCCCAGTCCCTCCGCCTGGTGCCCCAGGAGAATAAAGATCAACTCCAGATCCTCTACCGGAAAATCGAAGGCGCAATCCTCAATATCCAGATCAGGCAACTCCGGAAAAAGATCAAGAAAGATCCTGACAATATTGATCTCCGCTTCACCCTGATTGATAAACTCATGGCCAATGCCTATCTGGAGCGGGTGACATCGGAGATGGATAACCTTCTCTATTATCACCCGGAGTTGAAAGAGCGCATGATGGCTCATATTGAGGATCTGGCAAACAGGCATGAGCGGAACTATCTCCTCCTGGATCATCTCGCAGACATGTATCTCCGGGATGAGAATTATGACAAGTGCATGGAAATCTATGATAAAATGTACACTCAGTCTCTTGATCCCGGTGAGGTGGCAAAGAGATGTTCTCGGAAAATTCTCAGGATGAACCCGAAGTTCATCCCTGCCTTGAAAAAGCTCGGCGATATGGCACGGGACGAGAAGGATTGGAACCTCATGATCGAATACTACCTCAAGTGTGATGAGCAG
>Ga0315278_10007227_pt1 | contig 10141 bp, 10 predicted proteins | sample YL17G06_0_MG_FD_203880 | JGI IMG/M metagenome (GOLD analysis project Ga0315278, IMG submission 203880) | Sediment microbial communities from Yellowstone Lake, YNP, Wyoming, USA - YL17G06_0 | ecosystem: Environmental > Aquatic > Freshwater > Lake > Sediment | place: USA: Wyoming | collected... | reverse complement strand
CAGCAACGCGAAAAAAGTTCCCAATGTGAGGAATTCGGGTAAAAAGATGCCAGCCAGGAAGCCCGCAGGACTGATCCAACGTCACGAAACCGCCGCCGAACTCGCTCGCCGCGCAGCAAACGAGACCGCGCTGCGGCCCGGGCGCGCATTGCCCGCGCAGGCGCCCGCGCAGCTGGCCGGACATAAATTTGCGGAGATCGCCTGGCGCCGACTGATGCGCATTTACGGCGAGCTGGAGGCGGAGATCGTGACCCGGCTGGACCTGGACCTGCTGCTGGATTATTGCTTGCTGGCTGAGCAGGTTGCCGAGCTGGACGCCATGCGTAAATCGGCTACCGAGATCTGGGAGCAGCTTGACGCGCGACGCCTGGAACTGCTCAAGGAGCAGAAACCGGACGAGGCCCTAGTGATGGCGATCAAAGTTACTGATGCATTCGATAGCATCCTTCGAATCGATGGGCGCGTAGACCGCAAGCGAGACCTGATGTTCAAGATGCGCCAGAGCCTGTACCTGACGCCGCGCGCCCGCGCAGGCACCGCGCCGGCCAAGAAAGAGAAAGAAGATCCGCCGGATGAGCTCGAGCAGTTGCTCGACGACGTGAGCGACTTTATGAATGGTGATCAGGGCCATGCCGGATGAGAAAGTATTTGGTGATCCTGCTTATCTGTCTCATGGTGATCGTGTTGGTGATTACCATGTTCAGTGAAGCGCGCGCCCAGCGGGCGGTCAAGTTCTTCGAGAGCCTGAAGCATACGGATGGCCAGTTCTACAACCGACCATTTATCTTGCTTGATTGGGAAAGGCAGATCATTCGGGATGTGTATGGCACGCTGAAAGATGATGGCACCCGGCAATATAAGTATGTCTATATCGAGATCCCGAAGAAGAATGGCAAAAGCGAATTGGCTGCTGGAGCAGCACTATATCATTTATTCGCTGATGGCGAGCGCAACGGCGAAATCTACGGCTGTGCGGCGGATAGGAAACAAGCCAAGATCGTTTACGAGGTCGCCAAAAAGATGATCTACTTAGTTCCTACACTTGATAAAAGAGCCAAGGTCACCGATTCGCTAAAGACCATCGCCGATATGAAATATGGATCGGTGTACGAGGTGTTGAGCGCCGAAGCCTTTACCAAGCATGGCTTCAAAACCAGCGCCTGCATTTTCGATGAGCTGCATGCGCAGCCTAACCGCGATCTATGGGACGTGATGACCTTCGAAGCAGGCGCAGCGCGCAGGCAGCCAATTTGGTGGATTATTACGACAGCGGGAGACGATCCAGACCGGGTGTCCATTGGCTGGGAACAGCACGATTATGCCATGCAGGTCCTGTCGGGCGAGAAAATCGACCCAACCTGGTATGTGGTGATATATCACTACGATGGCGACGATATTTATAACGAGGAAAATTGGCATAAGGCAAATCCGAGCCTGGGACCAGTAAAGTCTATCGATTCGATGCGAGAGACGGCCCAGACAGCTAAGAATAAGCCGGCCAATGAGCGCTTGTTCCGTTGGCTCGATCTCAACCAGTGGATTACTACCAAGCTGACCACCTGGCAGCCGATTGACCTTTTTGATAGCACCGTGGGCGCCTGGACCAGGGCCGATCTGATGGATAAAGAATGTTACCTGGGCCTGGACCTTTCCACGACCACCGACCTATCCGCGCTGGCTGCCATCTTTCCACCCCAGGGCACGCAGCTCGATTGGCGTGTGATCTGGGATTGCTGGATCCCGGAAGAGAACATGAAGGAGCGGATCGCCAAGGACCACGTGCCTTACGACCAATGGGCAGCCGGCAAATGGATCACACCGACCGAGGGCAACGTGGTGGATTACACCAAGATCGAAGCGGCGATCCTGGAGATGGCGAAGTTCTTCAAAGTGATCGAGTTGGACGCCGACCGGGCATTCGCCACCATGCTGATCCAGCGCCTGGAGCAGGCCGGGATTACTTGTGTGGACGTGCCGCAAACGTTCGTCAGCCTGACCGACCCACTCAACCAGACCGAGGTATTGCTGAAAGAAGGCAAAATGACCCACGAGGCCAGCCCGGTGGCGCGCTGGTGTTTTGGCAACACGTCGATCGCCACGAACGGCCAGGGCTTTATCAAGTTCGTCAAAGAGCACAAAGGCAAATCGGTGGTGCGGACCAAGCGCATCGATCTTACGGCAGCCTGGATCAACGGCATGGCGCGAGCGCGCTTCTACAAGGGCAATGTGGATTTAAGCGCAGCTGTCCTGGATAAGGATTGGGGTATGTAATGGCGAATATTATCTCGCAGTTCTTTCAACGATTTAAAAATAAGGCCACGGATATGAGCCCGGAAGACTTCATGAAGGGCGTCGATTACCTCGACCTACCAACCCTCAGCCGGCAACACGTGACGCCCGAGACCAGCCGTAACATTGCCACGGCTTATCGCTGCATCAATATTCTGAGTGACGATATCGCCAAACTGCCTTTGCAAACATTCATGAGCCGCGCCCCTGGCCAGATCGAGCGGTTGAGGCCATCCAACCGCCTGGAGAATATTGCCTGGTTGCTCGAATTGAGTCCAAACCGCTGGATGACCCCGTTCGTCTTCAAGAAATTGGTGGTCATGTGGCTGGTAACTCGCGGATCGGCTTACATCTGGGAGCCACCGCGCCAGGCCGGGAGACGGCGTGAATTTTTTATCCTGCCCAACAACGCCACGCAGCCATTATTCGATATGCAAGGCAACCTTTGGTATGAAGTCAGGATATCAGGCAAGGAGCCGGCGCGCTATCCAGAGACGGAAGTCCTGCCATTATTGCTCAACTCGGAAGATGGGGTGACCGGACGGGGCGTGATCACCTATGCCCGCGAGACGCTGGGCCGGCAGATGGCGAATTACGCCACTCAAAATAAGATTGCCGGGAAGGGGCTCAACCCAAGTGGTATTGCCTGGATGGCCGGCGATCTGGACAAAGAGGCGCGCAAGAAGGTCCGGCAGACCTATGAGGAGGCCTTGCAAGAATCGGGTATTGCCATCTTCGATCCGAAGGTGACCAAGTTCGAGGCGATCACCCTGAAACCGGTCGACGCGCAATTCCTGGAGAGCATCCTGGAAAATGACACGGAGATCGCCAATTTCTTTGGAGTCCCGCTGTATAAGCTCAACCAGGGCAAGCAGAGCTACCAATCGAACGAGCAGCAGAACCTGGATTACCTGAATACGACTATGGATCCATACCTGGTGCAATGGGAGCAGGCCGCTGCGCTCAAATGGCTGACTGAAGAAGAGCAGAACTTTATGTATTTCCGCTTCAATCGAGACGCCCTGCTGCGCACAGACGCCAAGACGAGATCCGAAATGATCGAAAAGCGTATCTTCTCAGGCCAGCTCACGCCCAATGAGGGGCGGCAGATCGAGGATATGCCGGCCTATAAAGGCGGCGATCAACATTATATTCCCGCCAATATGACGACCATCGAGTCGGCAGGAGGTAATCAAAGTGGCAACGGTTAAATGTATCAAATGTCAACGGGAAGTCGAAAAGAAACTAGCCCAGACTGAGGGCTGGACGATCGTACAGAAAGCCTCCGGAGCCCAGGGCGATGAATTCATTCTTTGCAATCAATGCAAGAAGGAGCGGGTCCCTGTCAAGGGGACGCGGAAAAGAGGTAAACATGCTGACGGAAATTAGAACGGATGGCCTAACTGTTGTCACCACTTTGGAGGAAAGCACCTCTGAAGATCAATCACCAAAGCGACGGCAGGCGCGCAAGGAGCCGGTCCGATGCTTCGAAGGCAATGCCAAACCTCACGAGCCATTCTGGACCTTCCGCAACGTGGCGGACGGCGAAGAGCCGGAGCTGGAGCTGTATGGCTACATCAGCGAATACAGCTGGTTCGAGGATGACGTTACTCCGAAAATGTTCAAGAAAGACCTCGCAAAATACGGCCAGGGCGGTCCTATCACCATCCGAATGAACAGCTACGGCGGCGACGTGATCGCAGCCAGCCTGATGAGCACCATCATTCGAGACTATCCTGGCCGGGTGACGGTCCAGATCGACGGCATAGCCGCCTCGGCTGCGACGGTGGTGGCGGTGGCCGGCGACGTGGTCAAGATGCAGGATACCAGCTACTTTATGATCCATGATCCCCTGGTGGTCTTTTTTATGGCCGCGCTGAACATCGAAGACCTGACGCGCATGGCCGACAGCCTCCAGGTTGTCAAAGAAGGGATCATGAATACGTATGCATTAAAGACCGGACTTTCCCGGCCGCGCCTGTCCAAGATGATGACCGACGAGAGCTGGATGGATGCGCAAAAGGCGCTGGACCTGGGCTTCATCGACGAGATCGTCCAGGGGGAAGCCAAGTCGATACCAAGTCAAGACCCGGTCCAGAGTGCAGCGTTTGTCAATGCGCTGCGTAATTTCATGAACGTCCCGGCTGCCCTGCGTGCATATGCGCCGCCGCAAGCAGAGCCGGTTAACCATGCGGCGGCGGAACGTCTCCGCGCCGAAGTCAAACTTTATAGTAGGAGGACCTAAATGAACCTGAAGAGATATTTGGACGCTGCCAACGCAGCCGAGGCGCGGGTATCAGAGATCGCCGCGCAGATCGACAAGCACTTCGAGGCCAACGAGACCGACCAGGCGCTTGCCTTACGTCCGGATCTGGATGCCGCCAAGGCCCAGGCCCAGGGCGCCCACCAGCTCTATCTGAGCATGCTCAATGCCACTTCCGGCGGACCCGATCCGGCGCAACGGTTTATGCCCGCTGATGGCAATCTGCAAGTCACCATGGATGAAGCTGACCAGCCGTTCGCCAATCCCGGCGAGTTCTTCAAGGCGGTGAAAGTCGTTGGCCAGTATCCGGGAAGGGAAGACCCGCGCCTGCGTTCCTTGAAATACAAGGATGCGACCGGATTATCCGAGGGTGTTCCCGCTGAGGGTGGTTACCTGCTTCAGAAGCAGGTGAACGACACCATGATCCAGCGGATGTACAACACCGGTCAGCTCCTCTCCCGGGTGGCTGCCGATCCGATCGGTGCAAACTTCAACGGCGCCCTATATAACGGCGTCGACGAATCCACGCGCGCAACCTCGCTGTATGGCGGCATCGTTGGTTACTGGATTGGGGAAGCAGGCACGATTACTCCCAGCAAGCCAAAGTTCTACGAGGTTGACCTGAAGCTGCGGAGCGTGGCGGCCGCTGTCTGGGCCACCGACGAGCAGCTCAGCGATACGGTCAACCTGGCAGCCTGGATTGGGCGCACCGTTCCCGACGTGCTGCGCTTCTATGCCGAAGATGCGATCTACGAGGGCACCGGCGTCGGTAAGCCGTTGGGGATCATGAACAGCCCCTGCCTGATCTCCGCGCTGCGGACGGATGCCAACAAGGTCCAGTTCGCGGATGTTGTGAATATGTGGGCGCGGCGCTGGCCCGGCTTCCAGGATTACGTCTGGCTGTGTAACAATGACGTGACTCCGCAATTGGACCAGCTGGTGTTAGCCAGCTCGACTGAAATACCGTTGCGTTTCGTCGATTACGGCCCGGATGGTGTCATGCGCATAAAAGGCAAGCCGGTGCTCGAGGTTGAGTATGCGGCTACCATGGGCACGACCGGCGATATCATGCTGGCATCGCTCTCGAATTACCAGACGATCAACAAGGGCGACGTGCAGGAAATGAGCTCGATCCATGTGGCCTTCCTGGCCAACGAGCAGGTATTCCGCTTTACCTACCGGATCGACGGCAAGTCCCTGTGGAATTCGGCGCTAACCCCGCTGCATGGCTCGGCGACTCAATCGCCGTTTGTGTGCCTGACCTCCGCCAGCACGTAAGAGCGGTTGTGGATCGAGATCGATCCGTCGACTATCGACTTCAGTTTAAGGAGAACTTGAGATGAATCCATATGTTGAGTACGACAATGTAATCCCGCTGCTGGCCCCGGTGGATATCGCTAGCACGGTCACGACCACCCCCTATGTGGACCTGAAGCTTGCCAACGGTGGCGGCTTCCTGGTCAATTTTGGGTTGATCACCAGCGCGACCACCACCGATCGTGAAATTGTAACCATGGAAGCGGCTACCGATCCGGCCGGGACAGAGGCTGCAATCGCCTTCAACTACCGGCTATCCAGCGCGGTGGGCGCCAATGCCTGGGGTACGATCACCTCGGCGACGACCACCGGTGTCTCGATGGACCCGGCCAACGACGATGGCAAGTCGTTGTGGATCGAGATCGATCCGCGGTATGTCGAGGAGCAGTTCGCCGATGCGCGCTACGTGCGCCTGGTGCTCACCGATACCCCGGATATGACTGCCTGCCTGGTGGCCATCACGGCCTTCCTGGATGCGGCCTACAAGCAAGCAACCATGACCGTCGCTACGGCTTCGGCCTCTGTATAGCGATGGAACAAATTGATCTGATAGCCAGGGGAAACGGCGGGCGGAAAGACATCTCCACCCGTCCTCCCCTGGCCATTGTAGGCAGCTCTCCCAAGGGACGTGAGCTGGTCCCTTGGGACGATCAACGCGTCGAGATCTGGCTGTTCAACGAAGCTCCCCAGAAGCCGGAGAAGTTCCCGCGTTGGGATGCCAGCTTGCAGCTGCATAAGCCAGAAGTCTATACCAGTCCTGATAATTGGGTAAACAAAGAACATTGGAGCTGGTTGCAGCAAGATCACGGATCCGGGCAGCACGGGCGCAAGCGGATCTTTATGATTTCTGCTGATCCCAGGGTTCCCAACGCGGTCGAATATCCGCTCGAGGATATCCTGTCGATGATCCCTTATCGCTACCTGCGCTCCAGCCCGGCTGAAGCGTTGGCCCTGGCCATCTACCTGGGCTATACGGATATCGGACTGTATGGGAGCGAGCTGATTTCGAGCACGGAATATGCTTACCAGGCAAACAATTACGCTTTCTGGATCGGGTTTGCGCATGGGCGCGGCATAAACCTGGGGCTGCATTGTTGGGAATCGGAGTTCCTAAACCAGCCGCTATATGGCTTCGAAGGCGAAGCGCAGCTGGATAAGTCCTTTTTCGAGACGCGCTTTATCGAGCATGAGAAGGCCTGGAAAAATAACGAGAATGCACTGGCAAAGCTCAAGAACCGGATCGATCAGGCGATGCTGGAGTCTAACTTCAAGCGAGTTGGCGATCTGTCCCTTGAGTTGCAGCTGGCCGCGCTGGCAGCCGGCGAAGCCGCCGGGGCAATGGGCCAGGCGGAGGATTACAGCCAACGCACCAATCCGATCTCACGCCAGCAATTCGAGCAAACCTCAGCCAGGGCACAGAGGGATGGAGAAAAGTCGCGCGAGAGTATGCACCACGCCGGTGGAAAGTGTGAATATGTGTGGAACGTCTGGAAGCAGACCGGCCGGCTGGAGGCGCTGAACCAGCTGCGGACTTTTCTACAGGAGAAAGGCCGGTTTGCCTATGACACCGGCGCCAAGCTGGGCATCTTCCACGAGAATATTCTCTACATGACGGAATACGACAAGGTCGTAACCGCCCTGGGCGGAGCTCGGGCAGTGAAACAAATAACAGCCCAGGGTGGGCAGGGCTAGGAGGTCAAGATGGGATTAGAATGTTCGGGCCAAATCACAGTAACGACGGCTGGGACGGAAGTCCAGGGACCCAGCGTGTCCGGTTCTTTATTCCAGATCAAGGCGCTTGCAGGCAATACCGGACTTATGTATGTTGGAAACGACGGATCGAATGCCGTATCCAGCTCGACCGGTTTTCAGTTGAGCGCCGGAGAGGTTGTCGCTCTGGGTAATGTAACCAACCTAAACCAGATTTATGTCGACTCCAGCGTGAACGGCGAGAAGGTATGCTGGATAAAGCTCAGCCCGTAATGGCGGTGCAGCATGGCTAGTATCCTGACCGAGCTCGAGGCGTCTACGGTCCTGCGTTGTGAAGTGAACGACTTGGGCATGTTGGATCTGTTGCCGCTGGTGGATGGGTATATTCAATTCGCCACCGGGCGCAATTGGACGGCGGACAGCCCGGTCCGTCCGGAGGCCAAGTCGGCGGCGCGCATGCTGCTGGTGCGCTGGCACGAGGATCCCGGTGGAATGGCAGCCGGCGGCGCGCTGGGTTATGGCCTGGCTGCGGTGCTGACGCAGCTCGAGGCCCTGGCGCTGAAGCTCGGAACGGCTGGCACGCCGGATATTCCCCTTGCAATCGTTACGACGAATATCAGCGGCTATATGGCGGTGGACGCCAGCTTTGTACTGGTTTTCAGCCGCGCGATGGACGCCGGCGCCACCTCTCTGGTAACCCTGGAAGACGCCAACCTGAATACAGTTGCTTCAACCAATACGCTGGATGTGACTGGCAAGATCATGACGGTCAATCCGACGAATAACCTGGCTGCTGCCTCGAGCTACACCATCGTAATCGACTATGCTGTAGATATTTATGGACAGACGCTGTATAAGGAGATTGCATTCGTCACTGCCTGACGTTGACGGGCAGTAGCACGTTTGCGCGCAAACATGGAACTGAACGGAAAAGTTACCAACCCGGGCGAGATGAGGACCAGGATCACTCTGCAAGCGCGCACGGTAAGCGAGGATGCGGGCGGCTTCGAGACGCCCACCTGGTCCACGATCGCCACGGTGTGGGGACGATGGATTAGCGCGCATGGGCCTGAAATTTTCAGTAGTTCAACTATTGAGGCAGAACGAAGCGCAACGGTATTAATAAGATTTAGAAACGATATTGATGAAACCTGTGGCGTTTTGCTGAATACTGAACTTTATGAAATTACATCGATTGATAATATCCGAATGAAAAACGAATATTTGGAATTACGAGTAAGAAAAATGAGGCCGGGATGAATTATATCTATATCCAACCCAGCCTCACTATTCCATACTATGTCATACCTGACCGAACCCGAGCTTACCAAACCCCGCCTTGCCACACGACACCTCGCCCTGTGATTAAACGCAAAGCGCCGTTATCCGAGGCGGTTCGCCATTCTTGTCGAAGGAAGGGCTGTTTACCGCGCCAGATAACGGCGCTCTACGGGCGAATAAAAAACAGCCTTGCTTCCTTCGACAAAAGTATTATATCACAAAACCGGAGGATAGTCGATGTCGGTTAAAACTCGTTTGACAACTTCTGGATTTTCTGAATATTTGGAAGTGCTGGCCAAAGCGGGCCAGAACATCGACGCCATTGCGGACGAAGCCCTGCTCGCCGGCGGAGAGGTCCTGCTGGCCGGGATGGACCGGCGCGTGCCGAAGGACACCCACAACCTGGAGCAGCACCTGGTGGTCGACGGACCTCACCAGGATGGCAATTTCCATTACGTGGAAGTCGGGATCCCGCCCACGGCCGATGCCAATACTGCTCGTTATGGCAACGTGCAGGAATATGGCTCGGCGAACACGCCGGCGCAGTCCTACATCAGGCCGACGCTGGACCACGATATGAGCAAGGCCAAGGCCGAGATGAAGAAGGTATTCGTCGAAAAGGGAGCTCTTTAGGGAGCAAATATGACCACACGCACCATAACCGGAACCGTACTGGAAGCTGATCTGACCGCCTTTCCCGGCTCGCCATTGACCTTCAGGTTGATGGATGTCCTCGTGTCGGGCGGGGTGACCTATCCGCGCTCTGAAATCGCAGTGACGCCGAATGCAATCACGGGTTATTTTACAGTTGACCTGGCTGTGCCATCCACCGGCACGGTGCACTATCGGATCACGCTGGTCGATGGATTTGCGCAGGATGTGTACCTGGCTGCCGGGCCGGCAACCGACCTGCAAACCCTGTTGACTGTGCCCATTTCGCCGGTCACCCCGTCCGCGTTACAAACATTAATCGATGCGCATGTTGCACATACCGATGTGCATTCTATTCCGAGGGTTGTAACCTTTATAGTTGCGGCTTCCAATGCTTCCGCACTTGCAAAAGCACAGGCTGATTATATTTGCGATGGTACACACGATGAAGTTGAAATACAGGCAGCGCTAGACGCACTCCCGGCCAGCGGAGGAACGGTAGTAATTAGTGAGGGTTTATATTTGGCCGGAAGCGCAGGCGGCAACCTATCCATACAGATTGATAAGTCGAACGTTCATCTGATTATCCCGACCGGCGCAACCATAAAACTTGCTGACGGAACAATCACC
>Ga0315278_10007222_pt1 | contig 10142 bp, 9 predicted proteins | sample YL17G06_0_MG_FD_203880 | JGI IMG/M metagenome (GOLD analysis project Ga0315278, IMG submission 203880) | Sediment microbial communities from Yellowstone Lake, YNP, Wyoming, USA - YL17G06_0 | ecosystem: Environmental > Aquatic > Freshwater > Lake > Sediment | place: USA: Wyoming | collected... | reverse complement strand
CGCGTGCGCGGCCGCAGCGAACGTGCGACAGGTCGTGGCGATACGAAGCGAGCGCTGGTCTGGTGCGGAACCGAACTGCTGACCGAACGTGGTTTCCAGGTCACCGGCATCGACGAAGTGCTCAAGCGCGTCGGCGTGCCGAAGGGCTCGTTCTATCACTTCTTCGCCAACAAGCATGAGTTCGGCGAGGCGGTGATTCAGAACTACGTCGAGTTCTACGCGCGCAAGATGGGGCGAATCTTTGACGACGAGTCGCTGCCCCCCTTGTCGCGTTTGCGCGCTTTTGTCGAAGATGCGAAGCGGGGCATGTTGAAGTACGGCTATCGGCGCGGCTGTCTGATCGGCAACCTGGGGCAGGAACTGGCCAGCCTGGATGACTCGTTTCGCGAACAGTTGGAAGCGGTGCTCCTGGCCTGGGAACGGCGCGTGACCGCGTGCCTGGAGCGAGCCATCGACGCGGGGGAGTTGGTGCCAGGCAGCGACACCGCAGCCATTTCGCGCTTCTTCTGGATCGGCTGGGAAGGCGCGGTGTTGCGCGCCAAACTGACCCGCAACGCCGAGCCACTGGACCAGTTCGCTGACTTGTTCTTCGCCATGCTGGCTTGCGGCGCGCCAGCGGCTCGCCGGCGCAGGTAGCCCCTTGACCTGGTTCTGCTGGTTTTCCTTTACTGTTTTCTAGACGACCGGTCTAATATTCGCAGGCGGGTGCGGCAGGTGCTGCCGCTCATGACATCCACAAGGGGTTACGGTGCGTTCAACCGGGTTCCGAGTTGACAAGGCTTCGCGGCATGGCTGAACCCCTGCTCGTGCTGAACGGGTTGGGCAAGCAGTTCGGCGGCGTGCAGGCCGTCAAGGACCTTTCGTTCTCGATTGGCGCGGCCGAGGTCGTCGGGCTCATCGGGCCGAATGGCTCGGGCAAGTCGACGTCGGTCAACCTCATCTCGGGCACGATGCCGCCATCGCACGGCGAGATCCGTTTTGCCGGCGCCAGCGTTGCCAGGCTCTCCGTGAGTGAGCGTGTGCCGCTTGGGCTGGCGCGCACGTTCCAGACCACCAGCGTCTTCCCGGAATTCAGCGTGCGCGAGCAGATCCTGACTGCGTGTCACGTTCGCTATCGGTCCAGTGCCTCGGGCTCCGTGTTTCGCATGCCTTCGGCGCGCCGCGAGGAGCGCGCCCAACGCGCAAAGACGCAAGAGATCTTGGCGTTCGTCGGGCTCTCGGCGGTGGCCAACGAACCGGCATCGGCAGTTTCCTCGGCGCAACAACGGCTGTTGATGATCGCCACCGCGCTTGCGACAGAACCCCGACTGCTGCTGCTCGACGAGCCCGCGGCGGGCATGGTGGCCAAGGAGCGCAAGGACCTGGCTGGGGTGATTCAGCGCATTCGCGAGCGTGGCATCGCGGTGCTGGTGATCGAGCACCACATGGGTTTGATCATGGAGGTGTGCTCGCGCATCGTGGTGCTCAACTTCGGCCAGAGGATTGCCGAGGGCACGCCGGCCGACATCCAGCGCAACCCCGCCGTGATCGACGCCTACCTGGGTGGAGCGCACTGAATGCTGAAAGTGCGCGACCTGCACGCGGGCTACGGCAAGGCCGATGTTCTGCATGGTGTGAGTTTCGACGTCGCCGCGGGCGAATGCGTGGCGCTCGTCGGCGCCAACGGTGCCGGCAAGAGCACGACCCTGAAATGCATCTGCGGCCTCGTCGGCGTACGCAACGGCAGCATCGAGTTCGAAGGCCGGCGCATCAATGGCCTGCCGGGCCACGCCATCGTGCGGCTGGGCATTACGATGTGCCCCGAAGGCCGCCAGGTGTTTCCCGAGATGTCGGTGCTCGAGAACCTGGAAATGGGCGCGCATGTCAGGCACGACCGCCAGCAGGCCGCCGACATCGAGGCCATGATGGATCTCTTTCCCGTGCTGCGTTCGCGCTCGCGCCAGAGCGCGGGCACGCTGTCCGGTGGCGAGCAGGAGATGCTGGCCATTGCGCGGGCGTTGATGTCCAAGCCCAAGCTGTGCATCTTCGACGAGCCCTCGCTGGGCCTGGCGCCGAAGATCGTCGCCGAAGTCGAGCAGACCCTGGCCCGGATCAAGGGCACGGGAGTCACCGTCCTGCTGGTGGAACAGAACGCGTCCATGGCCTTGCGGCTGGCCGATCGCGCCTACGTCTACGAGGCCGGAGAGATCGTATTGCAGGGCACAGGCGCCGAGTTGCGGGCCCACCCTGAAGTCAGCAAAGCCTACCTCGGCTACTGACGCCTGCGGCCAGCGTGGCATTGAACCCTTTCAACCTGGAGACAAACGCATGACGAACCTTGCAAAACCCCTCTTGACCTCTCTCGCCATGGCGACCGTGGCACTGGTCTGTGTCAGCGCCGGCGCCGCCGAGAAAGAACTCCTCATCGGTGTCAACGACTCGCTCACCGGGCCGGGCGCGGTGTACGGCCTGCCGCAGGCCAACTCGGTGCAGATGGCCGCCGACGAGATCAACGCCGCCGGGGGCATCAAGGCCGGGCCGGATGTCTACAAGCTGCGCGTCATCAGCAACGACGACAAGGCCAACCCGACCGAAGCCACCAACAGCGTGCGCAAGCTGATCGACCGCGACGGGGTCAAGTACCTTCTGGGCTTTTGCTGCTCAGGCCCGACCAGCGCCGTGGCGTCGTTCATCGAAAAAGAAAACGCCCTCATGCTGGTGGGCAATGCCGCCGAGCGGGCGATCACCGCCAAGGGCATCCCGAACCTCTTCCGCACCCGTCCCCCGGCCGATTTCACCGGCGCCGCCGCAGGCGTGTTCGTCGGCAAGCGCGGCGCCAAGAACGTGGCCGTGATCGGCTCGCTGGATGTCGGCTTCTACACCCAGTACCTCGAAGCCTTCGAGCGCGAGTTCGCCAAGCTGGGCGGCAAGATCGTGGCCAAGGAGACCTTTGGCCTGAAGGACCGCGACATGACGCCGCAGCTCACCAAGGTGCGGGCGCTAAACCCCGACGCGCTGCTGGTGCTGGGTTATGTCGAGCCGGCGGCCTTTGTCTACCGCCAGGCCACCGAGCTGGGCATGAAGATCCCGCGTTACGGCTTCACGAGCGGCAGCGAAGAGCAGTTCCTGAAGGTGGCCACGAGCGAACAGATGGAGGGCGTGTGGGATCTGCGTCCCACCGAGCTGACCGTCGAGGCCCTGGCCGCCAACGCCAAGACCTATGTCGCCAACTACACGAAGCGCTTTGGTGCGCCGCCCTCGCCGAGCTCGCCCTACGCGTACGACCAGGTCTACGTGCTGAAGCAGGCGGTTGAACGCGCCGGCTCGGCGGACGACCCGAAGAAGGTCATGGCCGAGGTCCGCAAGGTGACGATACCCAACGAGGCGGTGATGAAGTACCTGCCCGTGGGCGGCACGATGTTCGACGGCAACGGCCAGGCCTATACGTCCAACGGCGCCTTCCAGTGGCAGAAGGGCAAGTGGTTCTACGTGTCCGACCTGCCGTCCGACCCGGCGCTGTACTCCGAATTCCTGCGCGGGCTGCGCAAGTAAGCGCAGGCAGGCTGGACATGCCGCCGACACTCGCCAAGGCAGCCGCGTGATGACCGAGATCCTGCAGCAGATGCTCAATGGCTTGGCGATGGGGTCGGTGTACACCGTCATCGCGCTGGGCCTGACCGTGGTCTTCGGCATTCTGGGCATCGCGCACTTCGCCCACGGCTCGGTCGCCATGTCGGGCGGTTACCTCACTTTCTTCTTCGGCGAGCGGCTGGGCATTGGCTTTTTCCCGGCCATGGCGTTGGCCATGTTGGCGGGTGCGGCGATCGGGGTACTGATCGAGCGGCTGGCCTATCGGCCGGTGCGCGATGCACCGCACATCAACGCTTTCATCATCGCCTTGGGGCTGACGATGATGATCGAAGGCATCAACCTGCTGGCCTTCGGCGCCGACCAGGTGGTGATCCAGACACCCTATCGCGGCGTCTTCAAAGTCGGCGGCGTGGCGGTGGCCGAACTGCGCCTGCTGGTGATCCTGACTGCCTGCTCGCTGATCGGCGCGGTGGCGCTGCTGATCAGTCGCACCAAGACCGGCAAGTCGATCCGAGCGGTGGCGCAGAACCGCCCGGCTGCGGTGCTCATGGGCGTCAACGTCAACCGTGTGTCGGCCATCGTGTTCTCGGTGTCGTCGGCGCTCGGCGCCGCAGCGGGCGCGCTGGTGGGTGCCCTGCTCGCCATCGCCCCCGGCGTGGGCGAGGGCCTGGCGGTGAAGGGCTTTGCCGTGCTGATCCTGGGCGGCCTGGGTTCAGTCCCGGGCGCGATCGTCGGCGGCATCGTGCTCGGGGTCAGCGAAGCCATGGCCGCCGGGTTCATCTCGTCGGCCTACAAGGACGTGATCGCCTTCATGGTGATGATCGTCGTGCTGCTGTTCAGGCCGGAAGGCCTGCTGGGCAAGCGATGAGCCCGCGCCTGCTTCGGCGGATGGGCTGTGCGGCCCTGATGCTGGCGGCGCTGGCGCTGCCGCTGGTGGTGAAGCTGCCCTACTTTCTGCACCTCATCATCCTGGCGCTGATCTGGGTCGTGCTGGCCCAGGGGCAGAACCTGATCCAGGGTTTCACTGGCTATGTCTCGATCGCACAGGCCGGTTTCATGGGCATCGGCGCCTACAGCTCCACGCTGCTGAGCGTGAAGCTAGGCTGGCCGGTCTGGTTCACGATGGCCGCCGCACCGCTGATGACGGCGGCACTGGCCGTGCTGGCGGGATACCCCAGCCTGCGCGTGAAGGGGCATTACTTCGCCATCGTGACGCTGGCCTACAACATGGTCATCTTCATCGTGTTGACCACGTGGAGCTCGCTCACCGGTGGCGAGGCCGGCATCTCGAACGTGCCGCGCCCGCCGGATGTCAGCGTCGTCGGCTTCGTCTGGAGCCTGGGCGACCGGGTCGGCTACTACTACCTCGCCTTGATCGTCGCCACGCTCGCCACCTTGCTGTGCGCGCTGATATTGCATTCGCGCGTCGGCAGGGTACTGGTCGCCATCCGGCAGAACGAGGCACTGATCGAGGCCGCAGGCGTGCAGAGCTGGCGCTACAAGCTCTTTGCCTTTGTGGTCAGTGCCAGCCTTGCGGGTCTGGCCGGCGCGCTGTACGCGCACTTCATCGGCTTCCTCAACCCTGACGCCTTCGGGGTCGACCATTCGCTGAACGCGATCCTCGCGGTGATCCTGGGTGGCAGCGGCACGCTGGCCGGGCCGGTGGTGGGCGCGTTCGCCGTCGTCTTCTTGCCCGAGTACCTGCGCGTGGCCGAGAACTATCGGCTGGTGATCTACGGCTTCATCCTCGTGGCGACGACGATCTTCATGCCACGCGGGCTGGTGCCGTTGGTCGCGCAGGGCCTGCGCGCGCTGGCGGCGCGCCTGAAGCGATAGGCGAGATGAGCGCTTTGACCACTGACGAGCAACGCGCCATCGACGCGGCACGGGGCTTCGCGGCCACTCATGTGAGGCCGAATGTCCAGGCCTGGGAGCATGGGCATGGCGATAGCCGCTCGGTGCTCCCCGAGGCCGCGCGCGCCGGCATGCTGGGTCTCGAAGTGCCCGTCGAGCATGGGGGACAAGGCCTGTCCTTCGGCTGCAAGTGGCGCGTGGCCGAGATCCTGGCGGCTGCCGACTTCGGGGTCGCGATGTCGGTGATCAACACCCACAACGTGGCGAATCATCTCGCCCGCAAGGCCGCGCCGGAAGTCGTGCGCCAGTACCTGCCGGCCCTCTTGTCGGGCCGGCGCACAGGGTGCACGGCGCTGACCGAGCCGGGTGCCGGGTCCGACTTTTCAGCCATCGCGACCCAGGCGCGCAAGGTGGGCGACGCATGGCTGATCGACGGCCAGAAGGCATGGATCGTCAATGCCACGCACGCCGATGTGATGGTCGTCTATGCGCAAACCGAACCTGGCGCCGGCGCCCGTGGCATTGCCGCCTTTGTCGTGGACGGCACCCGCGACGGCTTTGTCCGGGATCCGAGGTCGGACAGCGGCGCCGCGCGTGCGGCCGATGCCGGTGGCTTCCAGCTTCGGGCCTATCGTGCTCAGGCCCACGAGCTGCTGCATGCGCCGGGTCAGGCTTTCAAGGCCGCGCTCACATCGATCAACGGCGCCAGGATCTACGTCGCCGCCATGTGCTGCGGCATGGTGGCCGAATGCCTGCGCGTGGCCAGGGAATACGGCGCAACGCGGCACACCTTCGGCAAGTCGTTGCACGAGCACCAGGGCTGGCGCTGGAGCCTGGCCGACGCCGCGATTGACCTCGAGGCGGCACGGCTGCTGCTCGATGCCGCGGCAGCACGCATCGACAGCGGCAGCGATGCCCAGACCGCGGCGGCCCAGGCCAAGGTGTTTGCCACCCGCATGGCCGGCCGGCATATCGCCGCACTGCTGCACGCCATGGGCGCGCAAGGCCTGCGCGAGCACCATCCTTTCCTGCGCCACCTGGCCGCGGCGCAGGTGGCCACGCTGGTCGACGGCTCAACCGAAATGCTGCTGGAGCGGATTGCCAAAGACCTGCGCAAGCTCTGACCGCCAGCCACGTCCGGCAGCAACCGATTTCCTCTTTGAAGAAACCGAGCGAGAACACGATGCGCGTATTCCAGATCGAAGGCGAATGGGGCATGGACCACCTGAAGCTGTCCACGCGACCCGAGCCCAAGGCCGGCCCTGGGCAGGTCGTGGTGAAGATGAGTGCGTCCTCGCTGAACTACCGTGACCTGCTGGTTCCCAAGCGCGGCTATGGCAGCCATACGGGCAATCTGCCTCTGATCCCCTTGTCTGACGGCGTGGGCATCGTCACCGAGGTCGGGCCGGGCGTGCGGCGGGTGGCAGTTGGCGACCGCGTCTGCCCGACCTACTTCCAGCGCTGGGTCAGCGGGGAACCCGACCTGGAGCGCTTGACGCAGTCGCTGGGCGGCCCCGTCGACGGCACCATGACCGACCAGATGTGCCTGTCGGAAGAGGGCGTGTCCAAGGTACCCGCCCACTTGAGCGACATCGAGGCCGCGACCCTGCCTTGCGCCGCGCTCACCGCATGGAGCGCATTGGTCACCTGCTCGAATACCCGTCCAGGCGATCAGGTGCTGGTCCAGGGATGCGGGGGCGTGGCCTTGTTTGCCGTGATGTTCGCCAAACTGCTCGGGGCCAATGTCACCGTGATCTCCTCCAGCGAAGAGCGAATCGACAAAGTCAGGCAACTCGGCGCCGATGCCACCATCAACTACCGCGCAACTCCCGAATGGGCGAAGGCCTCTCGCGAGATCACTGGCGGCCGCGGCTACGACATGATTCTCGAACTGGGCGGAGAGAAGACGCTGCCGCAGTCGCTGCGCTGTGTCAGGCCGGGCGGCACGCTGGCGATGATCGGCGTCCTTACAGGCGGCGAGATGGCCACTTCACTGGGATTGATCGTCACACGGCAGGTGCGCCTGCAGGGCATCACCGTCGGCCACCGCGATGGTTTCGAGGCGATGTTGCGCGCTGTCGACCAACACCGGCTGAAGCCTGTCGTGGACCGCGTCTTCGGGTTCGAGGAACTGAAGGACGCGATGGCCTATCTGCAAAGCGGCGCGCAGTTCGGCAAGGTCTGCCTGGCGCACTGAGGGTCTTTGCGCCGGCACCCAGGCGTGGCCATGCTCTTCCCCATCGACCAGGCGCCAGGCGATGCCGATCGTCTGGCCTTCCAGATTTGCGAGACCGGCGAGTCGGTCACTTTCGGACAGCTCGACACGCGCGCCAACCAAGTGGCCCGGGTGCTGCGCGGATGCGGCGTTGCACGGGGTGCGCATCTGGCCTTGTTGCTGAAGAACCATCGGCGCTTCCTCGAGGCATGCTTCGGCGCCGACCGCGCCGGTGTGTACTACACGACCATCAGCACGCGCTTGATGGCCGATGAGATTGCATACATCGTCCGCGATTGCGCAGCGCGGGTATTGGTGGTGTCGGCCGGGCTCGATGAGCTGGTTCAGCAGCTGCGCCCTTTGCTGCCCGAGGGTTTGAAGTGCTTCATGCTTGGCCCACCGGCATCGGGGTTTGAGAGCTGGGAGACACAGGTGGACGCTGCAGCGAGCACCCCCATCGCCGACACCGCACAGGGCCTGGACATGCTGTACTCGTCCGGCACCACCGGGCGCCCGAAGGGGGTGAAGTGGCCGATGCCGCAAACCCCTGCAGGGGCACGCACGATGCTCGTCAACCTGCTGGCACCGCTCTTCGGCTACGGGCGCGATTGTCGGTACCTCTCGCCGGCACCGCTCTATCACGCCGCTCCGCTGCGTCACTGCATGACGGTGATCAAGCTCGGCGGCAGCGTGTTCGTGATGGAGCATTTCGATGCCGAGCGATCGCTGCACTGGATCGCGCAGCTTCGCATCACACACAGCCAGTGGGTGCCGACCATGTTCGTGCGCATGCTCAAATTGGCGGAGGACGTTCGCAAGCGCCATGACCTGTCGTCGATGCAGGTCGCAGTGCATGCGGCGGCACCTTGTCCGGTCGAAGTGAAGCAACGCATGCTCGACTGGTGGGGGCCGATCGTCTTCGAGTACTACGCCGGGACCGAGAACAACGGCTTTTGCACCATCACCCCGCAGCAGTGGCTACAGCACCAAGGCTCGGTGGGCCGGGCGTGCCAAGGCGTGCTGCACATCTGCGACGAGGAGGGCAACGAGTTGCCCGCCGGAGAAACCGGGTTGGTCTATTTCTCCGACGGCCCCGTCTTCGAATACCACAACGATCCGGATCGCACGGCGCAGACCCGAAATGCAAAAGGCTGGTCGACACTCGGCGACATCGGCCGGCTCGACGAGGAGGGCTACCTGTATCTCGTCGACCGCCGCGCATTCATGATCATCTCCGGCGGCGTGAACATCTACCCTCAGGAGGCCGAGAGCGTGCTCATCGGTCATCCCAAGGTGGCCGACGTCGCGGTGATCGGCGTGCCCAGCGAAGACCTTGGCGAGGCAGTCAAGGCCGTGGTGCAGCTGCTGGACCCCAGCGCTGCAGGCCCAGCCATGGAAGCCGAACTGCTGGCCTACTGCAGGCAGCACCTGGCCAGCTTCAAGTGCCCGCGCAGCGTCGACTTCGACGCCGCGCTGCCCAGGCACCCCACCGGCAAGCTCTACAAGCAGTTGCTGCGCCGGCGCTACTGGCCCGTGTAGCGCTCAATCTGCGACTCGGCATCAGGTGCCTGCCGCAAGAGCGGCAGCTTTCAGGAAGCGAGAGTCATCGTGAGCAGTCAGGGGGTCGGGGGGTGAACCGGACCGCAGCGTTTGGCCGGGGTCAAAACGGAGCCGACCCCGCACCGGCGCGGTGGAACGATCGCACCCCGACCCTTGACGCACGTGGCGGCGCGATCGTTCTTCGAATCAGGGGCCGGTCCCGAGCCGAGCCAACACCTCGGCGTGGATCACACTCGCATCACTGCGATCGGCGAAAAGCCGCAGCGTTCAACGGATCCCGACCGGGTTGATCATCGACTGCACCGAACCCTGGTACTTGTTCTGCCCGAGGATGAACATGAACTCGTAGGCCTTGTCCTTGGCCAGTTCAGCGGTGTTGATGTTTTCCAGGATGTAGGTGCCGCTCATGGGCAGCAGGATCTGGTGCACTTCGAACACACCGGCGCCTGGCTCGAACGGAATCGCTTCGACGGCCCAGGTGTCGGCGCCAACCGCGACCACACCCTTGGAAACCAGGTAGCGCGCGCCCTCGCGGCCCAACCCGGGTTCGACCGAGCCGAATCGTTTCGGATCCTTTTCGATCAGACTCAACCAACCCGTGTGGAAGATGACGATGTCACCCTGCTGGATCTCGACGCCCTGTTTCTTCGCAACGGCCTCGATCTCGGCCCTGTTGAACGCGGTGCCTTCCTTGACGACCTCAACGCCGTAGTGCGCTGCCATGTCGAGCATCACGGCGCGGGCCACCATCGGCGGCACCTTGTCGGCGATGAGTGGTTTTGTGTTGCCGGCGGAATCACCGGCGAAGCCAGTCTGTGGGGGACCGCAAGCCGATCACAACAGCAGGGACTCGCCCTGTCGCGCACGGCACACGCCCACACGGGCGCGTGCCGTCCCGGGTGTCACCTCAACGACGCGGCGGCACCAGCGCAAACGCGCGCAG
>Ga0315278_10007219_pt1 | contig 10144 bp, 9 predicted proteins | sample YL17G06_0_MG_FD_203880 | JGI IMG/M metagenome (GOLD analysis project Ga0315278, IMG submission 203880) | Sediment microbial communities from Yellowstone Lake, YNP, Wyoming, USA - YL17G06_0 | ecosystem: Environmental > Aquatic > Freshwater > Lake > Sediment | place: USA: Wyoming | collected... | reverse complement strand
CTATGGATTCCGGGCGATCCGTCTCCGAATCGCATGGATGCCGCAGTTTGGGCCCTGACTGAACTTTTACTGAGGGCAACCCCGGGATTTGGTTTTGCGGGAAGATCCTATGAGCGGGAAACCAAAGCGGAGGAGAAGAAACAACCTTCCCGGAATATACGAGATCGGTTCATAGACAGATTTGACAGGGGGGATTGATGACCCAGGACAAAAAAGAGAATAATGGTGACTGCTACCTCATTGGATGGAAGCCCATCTGCGAGGTTATGGGCATTATTTCCCCGAAAACGGCCCGGGCGATCATAAAGAGGGCCAATATTCCGGTAGGGAGGATATGGGTGAAAAAGATTTATCGGCCCGCTATAAGGAAATCGATTTTACTGGAATGCCTTGACAAGATGGCGTATCAGTCATGAATTTAGAGACACGAGTATCAACTTTACCTCACTTTACCCTCGTTAGGATTAAGATTGCATATTGACAACCGAATCTTTCTGCATGTAACATTACATAATCAAAGCCACCGGGGGAACCTCGGGAAGAGCGGCCAGAGGTGTCGTGTAGCAATGCGAACCAATGAAGGTCGAACCATGTCTTTTGTGGAGTTCAACATTGTTTCATTGAGAACTATCTCTCATCTAACCCTCCTTTCTTTCTGATAGGCGCCCCTTGTGCGATACAGGGGACGCCTTTTTTGTTTTCGGGAGCTATAAGAAATGGGGAACAAGCTGGTGAGGAAGCTAAGGAAAATATCATGAATGATTTGGTGTCCCTGGAGCTGAACGAGTGAAATGTGAATTTTGTGGAGGCAACATAGTTGAGGACCAGTGGAACCCATTCGGGGGCGAAAAATGCATGATGTGCGGGAGAAAACCGAAGACAGAGGAAACTATGAGCAATCGGTTAAATCCGGAAAAGGAAGAAATGGTAAAGGCCCTCTTAAAAGATCATTCCATCAGGGATATCATCAAGGAAACCGGGGTGGCGAAGAATACGATTATACGGATTAGGAACGAGAATTTTACAGAGGAAGAAAAGGCCAAATTGAAAAAGTGGGCTAACGTGAAAGGGCGGAACAAAAGGGAATTGGAAAGGGAGGATCTGGAAGCGACAGAGCAACGGAGGGAGACGAAGGTGAATGAGGATCAAAAGACGAAAATTTGCAGCAAATGCAAGGAACCAATGCTGCTAACAGAGGAACTTTTTTCACACAATCATTCGACTTCTGACGGCTGGGAAAGGTTTTGTAAGGCCTGTGCGAGCAAGATGAGGAAGGATCGAAAGGAAAAAACCGCAGGAAAGAATTCAGGGAACCGGAAACATGGCAACAATGGGGGTCGGGCGCGGAAGAGAACCCCCATAAAAGAAATGCAGCTTGTCCGGGGAAGTGGCCCGATAATGAATTCGGAGCAGCTCTTCCGGACCTTTCGATACACGCTGGCCTATGAGATATGTGACGAGGTGGTCGGCCACATCAATCAGTTGAAGGAGAAACTTGCAAGTGAATTGCACCTGTCAAAAGCATAGCCATGCTAAACCTATACATCTTGTGAACGGATATAGCGGTTTACTGGGAGAAGATACCTGATAATAAAATGGCTAAAGAAACTTGATAAAAAGGACATTGTGATAGGCGGAGGACTCGTTCTTATAGGTGTTGGCTTCTGGCTTGTTCACCCGTCTTTTGCCTTCATATCGGTGGGTCTTGGGCTGTTCGGGCTGGGGACGGGACTGATAAAGGTGAAGTGATCAGAAAAGAATATTTTTTTAGATAGGGAACAAAATCGGGAGCGCGACCCGATTCCCAAATATTCAGAAGAGGCCGATTCCGTGATCACGGCGGGATTGGCCTTTTCTTTTTTGGGAGGGATGCAATGGGATTCTTCGAATCATTACAGAGCAAGCAGAAAGAGGAAGGGCCAAGGATCCCGATAGTCAGTTCCTTCTACACGGCCCCACAGGCGATAGCGGCGGAGAAGCCGTACTATGCCCTTGTCCAGGCTTATAAGTCATGGGTATACACGGTGATCGACAAGATCGCCAAGTCCGTGGCGATGGTTCCCCTCAATCTCTATATTTACAGAAATCTAAGTACAGGCAAGAAGACAACGAACCTTCAGTGGAGGGCCGAGTACAAATCCATAGAGACAGAGCGGGAAAGAAAATATTTTCTCAAAGAGATGGGCCTTAAAAAAGAGCAGATTTTCGACCACCCCTTCCTTACCCTGATCCATCATCCCAATTCGCTGATGACTCGCTTTATGCTTTGGTATGAGACAATGGTACGATTGGAACTCGGAGGGCTTTGCGGATGGCTTCAGGTGAAAAACAAGATAGGTATCCCTTCAGAGATCTGGCCGCTTCCCTTGACCCAATTTGCGATGCTCCGCCCGAAAGTTACCCCATCGCTAAGGCTCCAATACTGGGATTATCAGGATGGGAGTGTCAATCAGAGGTTTGAACCGGATGAGATTCTTCTCTACAAATATCCTCATCCTGCTTCTCCCTTTCAGGCCATGTCACCACTAATGGCCCAGACCTACCCATACGACATCGACCTCTTTCTGATGCAGCAGCAGAGGGCATTATACAAAAACATGGGCATTCCCGGGATCACCCTTGAGACTGACGCCGAATTGGGCAAGGAACAGTTCAGGGAGATACGCGAGCAGTTGATCGAGGAGTACGGAAGCGCGATGCAAGCCGGTGTTCCGATGATCCTCCATTCGGGTCTCAGGCAGGGGAAGGCCATGGCGATGACTGGCCGGGAGTCGCTGCTAAACGATGTGCAACAATTCGTAAGGGAAAAACTAATCACGGCATATGATCTTTCCCCATCGAAGATTGGCCTCCACGAGAAGGATAATCGGGCGACTGCCGAGGTTATGGATCAAACATTTATCAATGAGTGCCTCAAGCCCAAGTGTATGCTCATAGAGGAGGTCATCGAGACTTTCGCCCTACCCCAATATGATGAGGGGATTACATGCGACTTTGACCTGCCGTCCTATCCTGACAGGGAATTTTTGTTGAAGGAGCGGGAGACGAATCTTAGGATTGGATACCATACAATCAACAAGGAATTGGAGATAAATGGTGAGCCGCCGGTTCCATGGGGTGATAAGCCATGGCTTCCATTCGGTTTGATGCAGCCGGGCGGGGAATCTCCGCAACCCCCAGCGGGAAAAGAAGCCAAGTTCTTAAAGCTGATGAACCGTTCCTTCTGGACGGAGGAACGCAAGGATGTCTATTGGAAACTTTTCGTCAAGCGGGTAGACAACTACCAGCACCTGATCGAGATGCCGATGAGGGAGTATTTCTCGGCTATGAAGGAGGACGTTATCAACCGGCTTCACAAGGATGGAGGTAAGATCCTGGCCTATTTCTCCGGCTGGTCAAGGCAAAAGGTGCAGCATGCCGTAAAGGACCATAAGGGGATAAGGGACATAAACGTAAACAAGGCCGAGGAGAAGAAGAATCTAGTTAAGATGGTCGAACCGATTGTGAAAAACATCATGCAGGAGGTCGGCAAGCACCGGATGAAGGATATTTTGGAGACCATGAAGGCCGTTAACCCTACCTTTGATGTGAATGCTCCAGGGGCTATAAAGTGGCTCGGTAGCCGGATGAGGCAGTTCTCCGAACAGGTCTCCGGCACAACCTTCGACGAGATCGAGAGGATACTCAAGGAGGGATTTGCCGCCGAGTCCCCAGTAACGGAAATAGCCGAGACTCTGAGGCAGAAGTTCGACTCATGGGAGGAGTACAGGGCTTCCATGATCGCACGAACGGAGACATTGGCAGCCATGAATCAGGCGGACATTGAAGGAGTAAGGCAGACCGGTCTTGAGGATGAGCTTCTAAAACACTGGCTTTCGGCGAGGGACGAGCATGTCAGGCCGACCCACCAAGCAGCCGATCAAGAATATGCTGATGGAATTCCGATGGATGAGCTCTTCAAGGTAGGTAATGATGAGATGGATGCGCCGCTTGAGGGGACTGACCCAGCAGAAAATATACAATGCCGATGTACACTTTATTATTCTCAAACCGAAGGTGGAGGAGAATAAACAGGGGAGGATAACCCATGAATATGGAACATAAGACGTTTGCAGAGGTCAAGGAGTGAAGAAGATAGAGCATCAGGTTGTCGATGGAGTTGAGAAGAAAAACTGTCCGAGATGCAAAAGATGGAAGTCTTTGGAGTGTTTTGGAAAATCTAAAAATGAGCGAGATGGCCTCGTTGATATATGCAAGATGTGTAGATATAAAACTCTCCGAACAAGCCAAATCAATGTTAGTCAAAGAAAATGGCATATCATAGGCGATGGGATTGAGTTTAAACATTGTTGGAGATGCAGAAGATGGTTGCCCTTGACTTATTTCCATAATAATTCAGCCTCATGGGACAAACTAAATAAGACTTGCAAAATATGTATGGCTGAAACTCAGCGTGAAAGGAATAAGAGAAATCCAGAAAAGAAAAAGGCATTAACTCAAAAATGGAGAAACGAAAATCGTAAAAGGAGTAATGAACTTGCAAGAAAATATTATTACGAGAAACCTGAAGTGATGAGGGAAAGATCGAGTAAGTGGGCAAAGAACAATAGAGAGAAAATTTCATTCCATAGAAATATCAGACGATATGAAGACTCAAAGCTTAGGCTTAATCACTCGATGAGTCAGGGGATATATGCTGCTATCAAAAATCACAAAAACGGTAGGCATTGGGAATCTCTGGTCGGATATACCTTGATCGATTTAATGAAATCTCTTGAGAAGCAATTCGATTCAGAAATGACATGGGAAAATTATGGGCAATGGACAATCGATCACAAAATTCCTATTGCAGCATTTAATTTTGAGAAACCAGAACAGATCGATTTCAAAAGATGCTGGGTCTTATCTAATCTTCAACCAATGTGGAAGACAGAGAATTCATCTAAAAATTCTAAATTATCAAAACCCTTTCAGCCTGCCTTGAGAATAGCAGCATGAGGAGGAAATATGAAAATCGAACATAAAATATTTACAGCAGAGGTTAAAGAATTCAGCGACGAAGGCTTATGGATAGAACACTTCATTTCAACAGAAAGACTTGATCGAGGCTCAGACATTATGCGTGTTGACGGAATGAAAATCCTGGGGCGTCCAGTTGTTCTAATGGCTCATGGATTTTCAAATATGGGACAGGAGCCGATTGCAAAGCCTTTGAAAATTTGGAAGTCGGAATTCAACGGTTTTAAGGGCGTTATGGCACGGACACAATTCTTTGACGGATCAAATTTAATTCCTCCAGATAATACGGGTAGAAGACTTTATGAAAAAGCCAAAAATGGTTTTATGCCGAATTGGTCAATCGGGTATATCCCCTTAAAATGCGCATTCGGAAATAAGGATGGCATCGAATATCGTGAAGTTTTGGAATGGGATCTTCTTGAGTGGAGTCCTGTGGGTGTGAGCATGAACCCCGACTGCCAGAACGTAGAGAAGTGCGGTAACTGCCAGAAAGAGGCGTGGTTCAAGATACTGCCAGAGAAGTTCGATAAGAGAGAGTTCAAAAGCTACAAATCGGTTGACGGCAAGTCTCTCTTGGATGATCAGAACGACCGGAAAGCTTTAGAAGAGAAGCTGGGCGATCCCTGCCAGTATAAGGATGGCCAGCTTGTCGACACGGAAGAGAAGCCTTATCCCAACGAGCACGCCTGTAGGATCACAGATCCCAAGAAATATGATCGAATAAGAAGGAACAACGACAAGTTTGGCAAGGGTATCCATGCTCTTTGGGGGATCAAGGAGGGTGATCCTGTCGAGTTACAGGCCATACGATTCTCAAAAAGCAAGTTCACGGCGAAGGAGGCCCGCCAGTGGTGCAACGATCACGAGTACAAATGCAAGCCGTTTGAGCCTGCTTCTGAGAAATGCGGGGAGTGCGGGCAGGAGATGGCTGTGAAATGGGATGAGGATGTGTCTGGGGAGAATGAGGGGAAGACGTGCGACCCGAATTTGGAGTTTTCATTCGTTTGCTCAATCTGCGAGAAGAGAGACGAAGTGATTTGTCAGGGCTGCAAAAACCTTGTGAAATACAACGATATATCGGAAGCGGGAATGGGATATATCAAATGTCCAAGTTGTGGAAAATTCATCGATCAAACAGGAAAGGTTTTGGATCAAAAGGCCATCCGTAGCGACCAAGCCGAATCGGTCAAGTTCGTCATAGTGGATGGGGACCAGGTCAGGGAGAAAAACAATGTAGATTTTACTATGGGCGGTAACCACTACGCCTGGGACTTCATACCGGAAGATGAGATTTGGGTTGAACAAGACATGGATGAGACGAATACCATTGCGACCAAGCTTCATGAGTTTACCGAAAGGCTCATCATGAAATATCTTGGCTGGGACTATAACAATGCCCATGAGGTGGCCTCCAAACCGGAGCGTCTGCTCCGGCATATCATGATGGCAGAAAGCGATGAGGCATGGGCCGAGGACGGAGGAGGAAATGGCGGGGATGGAGAAGGGGATTATGGAGAAGAATATGATTCCTTCATTATAGGCTTTTTGACGGGCAACGAAAAGATTCTTAAACGGATCAATGATGCCCGCCAGAAGAAAGGATTGAAATCAATCGAACCAAAAAAGAAGGATGCCACGGAGGACATGAAAGTCTTCATGGATTTCATAAAAACAATGGGGGAGAAGTTCGAATCGATGGAAGCGAAGCTTGACGGCCTTGCGGCCAAACTTCAGGAGGGTTCAAAAGTTTCTATAGGTGAACCGGCGCCAGGAGACAAGAAGGACGAATCCAAGACAGATAACCCGCCGGAACCGAGAAAGATCACTGTAATCACGGAGGAAGAAAAGAGAGCGGCTATCAAGGAAGCCCTGAAGGGCATCTCCGATCAGATAACTGAGGCGATCAATAAGGTCGTCCCGGCTGTTGTAAAAAGTGAATTTGACCGATTGAGGGGGAAAATTTCGTAAGAGGTTAAATGCCAAGAGGTATTGCTAAAAATCCAGAGGGACTAAAAAGAAGTGATTGGATAGCACATTATTCCGAACTTTCTAAGAATCTGGAATTGGAAAGTGTTGTGGAAATGTGTTTAAAAGCTAACCCTCCAGCAATGCAAGGAGAAAATTTTTCCACGGCTTGAAAGGGCCGCATGAAGTAGGAAGATAGTCCCCAGCCCTGATCAAGCGAGGGGACGCCCCAAAATCGAATCAAGAGAGGCCCGTTACCGTTCGAACGGCGGTAACGGGCTTTTCTTTTTGGGGTTAACAATTCGGGGCAAAAAAAACAAAAATCAAGGAGGAAACAGCATATGGATCTTCAGATAAACGAAAAGGATGGGAAGATGGTGCTGAACACCGAGGCCCTTGAGGCGGCCATACGGGAAGGCACCATAAATACGGTCAAGGACCAAGTAAAGGAGCTTGTTAAATCTGAAACGAAGGCGATCTTCGACAACAGCGACGGACGGATCATGGACAAAGAAGGAAAGTCGGTCATCGATACCGGCTTCTTCAACAAGACCTATTCCTCCGGCAGAAGGGGCGTCATGGACGGAGCGGCATTGGGAGACTACCTGGGCTCCAACGGAGGGCCTTTTCTGAGGCTTTCACCTATCATGGAGAAGTTCGCCAATCTGGTGAGAAAGCGGTTCGATCCGAGAAGTCTTCTTGTCAGCGGCTTCAATCTCAGCGAGTGGAACAAGGAGATTGTGGATTGGAACAAGAAGGGGGCGCTTTCCGGCACACTTGTAGAGGGTGATGTCGGCGCCATCGTTCCAATAGAGTTTCTTGCCACGGTCATCGAGTTTGCCATAGAGCAGAGCAAGATTCTTCCCAAGCTCTGGAGGATACCGATGGGGGCCTACCAGACCAGGATTCCATATCTTTCTCAGGCGGCGGGTAGCTATTTTGGTGGGATTCTGCTGAAGCACCCCGATGAGGCCTACGAGAAGGAAAGCACCAAGCCGACCTTCAGCTATAAAACCTTTGAAGCCAAGAAGCTGATCGGCTTGATTCCGATTTCAGATGAATTGGTGATGGACAGTTCGATCAACATCATCAACTACCTGACCGGCCTTTTCACAAGGGCCTTTCAGTATGCAACCGAGGGCGAGGTCGTCGCGGGCACCGGGGCTTCCGGGCAGATGCTCGGGATCATCAGTGATCCGGCGATCAACGCAGTCAAGAGAATAACACTCAACACCGTCAAGAGAGACGACATCATCAATCTCGAATCGGCCCTTGACGAGAATTTCCAGGACATCAACTATTTGACCCGAAGGGCAACTCTTAACGTCCTGCGTAAGGAAAAGACGACCACGGGGGCTCCGATTTATTACGACACCACGGAGTCGGGACTTCAGCCCGGGATGGGGCCTCAGTTGAACGGATATCCGGTCATCAGGACTCGGAACGTTCCGGCAATAGGCAATAAGGGCGATGTGGTTTGCGGGGAGCTCGGATACTACATCTGGGCGATCCGGCAGGACATGACCATAGACATGAGCTCCGAGCGTTACTTCGAGTATGACGTGAAGGCGATCCGCTTTGTGGTGCGGCAGGACGGCGCGCCTGGTGTGTCCATAGCCTTCTCCATACTCAGCAACATTCCGGAGACCTCATAGAAGGCAATCATCATCTCCTTTCTCATAGCACCTTTCTGGCGTGGATGAGGTTAAACGCCAGGAAATTTATGGAGTACAAAACTTCAGAATCACAGAGACAATTTGTCTGAAAAAGAGAAAACGGTAAACTACCTCGCCGCAAGCGGACGAGGCATTGCAGTTCCAAGAGAAAGAGATTTTAGAGATTCAGAGTGGACTGCGATAGGCAAGTTTACGATTGCCCTTTGAGAAATATTGATAGCGCCATTGAGGTCGGCATGACAAGAAAAATCACAACATTGGCAGACGAACTCGGATTGAGACTTACGATTGCTTCTCGAAATATGACCGCATTCAGAGCATGTCTTAGAAGTATTCCTTGGATTAACAAAAATCACAGGTATCCCTGCCAGTTGTGCCTTGTAAGAGATAAATTTTCCGAGTTCATCGAAGCTCCATTTTCCAAAAATCTCTCGTTGCTCTTTTCTAACCGTTTGTCTACCGTTAAACCCCTTAAGATTTTCAAGAGCAATCCCACGGTTTGTGTCTTTAGCAATCGAAACAATTTTTTTGGAAATGGTGTGATTGGTGTGCTTCTTGAAGCGTCTCTCCTTTCCAGAAAGCTTCTTGAGATGTCTTTTGGCAGATTTGGAGCCCCTTTTCTGCAAGGCCTTTTTGATCTTGGTCATTTTCTTGCGGACAGTATCAACCCCTTTGCCGGAGAAAACCTCTCCGTCGGAAGTGGTTGCAAGGTTGATGATGCCAAAATCAACACCTATAAATCCTTCAATATCTTTAATTTCATCTTCAGGAACCTCCACGGTCTGAAACAGATAGAACTTTCCTTTCCTGTGAATAAGATCGGCTTCGCCTTTCACGTAAGGCAGATATTTGGAGTTATGACAAACAAAGAGAATCTTCAACCTTCCACCAACAGACCAGATGGAGACCGACTCTTCTTTGTACGAGAGGATACGAACATCATAGGTGATTGCTCCAAGAGGCTTAAAAACTCTTTTGGTTTTCTTGTCCAGTTTGTAGGCATCAACAACTTTAGAAATACAACGGACAACCATCTGAGCAGAGAGATCGGAAGAATCCTTGATGTCTCGATAGACAAGATGGTGAAGCCGATATTGGTTAAACTCTTTCTTTTCCAAAGCCACGTCGGAAATCTTATTGCAGGCAGCGTTGCTGTCCTTCATGGTCTGCAAAATAGACTTGCCCTGTTCTTTGGTCGGGAGAAGTTTAATTTGAAGGGTCAATTTCATAGCTCAAGTCTAACTCAAATGTTTGAGGTTGTCAAGAATCTATTTGAGAAGGGAGCACGGGCATTCCTCCCCACTGCAAGCAGATGGGGTATCCTGCCCGAATAATGAACAAGGAACTTCTACATGACATGGTCACCACCGATGACAAGAGTATGGTGCTGATCGAACATCTTCTCCCGGGCTACCGGAACGCCAAGGATTGGATGAGCATCGAGCGGGCGCTGCTCGGAGAGGCCCACGGGAAGTGGAGGATCT
>Ga0315278_10007216_pt1 | contig 10147 bp, 8 predicted proteins | sample YL17G06_0_MG_FD_203880 | JGI IMG/M metagenome (GOLD analysis project Ga0315278, IMG submission 203880) | Sediment microbial communities from Yellowstone Lake, YNP, Wyoming, USA - YL17G06_0 | ecosystem: Environmental > Aquatic > Freshwater > Lake > Sediment | place: USA: Wyoming | collected... | reverse complement strand
TTCGCTGACTGTGCTCGCGTGACCGCAGTAAGACGTTTGTAGTGCCACGTACGTGGCACGCGTCTCCTATATCACTCGCACGCAACGACTTGCGAAAATGTGGTGTTGAAGATGGGCTAGTGGTTTCTCCTCTGCCCGGAAGCATGGCTTCCAGGATGAAAACGGCAGCATGGCTGCTGCACTCCAAAGTGCCCGCGGCGCACAATCATTCCGGACAGTTCCGCCTTGCGCTGAACGCCACCGGCGCGTGTTATTCCTTATACAGGAATTCCAGGAAACAGGGGTCTTTCGCCACGAAGTTCCCAGGACGCATGCTGGTAGGAGAGTGAGTGGCAAGAAGGGGAACATACGCTTGCAAGCACACGACAAACCTGCAATCCGCCGGGTCGCAGACCCGGCCTACAGTGCCGCGGCGACAGCGAGGGCGTCGCGCGTGGCGCGAACATCGTGAGTGCGAAATATGCGTGCGCCGCACGCGAACGCGACGACCTGTGCCGCAAGCGAGCCGGCAAGCCTGCCCTCGGCTTCCTGGCCCGTCCGCTGGCCGATGAACCGCTTGCGCGACACGCCAACGGCCACCGCCAGCCCAAGACCGGCCACCACACCGAGCGAGCGGAGCACTTCCTCGTTCGCTTCGGCCGTCTTGCCAAAGCCAAAGCCCGGATCGACGGCAATCTGGTCGCGGCGAATGCCGGCGTGCTCCGCTGCAGCAACCCGCGCGCGCAGGAAGGTCATCACGGCCTCCACTACTTCCGCCGCCCCGAGCGGCGAGGCCTGCATGGTTGCGGGTGTGCCGTGCATGTGCATCAGGATGACGCCCGCCTTGTGTTCCACCGCCGCCGCAGCCATGCCGTCTGCCTGCAGTGCGGTGATGTCGTTGATCACATGGGCACCCGCGGCAAGCGCCGCGCGGGCTACGCCTGGCTTCATGGTGTCGATCGAGATCGCGGGTGACACGCGGCTGGCGAACCGCTCGACTACGGGCAGCACCCGCCTCAGCTCCTCGCCCTCGGAAACCGGCGAGGCGCCCGGCCGCGTCGATTCGCCGCCGATGTCAATCAGGTCGGCTCCTTCGTCGGCAAGGAGTGCTGCATGATCCACTGCGGCCTGTAGGCCAACGGCACGGCTGGGGCCGTAGAACGAATCGGGTGTCACGTTCAGGATGCCCATGACCACGGGCCGCGCGAGGTCGAACACGCGGCCGCGCACGCGCCAGACGGTTGCAGGCAGTGCACCGGGCGCCGCCATTACGTCTTCGCGCCTCCCGGCGGCGGGCCGCCGAACAGGTTGAGCATGTCGTCCGGAGCCGGAGGCGGCGCGTCAGGCGGCGGGGCAGGGGACGCGGCGGGCTCGGCGACCGGTGCTGCCGGTTCCGCGGGCGCCGGAGGCGGTGCAGCCGGCTTCGCATCGTCCCGGATTGGTCCGCCCCCGGCCAGCGTCTTGATCTCGTCGCCCTCGAGCACCTCGTACTTCAGGAGCGCGGCGGCAATCGCATCGAGCGCCGACCGATGGCTGGAGAGAATGGCGCGCGCACGGTCGTAGGCCTGGTCGATCACACGGCGGATCTCGCCGTCTATCTTCTGGGCCGTCAGGTCGCTGTAGTCCCTGTGCCGTTCGATCTCGCGGCCAAGGAACAGATGCTCCTCACGCTCGCCATAGGCAAGCGGGCCCATCACGTCGCTCATGCCCCATTCGCACACCATCTTGCGGGCGATGTCGGTGGCCTGCTTGATGTCGCTCCGGGCGCCCGAGGTGAAATCGCCGAACTCCATCTCCTCGGCCACACGGCCGCCCATGAGCGAGACGAGCTGTCCCTCGATCTCCTTCTTCGTATAGTGATACCGGTCTTTCGCCGGCAACTGCATCGTGGCGCCCAGGTAGGCGATGCCGCGCGGGATGATGGTCACCTTGTGGATCGGCTCGCACTCGGGCACCACCACCGTCACCAGGGCGTGGCCGCCTTCGTGGTAGGCGGTGATCCGTCGGTCCCGGTCGTCCATGACCTTGCTCTTCCGCTCGCGGCCGAACCGGACCTTGTCCCGCGCCTCCTCGAAGTACTGCTGCGACACCGACGGGCAGTTCTGCCGTGCCGCGGTCAGTGCTGCCTCGTTCACCAGGTTCGCCAAGTCGGCGCCTGAGAAGCCGGGAGTGCCTCGCGCAATCCTGGACAGATCCACACGCTCGTCCAGCTTCACTTTCCGGGTATGGATCTTGAGGATTTCCTCGCGCCCCTTCTGGTCCGGCATGTCAATGACAATCTGCCGGTCGAACCGGCCGGGCCGGAGCAGGGCGGGATCGAGCACATCGGGCCTGTTCGTCGCGGCGAGGATGATCACGCCGTCGTTGGGAGTGAATCCGTCCATCTCGACCAGGAGGGCGTTCAATGTCTGCTCGCGTTCGTCGTGGCCGCCGCCAAGGCCGGCGCCGCGGAGGCGGCCGACGGCGTCTATCTCGTCGACAAAGATGATGCACGGGGCGTTCCGCTTGCCCTGCTCGAACAGGTCGCGCACGCGGGCCGCGCCGACGCCGACGAACATCTCGACGAAGTCCGAGCCGCTGATGGAGAAGAAAGGGACCTCGGCCTCGCCTGCGATCGCCTTGGCCAGGAGCGTCTTGCCCGTCCCGGGCGGGCCGATCAGGATCACCCCGCGCGGAATCCGGCCGCCAAGCCGCTCGAACTTCTTCGGGTCGCGCAGGTAGTCCACGATCTCGCTCACCTCCTCCTTCGCCTCGTCGCAGCCGGCCAGGTCGGCGAAGGTGGTCCGGTCCTTGTTCTTCGCGTTCATCCGCGCGCGGCTCCGGCCGAAGTTCATTGCCATCCCGATCCCGCGCTTCATCTGCCGGTTGATGAAGAATGCGATCACCCCGATCAGCAGCACCAGCGGCATGATCGACCACAGCACCTGCTTCCATGCCCCGCTCGACAGCTTCGTGTCGTACTTGATGCCCCGCTCGGCACAGCGGGTCTTTATGTCCTTGACCACCAGGTCGCTCGTGAACACCGTCGCCACATATCGCAGCTTCACGGGCTGGGTGATCTTGTACTTCTCGACCCATTTTTTCAGCGAGTCGTCGTCAGGCCGCACCTCGATCTCGCCGTCCACGTTCTCCTCGCCCCGGAACACCAGTGTCCGCAGCGGGGTGTTGGTCCGGTCAATCTGCTCGTCGAGCTCCCATGTCTCGAGCGACACGACGGGCTTCTGGCCACGCTGGACCACGGTGGCCAGTGTCAGCACGCTCAGGATCAGGACGAGCCAGATGATGGCCGGGCGGAGGGACATGGTGTCCGGGCCGGGCCGTTCGCTGCCGGGAAGCAGGTCGCGCAACGATCGTTTCGGTTTGTCAGCCATGGGTCTCCCCCGGTCAGCGCTGGGTGAGCAGGCGGAGCGCCTGCAGGTACTTCCCGCGCGTCTTCTCAACCACCTCGTCAGGCAGCGGCGGCGCGGGCGGCTCGCGGTTCCAACCGCTTGCAAGCAGATAGTCCCGCACAAACTGCTTGTCAAAGGAGGGCGGGCTCGATCCGGGCTCGTACTTGTCGGCTGGCCAGAACCTCGACGAATCAGGCGTCAGCACCTCGTCCACGAGCGTCAGCTCGCCGCCGATCATCCCGAACTCGAACTTGGTGTCGGCCAGGATAATGCCCCGGTTCCGCGCATGGGCACGTGCACGGACGTACAGCGCGATGCTCGTCCTGCGGAGCGCCTCGGCCTGGCTGTCGCCCAACTGCGCGGCCATCTGCGCATGGGAAATATTCTCGTCATGGCCCGACACGGCCTTCGTGGCAGGCGTGAACAGCGGCTGCGGCAGCTCGTCCGCCTCGCGCAGGCCAGCCGGAAGCTTCTCCCCGCACACGGTCCCGGACGTCTTGTATTCCGCCCAGCCCGAGCCGGCAAGATAGCCCCGAACCACACATTCCACCGGCACCACATCCGCCTTCTTCACCAGCATCGCCCGGCCCTCGAGCTGCTTCGCGTACGGGGCAAGCCGAGGCTCGCAGTGTACCACGTGCGCCGTGATCAGGTGATTCGGCACGATGTCCTTCAACAGCTCGAACCAGAACAGCGAGAGCTGCGTCAGCACGCGCCCCTTGTCCGGTATCGGCGTCGGCAGAATGCTGTCAAAGGCCGATATCCGGTCCGTGGCCACAAACAGCAGCGTGTCGCCAAGGTCGAATACTTCGCGGACCTTGCCGCTCCGCAACAGCGGGAATTCCTTCACCTTAAGGGTGGTTACCGTCTCAGGCATGGTTGGCTCCATGGGTGTTCCTCAACTGCTCAAGATTAACATATTCGGGCCGTGGTGTCAAGACAAGGCAGTTCACATCCGCTCCGGCGCCTCGACGCCCAGGATTGCCAGCCCGTTCCGGACCACGCGCCTGGTCACCAGCATCAATGCCAGCCGCGCGGCGGCGACGGCCTCGTTCTCGACGACGACCTGGTGCTTGTTGTAGTAGCTGTGCAGGAGCTCGGCCAGCTTCACCAGGTAGTCCGTCAGCCGGTGCGGCTCGCATGTCTCGGCGCTTCGGGCAACCGTGTCGGCGAACCGGGCAAGCCAGTTCACCAGCTCCCGCTCCTCGGGCTCGGCAAGCAGCGCTGCATCGGCCGAGCCGGGGTCAAACGTGGCTTCGCCAAACACCGGCTTCGTCTCGGCCGCATGCCGGAACATCGAGCAAATCCGGGCATGGGCGTACTGGACGTAAAACACCGGGTTGTCCAACGATTGCTTCTTTGCAAGCTCGAGGTCGAACTCGCAGTGGCTTCCCAGCCGCCTCATCACGAAGAAGAACCGGGTCGCATCAACGCCCACTTCGTCCATCAGGTCGTCCAGGGTCACGTATGTTGCTTTCCGCGTCGACATCTTGACCGCCTCGCCGTTCCTGACCAGGGTCACAAACTGGTAGATCAGCACGGTGATTCGCGTTGTGTCGTAGCCGAGCGCCTTCAGGCACGACACCACGTCCACAAATTCGTCGTTGTGGTCCGCACCGAATATATTCACGATCCGGTCGAATTGCCGCGCATACTTGGTCATGTGGTATGCGATGTCGGGCAGCCGGTAGGTTGGCTCGCCCGACGACTTGACCAGCACGCGGTCCTTGTCCGCGCCGAGGGCGGTGGTCTTAAGCCATACTGCGCCGTCCTTCTCGTACGACAGTTCCTTCTTGGCAATCAGCCGCAGCGTCTCCTTGATCTTCCCCTCGCTGTACAGCGAATGCTCGTTGTAGTACACGTCGTGTTTCACCCGCATCCGCTCGAGCGTCGCCATGATCAGGGCGAACATTGCCTCGACTGCGTAGGACTTGAACAGGTCGAGATCAGTGCTGTCCCGCAACGTGTCGCCATGGTCGAGCTGGACCTTGCGCGCGATCTCGATGATGTACTCGCCCTGGTAGTCGTTCTCGCCCAACTGCTCGTCAAGGCCGAGCACCTGCCGGTATCGCGTCCGGACGGACCGGGCAAGCGTCGTCATCTGGTTCCCTGCGTCGTTGAAGTAGTACTCGCGCGTCACCTCATGGCCCGTTGCGGCAAGCAGGTTCGCGATCACGTCGCCGATGGCTGCATTCCGGCCGTGGCCAACGGTGAGCGGCCCGGTCGGGTTTGCGCTGACATACTCGACGTTCACGCGTGTGCCGGCATGGGCCTTCGAGTAGCCAATCAGGTCGCCCTGCGCAAGCAGCGATGCGAACACGGCGCGGTCGGCCGAGCAGGACAGCTTGAAATTGATGAAGCCGGGCCCGGCAATGTCGCATGTGGCAACGCCCTGGAGCCGGTCGTCGAGCGCTGTGGCCAGCTCGCGGGCGACGTCCCTGGCCGCCATGCCTGCCGCCTTGCTCAGCGCAAGGGCCGCGGTCGTTGCAAAGTCGCCATGCTGCTTCTCGCGCGGCACGGTCAGCGGCGGCATCTCGGGCGCGCTGATGCCGCGGCCGGCAAGCCATGCGGCCACCGTCTCGCGGACTGCGGTCTCGATCCGCTCCTTCATCTCAGGCCACGGCTCCCCGGTTTCACCGCGGGCGTGCCCTGCGCGCACAACGGGCACACATCCGCCTTGTGCGTGGCAACGGCTATTGTGGTCAGCGGCCTGAACGGCGCGCTGAACTTCGCCGCGCCATTGCTCCGGTCTATGATCGCGCTCACGCCCGCGATTGTCGCCCCCATTGCCGCGAGCCGCTCCGCTACCTCGCCCGCGGACCCGCCCGTCGTGACGACGTCCTCGACCACGAGCACGCGCTCGCCTTGCGCAATCTCGAACCCGCGCCGGAGGGTCATGACGCCGTTCTCCCGCTCGGTGAATAGTGCCCGGACACACAGCGCGCGGCCAACCTCCTGGGCAATGATCACCCCGCCCATTGCAGGGCCGACCACGACGTCAACGGGAATGTCCTTGAACAAGTCGGCAATGCCGGTGCCCAGCAGCTCGGCCTTGTCGGGATACTGCAGCACTTTCGCGCATTGGAGGTAGGTGTCGCTGTGGAGCCCCGAGCTCAGCAGGAAATGGCCCCGCAGCAGCGCCCCGCATTCGGTGAACATGTTCAGTACATCCATGACAGTAGAACAGTAGCGGTTATCGGTGCTATTCCGTTTCCGGTTCCCAGTTCATCAATTCCTCGAGCAGGCGGGCAACCGCGTCGCATGCACGGATCCTGCCGACCGGCTCGCCTTTCCGGAACAGCATGCCGTCGGCATTGCCGCCTGCGAACCCGATGTCGGCCGCGCGCGCTTCGCCCGGCCCGTTCACCACGCAGCCCATCACCGCAACGGTGATCGTGAGTGCACGCAGCGACGCCTCGGCGTCTATCCGCCGCTCGAGTTCCTCGGCGATGGTCATCACGTCCACTCCCGCGCGGCCGCAGGTCGGGCAACTTACCACCACTGGCCCATACGGCCGCAGCTCGAATGCCTGCAGGATCCGCCTTCCGGCGCGGACCTCCTCCTCAGGCGGCGCGGTCAATGACACCCTGATCGTGTCGCCCAGGCCCGCGGCGAGAATCGCGCCGATTCCTGCCGCGGACTTCACCAGGCCCGCATGCCGGGTCCCGGCCTCCGTGATGCCCACATGCTGCGGGTACGCGGTCCGCTCAGCCACCTGACGGCAGGCCGCTATGGTGTCCGGCACTCGCGTCCCTTTCACGCTCAGGACTATCGCGCTGAAGCCGCAGTCCTCGAGCAGCCGCGCCTCGCACACCGCGCTCTCGGCCATCGCCTCGGCCATTGTCCGTGTGCCTGCAATGACCTCGGCCATCAGGCGCTTCTCGAGACTGCCCGCGTTCACCCCGATCCTGATCGGCACGTTCCGGTCCGCGGCTGCCTTGGCCACCTCGCGCACTCGCGCTGCATCCCCGATGTTCCCCGGGTTGATCCGCAGCTTCGCAACGCCCGCATCGAGTGCATCGAGCGCCAGCCTGTGGTCGAAATGGATGTCGGCAACCACCGGCACGGCCGACTCGCGGACAATCGCCCGCAGGCTCGCCGCTGCTTCCCTGTCCGGCACCGCCACGCGCACAATGTCGCATCCGGCGTCTGCAACGACCCGGATCTGGGCAAGCGTCGCGCCGGCATCCCTCGTGTCGGTCGTGGTCATGGTCTGGACACTCACCATGCTGCCGCCTCCAATGCCGAGTGTGCCGACCGAGACCTTCCGTGTAGTGTGTCTGTCCGTCATGGCAGGGGAAAACTCATGCCTCGACAAACCAGCCGTGCTGGAGGAATGCGGCAATATACGTCTGAATCGCCCGCTCGGCAGCAGCGCGCTGCGCAGACGTGGCGTCATAGATCACCGCGCGCGCACCTTTCAGCAGCGTGGGCGGCGTGTACAGCGAGTCGCGGACGGCCTCGTTGTCGCATTTGTCCGCAGTGGCATCGGGCGTTGTCCCGGTTACAATCACCCCGTACGGCACAGGCGGGTTGCCGCACCTGCCAAGCATGCCATCAGGCCCGGCCGCAAGCTGTGCAATCGCCGGCCCGTACCGCCAGTGCCCGAGCCAGCCGGGCTTCCTGCCACGGTACCGGTCCGTTGCATGCCTCGGATCGGCGATCACCACGCACCGTCGCGCGGGCAACACCTCGTAATGGCTCAGGTAGCACCGCGCAACCAGGCTGCCCGTGCCGAAGCCGACCACGCTCAGCGACCTGCCCTGCTCGCCGTGCAGCACTTCCTTCTCGACGTGACTGGCAAGCATCAGCGCTGCACGGTCAATCGGCCATTCCTTCGATGGATACAGGAACACATGCGGCGTCAGGCCTGCCCCGGCAAGTTCAGCGCACACGCCATCGAACCGTGCCGCGGGTTCATTCAACCCGGGCACGATCACGATGTGATGGTTCTTCCTGTCTGGACTCACTATTAACCGCCTGGTGATTATTCTCCGCGGCTCAGCCGCCTGTCCCTAATCAAACGCATATTATACCAAACAAACGCAACTTTCACAAGCCCCCGCCATTCCCATGCGCGTTTTCCTCTTCTGGTGACGCGGAGGGCCGCGCAGAAATACAGCGACGTTGCTACAGCCGGAGTCGAGCCGATGCCGTCACGTCATTGACTTTCCGGCCGGTTTCTGGTAACGTTGATGACAGATCAAACAAAGCGAGGTAACAAATGGGAATGGACAAGAGACTACTGACCGCTGTACTGGTTGCCGGGCTGGTGTCTGGGTGCAAGCCATCCGGCACGGTGCAGGGCTGGGGCTCCACCGCCTCCGATCCTGCGCGGCAGGAGATGTGCGCCATTGTGGTGGCGTTTGCCTCGAACCAGTTCCAGAAGGCTCAACTGGTTGCGCAGCGGCTCAACATGAAGATGCCCTATGAGTTCACGGAATTCTATCGTGCGGCCATGCAGGGCGACATGCAGGTCGCATCGCAGTTGTACGCGGAGATCAACCTCCAGGTTGGAGGTTACGAACACAGCACCTCCGACCGGCTGAGGTCGCCCTTGTTGCCAACGCTGATGGACACGTTTGCAGCCAGGGACGCTGCGGACTCCTGGGATCCCGCGCTGATCAAGGAGTTCGCCCGGCGTATCTATGCCGTGATTCCAAGCAATGGAGTCTATTTTGGCGGCACGGATGCCGGCAGGTTCGTGATCACCGCCTTCCAGCATGCACTGGGCCGGGACGATGTTGCCATCGTGACTCAGAACGGCCTCGCCGACGCAACCTATATCGAGTACCTGCGCCAGACGGTTGCCCCCGATCATGCGCTCTACATCCCGTCAATGGCGGATTTCCAGCACGCCTTCCAGGTATACATCGAGGACGTAGAGAGGCGCAAGAAGGAGGGCGAGCCGATTGAGGAGGACGTCAAGGTCGTGGACGGCAAGATCAGCATCGGTGGCGTAAGCGGCGTCATGCGGCTCAACGGCATCCTGGCCCGGATGCTCTTTTGGAACAACACCAACAGTCACGCCTTCTGCATCGAGGAGAGTTACGTTATCGCCTGGATGTACCCGTATCTCGAGCCTTGCGGGATTATCCTCCGGCTGCAGCCGGCTCCAGTCACGCTCTCACCCTCCATTATTGCAGCCGACTCGAAGTATTGGGCTGACCTGAAGGCAACACTCGGGCCCGCGCTGCCCCGCTGTCCCGATGCACAGAAGTCATTCTCGAAATGCCGGTGCGCTATCGCCGGCGTGTACGAGTATCACGGGCTGTTTGCCGAGGCTGAGCGCACCTGTCGGGACGCCATTGAACTGTGTCCGTCCAGCGACGAGGCGCATATGCGCCTTCTCTCGCTGCTGATGAAGACAGGCCGGTTTGACGATGCGGTCCACCAGGCCGAGTCATACCAGCGGATGGATCCAACCAACGAGCGCCTCGAGGGCATGGTTGAGGCCATCAAGGCTGCCCAGACTGCCGCCTGCGGCTCCACCGGAACCGCAGCGACAACGGCGGTGGTGCCGAACCGGGTGTCTGGAAGAAATGGGCCTTGAAGAGAACGCCGGGTCCGCCGGGTCACAGACCCGGCCTGCAAAGGGGAAGCCAGGTCGCCGCTCCATGGAGTTAAGGTTCACGATTCATCGAGGTTCTGAAATTCCGATATAAGGCTGTTTCCCTTGTACCGACCCCCACGAGCTTGCCTCGTGGGTGAGGGAGATCGAGCCAGAAACTATCGTGCTCCCCGTCTTTCCCCCCTCCCCCCGCGCCCGTCACGGGCGC
>Ga0315278_10007214_pt1 | contig 10148 bp, 9 predicted proteins | sample YL17G06_0_MG_FD_203880 | JGI IMG/M metagenome (GOLD analysis project Ga0315278, IMG submission 203880) | Sediment microbial communities from Yellowstone Lake, YNP, Wyoming, USA - YL17G06_0 | ecosystem: Environmental > Aquatic > Freshwater > Lake > Sediment | place: USA: Wyoming | collected... | reverse complement strand
CCGAGAGATCCCTGAAATGCCTTGCACGGTGTTCTTCAAGGAAATCGAGTGGAAAGCGCTGTGTTGCTATGTTAACAAAACTCCCGTTCCTCCTGAAAAGCCGCCTTCCATGCGCGAAGCAGTATTCCTGGTGGGAGCCATCGGCGGCCATCTGGGACGAAAAAGGGATGGCTTCCCTGGCACCCAGACCCTCTATCGTGGTCTGCTGCGGTTGTATACAGCAGCTGAAATGTATGCTATCTTTACTCAACAACACTATCCTCATCCTATGCAATCCGGCCCCTGACCCCCTGTGTCAAGTGTGGCTAAGGATCAGCCTCAGAGGGGGAGGGTGGGGGGTGGTTCTATTTGCGTGTTAAAATTGAAAGTTTTCTAAAAAACTAATGTGGAGTGATTTTAACTATTTATTCCGATATGACTTTTTGCGATGGTATCAAAGAAGGAGGGTCATAAGACTTGAAGAGATTCATTTTAAAACGTTTACTGGAAACTGTTATTGTCATCTACTTATGTTTGACAGCCGTGTTTTTCATGGTACGATTATCGGGGGATCCGGTTTTATTAATGGTCCCGGTGGATGCTTCACAAGAGTTTATAACAGAGTTTCGGCATGAGATGGGTTTCGATGATCCTTTAATCGTTCAATATGGGAAGTTCGTTCTGGCTGCCGTTAGAGGCGATTTTGGCAAGTCAGTGCGACAACAAGTTAGCGCCAGTAAGATAGTCTTCGAACGAATTCCGGCAAGCCTCTTATTAACCATAACATCCATTTTAATCTCCTTAATCATAGCCATTCCATTAGGCGTCTATTCTGCTATAGAGAGGGGTCGCCCGGTGGATATGATATGCACGGTAAGCTCAGTATTTGCAGTGTCGATCCCCAATTTTTGGCTAGGTTTGATGCTAATTTTGTTTTTTTCGGTATTCCTGAGATGGCTTCCCACCGGAGGGATGGGAGGTTTGAAACATCTCGTCCTTCCCTCGATAACACTTGGGGCTTATTCAGCCGCCAGGATCATGCGGATAACTCGGTCGAGCATGATCGATATGTTAAATATGGATTATGTCCGGACAGCCAGGGCAAAAGGCCTGAGTGAAAAAAAAGTCATTTGGAAACATGCTCTAAAAAATGCCATGGTCCCGATCATCACCATAACGGGTTTACAGATCGGAGTGATCTTCGGAGGTGCATTGATCACTGAAACCATCTTCGCATGGCCAGGGCTTGGGAGATTAATTGTTCAATCCATTTCTTTTAGGGACTATCCCATTGTCCAGGTCTCGATTTTCGTTACGGCAGTTATGTTCTGTTTAACAAATTTAGTGGTGGACATACTGTATGCTATCACAAACCCTGAAATCCGATATGAAAAGTCTGGCGCATAGGCAATGAAGAGCTTTTTTGAGAAAATCCGCCGAAATTGTTTTTTGTTTTTTGCTGGTACTGTCTTACTGGCCATCGTCTTCGTAGCATCAGCAGCCCCATGGATTTCCCCGTACGATCCAACTAAGGCGGACTTGTCATTACGGTTACAACCTCCTTTAACAAAAGGACATTTCTTTGGAACAGATCAGCTGGGAAGAGATCTGCTTTCAAGAGTAATCTATGGCGCCAGGATTTCCATATTTATAGGTATAATAGTGGTTTTGATATCAGGATTTTTTGGTACCCTGATAGGGTTGATTTCGGGATTTTACGGGGGATTGATAGACCGCATCATGATGCGATTTGTCGATGTGCAGTTGAGTTTTCCCTTTATAATCCTAGCACTGACCATTGCAGCCGTCCTTGGACCAAGTTTTCAAAATATTATCATCACCCTGGCAGTATCAAGCTGGGCGATTTATGCACGCCTTGTGAGAGGTGAGGTATTAGGACTCAAAGAAAAACAGTACATCCAGGCGTGCCTTACGATCGGGTTGCCTGATTGGCGTATCAGTGTGATGCATATTTTACCAAACATTTTTCAGTCAGTTATTGTCGTGGCTTCATTGGAGGTAGGGCGGATGATCATTGGCGAGGCAAGTATCAGCTTTCTGGGCTTTGGTATTCAACCGCCCACCCCCAGCTGGGGAAGCATGTTGAGCGAAGGCCGCGTTTACATGACTACCGCTTGGTGGCTAACAGTATTTCCTGGGCTTGGCATCGTGACATTAACATTGTTCATAAATCTTCTTGGGGATAAACTTCGGGATATCCTTGACCCAAAGCTTCGAATCAATTAACCGAAGGTTTGCTTATGGAATTTAAAAGTTATGTTTATGAACGGAAGCCAAAAAAAAGAAGTAATATAAAATTACAATTTAAATAAGGAGGTATATTATGTTAAGTGACAATTTTCATGCTGTGCATCGGGAAGCTCTGTTTATAGATATGCATTATGATGCCCCTTTCTCTGTAGAAAGTAGGAGAGAAAAGGGTGAAAAGAATGTGCTTGCAAGACTGTTTTTGCCTAGTTGGGAAAAGGGGGGGGTTAAGGCCAGTTTCTTGATAGTTGGGGGTGATTCGGACGTCCATCCACAAACACTTGCTAGTACATTACGTCGTGCGGAGCAGGTTCTTCTTGATTTTGAAGAGTCGAATTCAAAGGTGGTTCAAGTTACAAATGCAAAGGAGCTTGAACAGGCTTGGCAAAAAAATCAGTTTGGAGGCTTTCTTGCTCTAGAGGGTGGAATGCCCCTTGAAGGAAGTCTAGAAAACCTAAGAATTCTTTTTCGCTATGGCATCAGGTCTATACAGGTCACTCACAATAGAAGAAATCAAATCGCTGATGGTGTTGGGGAGGCTTGTACTGGCGGAGGTTTAACAACATTTGGTAAAAAAGTTATTAGGCGCATGAACGAATTAGGGATTATTATTGACTTATCTCATTTATCAGAAGCTGGGTTTTGGAGTATTATTGAATGTACTGATGCACCAATAATAGTGTCTCATTCTAACTCAAAATCGATATGTAATCATGTAAGAAACTTAACGGATAAACAACTTGAAGCTGTGGCAAAGAATGGCGGAGTGGTTGGAATTAATTTCTTCCCGCCTTTTGTAGATAGCCAAAATCCAACAATTGAACATGTATTAAACCATATTGATCATTTTAAACTAATCATGGGAATTGATCATATTGGAATAGGTACCGATTTTTTTGATTTTATGAGAGAACATGTGGTGGAGAACGTATTATCAAAAGATCAAGTTTATGCTAACCAAGAGTTTAACTTGATTAAAGGTCTTGAAGGTATGGTGGAATTACCTTATTTAACAAAAGGTTTAATAGAAAGAGGATATAGTGTCGGCGAAATTAATAAAATTTTGGGACAAAATACATTGAATTTGATTCGCAAAGTAGTAGGAACGTGAAAAGGTGATACAAGAATTCCAACCCGTGAGAAGATTGAGTCTTTAGGGCTTGGTTATGTGGCTGGCGCCATTGGAACTCCAGATATGTGGTGGTAATGCCATTTAATTTATGGAGTGACGACAGCGAATGACATTGTCAGGCGTTGTCGTCCTAAAAGCCATCAGCAAGGTCAGTGGTAGTTTACTAATGATGGAGTGAGAGGTTTTTGGTGGTTGAGGGAAGGTGTGAGAGAGGTTTGGGTGCCTTGAAAGGAAAGGATTATAGGAGAAAGTAGCACCGTATACAAGAAAAGCTTTCCGTCGCGTCCTGGGGGGCGGAGGAGCAGGAGCGAAACTCAAGAACCCAGGGAAGGCATAGGCAAGGTGAGGGGAGCGAGAGGTGGAGGGCATAGTGACAGCGGGCGGAAAGAAGGAGTGCGGCCAGTCGGACGGCATGAAGGAGAAGATCCGCCTCTACATGAGCAGTCTGGACCCGGAACTCCTGTCGGTTGACAAGGCTAAACAGCTTGAGATCTTGGAGGTTGCCCACGGGGCTTACAACCTGAATTACCACCTCCGAATTGGAGGCAAGGACTTCATCTTTCGCATCAACATCGAGCAGCAAAGCGGCCTCGGCAATCAAATCCAGTACGAGTTCAATGCCCTGCGGTTCCTCGAGGGTCATCACATCGCCCCTAGGGCCTACCATGTGGACAGCACGTGCGAGCGTTTCAACCACGGGATCCTTATAGAGGAGTTTATAGAAGGGACTCAGCCTTCTTTGGAAGCCCAAGAGATGCCGGCAGTTGCTGACCTCTTGGTTCGCTTGCATTCACTGGGAGGAGGAGAGGAGTGGTTTGTTATTTGGAAGGACCCACTGGTTGATACGTTCGAACTTGTCCTGCGAGATTACCTTGAGTACGAAACAAGGCGAACGGCCGACAAGCGACTCTTGGGTTTAGGAAGGGAACTCTTATCGCGATTGGAGCCTCTGGTCTATAAGTATCGACACCTTTACTCTGCGGACGCGGTCAATCACACCGATGTTTCGCCGGACAACCTCATAGTGACTTCTGCCGGGCTCCGCCTGATTGATTGGGAGAAACCGCGGATTGACGACGGCAGCTATGATATCTGTTGCTTTCTGTCTGAACCCGCCCAGATGTGGGGTTCTTCGCAGGAGGTACTCAGCCGGGATGGGCGAGAGGCGTTCCTGAGTGCCTACATCGCTCGATGTGGAAAGGGCGAGGACCTTGTACGGAAGAAATTTGCCTACCGATATCCTCTCGTGTCTCTCCACTGGACCTTATGGGGGGCCCTCCAGCTATGCGATCTGCAAGAAGAGAGGACGGCGGCAGAACTACAAGAAGCACACGAGACGAAGATCGGGCGGTATCTGAAGATTGCTGATCCAGATAACATCGAGCGTCTGCTTGATGCTTCGGTTCCTATGACGTGAGCGGCTCCCGAGGTATCTTACAGAAGACCAACGTTTTGCGCGAATCCGCTCACACAGGCTACGCGGCCTAAAAGCACAATCGAACGAGGATAATAGAGCTTGCCCGGAGGTTCCAGGCAGGTTCACGGATGCCATTAACACACATTCGAGTTTTGCCCAATTCATTTATATCCCAATCGTGTCAGCTAATATAAGTGTTGATGTTGTCCATTTGGAGTTCGGAGCATGAAGACCGAGCACCCTCTTCTGAGGATCAATAACCTTAGAACCTATTTTTTTTCTTACGCCGGAGTTTCGAAGGCTGTTGATGGAGTGAGTTTTTCATTGGAGTCGGGGGAAACGATTGGTATTGCAGGGGAATCTGGATCAGGCAAGACCGTTACTGGTCTTTCCATTTTGAGATTGATACCGGACCCTCCAGGAAAAATTGTCGGGGGAGAGATTTTCTTTGGAGGTGTTGATCTTCTCAAAGTTCGTCTAACCATGATGAGGAATATTAGGGGCAATAATATTTCAATGATTTTTCAGGAGCCTATGACATCGCTCAATCCTGCATTTACAATAGGAAATCAGATTTCTGAAGTCATAATGCTCCATCAAGGAGTCCACAGAAAAGATTCCATTGAAAAGTGTATCGACATGCTGAAGCTTGTCGGAATTCAATCTCCTGAGAAAAGATATTACGAATACCCTTATCAATTGAGTGGTGGAATGAGGCAAAGGATCATGATCGCCATGGCATTATCGTGCAATCCCAGAATATTAATTGCTGATGAACCAACCACGGCCTTGGATGTAACCATTCAAGCACAGATACTGGAACTCATGAACAAGTTAAAAGAGGAAATGGGTACAGCGATTATCCTGATCACTCATAATTTGGGTGTGATTGCTGAAATGGCGAAAAGGGTGGTAGTTATGTATTTGGGAAAGGTCTTAGAAGTAGCATCGACGGATGATATTTTTTATCATTCTGAGCATCCCTATACCAAAGGATTATTGAGAATTATTCCCAGAATAGACCGAGAGATCCAACCTGGGAAAAGACTTCCGGAGATCCCAGGAATGATCCCCAATCTCTACAAATTGCCCAAGGGATGCCATTTCCATCCCCGTTGCTCCCGTGCCAAGGAAATTTGCCGCAGAGAAGAGCCTGAATTAAAAGAAATCAGTTATCAACATTTATGCCGGTGTTGGTTTGTCTGAAAAAGTGAATTACCCCGTCCACAGGATGGGGTATTTTACGAGAGGATTTCATAAAGGAAGATCGAAAATTGGAAGAACCATTGCTATCCGTAAGAGACCTTAAAAAATATTTTACCGTGCGAAAAAGCCTCTTTTCCAAATCCAAAGATCAGGTCTTCGCTGTCGATGGCATTAGTCTCGAAATTGGTAAGGGAGAGACGTTGGGATTAGTGGGAGAGAGCGGATGTGGGAAAACCACCGCAGCAAAGGCCATAATCCGAGCAGTTGAACCAACCGGGGGGAAGGTAATATTTCAAGGAAGAAATATTTTCAAGTTCAATAAAAGGGAGATGAGAAAATTAAGGATGAAAATTCAACTAGTCTATCAAGATCCTTATTCATCATTGAACCCTCGAATGAAAATAGGAACTATGATTGCCGAGCCTGTCAAGGTACATAAAATAGCCTCTGGACATGAAGTCATAGAAAGGGTGTCTTTTATTTTGAACAAGGTTGGATTACCCTCAGAGGCAATGAACAGCTATCCACATGAGTTTAGTGGAGGTCAGAGGCAAAGGATTGGAATCGCCCGATCTTTAATTCTCAACCCGGACCTTATCATTTTAGATGAACCCGTTTCAGCCCTTGACGTTTCAGTACAGGCACAAGTCATCAATCTGTTGGGAGATCTTCAAAGGGAATTTAACCTTTCGTACATCGTCATCGCTCATGATCTGAGCCTTTTAAAACATATTTGCGATCGAGTAAACGTGATGTATTTGGGCAAAATCGTAGAGGGGGGCTCCAATAAAGATCTCTTCTCATCTCCTCAACATCCTTATACAATGGGCCTGCTTTCTGCCACACCCATTCCGGATCCAAGGACAATGAGGAAGAGAATCATTCTTGAGGGAGATTTACCCAGCCCTATGAGTCCTCCCCCGGGGTGTCGCTTTCACACACGTTGTCCCATCAAGAAACGAGAGTGTGAACAGATTGAACCTGAACTGACGGACATTGGAGGAGGCCATTGGGTAGCGTGTCATCGAGTGGATGGAAATTAAGTGAATTGCGAATTACTCCCCCCATGGGACGGGGCATCTTAAAAGACGAGATAAGGGGGATTGCACTCAAATATTCCAGGTCCAAAGACAGGTGTGGTCGTGAAGAACTCCAGCTTCAGTAGTTAATGGACGGGCGGTTTGTCGCCTGCTATTTAGACTGATAAGATCGTGGATATCGAAAGGAGGAATTACCATGTGTGCAAAACCCATCAGTAAGCTGACTCCTGAAGAAGAGAAAAGGGCCGCGGCCGTGTTACAAAAGTCGATTGTGGTTGAGGGCCTGAGCTATGCCCCTACCCTGGCGGATCCGAAAGGCTATATGGAAAGGGTGAAAAAAGCCGGGGTCACGGCCACTCACATTACGGTGACAAAGACAGATGCGGGTCCTCGCGAGGCCTTCACCTACATCTCCGGATGGCATCGGATGGCCGAAGAGGTCGGTTTTAAATTTGCTTTATCCTCAGACGATATTGTGGCCACCAAAAAGGAAGGAAAAGTCTGTGTCATTATGGGGTCTCAAAGTGCAAAGATGCTTGAGGATGACCTCAGTTTGGTCCGGATCTTTTACCAACTAGGCATGAGGATTATTCAGTTGGCCTATGCCGAGCAGAATTTTATTGGGTCTGGTGGAGAGGATGTCGATGCCGGGGTGAGCTTGTTTGGCCGAAAGGTGATTGATGAGATGAACCGGCTCGGGATCCTGGTTGACGTCTCTCATTGTGGAGATAAGACCGTGATGGATGCCATCAAATACTCCCAAAAACCGATTGCGATCACCCATGCCAATCCAAGAAAGTTTAACAAACATCATCGGAATAAGACCGATGAGCAGATCATTGCCCTGGCTGAAAAGGGAGGCGTCATTGGGCTGACTGCATGGACCCCGATCTCCATGGTCAAACAGGGGGTTCGTCCCAACTTAGAAGATTTTATGGACTTCGTCGATTATGTGGTGAAGTTAGTCGGCGTCAACCATGTAGCCTTTGGCCTCGATTTGAATCCGGGTTGGGAATATGACCGGAGCGACTATGATAAGTGGACGATGTTGTATCCCTCCCTTGCCCCATCGAGTTTTGAGGAACGGATTGTGGAGGGATTGGAAAAGGTCGAAGACGTTAAGAATGTGGCACGGGGGCTGGTGGCAAGGGGATACTCGGATGAGGCCATCTCAAAGATCCTCGGGGGAAATTCCCTGGAATTGTTCCGAAAGGTATGGAAGCCTTGACGGGAAAATGGAAGCCTAAATGAGCGGTTAACGACTTATTCGAGGAAGGGGGAAACTCCTTCCTCTTTTTTCATCATTCGGTTAGAAGTTTCTTTTCCAGATCCCTCAGATCCCAGATGACGAAGTCTCCTTTCTTCTGAGCCGACCGATCCAAGTAGAAGGCGTGGATCCCCAATGTCCGAGGGACGAGATAGTCAAACTCATAGTGGTCACCCACATGAACAATCTCCTTAGGGTTGGCTCCAAGGATCTGGCAAATTCGATCATAAAAACCGATCGTCTTCTTCACCTCACCGAAGTCGGAGGTAGCTGAAAAGATAGGGTTGAAATATCTCCTAAGGCCTGTCGCTTTCAACTCAAGATCGATAAACTCCCTTCCTGCATTGGAAGTCAGGACTAATGTGAAATTGTCTTTTAAGCATTCCAATATGTGGTTAACATCTGGATAGACATTGATCTTATCGATATATCGTTCCATCAAAACCTGCCAACTCATTTCCAGCTGAAAAAACTGAAACCAATATTTGATGTCATACCATTCAATTGCGCCTTCCCCCACTTTCAAATATTCTTCGACCACAAAATGCTTTGCTTCCTCGAATGGAACCTTTGCCTTTTCCGCATAAAGTGTTGGAATACCATGTAACCAGACCCAATCCGTAAATTCCGGATCGACCAGTGTCCCGTCCATATCAAAAGAAATAATTTTAGTCATCTATTTTCCCTAACCATTTATAATGAATTCCTATCACCAATGCCCTAACGAACTATCTTAAATTCCAAATCTCAAATTACAAACCCCAAAGAGCCCCCTCACCTCATCCCTCTCCCCTCTGGGGTGAGGGGAAGGGTGAGGGGAAAATCTGCAATCTGCAATCTGCCATCTGCTATCTAAATTCTTTCAAGAACCACGTCTTCTGCGGTCTGAATCTCCTTTTCCAAATCGGCAATCGCGAGGGTGCGCAGCGGCAGATAGGCATTTGAAGTGAAGATGGTGATACACCTCTTCTTGAACATCAGCGGAGGGGCATGGGGTTGATGGGAACGTATAAGAACCTGCTTTTGATATCGATCCATCAACCGTCCAAAATAGTGTCGGCCGAATTGGGGCCTCCCTCCCCAATCACCCAGAATACCGACCTCACTTTCCACAAAATCTCCCCAGGCGATTCTGTCCCAATTGGAATCTCCCCATTCGATCTGGTCTATCTCTTCCAGCGAATTCAAATCCGGTAGCCCACCGTGAAGGGCTAAGATCCCGTTCCGAGAGGTGGCGGCCAGAGGAAATTTGGAGAAGAGAAGGCCGTAGTTTTCTCTCTCCTTCATCGAAAGGGAATTCCAAAAATTGGCGGGGTAAAACTCTTTCACCGTGTACCCTTCATGGTTTCCCGCCAAAAGAAAAATCTCATCCGGATGTTCCAGTTTCAGGTGGAGCAGGTAATGGATGTTCTCTTCAGAGTAGTGGCCTCTGTCCACATAGTCCCCTAAAAAGACAATGCGATAAGGTTTTTTAAAGTATCGACCAATGACTCGTTGAGAAGCATCCAGATCTCCATGGGTATCCCCTACAAAAACGATCTTTCCCTCGGAGGGGAGACAGATGAGCCGAGGTTCCCTTTCGAAAACCCTGCCCACTTTTTCGAGAAGATCTTTTAATTCCATCTCCATTTTCGTATTTACATTAAGAATATAAAAAAACTCCTCCCCCCTTGCGGGGGAGGATTGAGGTGGGGGGCTACTCCACTTTATTCACCCCCACCCGCGCCCTCCCCCATCAAGAGACTGTGTCACAATAAACGAGAAACTACTTCCGTTGAAACACGGGACAGGCGGCCGGGTGACGAAGCTTTAGAGCGGAAACCTTTCATCGCTTAGCTT
>Ga0315278_10007212_pt1 | contig 10150 bp, 10 predicted proteins | sample YL17G06_0_MG_FD_203880 | JGI IMG/M metagenome (GOLD analysis project Ga0315278, IMG submission 203880) | Sediment microbial communities from Yellowstone Lake, YNP, Wyoming, USA - YL17G06_0 | ecosystem: Environmental > Aquatic > Freshwater > Lake > Sediment | place: USA: Wyoming | collected... | reverse complement strand
CCTTGAGCTGCAGGGCGCGATCGATCGGGCCGAGCGCCTCCGCGGCCCGGCGATGCATCATCAGGCACTCGCCCCACGCGACGAACGTCTCGAGGTCGCCCGGATCGATCCGGGTGGCGCGTTCGAAGGCCTGCACCGCCGCGTCGCAGTTCCCAAGCTTGGCGTGCAGCGTTCCCATGAAGAAGCTCGCCTTGGCGTAGCCCGGATTCGCCGCCGCGATGCGCTCGAGGAGCGCCAGTGCCTCGTCATATCGCTCCGCACCGCTCAGGCTCGAGGCGAGCGTATTCAGCATTCGCTTGTGCTCGGGCGCGAGCCGCAGCCCGCGCTCACAGCATTCGATCGCCGCCGCGAACTTGTGGGCGTCGTGCAGGACGCCGGCCAGATTCGCATGAGCGTCGGCACGATCGGGCGTCCGTCCGAGCACGCGGCGCAGCAGCGACTCGGCGCGCTCGAACTGCTTCATCTCGGCGAGCAGCATTCCGAGGCTCGCGAGCGCGCCGGCGTGGTCGGCGTCGAACGTCAGCACCTGGTCGTACAGCTGCGCCGCCTCCTGCAACCGCCCCGACTGGTGGGCGCGCAGCCCCGCATCGAGCAGTTCCTTCGGTCCCTGCACTCTCATGTGGAAATCCTAACCTACGGAAGCGACGCGCGCTAACATCGCCCGCATGGGACCCCTCGCCGGCGTGAAGGTGCTCGAGCTCGAAGCGATCGGGCCGGGCCCGTTCTGCGCCATGATGCTCGCCGACATGGGCGCCGACGTGCTGCTCGTCGACCGGCCCACCGATCCGCGGCTCGGCTTCGACCGCGACCGCTCGTTCGACGCGATGCTGCGCGGCCGGCGCTCGGTGACGCTCGACCTGAAGGCGCCGGAGGGCGTCGCCGCCGCGCTCGCGCTCGTCGAGCGCGCCGACGCGGTGATCGAAGGCTTCCGTCCGGGGGTGATGGAGCGGCTGGGGCTTGGCCCGGACGTGCTGCTCGCGCGCAATCCCAAGCTCGTCTACGGCCGGATGACCGGCTGGGGCCAGGACGGGCCGCTCGCGGCGCGCGCCGGCCACGACATCAACTACATCGCGCTGTCGGGCGCCCTGCACGCGATCGGGCGTGCCGGCGGCGCGCCGCTGCCGCCGCTCAACCTGGTCGGTGACTTCGGCGGCGGCGGGATGCTGCTCGCCTTCGGCGTCGCGTGCGCCCTGCTCGAGGCGCAGCGTTCGGGCCAGGGTCAGGTCGTGGACGCCGCGATGGTGGAAGGCGCCTCGCTCCTCGCGACCATGTTCGCGGGCATGCTGGCGGCGGGGCGCTGGAGCGAGGTGCGCGGCGAGAACGTCCTCGACTCCGGCGCGCCGTGGTACGACACCTATGAAACCCGCGACGGTCGCTTCGTTGCGATCGGGTCGATCGAGCCGAAGTTCTACGTGGAACTGCTCGTCCGCCTGGGCCTCGCGCGAGAAGAACTTCCCGAGCAGAACGACCGGGCGGGCTGGCCGACGCTGCGGCGCCGCTTCGCGGAAGTCTTCCGCTCGAAGACGCGCGACGAGTGGTGTGCGGCGTTCGAAGGATCGGACGCGTGCTTCGCGCCGGTGCTGACTTTCTCCGAAGCGCGGCAGCATCCGCACAATCTCGCGCGCCGCGCGTACGTGACGGTCGGGGAGGTGCCGCAGCCGGCGCCTGCGCCGCGCTTTTCGCGGACGCCGGGCGCCGTGCGCGGCGCCCCGCCCGAGCGCGGCGCGCACGGGCGGAAGGCCCTGGCCGACTGGGGGTTCTCGAACGCCGAAGTCGAGCGACTCGCGTCGCTCGGTCTCGGATTTCGCACCTAGCTCAAGCCGCCTTCTTTGCCCAGCGCTCGACCCCTTCCCAGCGGCCGTGCGCAAGCTCGCCGAAGCGATCCGCGCCCTCGACCTGCCGGTGACGGCCCTAGCGGAACCGGAACGGGACCGCACCGTCTGACGCATTTGCGGCGCCTCGTGCTACCGTTCGCAGCGTGAAAAGAACTGCCCTTTACAGCCGCTCCGGCCGACCGCTGACCCCTGCCGCGGCCGCAGGGGTCGATGCACCGCGCGCGAGCGCGCACACGGCGTCCACAACGGCGCAGACCTTGCGCTGGCGACCGTTCTTCGCGCGCCACGAGCGGCTCCTGCTGCTCGTCATCGGCGGACTGCTCGCAGCGCTTGCGATCTTCGCCTACACCGCCCGGACGCCGGCGGCGCGCGCGCTGACGCAGCAGGAGATCGACGCCGCGGTACTGCACACGCTGCAGACCAAGCCGCTGCCCTCCCACGCCGCGAAGGCGTACGAGGTCATCCGCCCGTCGGTCGTGCGGGTGCAGGGGCTGGGCCTCGACGAGATCGGCGGCGAGGAGATCGAGCACGGCATCGGCAGCGGCGTGGTGATCGTCGACAAGGGGATCATCCTCACCAACCTTCACGTCGTGGCCGGTGCGAAGCGCGTCAAGGTGGTCTTCGAGGACGGCCTCGAGTCCGAAGCCGAAATCGTCGGCCTGCACCCCGAGCACGATCTCGCCGTGCTGCAGGCGAAGACGATCCCGGACGACCTCGTCGCCGCGACGATGCGCTCCACCGGGGACCTCGCGCCGGGCGATTACGTCGTGGCGGTCGGCTTTCCGTTCGGGATCGGGCCGTCGGTGTCCGCCGGCGTCGTGTCGGGGCTCAAGCGCGAATTCCGCTCGCCCGAGGGCCAGCGTGTGCTGACCAATCTGATCCAGTTCGACGCGGCGGCGAATCCGGGCAGCTCCGGCGGACCGCTCGTCACCGCCGAGGGCGAGGTGGTCGGCATCGTCACGGCGATACTCAACCCGTCGGAGCAGCGCGTGTTCATCGGCATCGGCTTCGCGGTGCCGATCGAGAACGCCGCCTCCGCCGCCGGCATGCATCCGTTCTAAACCTGAGGAAACCGGCACACACGCATGGAAAACGTCAAAGACGGCGGGCGCGCCGAGATGGCGGCGCTCATGGAACGCATCCTGTACGAAGTCAAGAAGGTCGTGGTGGGCCAGGATCACTTCCTCGAGCGCGTGCTCGTGGCGATCCTCGCGCAGGGACACCTGCTCGTCGAGGGCGTGCCGGGGCTCGCGAAGACGCTCACGATCAAGACGCTCGCGCGAACGATCCGTGGCACGTTCAAGCGCATCCAGTTCACCCCCGACCTCGTGCCCGCCGACCTGGTCGGCACGCGGATCTACAACCAGAAGACCGGCGACTTCGCCACCGCGCTCGGACCGGTGTTCACCAACCTGCTCCTCGCCGACGAGATCAACCGCGCGCCGGCGAAAGTGCAGAGCGCCCTGCTCGAGGTGATGCAGGAATACCAGGTGACGATCGCCGGGCAGACGCACAAGGTGCCCGCGCCGTTCCTCACGATGGCGACGCAGAACCCGATCGAAACCGAGGGCACCTACCCGCTGCCCGAGGCGCAGATCGACCGGTTCATGATGAAGGTGCTGGTCGGCTACCCGACGGAAGAGGAGGAGTTCGTCATCGTCGATCGCGTCACCGGCGTGGCCGAGCCGGACCTCGTCGCGGTGGCGACCACCGACCAGCTGAGCGCGCTGCAGCGCGACTGCCGCAAGAGCTACGTCGATCCCGCGCTGATGCAGTACGTGGTGCGGCTCGCCTCCGCTACGCGCTTCCCCGAGCGCCACGGCCTCGCCGGGCTCGCAAAGTACCTGTCCTTCGGCGCAAGCCCGCGCGCACCGATCCACGCGATCGAGGGGGCGAAGGCGCTGGCGTATCTGCGCGGACGCACCTACGTGCTGCCCGAAGACGTGACCGATCTGGTGCCCGACGTGTTCCGGCACCGCCTGGTGCTCACCTACCAGGCGCTCTCAGAAGGCAAGACGGCGGATGACCTGATCCGCCAGGTCATGCAGAAGATCCCGGCGCCCGAAAAGCCGCTGGAGACGCATGTCCGGGTCGCCGCAGGCGCCTAGCGCGGGGAAACCCGCGGGGGCAGCGGGGGCAGCGCCCGCTCGGTCGATCGATCCCGAGCAGGTCCTCCGCCGGCTCGAGTGGACCGTCATCCGCCGCCTCGACGGGGCGGTGCACGGGAACTACCGGACGCTCTTCCGCGGCTTCGGGCTGGACCTCGCCGACATCCGCGAGTACCAGTATCAGGACGACGTCCGCCACATCGACTGGAACGTCACCGCGCGGCTGCAGACGCCGTACGTCCGCGAGTACAACGAGGACCGCGAAGTCACCGGCTGGTTCCTGCTTGACTTGAGCCCATCGGTCGACTTCGGCTCGCGCGCGAAGAAGCGCACGGTGTCGGCCGAGTTCGTCACCGTCGTCGCGCGACTGCTCGGCCGGCACGGCAACCGGGTCGGCGCGATGTTCTACGGCGACAGCGTCGACGCCGTGATCCCGGCCCGCGCGGGCCGGCGGCACATCCTGCACCTGCTCCACGAGATGCTTTCCCGGCCGGCGCGCACGCAGTCGAAGGAGACGAACCTGCGCGAGTTTCTCGCGGCGGCGTTCCAGACCATGCCGCGCCGGTCGCTCGTGTTCGTCGTATCCGACTTCATCAGCACGCCGGGATGGGCGGAGCCGCTCGCCCATCTCGCGCAGCGGCACGAGGTGGTCGCGGTGCGGCTCTACGATCCGCTCGAAATGGAGCTGCCGGATCTCGGTCTGCTGGTCGTCCAGGACTCCGAGACCGGCGAGCAGCTGTTCGTCGACACGCACGATAGGGCCTTCCGCAAGCGCTTCGCGGCCGCCGCCGAGCTGCGCGAGCGCACGCTCCGGGCGGCGTTTCGCGACGCCGGCGTGGACGCCCTGGAGCTGTCGACCGACGACGACATCGTCGATGCCATTCTCCGTTTCGCCGACCTGCGCAAGCGGCGCAGCCAGCTGGCCGGTGGCGGCACCTTGCCCCGGCACCTCGAGGGCGCGGCGTGACGTTCATCTGGCCGGAGATGCTCTGGCTGCTGCTTGCGGTCCCGGCGATCGTCGCGGCCTACGTGTGGCTGCTGCGCCGGCGGAAGCAAGCGGTCGCCCGGTACGCGAACCTCAACATGGTGAAGGAGGCGCTCGGCGCGGGCCCGCGCTTGCGCCGGCACATCCCGCCGATCCTCTTCCTGGCCGCGCTCGTGCTGATGATCACGGCGATCGCGCGGCCCGCCGCCGTGGTGATGCTGCCGTCCCAGCAGGAGACGCTCATCCTCGCCATGGACGTCTCGGGCAGCATGCGCGCGAAGGACGTCGAGCCGACCCGTCTCGCCGCGGCACAGGCCGCCGCGAAGACGTTCGTCGCCAGCCTGCCGCGCACCGTGCGCGTGGGCGTGGTGTCGTTCGCCGGCACCGCGGCGGTGGTGCAGGCGCCGACGCACAGCCGCGAGGACGTGATCGCGGCGATCGACCGCTTTCAGCTCCAGCGCGGCACCGCGATCGGCAGCGGAATCATCGTTTCGCTCGCCACGATCTTCCCGAACCAGGGGATCGAGGTGAACGACCTCGCGGCCGGACGCAATGCACCGCGCCCCGTCCCGCTGCCCGTCGACCCGGGACGCAAGGACGCCAAGAAGGAGTTCAAGCCGGTCCCGCCGGGCTCGCACGCCGGGGCGGCGATCATCTTGCTGACCGACGGCCAGCGCACCGCGGGACCCGACTCGATCGAGGCGGCCAAGATGGCGGCCGACCGCGGCGTGCGCGTCTTTACGGTCGGGTTCGGCACCGTGAATGGCGAAGTGCTGGGATTCGAGGGCTGGTCGTTTCGCGCGCGCCTCGACGAAGAGACCCTCAAGGGCATCGCGAACATGACGCGTGGCGAGTACTTCCACGCCGGGAGCGCGACCGACCTGAAGAAGGTCTACGAGATGCTCAACGCCCGCATCATCTTCGAGAAGAAGGAGATGGAGATCACCGCCTTCTTCTCCGCCGCCGCCGCGGCGCTCGCCCTCGCCGCCGCGGGGCTCTCGCTGCTCTGGTTCAACCGGATCCTGTAGCGACGGACTGGCGAATCTGGGTGAAACATCACGCCCCGGCCCCGGAATCGACGGCCCCCGCCGGCGCAGGTGCGATACTGGCCGTCTCATGTCTGGCATCGCGTCAATGAAGCATACGGCCTGGATTGCGGGCGTAGCCGTCGTGCTCGGAACCCTCGTTCCGGTCGCTGCGTCGGCGCGCTGCGTCCGCGACGTCGCGGAGTCGGGCGCGGTCGGCGTGCGCTGCTCGGACGGCGTGCGGGGCCGCCTCGCCGGCGACGACGTGGCGCCGCCTTCACCGGGCCCGTCGTCCCGGTCCGGTAGCTCGGCGCTCGGAACTCGCGGCAACAGCTCCGCGCTGTCGGGCAGCGGGTCCGCCGCGTCGGCGCTGTCGAGCGGCGCGGCATCGAATGCCCCGCGTGGCCCCTACGGCGGCGGCCGGTCTGGCGACACGTCGGGCGGCATGTACTCGATCTCGCGTGGGGCCGACTCCGGCGCTTCCAGCGACCGCCGACCGTACTAAGTCGCGGGCCGCCCGGCCTCGACCGCCTGTCCGCCTTCGGGCATCCTTCCGGGATCCCGGCCACCCCCAGGAGGCGGCAATGCTCAGGCGACCGATCGTGATCGTCGCGCTCGCGTCCGCGGGCGCCGCATCGGCGCAGCAGCATCCGAGCCGCGCAGCGAAAGTCATTGTGCCGTGGCCGCCCGGGCCGGCGACCGACATCGCCGCACGGCTCGTCGCGAGCAGGCTCAGGGAAATGCAGGCCGCGGTGCGGCGCGAGCGAAAGCGCTACGCCACGATCATCCGCAACGCCAACGTCAGGATCGAGCGGTAGACATGGCGGGTCGCGAAATCGAAGTCCGCCGCATCGCCGGCGCGCTCGGCGCAGAGGTGTCCGGCGTCGATTTGATGCAGCCGCTCGCCGCGGGCGAGGTCGCCGCGCTGCGCCGTGCCTGGCTCGAGCACCTCGTGCTCTTCTTCCGGGACCAGCCGCTCACGCCCGCGCAATTCATGGCGTTCGCCGAACGCTTCGGCGCACCGGTCGACTATCCGTACCTGAAGGGACTCGACGGGTTCCCGAAGATCACCGAGGTGAAGAAGCTCGAGCACGAGCGCGTGAACTTCGGCGGCGTCTGGCACAGCGACACCGCGTACCTCGAGTGCCCGCCGATGGCTTCGCTGCTGATCGCGCGTGAGCTCCCGCCGTATGGAGGCGACACGCTCTTTGCCAACATGTATCTCGCATACGAGAGCTTGTCCGAGCGCATGCGGCAGCTGCTCGATGGCCTGACCGGAGTGAATTCGTCAGCCAAGGCCGACGCGTCCAGGACACGCGAGGACCGCATCCGCTCCGACGGCCGCGCAGACGCCCGCGCGGAGCTCGTCGCCGAGCATCCGGTGGTGCGCACGCATCCGGAGACCGGCCGCAAGGCGCTCTACGTGAACCCCGGTCACACCGTGCGCTTCAGCGGCATGACCGAAGAGGAATCCCAGCCGCTGCTCGAGTTCCTCTTTCGCCACCCGGTGCGGCCCGAGTTCACCTGCCGCTTCGTCTGGCGCCCAGGCTCGATCGCGCTCTGGGACAACCGCTGCGCGCAGCACAATCCGGTCAACGACTACCACGGGTTCCGGCGCGTGATGCACCGGATCACTCTCGCAGGGACACGCCCGGCATAGAGGGTCAGTTCGCCTTCACGTTCGCCGCTTTCACCACGGCACCCCAGCGCTCGAGCTCGCTCTTCAGGTGGCGATCGGCTGCCTCCGGCGAGTTGCCGATGATCTCCGAGCCCGCGTCGAGCAGTCGCTGACGGACCTCGGGAATCGAGAGCGCCTTCACGATCTCGACGTTCAGCCGCGCGAGGATCTCGGGCGGCGTTCCCGCGGGTGCGACGAACCCGAACCACGCGATCGCCTCGAAGTTGCGCACGCCAGCCTCAGAGATGGACGGCACGTCCGGCAGGAGCGGGTGGCGCTTCGCGCTCGAGACGGCCAGCGGCCGGAGCTTGCCCGCCTTGAAGTGCGGCATCAGCGCAACGATGTTGTCGAACATGACCTGGATCTGGCCGCCCATCAGGTCGATGTGCGCGGGGCCGGAACCCTTGTAGGGCACGTGCTGCATGTCGATCCCGGTGTCGATCTTGAACTTCTCTCCGGTGAGATGGTGCGACGTACCCACGCCGGCCGAGCCGAAGCTCACCTTCCCCGGGTTGGCTTTGGCGTAGTCGATCAGTTCGCGCACCGACTGCGGCGGGAACTGGAGGTTCGCCGCCAGCGCGAGCGGCGAATGCGTCAGCACCGTGATCGAGGCGAAATCCTTGCCGGTGTCGTACTTCAGGTTGGGAAACACCCAGGCGCTCACGGGCAGCGCCGCCGTCGACAGGAGCAGCGTGTAGCCGTCCGGTGGCGACTTCGCCACGAACTCCGCGCCGATCGTGCCGCCCGCGCCGGTGCGGTTCTCGACCACGAACGGCTGCCCCATCGCCTGCGTGAGTCGCTCCGAGATCATCCGTCCGATGATGTCCGAGGTGGTGCCCGGCGCGAACGCCACGATCACTTTCACCGGCTTGGTCGGATAGGACTGCCCGAGCGCGCTGCCGGCGCAGAGCGCGAGCAGCAGCACGAGAGCAGGGGTGAAAAATCGGATCATGGAGGCGCCTTTCAGGCTGAACCGTTGGCGGTTCGCTCTTCGGTCGTCGTGCGCCGCAGGTCCCGGCGCTGCGCGAGATCGTAGCGCCGACCGCGGTGCAGCGTGCACCGGTTGTCCCACATCACGAGGTCGCCGGGACGCCAACTGTGGCGGAAGACGAACTCGCGCCGGGTGGCGTGCTCCAGGAGATCGGCGAGAAGCATCCGGCCCTCGGGCACGGTCATGCCGACGATCTGCGTGCAGTGCACCCCGACGAACAGCACTTTCCGGCGCGACCCCGGGTGTACGCGGACCAGGGGCCATTCGACGGTCGGCAGGACGCGCAGTTGTTCGACGCTGTACTGGTCGTCGCCCAGCATGAAGCGCGAGTGGAAGGCCGAATGACGCGCGCGGCGACCGTCGAGCTCCCGCTTCAGCGCGCCGGGCAGCGCATCGTAGGCGGCGCGCAGGTCCGCGAACTCGGTGTCGCCGCCTTCCGCGGGGACGACCACGGCCGCGAGCATCGAATAGGCGATCGGCGCATTCTGAAACGAGCTGTCGCTGTGCCACAGCTGGTTCGCGATCGTGCCAATGAGCTTTGCGTCCTCGCGCGCGACCACGGCTCCGTCCAGCGTGACGTTCGAGATGTCGATCAGCTCTTCGTGCTTGAAGCGGGTGCGAGCGCCCGTGGCCTTGCGCAGCCCGGCGTTGAGCGGCCCGAACTGGCGCGCGAATGCGACCTGCTCATCCTCGTCGAGCGGCTGGTCGTGGAAGACGAGCACCGCATGGCGGTCCATCGCCGACTCGATCGCGCGGACCGTTGCGGCGTCGAGCGGTTTGCGCAGGTCGACGCCAGTCGCCTCCGCGGCGCACAGCGGGTGCAGCGGCCTCAGTTCCAGGGGCATCCCGAACCTCCATCGCCCGGCTCCGATGCCGGCTGGCGCGAGTCTACCGCGGCGCGACCCTGCGATAGCATTGCGGCCAAGCGTGGCCAAGCGTGGCCAAGCGCGCGGTCCGGAGAGGCAGAGATGTTCGAAGGCTTCACGCTGGAGCAGATCGACGCGGGCGGGATCAGTATCCGCGTGCGTCACCGCTTGAGCGCGGGCAAGCCGCCGTTGCTCCTGCTGCACGGCAATCCCCAGACCCATTGCATGTGGCACCGCGTCGCACCGCGGCTCGCCGGGCGTTTCAGCATCGTCGCCACCGATCTCACCGGCTATGGCGACAGCGCGAAGCCGGCGACGACGCCGGACCATGCGCCCTACTCCAAGCGGGCGATGGCGCGCGACCAGATCGCAGTAATGCGGCGGCTGGGCTTCGAGCACTTCTTCGTCGCCGGGCACGACCGCGGCGCGCGGGTCGCCTACCGGATGGCCCTTGATCACCCCGAGCGCGTCACACGGCTCGCGGTGCTCGACATCGTGCCCACATGGGAGGCCTACAGGCGCGCCGACATGGCGTTCGGCCTGAGCTACTTCCACTGGTTCTTCATGACCCAGCCGTTCGACCTTCCGGAGCGGCTGATCGGCGCGGATCCGGAGTTCTACTGGCGGCGGCACACCTCGCGCGAGCCCAAGGGTCCCGGCTT
>Ga0315278_10007210_pt1 | contig 10151 bp, 9 predicted proteins | sample YL17G06_0_MG_FD_203880 | JGI IMG/M metagenome (GOLD analysis project Ga0315278, IMG submission 203880) | Sediment microbial communities from Yellowstone Lake, YNP, Wyoming, USA - YL17G06_0 | ecosystem: Environmental > Aquatic > Freshwater > Lake > Sediment | place: USA: Wyoming | collected... | reverse complement strand
ATGGGCAGCTTGTCGATGTCGGCCGGCATGCGCACGGGCCGCGCGATCTTCGGCCCCTCGCCCGCCTCGAACTCGAGGCCCACGTTCATCGCGTGCGGGATCGTGAGGATGTCGGAGAACAGGATCGCGGCATCGAGCCGGTAGCGCTCGAGCGGCTGCAGCGTCACCTCGCAGGCGAGCTCCGGGTTCATGCAGAGGCTGAGGAAGCTGCCCGCCTTCGCCCGCGTGGCGCGGTACTCCGGGAGGTAGCGGCCGGCCTGGCGCATCATCCACAGCGGCGTGCGCGGCGTGGGCTCGCGCATTAGCGCGCGCAACAGCAGGTCGTTCTGCAGCGGCGCCGTCATCGCGACGCATTCCCGCCGAAGATGCCGGCGATAGTCTTCTGGATTGCGAGCGCCGCATCGCGGGGACTCGAGGCATCGCGGATCGGCCGGCCGACCACGATGTAGTCGGCTCCATTGGCGAATGCCTGGGCCACGTCGACAGTGCGCTTCTGGTCGTCGACGGGACGGTTCTCGACGGGACGTATTCCCGGCGTCACCACCAGCAGCCGGTGGTCGATGAACTCACGCAGCTTCGGCGCCTCGAGACCCGAGGAAACGACGCCGTCACAACCGGCCTCGAGCGCGCGCCGCGCCCGGGACAGCACCAGCGCCTCCACGTCGCAGGCGAAACCGAGATCGTCGAGATCGCCGCGATCGAGGCTGGTGAGCACCGTCACGGCCAGCACTTTCACGTCGCCCTTGGCCGCGGCGGCCGCTTCCATGATTCCCTGGTTGCCGTGCACGGTCGTAAGCGTCACGCCGCGGTTGCGCAGCTGCCGGACTGCGGCGGCCACGGTCGCCGGCACGTCGAAGAACTTGAGATCAACGAAGACCTTCTTGCCGCGTCCGACCATCCAGTCGAGCAGCTCGAAGTAGCCGCCGGACATGAACAGCTCGAGGCCCAGCTTGTAGAAGTGCACCGAGTCGCCGAGCGTGTCGGCCAGGCGGCGCGCCTCGCCGGGATCGGCCACGTCCAGTGCGAAGATCAGGCGCTCGTGCGCGGGAATTGCCTTGTCGTCGACGGGCATGGGCGAACTCGGTGGCCGGGGCGGAGTGCAATGATACCGGAGGCAGGAGAGCGGGTCGCAGGGGACAGGAGAGCGGTTCGTGATCAGCGGTTAGCGGTCAGTGCGGAACTCGAGCGGCCGGCGAGCCGCCCTACGCACTAACCGCTGGTCACCGGTCATTAGTCACTCTCTACGTCCGCTCCGACGGATCGAACAGCCGCTGGTGCTCGAGGATCGCGAAGCGATCGGTCATGCCGGCGATGTAGTCGGCCACTGCGCGGGCCCTGCCCGGGCGGCCGTCCTCGGCCTCCATGCGCTGCGACGCTTCCTGGTGCTCGGTCGGCATCAGCTCGGTCTCCTCGAACATCGCCCGGAAGAGCTCGCTCACCACGCGCCGCGCTTTCGTCGTCATGCGCAGCACCTTGTAGTGTCGGTACAGATGCCGGCGCAGATACTGCTTGAGCTCCAGGTGCTCGGCGCGAACCTCCTCGCCGAACGTGAGCAGCGGTTCCGGCCGGGAACGAACAGCCTCGACGTCGGCCGGTGCAGCGCGGGCAATGGCGGCCTCGGACGCCGCGATCAGGTCGTTGACGAGGAAGTCGATCATTCGCCGCACGACTTCGTGCACCAGCCGTCTCGAGCCGAGCCCGGGATATCGCGCGGTCACGAGGTCGTACTGTCGCCGGAAAATCGCGACCTCCCGGAGCTCGTCGATGCCGATCAGCCCGGCGCGGATCCCGTCGTCCACGTCGTGGTTGTTGTAGGCGATCTCGTCGGCGAGGTTCGAGAGCTGCGCTTCGAGGCTCGGCTGGCGCCGCTCGAGGAACCGCTGCCCGAGCTCGCCAAGTCGGCGCGCGTTGGCGGCCGAGCAGTGCTTGAGGATCCCCTCGCGAGTCTCGAACGTCAGGTTGAGGCCAGCGAACTCGGCGTAGCGCTCCTCGAGTTCGTCCACCACCCGCAGCGACTGCAGGTTGTGCTCGAAGCCGCCGAACTCCCGCATGCACTCGTGCAGCGCGTCCTGCCCGGCGTGGCCGAACGGCGTGTGTCCGAGATCGTGCGCGAGGCAGATCGCCTCGGCCAGCGGCTCGTTCAGCGCGAGTGCGCGTGCGACGCTGCGCGCGATCTGCGCGACCTCGAGCGAATGGGTCAGCCGGGTCCGGTACAGGTCGCCCTCGTGGTTCACGAACACCTGCGTCTTGTAGACGAGGCGGCGGAACGCCGTCGAGTGCACGATGCGGTCCCGGTCCCGCTGGTACTCGGTCCTGTGTCGCGGAGCAGCCTCGGCGAACCGCCGGCCGCGCGAGGCCACCTCGCTCTGCGCATAGGGGGCCAGCGTGCCCGGGAGCGCGCTCAAGCGACACCGCCGAAGTGCGCGGCCAGCGTTGCCTGCAGTGCCCCCGCCGGATAGTCGCCGCTGACGACGCCTTCACCGAGTCCCCTGAGCAGCACGAGCCGGATACGGCCCGCCAGCACTTTCTTGTCCATTCCCATCAGGTCGAGTGCATGTGATGCGCCGATCGGCGGCGCGGCGACCGGCAGGCCCGCGCGTTGCAGCAGGTCTCGCACCCGCCCGACCTCCGGCAAGCCTATCCAGCCGAGCCGGTGTGAGAGATCGGTCGCAAGCAGCATCCCCACGCCGACCGCCTCACCGTGCAGCCATTCGCCGTAACCGGCAGCCTTCTCGATTGCGTGACCGAAGGTGTGGCCGAGGTTCAGCAGCGCACGACGGCCGTGCTCGTGCTCGTCCTCGGAGACGATTCCGGCCTTGATTTCGCAGGAGCGGCGGATCGCAAAGGCGAGTGCCGCAGGCTCCAGTGCCAGCAGCGCTGCCATGTTGGCATCGAGCCAGTCGAGAAAACCCGCGTCCGCGACCAGCCCGTACTTGATGACTTCGGCCAGCCCGGCACGCAGCTCTCGCGGTGGCAGAGTGCCGAGCGTCGTGGTGTCCGACAGGACGGCCCGCGGCTGGTGAAACGCGCCGATCAGGTTCTTGCCGCCCGGGTGATTCACGCCCGTCTTGCCACCCACCGACGAATCCACCTGCGCGAGCAGGGTCGTCGGCACCTGCACGAAATCCACGCCGCGCTGGTAGCAGGCGGCCGCAAAACCGGCCATGTCCCCCACCACTCCACCGCCGAGCGCGACCACGCAGGCGTCGCGGTTCATGCGCCCCTGCACCAGTGCATCGAAGATGCGCCCGGTCGTCTCGAGCGTCTTGTGCTGCTCGCCGTCCGGCAGCCGTACGCTCGCCACCCTGCGGCCGCCGAGCGAGCGGAGCAGTCGATCGAGGTACAGCGGGCCCACGACCTCGTTGGTGACGACCAGCACGTCGCGCGCGGCGATGGCGCCCGCGAACTCGCCCGCGTCGTCGATCAGTCCCGGACCGATCAGGATCGGGTAACTGCGCGCGCCGAGCTCGATCGTCAGTCGCTGCATCGCTCGCTCCGGTCGGATTCCAGGCGACGCAGGATCTCGTCCACGACCGATCCGACCTTGCGCCCGTCCGTGTCGACGATGACGTCGGCCACTTCTTCGTAGTACGCCGCACGCTGTCCCATCAGGTGCTCCAGCGTCCCGCGCGGATCCTGGTTCATTAGCAGCGGACGCAGCGCGCTGCGGCGGGTACGTGCAAGCTGCTGGTCCACAGACGTCCGAAGATACACGACGCACCCGCGGCTGCGTAGCCGCTCACGCGTGCCCGGGTCGAGCACCGCTCCGCCACCCGTCGCCACCAGCACGCCCGGGCGCTGCGTGATGTCGTCGAGGACTTCGGCCTCGCGGACGCGAAAGCCCGCCTCCCCCTCGCGTTCGAAAATGTAGGCGATGTCCACTCCCGTACGGGCCTCGATCTCCGCGTCGCTGTCGACGAGCGCAAGGTCCAGCCGTTGCGCCAGCAGACGGCCCACGGCGCTCTTTCCCGAGCCCATGGGACCGACGAGGATGATGTTGCCGGCGTTCAGCATGCCCGAAACGAATGCGGCCGCAGGATCGCTGCGGCCGCATTGTCCCATCCGGAGGGGCGGGCGTCAGTAGATGTTGGCGCCTTCGCGCAGGATCTTCGGCGTCACGAAGATCAGCAGCTCGTTCTTCTCTTCGCGCTTCGACTTGCTGCGGAAGAACACCCCGAGGCCCGGGACGTCGCCAAGGAACGGAACCTTGGTCACATCGTCGCGGTTGTCCGTCTCGAGGATGCCGCCGAGCACGACGGTCTGCCCGTCGTTCACCAGCACCTGCGTCGTGATCTCGCGGGTGTCGATGCTGGGCACGAGGCCGCCTGTGGCGCTCGGCACGAACTGGCCTACGCTGTCCTTGGTCACCTTGAGGTCGAGGATCAGCCGGTCGTCGGGCGTGATCTGCGGCGTCACGGTCAGCGACAGCACGGCCTTCTTGAACTGCGTCGTCGTCGCGCCACTCGAGGCCGACTCCTGGTACGGAATCTCGCGGCCCTGCTCGATGTAGGCCTCCTGGCCGTTCGCGGTGATGACGCGCGGCGCGGAGATCACTTCGCCGCGGCCTTCACGCTGCGCGGCCGTGATCTCGAGGTCCACGACGTAGTCCGAATCGAGCAGCGTCATGGCGAGCTTCAGCGCCGGGTTCGCGATCGGCAGGTTGACGAGGTAGCGATCCGGCGCCGGGCCTGTCGCGACCGAATTGCCGTCCACGCCGACCCCACCAGGGCCATTCGGGCTGATGATCGGGCCACGATTGCCCGTCGCGGAATTCAGTCCGTTGTTGCCGACCCACATCAGGCCGTCGTCGCTGCCGTAGTTGCCGACGAACGCGCTGCCGAACTTCACGCCGAGCTCGCGGCTGAAGGTGTCGTTCACGATGACGATGCGCGCCTCGATCAGCACCTGCTTGACCGGTATGTCGAGCGTCGAAACGAGCCGGCGGATGTCCGCGAGCCGCTCAGCCGTGTCCGCCAGCAGCAGCGTGTTGGTTCGATCGTCCACCGAGACGCTGCCTCGTTCAGAGAGCAGCGAAGACTTGCCCTTCGACTGGATGAGACCGGCGAGGTCGCTCGCCTTCGCATAATTGACCTGCAGGTATTCGGTGCGGACCGGCGAGAGCTCGGTGATCGCCTTCTGCGACTCGAGCATCTGCTTCTCGCGGGCCTGCAGTTCGTCGGTCGGCGCGACGAATATGACGTTGCCTTCCTGCCGCTTGTCGAGGCCCTTGGTCCTCAGCACGATGTCCATCGCCTGGTCCCAGGGGACGTTCTGCAGGCGCAGTGTCACGTTGCCCTGGACCGTGTCGCTCACGACGATGTTCTGGCCGCTGGTCTCGGCCAGCAGCTGCAGCACGGCGCGTGTCTCGATGTCCTGGAAATTGAGCGTCAGGCGCTCGCCCTTGTATTCACGCTTGCTCGGGTCGACGACCGCGACCTTCGGACGGGGCCGGATCTCGAGCACGTAGTCGCGGTCCGACTGGTAGGCGAGCTGCTCGAAATCGCCCGCCGCGGCGACCACGATGCGCGTGCCGTTCGCCGTCCGGGTCACGTCGAACGAGCTCACCGGGGTTGCGAAATCGACGACGTCGAAGCGCCGCGCATACGCGTCGGGCAGGGTGGTATTCGGGAAATCGACCACGATCCGGCCGCCTTCCTGCTTCAGGCTTGCCTGGACGCGCGGGTCGCTGGTGCTGACGAGGATGCGGCCGGCGCCGTCGGCGCCTCGCCGGAAATCGACCTTGTCGACGGCCGCTGCCGACGTTGCCGTCGCAGGCCTGCCGGCGACCGGCGCAGCCATGCTGGCCGATGCCGCTGGAGCGAAGCTACCGCCTCGACCGATGGTCACGTAGACGGCATTGCCGGAGACCCGCGTCTGGTACGGGCGCAGCTGGTCGAGGTTGAAGACCAGCCGGCTGCGGCCGGAAGCTTCGGCCGCGACGATGGTGTCGACGCCACCGGAATTCACGTCGACGCGCCGCGACGGCAGCGCCAGTACCGTGCCGGGCAGGTCGACGGACAGGCGGGCCGGATTGTCGATGGTGAACGTGACCGGCTGCGGCGCTGGGCCGTCCAGGATCAGCTTCACCTCGATCTGTTCGCCGGGCTGCGGATTGACCTCGATTTTCTCGAGGCGAGTGGCGACCTGCGCGAACGCGGACTGCGCGAGCAGCGCGGCGAGTCCGGCCAGCGCTACGAGCGCCGCGGGCCTCGGCCGGCGATGCGCTTCGGGCGCGCCGTGGCGAGTGTCGATCTTTTGCAGCGATGCAGCGGTCATGCTCGAATCTCCTTGCAGATCAGTCGCTCAGCCCAAGCGCGGCGGGACGCTCGACGAAGCCGCCCATGCCGTCCGGAACGATCTCGATGAGCGAGATCTTGCCTTCCTCGATGGCCGTGATGCGGCCGTCGCTCTGGCCCAGGTGGTTGCCGGGCAATACCCGGTGCACCAGGCCGTCCTTCGTCTGCACGAGCCCGTAGATGCGGCTCTGCAGCTTCAGCGTGCCGACCATGCGCAGCGTATCGAGCGAAAACTGCTCGAGGAACTCGCGTGGCCGGCTTGCATCGGGTCGGAGCGCATTCGGACCGGTCGCCGATGCCGGCACGCCGGGCTCGAAAGGCGAGCGCTCGTCGGTTACAGGGTAGGCGAAGGTCTCGTACGGCTTGACCTCGGGCAGCGGGTCGATCCGCCCGCCCGGCCTGGCCTTTATCTCGGCGATCTTCGCACGCAACTGGTCGGTATCGTCGGAGCAGCCCGCGGCAGTGGCGAGGACCGCGACGGCAACGACGGTGCGCAGAACGGTGGTCATGTGGTCTGCCATAGCCGCCTCACTCGCCCCCGCCCTTCTTGGACTTGCCTTTCTTGCCCTTCTTGCCCTTGGCGGCTTCCGCAGAGGCCTGGTCCTCCTCGTCGACGTACCGGTACGTCTTCGCGGTGACGTTCAGGACGAGATCACCCTTGGTGAGGTCCTTGCCGCCAGCCGGCGCAATTTCGATGTTGTGCAGCGTGACGATGCGCGGCAGCGCGGCGATGCCGCTCGCGAAGTTGCCCATCTGGTGATAGTCGCCGGTCAGGCGGATGCTGATCGGGAGCTCGGCGTAGAAGTCCTTGCGTGCCTCGCTCTGGGGCTGGAACAGCTTCTCTTCGAGGCCCGCGGCAAGACCGGTCTGCGAGATGTCCACGAGCAGGTTCGGCACTTCAGTCTGGTTGGGCAGCTGGCGCAGCATGGCGCCGAAGGATTTCTCCATTTCGGCCAGCTGACTCTTGTACGCCTGAAGGTTCGCGGCCTTGCGCGCCTTGGTCTCGAGCGTGGTGAGGAGCTCCGTCTCCTTCGCACGCGCCTCGAGCAGCACCGGGTGCAGCGACTTCCAGACGAAGAAGTAATAACCGCCCGCGGCGACCAGCGCGAACAACAGCATGACGGTGCCGAGCCGGACGCCGACCGGCCAGCGACCCGGCTCGTTCGGGTCGAGGCCGCGCAGCTGGTCGAGCAGTTCCTTGAGCTTGTTCATTTGGCAGCCACCTTCTCGGACTGCGCCTCGGCGTCGGGCGGGACCTGGCTGCGCTGCACTGCAAACAGCGTGAATTCCGATCCGGCTCCGGGAGCCGCGCCCCTGCTCTCGACCACCTGCAGCGACGGGTCGGCCAGCCACTGCGAGTTGCCGATGTTGCGCATGAACGCCGACACACGCGTGCTCGACTGGGCCACGCCGCGCATTTCGATGCGGTTACCCGTCTGCTTGAGGTAGGAGAGGTACACGCCCTCGGGAAGCACGCGCACCAGCTCGTCGAAGACGTGCACGATCTCGGGACGGCTGCGCTGCAGCGTCTCGATGATCTCCATACGCGCCAGCAGCTTGCGCTTCTGGTTCTCGAGCCCGAGGATCTCCTCGATCTGCTTGTCGAGCTTGGCGATCTCGTCCGTCAGGATGCCGTTGCGCTCCTGCTGGTGCTCGATCGACGCACTCATCTGCCAGCGCCCGACCAGCACCACGAGGCCGGCGGTCGCGATGGCAGCGCCGAGCGACAGGAAGAACTCCTGGCGCTTGCGCTTGCGCTCGGACTCGCGCCACGGCAGCAGGTTGATTCTTGGCATGTCAGTCGAAGCTCCTCAGCGCCAGACCGCAGGCCGTAAGCAGCGCGGTCGCATCCTTCTTCACACCCTGCGCCAGCGCCCGCGTCGAGATCTTCATCTGCCCGAGCGGGTCGCCGCGCTCCGCGGGGATGCCCACGCGGCTCGAGATCACGTCGGCCACGCCGGGGATGTTCGCGCAGCCTCCACAGATCAGGATCTGCTCAGGTGGCTCGCGGCCGCTGCCCGACGCAAGGTAGAACTGCAGCGACCGGCTCACCTGCTGGCACATGTCGTCGATGAAGGGGTCGAGCACCTCGGCCTGGTAGTTGGCCGGCAGGCCGCCTTCCTTCTTGGCGCGGCCCGCCTCTTCGATGCTGAGGCCATAGCTGCGCATGATCTCTTCGGTGAGCTGCTGCCCGCCGAACGCGAAGTCGCGCGTGTAGGTGACCTTGAGGTCGCGCAGCACCGAGAACGTGGTGCTGCTCGCACCGAAGTCGATTACGGCGATGTTGCGGTCCATGCCGCCGTCCGGCATCTGGTGCGTGAGCAGGCGGCAGGCGTTCTCGAGCGCGAAAGCCTCGACGTCCACGATGCGCGTCGCAAGCCCCGCAGCATGCACGGCAGCCTGGCGCTGTTCGACGTTCTCGGAGCGCGTGGCCACCAGCAGCACGTCGAGCATCTCGGGGTCCTTCTCCGACGGGCCGATCACTTCGAAGTCGAAGCTGACCTCCTCCATCGGGAACGGTATGTACTGGTCGGCCTGCATCTCGACCTGCGACTCGAGCTCTCCCTCGCGCAGGTTGCGTGGCATCTGGATCACCTTGGTGATCGCGGCATCGCCGCTGATTGCGACGGCGCAATCCTTGCTGCGTGCGCCGGCGCGCTTTACCGCGCGGCGCACAGCCTCGCCCACCGCATGCGAATCAACGATGGCTTTCTCGTTGATCGCATTGGGCGGCGAAGGCTCCGCGGCATACGATTCGACGCGATATCCGTCGCCGCTCCTCGAAAGCTCAATGAGCTTGACGGAGGACGTCGTGATGTCGAGTCCTATGACCGGTCGTGATCTGCCCTGAAACAGCACGAGTGAGTCCTTCTAGTTCAAGAGGTTGCGCATCGATCGTGGAGTCAATTCCATTCTGCCGCCGCACTATATAACAGGGTTAGGTTAAATAGAATTGTGAGCGCGCTAACAGAATGAGCCATTTGGCTGACCGACCCCCCAGGACATGCGAAGCAGTTCCAAGTACGGCGCAGAAGGCAGACGGCGGCCGGAGGTCGGGAGGGAGCCCGGAGAGGGGGTTCCAGTCACGTGACGATCATCTCGGCAGCTGCGTCGTGAACTCGAGCGCAGCAGCGTCGTCAGGACCGGCAACCCCGCTGTCATAGGCTTCGCCCTTAGACCGGTGGCTTTGCGTCCCCACCTTTCGGTGAGTTTGCCCTTGCGTCGCGAGCTACTATGCACAACCGCCGCGGACGCGGCAAGGACTGGGTCTCAGATTTGGCAATGCGGCGGCCGGTTCGAAAACTTCTCGTGATCCTGCTCTCAACGGTGCTCGCGGCCGTCGCGCTCGTCGGCCTCGGCATCGCCGGAGCGTATCAGTACCTGGAACCCGAGCTGCCCGACGCATCCGAGCTTCGCGAACTCAGGATGCAGCTGCCGCTCACGGTCTACACGCGCGACGGCAAGCTGATCGCACAGATCGGGGAGCAGCGCCGCATCCCGGTAAGGCGCGAACAGGTCCCGCAGGTCGTCGTGGACGCGTTCCTCGCGTCCGAGGACGATCGGTTCTTCCACCATCCCGGCGTGGACTGGCAGGGCCTGGTGCGTGCGCTTGCGACGAACGTGTCGGCCGGCGGCGTCCGCGAGGGCGGCGGCACGATAACGATGCAGCTCGCACGCAATACGGTCCTCACCTCCGAGCGGACGCTGCGCCGCAAGCTCAAGGAAGTCTTCCTCGCACTGCGCATCGAGCGCGAATTTACCAAGGAAGAAATCCTCACCCAGTACCTCAACCGAATCTTCCTGGGCCAGCGCGCCTACGGAATCGGCGCCGCGGCCGAGGTCTATTTCAACAAG
>Ga0315278_10007208_pt1 | contig 10152 bp, 8 predicted proteins | sample YL17G06_0_MG_FD_203880 | JGI IMG/M metagenome (GOLD analysis project Ga0315278, IMG submission 203880) | Sediment microbial communities from Yellowstone Lake, YNP, Wyoming, USA - YL17G06_0 | ecosystem: Environmental > Aquatic > Freshwater > Lake > Sediment | place: USA: Wyoming | collected... | reverse complement strand
CAACGGACCTGTATATAGGGGGGGACCGTTTCCCCTCCCAGAAGGAGACCGAGCATGTGCCACATCATCGCCCCCCGCACTCCCGCACCACGGGCAGCTTGCCCGTACATTCCATCTGTGTCCATCGGTGCCGCATCTGTGGCTCCCTCTTCCCCTCCCCCTCGTCTCCGCGTTTCTCATCGGTGTCTATCTGTGCCCATTCGTGGCTTCCGATTCTGCTCCCCATCGTCCAATTCCTTCCCCCTTTCCTCATTCATTCGGCAATCAACAATCGGCATTCGGCAATCGTCCTTTCAGGGTCATTTCGGGGTCAAATCGGGGTCGTTTCGGGGTCGTTGTGGGGTCGTTTTGGGGTCACTTTGGGGTCACTTCGGGGTCGGTTTGGGGTCGGTTTTTTATCATCTTATTGTCTCGACTGAAACCCTAACCCCAGGCCCGGCCACACCTTCCCTCGCCCCCACCCCCCTCGGCGACTGTTTTTTCACGCCTCCCGCACCACTTCCTGGCACGCCCCATCCGCTCCTGATACCCTTCCCAGTCGTCCACAAACCGGCCTCAACAGGAGACACCATGCCACGCAAACAGCTCGTCATCGGACAGCCCCTCCCCAACATCCCCTGGCAGGACCGCCCAAAGGCCTCCTCCGATCTCGTCTGGCGACACTCCGCCAACCCCATCATCGACCGCCACCCCATCCCCATCGCCCAGGCCATCTACAACTCCGCCGTCGTCCCCTTCAAAAACCATTTCGTCGGCGTCTTCCGCACCGAATACCGCTCCCGATTGCCCTACCTCCACCTCGGCCGCAGCGACGACGGCCTCCATTGGAACATCGAACACCACAAAATCCACCTCACCTGCAAAGACCCCGACATCCGCCCCATGAACTACGCCTACGACCCCCGCGTCTGCCGCATCGGCGATACCTACTACGTCACCTGGTGCAATGGCTACCACGGCCCCACCATCGGCATCGCCCGCACCAAAGACTTCAAACACTTCGAACAGATGGACAACGCCTTCCTCCCCTGCAACCGCAACGGCGTCCTCTTCCCCCGCAAAATCAACGGCAAGTTCGCCATGCTCTCCCGCCCCTCCGACATGGGCCATACCCCCTTCGGCGATATCTTCTACTCCCAAAGCCCCGACATGATCCACTGGGGCCACCACCGCTTCGTCATGGGCAAAGGCGGCCAATGGTGGCAGTCCACCAAGGTCGGCGCCGGCCCCATCCCCATCGAAACCACCGAAGGCTGGCTCCTCTTCTACCACGGCGTCATCACCCAGTGCAACGGCTACGTCTACAGCATGGGCGCCGCTCTCCTCGACCGCGATGAGCCCTGGCGCGTCAAGCTCCGCTCCAACCAGCACCTCCTCGCCCCCGAAATGCCCTACGAAAACTCCGGCTTCGTCCCCAACGTCGTCTTCCCCTGCGCCGCCCTGTCCGATGCACCCACCGGCCGCCTCGCCATCTACTACGGCGCCGCGGATACATATACATGCGTCGCATATTGCTACGCACACGAGGTCGTGCAATGGTTGAAGCAGAACTCACAACTCTTCTGAACAACAGCACCGGCTCGGCCGTCCGCACCATCGCTCTGCTGCTGCTTGCCGTCACGACCTTCCCGCCGGCGGCACGCGCCGCCAGCGCCCCGCAGCACGCGCCTGCCAACGCCTACCTCCTCCACCTCAATGGCATCGGCGGCGAGCGACTCTGCGACCAGACCTTGATCGACGGCCTCAAACAGGGCGGCCTTCGCGCGGAATTCGATCTGTACGACTGGACCGCCGGCAAGAACGGCATCGCGGCGCTCCTGGGAAAGGATCAGCACAAGGAGCAATCGCCTAAGATCGCCGACAGGCTCACCGCCTACGCCCGGGCGCATCCCCAAACGCCGATCTACCTCACGAGCCACTCCGGCGGCTGCGCCCTGGCGGCGTGGGCGCTGGAGTTGCTCCCCGATGATGTGCGGGTGGAAGCGGTCGTCATGTTCGCGCCGGCGCTGTCGCCGGATTACGATCTGAGCCGGGCCCTGCGCCACGTGAAGAGAAAGCTATACGTGTTCCCGAGCATATACGATCAGGTGGTGCTCGGGGCCGGGACCAGGCTCTTCGGAACCATGGACGGGAAGCTGGTGGAGGCGGCGGGTCTGGGCGGGTTCACGCAGCCCCCGACGGCAGATCGCCGGCAGTATGCGAAATTCGATCAACACCCGTACCATCTCCGGTGGATGCTGAGATACGGGAATACCGGGAGTCACATCGGCGCGCTGCGCACGACCTTCGCCGCCGAATACGTCGCGCCGCTGCTGTTGAATGGGATTGCCCCAGTAGATAATGACAAGCCCTCAACTCGGCCGGGCATCCTGGAACGGCTCCTGCCATGACCCCTCAACCGGACATCCCCTCATCCACCGCCGCCCCGGCCGACCTGCGCCGGCATCGCCCGTGGCCAACATGGGCCAAGATCGCGGCCTATGCTGTTCTTGCCGCCATCGCCCTGTGGTCCGTGTGGTTCATCGACCGGCGCGTCGATGCGCTGGCCGAGGACTCGCCGCCCGCCATGGCCCCGTAGCCTACCGCCGGGCAGTTTGCACCCGGTTCCCTGACGCATCATACACGGTCACTTCCATCGGCATCCGTCCCAGCGCGTGGGTCGAACAGGACAGGCACGGATCATACGCGCGAATGGCCGCCTCCACCCGGTTCAGCGCGCCCTCGGTGACCGAATCACCCTTGATATACTGCTTGGCGACCTCCTCCACGGCCCGGCTCATGGCGTAGTTGTTGTGGCCGGTGGCCACCAGCAGGTTCACCTTCTCCACCACGCCGCTTTCATCGACCCAGTAGTGATGCCACAGCGTGCCGCGCGGGGCCTCGATCACACCGACGCCTTCGCGATGCTTCACCTGCCCGGGGGTGTGGATGTTCGTGGACAGGATCTCCGAATCCTCAAGGATGCGCTGCGCCTGCTCGACGCAGTAGAGGTTCTCGATCAGGCGGGCGTAGTGGTAATAGAGCGAGCCATCCACCGCCTTCCCGCCCCCGAGCTGCCGGAAGGCCTCAAACTCCTTCTGCGCCAGCGGCGTCCCGATCCGGTCGGCGACATGCAGGCGCGCCAACGGGCCGACGCGATACACCCCCTTCGGCCAGCCGAGCTTCTTGTAGTATGGGAACTTCAGGTACGACCAGGACTCGACACGCTCGGCAATGAATTGCAGGTACTGCCGGCCATCAAACCGCTCGATCTCCCTCCGGCTGGCATCGACGAGCCGCATCTGGCCGTCGTAGAGCTGCAGGGCATTGTCGGCGTCGACCATGCCGAGGTAGGCGGTCGGGAAGGCGGCGAAGCCCTCCATCTCGGCCTGGTGCTTATCCATCCAGCACCTCATGACCGCGATGCCCTCCTGCACGTACGAGATCATCTTGGGTATCTCGGCCAGAATGGCGTCGCGATCCGCGACGGAGAGCGCCTTGTTGACGCCGCCGGGAATGCAGAAGTTGGGGTGGATGCGGCGCTCGCCTAGGCGGGAGATGATCTGCTGGCCGAACTTGCGCAGGCTCACAGCTTTCAGCGCCAGCTCGGGGTTGGCCTGGACGACGCCGACGACGTTGCGAATGGCTGGGTCGGCATCAAAGCCGAGCAGCAGATCCGGGCCGGCCAACTCGAAAAAGTGCATCGAGTGCGACTGGATGGTCTGGCCCATGTGCATCAGCTCGCGCAGGAGCTTGGCCGGGCGAGGAGGATCCACGCCCACGATCTGGTCGCAGGCCTTGATGGAGGTGAGGTGATGGCTCACCGGGCAGATGCCGCAGATACGTTCCGTGATGTGCGGCATCTCGTAAAAGAGGCGGCCTTCACAGAACTTCTCGAAGCCTCGGAACTCGTTGACGTGAAAGCGCGCTCGCTCCACGTTGCCGGCGTCGTCGAGCTGGACGGTGACTTTGGCGTGGCCTTCGATGCGGGTGACGGGCTCGATGGTGATGGTACGGCTCATGGGGATCTCCAGAATCAGTGCCAGTCCAGGTTTTTGCCGGCGAGCTTGGGCTTGCGCCCCGCGAGCAGCTCACTGAGGACGTAGAAGATCGCGTCGGCGGGCGGCGGACAGCCGGGCAGGTAAATATCGACATCGACCACCTGATTGATCGGTCGGGCTTCCTGCATGACGGCCAGCTCGGGGTCGTCGGGGATGCGGCCGTCCACCGTGCTTTCGCTCTCGATATAGGCGCGCTTGAGGCAGGCTTCCTTGTTGGCGCAGTTGCGCATGGTGGGAATGCCCCCGAACACGGCGCAGTCGCCCAGCGCAATGAGGATCCTGGATCGTTGTCGCATGAGCCTGGCGACTCGCTCTGTGGCCGAGTTGTTCACGGCGCCTTCGAGGATGCCGACATCGACGCCTCCTTCGGCCGGATGCTTCAGGTCCGTGATGGGCATCGAGGTCAGCGTCACGTGCCCGATCAGCTCCACGAGGCGCTCATCGATGTCGAGGAATGACATGTGGCAACCGGCACAGCCGGCCAGCCAGTCACTCGCGACGGTCACTTGGGTTGCCATGTTGCGTGGCTCCTTACTGAATCCTCGCGCTCCCTGGGGGAACGCGGTCAAACGGCCATCGAGATGTCGTGGATCTGGTCATAGGAGAGGGAAGAGCCCATGCGCATGGACAGTTGCAGGAGAGTATCCCAGCAGGCGTGCACGGACTTGGGCGCCTGGAGGAGCGGGGTGACGGGAAGGGTCCGGCCCTCGATGTTGATGATGTGCCCTTTCTGCTCGGCCCAGATGAGGTCAGGCAGCACGACATCCGCGGTTTCGGTCGCGGGGGAACGGTAGGCGGACTGGACGACGGTGAACTGGCGAGGGGTTACGGGAAGGCCGTCGGTGGTGTCGTCGCCGAGCATCAGGTACAGCGCCGCGCCGTGGACGGGCCTTGGGCGCAGGCCAAGGCGCGCTGCGCCGGCGGCGTTGGTGCCGGAGATCAGCGGGAGGAATCGGACCTTGTCCGGCAACGCCCGAAGCGCGGAGTAGACGGTCGTGGTCAGGCCGCTGCCGTAAAGGATCACGGGGCGTTGGGCGGTTTCGACGGCGGCTTTGAGCTGTGAGATGCCGGTGCCGCGAAGGTGGTAGGCATGCCTCAGACGCTCGAACGGACTCTCGCCATGCTGCGAGACATCCTGCAGCGGCAGGCGGACTTGGGCGTAACGATCAAGCTCGGTCGCGCGATCGTTGACCACGAAGAGCCTGGCTTCGTTGTCCAAAGCGCGCTTGATGAGATGCCCGACGACCTTCTGCTGGCGGAGCGGATCTCCGCTGATGACCGCAATGAAGTCCGCCATCGTGATATCGCGGAGCGAGGCGGACATCCCCAACTCGACGGGGGGGTCCTCTCCGTAGAGCAAAGCCACCTCGTTGCTCATCAGAACCTCGTTGAAGAAGCAGGCGAAGGCGGCGAGCGACTCGTTGGGGAGTCGGGGGGTGGCCAGCCCGGCCACGCGGTGCGATTCGCGGAACCTCTCGGCAACGAGCGTGAGGGCTTTGTCCCAACTGGTTTCCACCAGGCGCCCGTCCTGTTTGACCATCGGCCAGAGCACACGCTGCGGCTTGGGCTCGACCACCTCGAACCGGCCCGTGGCGCAGAGGAGGCCTTCGTTGCCGGCGGTCCAGTCGCCTTCGACCCGGAGGAGCTGGTTATCGCGTGTGACCGCCTCGATCCCGCAGCCGACGGCGCAACCGAGGCAGACGGCCTTGGTGCGAGTGACGTCGCAGTCATGCCCGCGGTAGGCGCTGCGGCGATCGGTCAGCGCGCCGGTGGGGCATACCTGCAGGCACGTGCCGCACGAGACGCACGTCGAATCACCGAAGCGGACATTGTCGTCCGCACAGATCAGCGTTCGCGAGCCACGCTGATGCACGCCCAGCGTGTGGTTCGCGGCGATCGTGTTGCAGGCGCGGACGCAGCGGCGGCACAGGATGCAGCGGGCGTGGTCCATGACAAAGTGTTTCCGGGAGGCGTCCAGCGGCCAGGGCTTGGCATAGTCGGGAGGATAGGACCAGGAGTTGATGCCGTACCGATAGCCGAGCTTCTGAAGCTCGCAGTCGGTGCTGTCGGCCGTGCCGCTCTGCGGGCAGTGCATGCAGTAGTGGCTGCGTTCCGAGAAGAGCAACTGGAGGGCGAGCTTGCGCGAAGCCACCGCCTTCTCGGATTCGGTCTGGACGACCATGCCTTCGGCTGCGGGGAAGGTGCAGGCTGGCTGGAGCGTCCGCTGCTTCTCAATCTCGACGAGACAGAGCCGGCAGGCGCCTTCGGGCTTCAGATGCGGGTGATGGCAGAGCGCCGGTATGGCGATTCCCGCGTCCGCGGCGGCCTCCAGAACGGTTTGCCCCGGACGGGCTTGTATGGCGTGGCCATTGACGGTGAGGTTGATCGTAGTTTGAGCGACCATGATTAATACCACCTTGCTAACAGTGCGCGATCGAGCATGGGGACTCACGTTCCGGCTGTGACGGGGGTTGGTCGGGGAATGCCGACGGTATCGAGCCATTCGAGATCGCAGCGGAGGCAGCGTCTGGCCTCTTCCTGTGCGGAGCGATCGGGCAGGCCCAGCTCGACCTCGCGAAAGCTGGCCTGGCGATCGGACATCGCGAGCTTGGGCATCTGGGGCCGGCGGGCGTTGCCGTAGTCTTCGAGCTTGTGGTTCAGGGGGATGTCGCGGCGGGCTGTGATGAAGCGCGGCCGGGTGGCCTTGCCGGTGCTGACGAACTCATCGACGGCCGCGGCCACAACGTTGCCGTGGGCGATTGCCTGCACGATCGTGGCAGGCCCGGTGACCGCATCACCGGCCGCGAACACGCCGGGACGGCTGGTGGCAAGGGCCTGGTTCACGACGAACGTCCGCGACCGAGTCGTGTCAAGCTGGTTCTCCCCGATGCAGGAGAGATCGGGGGTCTGGCCGATGGCGGGAATGAGGAAATCGAGGTTGAGCGTATAGGCGTCGGTGTCCATGGGTACGGGCCGACGGCGGGCGCTGTTGTCGAAGTCGGCCAGGCGTTGGCGCTGAACGCGGACGCCGGCCACCGAGCCGTCGCCGAGCACCTCGATCGGGTTGACCAGCGTGTGAATGCGAACGCCTTCGTGAAGGGCGGCTTCAATCTCTTCGGGGAGGTGAGTAGCCGGCATGTCGTCGCCCGTGCGGCGGTACATGACATGCACTTCGGCCGCGCCGAGGCGCAGGGCGACGCGAGCGGTGTCGATCGCGACGTCGCCGCCGCCGACGATGCCCACGCGTTTGCCTTTGAGGTCGGGCACGGCGCCGGCCATCTTCTGGCCGACCGCGCGCATGGTGGCTTCGGCGGCGACTTCGCGAAGGAAGTCGATGCCAGGGATGACGCCGCGCTTGTCTTCGCCGGCGATGCCCATGTGTCGGCTCTTGTGCGCGCCGATGGCAAGTATGACGACCTTGAAGCCCATGGAGCCAAGAAGGTCATCGAGGGTGAAGTCTTTGCCGAGGGCTTTGTTGCACTGGATATCGACGCCGGCGCGCCGGATGTTGTCGATTTCAAGGAAGAGGGTGCGCCGCGGCAGGCGGTATTCGGGAATGGCCCAGGAGAGCATGCCGCCGGGGGCGGGCAGTTTCTCAAACACGCTGACTCTGTACCCCATCTGCGCCAGCCGGAGCGAGGCGGTCAGGCCCGCGGGACCCGCGCCGATGACGGCGACTTTGTGGCTGGCGGCGGCCTTCCGTGATTCATCGGTGCCAAGCGGGGCGGGGTTCCACGGCTTCTCCAGCTCGTGGTCGGCCATGAATCGCTTCACGAGCCGGATGGCGATAGGATCGTCGATCTCCCCCCGGCGGCACTTGGTTTCGCAGAAGGCCGGGCAGGCGCGACCGCAGATGAGCGCGAACGGGTTCCGTTGGCGGTGGATTTCCAGGCCTTCGGCGTAGCGGCCCTGGGCGATCAGGGCGAGATAGGCCGGGGTATCGACGCCGGCGGGGCAGGCGTTGACGCACTTGGCGCGGACGAGGGGTTTGCACTGCCCTGCGGCACAGAGCTTGTCGTCGATGTGGGCTTTGAACTCCTGTGAGAAGAAGCGCAGGGCGGCCATGATGGGGCCGGGGGTGCGCTGGCCCAGCCCGCAGAGGCTGGAGCTCATCATGTGTTCGGAGACTTCCTTGATGATGTCCAGGTCCTTATGCGACCCTTTGCCGTCGGTGATGCGTTGGAGGGCTTCGAGGAGCCGCCGGCCGCCGACGCGGCAGGGAACGCATTTGCCGCAGGATTCGGCGGCGGCAAACTGGAGGAAGTACTTGGCCAGCTCCACCATGCAGGTGTCGTCGTCGACGACGATCATGCCACCGGAGCCCATGACAGCGCCGGCCGCCTGCAGGGAGTCGAAATCGACCGGGGTATTGAGCGAGGACGCCGGGAGGCAGCCGCCCAGAGGCCCGCCGGTCTGCACGGCCTTGAAGTTCCTGCCTTTCAGGAGGCCGCCGCCGACATCGAAAATGATATCCCCCAGGGGAATGCCCATCGGGACTTCGATCAGGCCCGTGTTGTTGATCTTGCCGGTCAGGGCGAAGATGGCCGTGCCGGGGGATCTGGGTGAGCCGATCGAGGCGAACCACTTGGCCCCGTTGAGGATGATCTGGGGCGTCATGGCGTAGCTCTTGACGTTGTTGATATTGGAGGGCTTGCCCCACAGGCCGGACACAGCCGGGAAGGGAGGACGGGGGCGGGGTTCGCCGCGGCGACCTTCGATCGACGCGATCAGCGCGGTCTCCTCCCCGCAGACGAACGCGCCTGCGCCTTCCTTGATCTGAATCTCGAAGCTGAAGTGCGAGCCGAGGATGTTCCGCCCGAGCAGGCCGTATTCTTCCGCCTGGGCGATGGCGTTCTGGAGGCGCTGGATGGCCAGGGGATACTCCTCGCGGCAGTAGATGTAGCCATCGGTGGCGCCTATGGCGTAGGCGGCGATGGTCATGCCCTCCAGGAGTGAATGGGGGTCGGATTCGAGGATGGAGCGGTCCATGAAGGCGCCGGGGTCGCCCTCGTCGGCGTTGCAGATAACGTACTTGACGGAACCGGGGGACTTGCGGCAAAGCTCCCATTTGAAGCCGGTGAGGAAGCCAGCGCCGCCGCGCCCGCGGAGGCCCGATTCCTTGACCTCGCGGATCACGTCCTCGGGGCTCATCTCAGTGAGGACCTTGCCAAGCGATCGGTAGCCGTCGCGGACGATGTACTCGTTGATGCTCTCCGGGTCGATGAAGCCGCAGTTATGGAGGGCGATACGCACCTGCTTGGCGAAGAAGGGCAGGTCGCGGTAGAGCGGCAGGACCTGGAACTCCAGGGGTTCCTGGAATGTGAGGCGTTTGACGACGCGGCCTTCCACGAGAGTTTCGCCGACGAGTTCGGGAACGTCCTCGGGCCTGACACGGCAATAGAGAATTCCGTCGGGCTGGACGAGGACCGTGGGACCCGAATGGCACAGACCTTTGCACTTCCCGCGCGAGAGCAGGATTTCCTGGGTCATGCCGCGGCGTTGGAGTTCGGCCTGGAAGGCATGGAAGAGCTTGCTGGCCACGCCATCGCCGCAGGAGCTTGCACCACAGATCTCGACCCTGGCGCGGTATGGGCGATTTCCCCCGCTTCCCGTGTTTTCCGTAATCTGAACACCGTCCATCGTATCACTCCGCCGCCTGAGGCGGCTTGACAGCACAAGTCACTCAACCGGGATTCGGCAGACGACCCATTGGTTAACGGGTTGGCCCTTCACCAGATGGTCTGCGATCAGTCTTGGGACCATGTCGGGCTTGATGTTGCCGTAGAGAACATGGGAGCGGCCGGCCTGCTGGACGTCGACGAGAGGCTCCTTGACACACATGCCGATGCAGCCAACGGTGGTGATGTTGGCGTCGATCTGTCGCCTGGCCAGCTCCTGTTCGATGGCCTGCATGGTCTCTCGCGCGCCGGCGGCAATGCCGCAGGTGCCCATGCCGATGGCAATGGTCGTGCCGGTCCGCGATCGGGTCTTAAGGTCTTGGCGGGCCTGTTCTCGAACCCGCGTTAAATCCTGCAATGAGGTAAGCTTAGCCATTGTTCCTGCTCCGGAAGAGAGTCGTTAGGCCAGCGACTTGATCTGCTGCATGAGCGAG
>Ga0315278_10007206_pt1 | contig 10152 bp, 20 predicted proteins | sample YL17G06_0_MG_FD_203880 | JGI IMG/M metagenome (GOLD analysis project Ga0315278, IMG submission 203880) | Sediment microbial communities from Yellowstone Lake, YNP, Wyoming, USA - YL17G06_0 | ecosystem: Environmental > Aquatic > Freshwater > Lake > Sediment | place: USA: Wyoming | collected... | reverse complement strand
GGCGAACTACGTCAGCTCCGGCAAGTTGTTCCCCGGCTCGTATCTGGCGTTGGAAGCGGCGTTGGACTTCGGGTTTCGGTTGGAGGACTGGTTTGTGTTCCTTGGGTCGGTTCGACCGCAGCCACCTCGGACCCGCAAGTGCGGCAGGTGTGGCGGGTTCGCGCTGGACGAGAACTGGGTGAAGTGTGTGGAGTGTGGTGGTGTGGGTCGGACGGCGTCGACCCAGCAGCACGCCCGGCAGAACGTGTCGTATCTCCATGTGTTGAGGCGTCCTCCGCTTTCTTGAAATCCGACGTTGTGTATCGCGAGGTCATTCCCTACGGTGGGGTGATGAACTCGATCCCGTTGTACCGGCTCAAAGTGCTCGACGACCAAAGCCTCTCGCTGGTCGATGAGGGGAAAGGCGTCGCTGTCCACCTTGACGGGCGGGTCGACGCTGAGATGGGGCGGAAGGCGGCGTTGTGGTTGAACCTGATCTCGACCAAGACGGCGAATCAGGCGTTGCACAAGTTCGCCCGTGAAGGTGGGTATCCGCCGGGGTCGGGGTTGGACCGGATCTTCGACGCGTGCATCTTCCTCGACGAGGCGAACCTTGCCCGGTTGGAGTTGGGGTTCCCTGAGATCGTGGCGGCGAACAAGTTGTGGAAGCACGTCCCGGGGGGGACTGCGCTGTTGGCGGGGCGGGCGGAAGGCGGTTCCTGATCCGGGGTTGCGTATCGTGAGGCTAGACGTTATGATGAACATATGAGCACCACCACAATCCACATCCCACAAGGACGACCCATCTCCCCGCGGCAGGCCGCGTTCCTGACGAAGCTGATCGCCGACAACCCCGAGTTCGCCGCAGCGCAGGACTACACCGCCGCCGCAATCGCCGAGTTCAGCTCGAACGACGCCTCGGCTGCCATCGCTGAAATCCTCGCCGCAGCGAAAGCTGCCGACCCGAACTTCCGTTGGATCAAGTACGACGGCGAGTGGCTGGTCACCGGCCCCCCCGGCAAGGACGTCGGCGACACCATCACGATCACGAAGGCATCGGGTGACACCGTCGAGGCGGTCATCACCTCCGACGCCGGGACCGCCCGCGACGGCTCAGTCCTGCACCGGGTCACCAAAGCCGCCGCCGCACCTCGCACACCGTCACCCGGTGGCCCACTCCCCGACGTCCCCGAGGGCTACTACGCCGTCGCTTCGGGCGGCCATAACGACCTGCTGTTCGTCCGGGTCGACCGCCCCGAGAAAGGCAAGTGGGCCGGTCGCACCTTCCTGAAGATGGTCGTCGGCGGTCACCCCGACTCACCCATTCGGGACTTCGCCCGGGTCCGCTCGATCCTCGACCGGATCGTCGACGCCGGGGTCGAAGCCGCAGCCCAGTTGTACGGTCAAGAGATCGGGCGTTGCTCGCACTGCAACCGCCACCTGACCGATGAAATCTCACGCCAGCTCGGGATCGGCCCGACCTGCCGGAAAGGGGCATGACCATGAGCACCAACGATTCCAACCCCGTCGAGACCGCCGCGGTGGACGCCGCATGGTTCGCCCTCGAATCGTTCGCTGGTACGACCACCGACCCTGAGATCGTCGCTGCCGCTGTCGAAGCGGCTGCGATGGACGCAGCATGGTTCGCTCTCGAATCACAACCCCCGAAGCTCACCGCCGACTCGTTGGCGGTCGCACGCAAGACACAGTTCCGCGAGGCGATCGCCCGCGCCCACCGAAAGGAAGCATGACATGGATGGTTGGCAACGGGTGGCGGAGGAAGCCACCGCGAAGTTGCATGTTCAGCACGCGGAGATCAAGCGGCTCAAAGCGGAGCTGGCCGAGGTCAAAGCAGAGCTGGTGAAAGCGGAGGTCCGTTCGGCGGCGTTCTCCGGTATCTGGCCGGAGGAGGTGTCATGAGCGACGACCAGACGTTCGACGAGATAATCGTGACCGGAACCCGAGAGTTGAAGGCGATGAGCGAGTATCCGACAGACTTCGAGCGGCTCGAAGCCGCAGAGGCCGAGGTCGAGCGGCTCACCACTGAACTGGCGGAGATGACCAAGGACCGGGACGACTGGATGGCCTGTCAGGAGAAGTCGCTGGGGCGGCTATGGGTAATGCAGGAGAACTACGAGGCGATGAAAGCCGCTGCCGAGGCCCGTGAGAAGGCGCTACGAGCGATCACGGGGGACATCGTGGACGCTGCGTTCTCATTGTGCCGGATCGAAACGTGCAAGGAATGGGACCGCAGGGCAGGAGAAATGACATGAGTGGTGTCGTGTCGGGTATGGCTTTCGAGGAGGTCTCCCGGTTGGAGGCCAAGGTCGAGCGGCTCAAGGGCGACTGCGCTGCGCTCGGGGAGCATAATGATGAGCTGACGGAGAAGCTCACGCGGCTGCTCCGTATCACCGAGGGGATGCGGGAGTATCTGAACAATCTGGTGGGCCGCGACTTTGCTGGCTACGTCATCGAGGAGTGGGCCGAGCGAGCTGATGGGATCGTGTGATGGGTGTCGTGAACTGGGACGCTGAAATCCGGGCTGGGCGGGAGTGACCGAGGAACGGTTGACCGCTGTTGTCGTCGACGGCCCGGACTGGTGGGCTGACCCGTCCACGATGCCTGACGGCAGCCCTGTGCCCTACGAGCTGGCTGCTGTCGTCGCTGTGCGGCGGGAAGAAGCCGAAGCTGAATGGGAGGCGCTGAGGGCTGCTGTGGCGGCTCTCCCGCAAGGTTGTCTCGTGATGCACACCGCCAGTCGCGGCGCTGCCGCTCTGGCTGCCGCGGACGCTGACCGGTTGGGGTTACCGCAGACCGCGTGGCCGTCCGCCGCCGACCGGGTGTCGATCGCCGCCCGGGATCGGGCGCTGGTCGCGGCACTGGTCGGGTTGCGTGACGCCGGGTGGTTGGTGAAGGCGTTGCTCGCCGGGAACTCCGGCGACGCCCCCCGGTTGGCCGACCTGTTGTGCAGGGAACGGGTGTACGTCCACGTCGTCACCCGATGAAATCCTGACGACATCTGTCGTGTGAACTGCTACAGTAGTGGTCGCCTTAGTTGCCGAATCGAGTGGAGATCCTGATGGCTGCTCTTAGTCCGACGTACGCAAGCCCGGGTCTCCGATGGGGTCTCGCCTTGGACGATCATCCGGGGGCGTGGGTCGACTTCCACGAGGCACCCGGGTCGGAGCTGGGCATCCCAGCCAAGGTCGGGGGTGGAGGCCAGTTCTGTGTGGCGACGATCAACTTCCCCGAGGGGTCGGGCCGTCGCCCGGTGGTTGGTTACAAGCCGGTCGAGTCGAAGTTGCGCGGCGGCGACGCGTCGCTCGACCATCTGTCGGACAAGTGGAACATTCTTTGCACGAAGGCGTTGGGGCGGGCGTTGAAGCGCGCCGGGTACCCCGACGACATGACTGATCTGAAGGCGTTGGTGGTGTGGCGTCAACGTGACGCTGAAATCCGGGCGATCGGCGCGGGTACGTCTCAGGTGGCGATCGCTGCGGCGCAACCGGAGAGGGCGTTGGAAGCGGCGGGGAAGCGCGACCCCGAAGCGACATCCGCTGATGACAGCAACGCCCCTGACTCTGAGGTTTCGGACAGTTCGGTGGTCGAGGCCGACGTGACCGACGCCGACCCGTCGCTGCTCCCGCCGTCGGACGCGACGCTGTCGGAGCTGCGGAAAGAGATCAACGGGTTGGGTTCCCGGTCGGTTGAGTTGACGGCGTGGGCGAAGTCGAACGGGTTGAGGGTGACGAAACCTGCGACTGAGGCTGATGCCCGAATGTTGGTGGATCAGGCGGTGGTGTTGGGGGCGCAACCCCCGGTCGCCGAATCGTCTGCCGGTGAGACATCTGGTCTGGCGGAACGGGTCGACACGCTGATCGAGTTGGCCGCAGGGCTGACCGCTGAGGAAGCAAAGTTGTACGCGGCGTTTCTGAAATCTTTGGGGGTTGACGGGAAGTCCGATCCTCGCGAGTGGGATGAGGAAACGGTGTTCGCTGTGCTCGGCTGGTTGGAGGTCGACCAGTGACCGACGCCCAGTCGGTGAAGGTTGTGGGGTTGACGTTCCGCCCCGGGTACCCGGCCACGCTGCTCGCTGTTGCTGATGCTGTGGAGGCGTCTCGGGTTGAGGCGATCAAGTCGGCGTCGTCGTTCGACGATCTCGACGAGACCCCGGTGATGCCTGCGGTGCTGCTGGTCCGCAACCCTGACAACGAGTACGACGCTAACGCGATCGAGGTTCATGTTCCGCTGTTGGGTCGTCACGGGTTCGTCGGTCACGTCCCGAAGGATCTGGCCGCCCGGTGGGCACCTCGCATCGACGGCGGGTCGGCGGCAACGGCGGCGGTGTCCGCTGTGCTGGTTGACCCTGAACATCTCGACAAGCCGGGGCTTGAAATCTTGGTGACATTCGACAACGAAAGGCAGGCCACTCGTGGCGATTGACAACTGTGTGACCATCGTGGGGAACGTGACCAGAGACCCGGAGTTGGCGTTTACCCCGACGGGGATGGCGTTGGCGAAGTTTGGGTTGGCGGTGAACCGGCGTTGGCAGAAGGGCGACGAGTGGGAGGAGAAGGTGTCGTTCTTCGATGTGATCGCTTGGGGCAAGCTCGGTGAGAACGTGGCTGAGACGTTGTCGAAAGGGAACCGGGTGATCGTGATGGGCCGGTTGGATCAGCAGACGTGGGAGGACAAGGAGTCTGGTGGGAACCGGTCGAAGGTTGAGTTGGTCGCGGAAGCGGTTGGCGCTGACTTGAAGTGGGCGACCGCGGCGATCACCCGGAACGAGAAGGTGGGCGGCGGGTCGTTCGGTCGGGAACCGGACTTCGACACGGGACCGGCGGCTCCGGCACCGCGTTCGGCGGCGGCTCGGACAGCGCACCTCCCAGCGGAGGAGCCGTTTGTGGTGTCGGCTGCTGATTGGCAGCCCGGGATCTTCGGGTCGTACCCGGAACGGTTGCTGCGGTGAGCGTGGCTATGCTCAGGGTTCGGACGGCCAGTGAATGTGTCCTCTCTCGGGGTGGTGCTCTGGAGGGTCGCACCACTGGCCGTCCGGCTTATGTGGGGGCACGATGAAATCCTGTGCGGGTTGCGGTGTGGGGCCGGATGACGAGTGCGAGCCGGGGTGTGTGGCGACGGTGTTGGTTCGGGTGGGGTGGTCGGCGGAGCAGGCGGAGGACATCTTGTTGGGGAAGATGCCGCGGCATATCTCGGCTGAGGTGATGCGGGCGAAGGTCGCTGAGCTGGCGGAGTCGTTGCGGTTGCCCGAGGACTAACGGGGTTGCTTGTCGTAGCGTGACCCGCTACAATGAGGTTGTAGGGAAAGGGTCCCCACAGAGGAGCACCACCATGAGCACCACCGCCTACAAGGGCTACTGGATCGACCGGGACACATTCCTCGACGACTCCCCCACGAAACGGACCGTCTACTACACGATCGGCGACGGCGAATGGCGGATCGGTCACGGCCCGCTCGGTGAGGACTTCCGCAGCGTGGCCGAAGCAAAGGTCGCGATCAACGCCTTCCTCGCAAAGGCGGCGACATGAGCAAGTTCTATGTGGGCGACCACATCCTTGTCACCGCAACCCACACGACGACTCACGGCAAGACCGGGATCGTCGACTCCGTCCGCGACGACGTCGGCGGCCAGTGGATCTTCGTCGACTTCGACGACGACGACCACAGCCCCGCCCCGATGTGGGGTGGCGAGTTGGAGATCGTCGAGTACGGCGAGTGCGAGGTGTGCGGCGCTGACGTCAAGGCCGACACCCTCACGTCGGAACAGGTCCGGCGGCAGACGATGGAAGAACCCGCCGAGTACCTCGAAGTGTGCCGGTCATGCTGGTCGAACGCGAACGAGGTGTGACCATGACAACTCCACCGCCAGTAGGTTTCGTTCCCTACACACTCAAACGCCTCGGCCGCGGCGATCAAGCGGCGTGGCTTGTCCTGTCGTTCGCCGGGTGGAAGCGCGACAGCGACCTCGGCACAGCAAGACGGATGGCCGACGGGCAATGGTCGGCGTGGCTCACCTACACCGGGCAACCCGATGTGATGGGACCGAAGTTCGCCAAACGCCAAGAGGCGATCGACTGGATCGTCGCCAACACCGAGAAGCCGTGGCCGCCACACCACAGCCCGGAAGAACTCGCCAGCCGGAAAGCAGAACTCGCCAACCGGGAAGGAAAGCAAGAATGACAACCCCACCACCGAAAGGCGCTGTCGCCTACAAGTTCGCTGACCCAACCGAAGGTGCCCGATGGGTCGACGACCTCGACGAGGCCATCGAGATCCATCAGGAGGACCCGTCGCTGTTGCGTTGGGTCGCGTCGTGCGACCTGTGTTCAACGGTTGGCCCGGTCGAACCTGTCTCCGATCCGTTCGACCCCGGATACGGCGGTCACTCGATCACAACGATGCGCGCTTGTGAGGCGTGCGCCCATCCCGAACCGTGGTCGTGAAATGACCGGGTAGCAACCCCGAACCCGGCGGCACGGCGGGGTAGCATCGCCGCGTGGCTGCCCCTACCTCCGGTGTTTGCGGTGACTGGATCACCCCGGCCGACGTCCAAGCGTGCTGCTCAGGGTTGGCGGACCCGCCGAACGCGACCGAGCTTCAACAGGCTGTGGACATGGCAACGAACATCCTGTTCCGTCTGTCGGGACGGCAGTACCCGGGGATCTGCTCGCGCACGGTGCGCCCGTGTTACGGCGACGGTTGCGGCTGCGGCGGCGACGCATGGTTGCAGTGGCCGATGGGCGGGTGGACGTACTCGTTGTGGAACGCCGCTGCCGGTGGGTGGGCGTTCCCGAATCAGCCGTACCGGATCGACGGCGAATGGTTCGACTTCAACTCGTGTTGCGCCGGGCAGTGCAACTTGCCATCGGTCCTCCTCCCGATGCCGGTCGGGAGCGTCACCCAAGTCGTGATCGACGGTGAAATCTTCGACCCGACGTTGTACGGCGTCGAGCAGTACCGCCGGTTGGTTCGCTTCGACGGGTTGCAGTGGCCTTGCACTCAGAACCGGGCTGTCAGTTCCGCCCCGTACGGTCTCGCCCCGAACGACGGGTCGAAGGACGGGACTTGGCAGGTGACGTACTCGTACGGTCGGATACCAGATCAGTCGGGGCTGTCAGCGACGGCACGGTTCGCTTGTGAAATCGCGAAGTTCATGTGCAATGCCGATGGGTGTGTGTTGCCGCAGCGTCTCCAAACGGTCACCCGTGAGGGGATCTCCATGTCGTTCGCTGACCCGTTGACGTTCCTCGACGAAGGTGGCCGGGTTGGGATCTATGAGGTTGACCTGTGGTTGGCGTCGGTCAACCCGGGCAAGATCCCGCGACGGTCAACGGTTCGACGAATGGACAAGTCGCCGCAATACAGAGAGTTCACATGACAATCCAAGACGTCAGCTACCTGCCGTCGATGCTGACCCGGTTGTTGGACGTCTCAATCGCGTGCCTCACTGACACCCCTACCGGTGCCCCCGCCGAGTCGGGGTTGTACCACGGCGCTCCCCCCGCCGATTGTTGCGACGGCCTGTACGTCTGGTTGGAGTCGATCCACGCAACCAAAGGGTTCCCGGGGGCGTGGGGTGGCCCCACAAACTGCGGGGAGCTGGTCCCCGTCGCGAAGGTCGCCATCCGGTTGTACCGGCCGTGCTGGCCGACGTTGAAGGACTCGGCGTACAAACCGTTCCCGCCATCGTCGGAGTCCGACATCGCAGCGGCGAACTTGGAGATGGATGCGATCAAGTTGTTCTGTTGCATCATGGGTGACCTCTCGGGGTATGACGGGACCACGTTCGGTGGTGAACCGTTGAAGGCGCGTATAGGCACAATGGACCCGATCTCGCCCAAGGGCGGCTGCGCCGGGTGGACGCTCCACGTCGAACTTGAAATGGCACCGTGCTGCATCTGATCTGCGTTTCGCGGCGGTGAAGGTTCGGGTGGACAGCGAATCACATCGTGGTAGTTTCGGCCGATACGCAATAGGAGGAGGCCGCTATGCCGGTTGAGACTGGGATGATTCCCGACGATGAGGTGCAGACCGGGATGGTCCCTGAGAGCGACGACGTTCTCGACGCTGCGTCTACTGGCAGCGGCTCGACTGGTCCTCCGCCGGATGAAATCGCGTCGGTCGACGTGATCGTCGCTGAGGCAGCGGCAAACGAGGACGGCGGCTCACCGGTACTGAAAACGCGTGGCGAGGTGTTCGCTTTGCGGTCGAAGGTCCCCGGGATGTTGCTGATGCAGCTCTCGAAGGCGCAGGCTGACATCACGTCGGCGAACGCTGAGACCGACTTCGTCAAGCAGTCGAAGGCGCTCGTGAAGATCAGTGACGTCATCACCAAGTTGATCGCGGCGGAGGACCGGGACCGGTTCATCGAGTGGTCTGAGGACACCGACCCACCGTTGGAGATGGCTGACCTCATGGAACTGGTCGGCGAGATGATGACAGAGATCACGGGACGCCCTACCGAACCTGCTTCGGAATAGCTGGTTGGGCGGCCCAACACGCGGTCGAGTTGGACGGCCGTCTGGTGGACCGGGGTCGCCGTCTCGCTGACCTCGAAGCAGGCGAACTCCTCTCGTGGTGCTACTACATCATGGTTGACGGCATGGACAATGAGCAGCGCAAGAACCTCGACTACGCGTTGCGCCCGAGCGAGGCTGTTGAAATCCACGACGACGAACTGCACGAGTCGATGCAGGGCCTCCGCCCTCCGTCGTGGTGGAAGGGCGACACCCCGGTCGAAGGAGTCATCACCACGTCGGGGTAGCCCGGGTAGCATCCCCGTGTGTCTGGTGCCGAGGTGACCTTTGACGTGGACTCGTCGGCGTTCGAGCGTGTCCTCGCCGACGCGGCGCAGGCATGGTTGCAACGTCAACTTTCCGAGGTCGCTTCGACAGCGTTTCACAACTGCCCGGTGTCGACGCCGCAACCGATTCACCCGATGTCGTCAGCCCCGCAACGTCAACCCGGGCGGCTTCAACATTCGATCAACACCCGTATCGAGGGGTCATTCCCGAAGTTGACGGGCCGGGTTGTCGCGAACGCCCCGTACGCGTTCTTCGTGCATGAGGGAACGAACCCTCATCCGATCTTCCCGAAGCGACCGGCGTACGCGTTGGCGTTCTGGCAGGAGTCGGCGGGGGCGTTTCAGGTGAGGTCGTCGGTGTTCCACCCCGGGACGGAAGCGCAACCGTTCTTGCGGAACGCTCTTGACGCTGTGATGGGCGACTGAGATGGCTGATGACGTAGTCGGTTCGGCGTCGGTAACGATCGAACCGGACTTCGAGCAGTTCGCTTCGATGCTCGAAGCGGCACTCGGCCCCGCGCTCAACGATGCCGTGTCGGCGGTGAACGCCGCTGCCGGGGACATGTCAAGCGCGATGGAGGCAAGCGCGGGAGACATCGGGTCGGCGTTGGAGGACGCTATCTCTACGGCTGCTACGTCGGCTGCGGACTCGGTGTCGGCGGCGTCTGACGAGATGTCTGCCTCGTTGGAGAGCGTCGGCGAGGGCGCTGATGGGATCGCTGACGCGATCGCTTCGGGGGCGGAACAGGCCGCCGATTCGTTGACAGCCATCGACGACGGTGTCGACACTGCGAAGGCGTCGTTGGCTGATCTCGAAACGGAGGGCGGCGGTTCCGTTTCGGGTCTGGCCGACACGATTACCGCTGTCGCTCTCGGGACGCTGCTCGCTGACGGGATCGAAGAAGGCGTCGAGAAGGCGTTGGAAGCTCTGAAGTCGATTGTCGAGTTCCTCCCTGACTTGGGCGAGGAATACGAGGGAGCCTTTCTAAAGGCGCGTGTCGGGGCGGGGGCGACCGGCACTGAGCTGAAAGGCTTGGAGGAGGCGACTAAGGACCTGTTCGCCAAGACCCCAGCGTCGCTGGAGGAAGTCTCGGGGACGCTGGTCACGCTGAAGCAACGCCTCAATCTGACTGGTGAGGGAGCGCAGGATCTCGGCCTCCAGCTCATCAAGATGGCCCGCATCAACAAGGACAGCGTGTCGGGTACGGTCGAGAAGGCCACTCAAATCTTCAACAACTTCCGGGTGGCGACGAAGGACCAAGAGGAACAGCTCAACAAGTTCCAACGTGTTTCACAGATCACTGGTGTCACGACGGGCGATCTGTTGTCGCAGATGAAGCAGGTGGGGCCG
>Ga0315278_10007205_pt1 | contig 10152 bp, 9 predicted proteins | sample YL17G06_0_MG_FD_203880 | JGI IMG/M metagenome (GOLD analysis project Ga0315278, IMG submission 203880) | Sediment microbial communities from Yellowstone Lake, YNP, Wyoming, USA - YL17G06_0 | ecosystem: Environmental > Aquatic > Freshwater > Lake > Sediment | place: USA: Wyoming | collected... | reverse complement strand
CAGAGGTCGTCACCTCTGCCTGGATCGACGAGCAGCTGGCCGACGTCTTCGCCCGCTGCGGCGTCCGGCCCGGCTTGCTCGAGGAGCTCGCCGGCATCAGGGAGCGTCGCTGGTGGCCGGAGGAGATGCGCTTCGACGAGGCGGCCGCGCTCGCAGGTGAGCAGGCGATCGTCGCGGCGGACATCGACCGGGCGGAGATCGGCATGCTCATCTCGACCTCGGTCTGCAAGCACCACCTCGAGCCGTCCGTCGCCTGTGCCGTCCATCATCATCTCGACCTCGCTCCCGGCTGCCTCAACTTCGACCTCGGTAACGCCTGCCTCGGCTTCGTGAACGCGATGCATCTCGCTGCGACGGCGATCGATGCCGGCCAGACGAAGTACGCCCTGATCGTCGACGGCGAGGGATCGCGCCACACGCAGCTGGCGACCATTGCGCGCCTGCGCGACTCGGCCTCGGTCACCGCCGACGTGTACGACGAGTTCGCGAGCCTCACTCTCGGCTCGGGTGCGGCGGCGATGGTGCTCGGCAGCCTGGATGACAGCCCCACGGCGCACCGTTTCGTCGGGGGCGTCTCGCGTGCCGCGACGCAGCACCACCAGGTCTGCGTTGGCGATCTGGATCGGATGACGACCGACACCAGGACTCTGCTCCAGGCCGGGATGGTGCTAGCCGCGGAAACCTGGGCCGAGGCGGCTCCGGAGTTCGGCTGGCAGCAGGACGTCTCGTGGTACGTCCTGCACCAGGTCAGCTCGGTGCACACGAGCATGTTGTGCGCCGCCCTGGGAATCGACGAGTCACGCGCGCCCCTCACCTTCCCGACACAGGGCAACATCGGCCCGGCCGCGATCCCGTTCACGCTGGCCGGGGCTCAGCCGGAGATCGAGCCGGGCGAGCGCGTCCTCTGCCTGGGCATGGGATCCGGCCTGAACGCGAGCGCCGCCGAGATCATCTGGTGAGCTCGGCGCCGGCCGCGTTCGCTGCGGGGCGGCTCGAGCGCCTGGGCATCGAGCCGGTCTGGTCGCGGTACGTGGACGTTCCCTTTGCCCGGGGGCCACTAAGGGTGCACGCCCTCGATGCCTCCCCGCGCGACGGGAGCCGCCCGCTGCTGACGGTCGTCTGCGTGCACGGCAACCCGACCTGGTCGCTCATGTGGCGGTCGTTCCACCGCCGCCTCGGCGATCGCTATCGCGTTCTCGCGGTCGACCAGGTCTCGATGGGCCTCTCCGAGCGCGCGGACCCTCGGGTGTTTGCGGAGCGGGTGGACGACCTCGGCCGGATCCTCGACGCATTCGGGGTCGAGGGACCGGTTGTGCTCGCCGCACACGACTGGGGCGGCCCGATCGCTCTCGGCTGGGCCGTCGAGCACAGAGACCGCGTGCGGGGGATCCTGCTCGGCAACACCGGCGTCGCGCTCCCGCCAACGGGAGTGCCGCTGCCGATCCGCCTCGCGCGGCACGGGGCCCTACGGGACGTGGTCTGCCGGCAGACGCCGCTGTTCGTGCGGGTGACGCTCGCCACGGCGCGGCGGCGCATAGGCAAGGACGCCAAGCGCGCCTACCTCCGCCCCTACGCGGCGAGCAGCGACCGGCAGGCGATTGCCGACTTCGTCGCCGATATCCCGACGACCCCCTCGCACCCGTCGTACGCCGCTCTGGCCGAGGTGGCCACGCGGCTGCCCGAGCTGGACGTTCCCGTCCTGCTCGCCTGGGGCGAGCGCGACCCCGTCTTCCATCTCGAGTTCGCCGCCGACCTGCGCCGCCGCCTCCCGCAGGCCGAGCTGCACCGGTTTCCGCTGGCCGGGCACCTCGTCGTCGAGGAGGAGGATGTCGCCGCGCTCGCCGAAGCGTGGATCGAGAGGATCCTCGAGCCGCCGCGGGCGCCGGCTGTGCCAGCGCCCGCGCCGTCAACTGCGCTGTGGGCGGCCCTCGTCGCCCGCGAAAACAATGAGACAACCGCGGTCGCCGTCGGGGGAGGAGCGTCGCTTTCGTTCGCCGCGCTCGCTGGCCGGGTGGCGGCGATCGCCGAGGGGATGCAGGAGGCCGGTGTTCTCCCCGGTGACCGGGTTGCGCTGCTCGCGCCCGAGCCGCCGGACTTCATCGCCGCCGCCTACGCCTGCTGGGTGATCGGAGCGGTCGCCGTCGTCGTCGACCGTGGGCTCGGCGTGCGCGGCCTCGCCCGCACGCTGCGCAGCGCCGAGCCACGCTGGCTGCTCGGCACACGCAAGACGCTCGGCATCGCACGATCGCTGCGCTGGGCTCCGACCGCTCGCCGGCTCGAGATCGACGCTCTGCGCGGACGAGGGACGAAGCTGTCAGCCCTCGTAGAACAGCAGGCCTCGATCGGGGATGCACTGGCCGCCGTCGTCTTCACCTCGGGCGCGACGGGCCCCGCCAAGGGCGTCCTCTACGACCAGCAGCGGATGTCGGCCCAGTTCGAGGCGGTGCGAGCCTGCTACGGGATCGGCCCGGACGATCGCCTCGTGGCCGCGTTCGCTCCGTTCGCCCTCTACGGGCCGGCGCTCGGGATTCCCGTCGCCGTTCCCGACTGCGAGATCACGAAGCCCGCGTCTCTGACCGCCGAGGCTCTGGCCGCCGCCTGCGTCGCGATCGAGGCGACGATCGTCTTCGCGGCACCGGCCGCCATCGACGGCGTCCTGGCCTCCCAGGAGAGCCTCTCGCCGCGAGGCCGCAAGGCGCTCGGAGCACTTCGCCTCGTCCTCTCGGCGGGGGCTCCGGTACCGCAGAGAATCCTCGAGGCCTTCGGCCGCCTCGCTCCCGCCGCCGAGCTGCACACGCCCTACGGGATGACCGAGGCGCTGTCGGTTTCGGACATCGACCTGACGACGCTTGCGGCCGTCGGGCCGGGCCGGGGCGTGTGCGTCGGCCACGCTGTCGACGGCGTGCAGATCCGGATCGAGCCGCTCGATCGCGGCGACGGCCAGACAGGAGAGATCGTCGTCAGTGCGCCGTGGCAGTCGCTCGGGTACGACGGCCTCTGGGCGACGACCGATCACGCGCGCACGATCGACCAGATGGGCGTCGAGTGGCATCGCACGGGCGACGTCGGCCACCTCGACGCGGACGGGCGTCTCTGGGTCGAGGGCCGGATCGCCCACCTCGTTGCGACTGCCGAAGGCCCTGTGACCCCGGTTCCGCTCGAGATCGCAGCCGAGGCGGCCACGGGGCTCCGGTGCGCCGTGACCGGGGTGGGCCCGAATGGGTGTGCACAGGTGGTCGTGGTCGTCGAGCACGAGGGGAAGGCCGGGCTGGCCGGCACCGACCTGGACGGGACGGTGCGTCGGGCGCTCGCCCCGCAGGCGGTTGCCGCCGTGCTCACCGTCCCGGCGTTTCCCGTCGACCGTCGCCACAACTCGAAGATCGACCGCACGCGGCTCGGCCGCTGGGCGGCTGCGCTCCTCGCCGGCGGGCCGGCTCCGAGGCGAATCTGATGCGAGTGCTCGTGACCGGCGGCTCCGGCCTGCTCGGGAGGACGACGATCGCGGCGCTCGCCGCGCGCGGCCACGATGCCTTGGCGCTGCAGCGCCGGAAGAGCGCGGAGCTGACCTGCCCGCAGGTGCTCGCCGACGTTTGCGACCGGGAGGCAGTCGCCGCGGCAGCGGCGGGCTGTGACGCGATCGTCCACGGAGCCGCCCGTGTCGGCGTCGCCGGCAGCCGCGAGGAGTTCCGCCGGGCCAACGTCGGCGGTACCGAGTCGGTCGTCGCCGCGTGCCGCGAGGCGGCGGTACCGCGGCTCGTCGTCGTCTCCTCGCCGTCGGTGGGCTACGAGTCGGTGCCGACGGTCGGGGCCGGGGCGGAGGCGCCGATCACGGCCCGGGGCGACCGTTCGTGGTACTCGGAATCGAAGGCAGCGGCCGAGCTCGTCGCGCTGGCCGCGAACGACTCCGCGCTCGCGGTGACGGCTATCCGTCCGCACGTGATCTGGGGCCCGGGCGACACCCAGCTGGTCGGGCGCATAGTCGAACGGGCCCGTGCGGGACGCCTGTTCGTGGTCGCCGGCGGCCGGGCCCTGATCGACACGACCTACGTCGACAACGCCGCGGACGCCCTGGTCGCTTCTGCCGAGCGGCTCTCGGCAGACGGCGCGCTCGCCGGCCGTGCCTTCGTCGTCTCCAACGGCGAGCCGCTGCCCGTGCGCGTCCTCCTCGGGCGGATCTGCGCCGCGGCCGGGGTGCCGCCGCCGGGGCGGGACCTGCCGCTCGCCCTCGCCCGGGGTCTCGCCGCCGCCGCGGAGCATGTGTGGGCCCGGAGCCGCCCAGCGGACGAGCCGCCTGCGACGCGCTTCCTCGTCGATCAACTCGCGCTCGCCCACTGGTTCGACCCGCGGCCGTTCCGCGAGGCGACCGGCTGGCGACCTACCGTGAGCGTGGCCGAGGGGATGCGGAAGCTGGCGGCCTTCTACGGGACCTGAGGTCGCGAGAGCCGCCGCCGATCTTGTAAACGCATGGGGCTCCTGTTACGATCGCGGGTCACCGGGGAGGGGCAGTGTCGTGATCAACCGCTGCGGCGGACCAGTACTGCACCCTCGCAACTTCGTCCAGAGGGGGAACGATGGTGAAACGACTCGTGGTTGCAGTGTTCGCAGCGATGATGCTGACGCTCTGGGTGTCCAGTGCCGGCGCGACGCAGGGCGGGAGCGCGAGCTTCGGTCCGCAGGCGTGGGCCGTCCCGGCAGCGTGCGGCCTCACCGGTGTGACGACGGTGACGCTGACGGGCACCATGCGGTGGAACCAGGACGGGTCGGGTGCGACCCATACGACGGTCAACGGTCGCGCAACCGACAACCTCGGGAACAACTACGTCTTCAACTACCGGAACAACTACAAGGGAGATCCGACCCTGGCCACCGGGCCGACCCACATGATCGACCACTTCAACCTCGTGGGCAACGGGCCGGCCGACAAGCTGCAAGCCGGCTTCAACCTCTTCGTCGCGGCCGATGGAAGCTGGACGTTCAAGACCGAGAGGAACGGCTCCTTGACGCTGGGGTGTGACCCGCTGTAGGCAACGGCCGACCCCGGGGAGGTGACGATGGCGGCAGGAGGGCGCAAGAGATCCATCGTGGCCCTGACGGCGGCGCTGATTCTCGGCGCCGCCGTCGCCTCCCAGGCGCTGAGCAGCGCACCCGACCGCTCGCTCGACGGCCGGCTCGAGCGTACCCTGGCGGGGGCCGGGTTCACGGGCAGGATCGAGGCGACGCTGACCGCCCGGCTCGGGCGGCGGGTCGACCCCCAGCTCGCGGACGTCGGCCGCAATCTCTGGTTCGACACGGTCACCGGGCTGAACGGCGACAACTCGTGTGCGGGCTGCCATTCACCGACCGCCGGCTTCGGCGACACGCAGCCGATCGCGATCGGGATCGAGAACAACGGCATCGTCGGCCCGAACCGCTCGGGGCCGCGGAACATGCGGCGCGCCCCGATGGTGATCAACTCTGCGTTCTTCCCGAACCTGATGTGGAACTCGCGCTTCTCCTCTCTCTCGGGCGACCCCTTCGACAACAGCGCCGGCTTCCTGTTCCCGGAGCCCGAGGGCACCTCTCTCTCGTACCTGCCGCTCCTGCTCGACGCGCAGGCGTTCATTCCGCCGACGGAGCGCACCGAGGTGGCCGGCTTCGCCTTCCAGGGGGACAACCACGCGATCCGCGCTGAGATGCTCCGCCGTATCGATGCGATCCCGGCCTATCGAGCGCTTTTCGGCCGGGTCTTCAAGGACGTCCAGCGGGGTGCGCCGATCACGATCGACATGTTCGCCAGGGCGATCGCCGAGTTCGAGCTCTCGCTCACCTTCGCGAACGCGCCGATCGACCGCTATGCCCGCGGAAACGTCGACGCGTTGACCGATCAGGAGAAGCGCGGCGCGCTGCTGTTCTTCGGACAGGCGGGCTGTGTCTCCTGTCATGCCGTCGCCGGCGGCTCGAACGAGATGTTCAGCGACTTCCGTGACCACGCGATCGGTGTGCCGCAGATAGTCCCCGAGCTGACGAACAACACGTTCGACGGGACCGACGCCAACCAGGACTTCGGGCGCGAGGACACCACGGGCGACCCCGCCGACCGGTACGCGTTCCGCACGGCGCCGCTGCGCAACATCGCGTTGTCACCCGCGTTCATGCACGACGGAGCCTTTCTCTCGCTCGAGCGGGCGATCCGCCACCACCTCGACGTCGTTGCGTCCGCGCGGTCGTACGATCCCGTCGTGGAGGGATTGCCGGCGGACCTGGCCGGCGAGGTGGGTCCCGTGGAGCCGCTGCTCGCACGCCTCGACCCGCTCATCATCTCGCCGCAGCGGCTCGCGGCCGCGCAGCTCGACGCGCTCGTCGCCTTCGTGAAGCACGGCCTGCTCGACCCCCAGGCGCGCCCCGAGAAGCTGCGCTCGCTCGTGCCGAAGCAGGTTCCCAGCGGACGGCCCGTGTTGACCTTCCAGTTTCCGTGAACCGGCGTGATCGCGACCATCCGGCGCACTGCGTGTTCGCGACCGAGCCCGCGTCGGTCGAGACCACGTGAGGGAAGCGACGGGCCGCGTCCGGGGCTGCCGACCCTCTGGGGCAGGCACAGGACTGCGCCCGGGCAGCTCGCCGTCGATGGAATCGCCCATCTCCGAGAGGACGGCTTCGCCGCTGCCCACACCTTCACTGCGCGTTCCGTGACGAGTAGTTCTCCGAGGCAGGTTCGCCAATTCCACCGGATGCGGCACTGCCGTGCGGAGGCGATGCTGGAGGAGCTACAGGAGATGGCGTGATGGAAGCCACGTACCAAGACGACTCGTATGCGGGCCTGCTCCTGGTCTTCGGGGACGGCGCCCGCCTCGATACCTGGCGCCCCGGCTCCACCGTGGAGGTCGAGCAGTTCGAGTTCGACGAGCCGATGGCCGGCAGCCACGAGCTGCAGGGCCCGGCGGCATCCCACCCGAGGGGGAGTGGGGAGAGAGCTCCTGGAACCCATTCGAGCTCGCAGCGCGACCTGTTCGAGCGTAGGCTCGAGCAGCATCGCGTCGTGTTCGTCCGCGAGGTCGCCGGGAAATGTCTCGCCGTGGCGCGTGAGCGTGGTTGGCCGCTCGTGTTGGTGCTCGGCGACCCGCACCTGACCGCGCCTGCCGCCGAGGTGCTGCGGCACGGCGGTGTCGAGGTCGAGCAGAGCAACCGGATCCTCGGCTGGAAGACCCACCACGAGCTCGCGCTGGCGGTCGGGCCCGACGTGGAGCGGGCCCTGCACGAGCACGCCGCCCGTGCGGCCAGGTGATGCGCGGGTCGACGACGTGCGTGGCGGTCGTGGCCCTTGTGACGATGGTCGGCTCCGGGTGCTCGCGCGACGACGACCCGCTGGCGGGAACGCAGTGGCGGCTCACCGAGTGGACGTTGAGCTCGTTGAGCCCGGCGGGCTTCACGATCACGGCGGCGTTCGCCGACGGAAGGATCTCCGGGCGTAGCGCTGTCAACACCTACAGCGGCCAGTACGAGGTCGGCTCGGGCAACTCCTTCAGCGTCGGTCAGCTCTCCAGCACCCGGATGGCAGGCCCGGAGCCGGCGATGCGGGCCGAGGGCGCGTACATGACGTTGCTGGCCCAGGCGAGGTCGTACGAGGTGCGCGAGGATCGCCTGACGCTGTTCGACGCCGGCGGGAACGAGTCGCTGGTCTTCGCAGCTGCAAGCCGGTAGCACCACCGGCGCCCGCAGGAGACATCCGGAGGGCACCCCTCCGTTGCTTTCAACGGAAGAACGACGAACCCGCCCTCTCCTGCGGGTTCGTGGTTCTCGGCGGATGAGCAGACCTGACCGCTCCCTACTGCTGGTTGGAAATCTCGAACGTCTTCTCCCTGGGAGGCACTGCGAAGCCGCCCGGGATCCCGGCCTGCATTGCCGGCATCAGGGTGCCGTCTCGGAAGCTCTGCCAGCTCTCCTGCGACTCGTGGACGGCGATGATCATCCAGCCGTCGGCTGACGGGCCTGCCGCGTGGAACGTCTGCCCTGCGGGCAGGCTGCCGTCCGCCGGGTGAACGGCAGCGATCGATGCCGCGTACTGGTCTTCCGTGCCTCCTGCGAACTCGTGCACGACGCCGTACGCCATGGTGCTCTCCTCTCCTCGTGTGTGTTCCAGCCTGGATTGCACGCTTGTCGAGCGTATGCCGAGGCTATACCAGCTGCGAGTGGGACGACAACGCCCAAGTCCGCCTCGTGTTCGAGCGGCGTGCGTACTACTCTGCGATATCCCCTCGTCGCTGATGCGGGGGTGAGAGCACTCGCTGCGTGTGCGGCAACTCAAGCCGGAGCTCGTCGATCGGAGAGGTGCGATGTCCGAAACCGACAAGGTGTTCGCGGGCTCGATCCCGGAGGACTACGACCGCTATCTCGTCCCGCTGATCTTCGAGAGCTACGCCCAGGATCTTGCGCAACGGGCAGCAGCGCTGTCGCCGAGTGCGATCCTGGAAACCGCAGCCGGCAGTGGTGTCGTCACGCGAGCGTTGACACCGGGGCTCTCGTCAGACGCCAGCTACGTCGTCACCGACCTCAACCAGCCGATGCTCGACCATGCTGCGACGCGACAGGCGCCCGACGGCCGCATCAGCTGGCGCCAGGCGGACGCACAGGTGCTGCCCTTCGCAGACGGTGCCTTCGATCTCGTCTGCTGCCAGTTCGGCGTCATGTTCTTTCCCGATCGCCGGGCGGGGTACCGTGAGGCACGGCGTGTCCTCGAGCCCGGCGGGCGGTTCCTGTTCAACGTCTGGGATCGCATCGAGGAGAACGTGTTCGCGAACGATGTGACGAACGCGCTCGCGGACGTCTTTCCCAGCGATCCGCCGCGCTTTCTCGCGCGCACGCCGCACGGCTATCACGACACCGCGTTGATCCGGAGCGAGCTGGAGGAGGCAGGCTTCTCGAGCGTGGTCATCGAGACTCGAGCCGAGCAGAGCCGCGCATCCTCGCCGCGGCGTCCTGCTCTTGCCTACTGCCAGGGAACCCCACTCCGCAATGAGATCGAAGCCAGAGACGCAGGCAGGCTCGAGGCCGCAACCGACTACGCCGCGTCGTGGATCGCAGGCAGGCACGGCAGCGGTGCAGTTGCTGCCAGGATTCAGGCACACGTGATCTTGGCTGTGGCCTAGCGAGGGCTGTGCTTCGCAGGCCAATTCCGGCTCACCGGCGGAGACGGTGCGGCTCCACGGCGGCACGGCGTTGGGTGAGATGGGCATCGGCCATCTCACGCCGTGAGGCTGCGCGAGGTCGGTAGTTCCGGGTAGCCAGGGTCAGCGGCGTCTCGGATGCGCTGGCCGAAGGAGAGTGCTAGGTGTGGTAGGTGGATCGACTCAAAGGAGGAGTCATGCAGCTCGAGGAGCTGATTTCGGGCGCTCGCGACGTCGTGAGCGTCAAGCGCGTGTACGGGGAGCCCTACGAGAAGAACGGTCTCACCGTGATTCCGGCCGCAACCGTCCGCGGCGGTGGTGGAGGCGGCATGGGTGACAGCGAGGCCGGCGACTCGGGCGGAGGCGGTGGCTTCGGCCTGATGGCGCGTCCGAGCGGAGCGTGGATCGTCGAGAACGGAGACGCGACCTGGAAGCCGGCGGTCGACGTGAACCGGATCGTGCTGGGCGGCCAGGTGATCATGCTTGCTGCGATCCTCGTCACCGGCCGGATCCTGCTCGCCCGCTCACGGCGCCACTCGTGGCTGGACGTCGTCCCGAGCCTGCCGGATCTGCGGCATCTGCAGCTTCACCTGCCGCAGTTGGCTCGCCGGTAGCGGCGCGGGGACGCGCCGGCTCTGGACAGGAGGGGGGGTGCGCCTCGAGTGGCTTCCCCCTCCTGCCCAGTGGCCTGGGTGTCAACCCACACGGGGCTGTCGGCGTCTGGTCGGAGCGAGGGCGGCCCGGACGCCTCGGGCGTCGAGTCGGGCGAGGGCAAGGACGCATGTCACCGCGACCGCGTCGCTCCGTTGAGCCCGATGTTCGCCCACAGCCCCGAACGGCGAAACCCGCCCTCTCAGGCGGGTTTCGGCTCGTCCAGCGGAGAGGGAGAGATTTGAACTCTCGAGGAGCCTAACGACCCCTAACGGTTTTCGAGACCGCCGCATTCGACCGCTCTGCCACCTCTCCTCGGCTGCGAAAGGGTACCCGCACCGCTGCCGGGCCGCCTCAGGTG
>Ga0315278_10007204_pt1 | contig 10152 bp, 10 predicted proteins | sample YL17G06_0_MG_FD_203880 | JGI IMG/M metagenome (GOLD analysis project Ga0315278, IMG submission 203880) | Sediment microbial communities from Yellowstone Lake, YNP, Wyoming, USA - YL17G06_0 | ecosystem: Environmental > Aquatic > Freshwater > Lake > Sediment | place: USA: Wyoming | collected... | reverse complement strand
CGCTTTGCGGATTGCGGTCATTACATTCTCGAAGACGGCGGCCCGGAGCTGATCGACACGATCAAGGCATTTATCGAAATCAAGGATGATTCGACCTATGGACAAGCAAGCGAGTAAACCCTGGAATACCGATTCGGTTTGCAATATAGCTGGCGCCCTTGCGTGGCAAGCCAGCCGGCAACCCGATGTCGCGGCCATTCACTACCCCACCCGCTCCCTGTTCAAGGGCGTGCATTACGCATCTTGCAGCTACTATCAATTAGATGAACTGAGCAATGCCTATGCGCGAGGCATGGCGCAATACGGCATCGCCCCCGGCACTCGCACCGTGCTGATGCTCAAGCCCGGGCTGGAGTTCATTGCAGTATTTTTTGCTTTGTTCAAGGCCGGCGCGGTCCCGGTCTTGATTGACCCCGGCATCGGCCTCGACGCGTTGACAAAGTGCCTGGCAGAGGCCCGGCCGGAAGCATTCATAGGCACACCCAAGGCGCAATTTGCCCGGAAGTGGTTTGGATGGGCCAAGGAAACCTGCCAGTCCTTTGTGACTGCAGGATTCAAGCTGGGCCTGGGCGGAATCAGCCTCCAACAGCTAAAAGACATGGGTAGTGCCAGCAGGGAGGCGGTGCTGCACCCGTCCCAGCCTGATGATGTGGCCGCGATTCTTTTTACTTCGGGGAGCACAGGCACACCCAAAGGCGTGGTCTACCGCCACCGGCACTTCATTGCCCAGGTGGACATGCTGCAGCAGGCGTTCGACATCGAGCCGGGCGAGGTGAGCCTGCCAACTTTCCCGCCTTTTGCGCTGTTTGACCCGGCACTTGGTATGACTACCGTGGTGCCGCGCATGGACCCGACTCGCCCGGCTGACGCCAACCCCGAGTGGCTGGTTGCGGCCATTGATGAATTCCAGGTGACGCATATTTTTGGTTCACCTGCTTTGCTCGATACCTTGAGCCGCTACACCGAGCAGGCCGGCAAGCGCTTGTGGAGTGTGAAGCGTATCGTTTCTGCAGGTGCTGCCGTGCCGCTGCGGGTGGTGCGCCGTATGCAAGCTGCTCTGGCCAATGATGCATTGATCCACACACCCTACGGGGCGACCGAATGCCTGCCGGTAAGCACTGCCTCCAGCGACATGCTTAATGCCAGAGTAGAGTCCATGACGGAATCCGGGGAAGGCATCTGCGTGGGCCGCCCGGTTGCGCCCAATCAGGTGCGCATCATCGCCATCAGCGACGATGCCTTCAGCGACCTGGCGGAAACCATGACTATGCCTCCAGGCATGCCGGGAGAAATCATCGTGTCCGGCCCCAGCTGCACGGATATGTACTTCGGGCAGAAAGCCGCAACCACCATGGCGAAGATCCCCGATGGCACAGGGGGCGTCTGGCACCGCATGGGCGACGTGGGCATCCTCGATGGCAAGGGCTGCTTGTGGTATTGCGGCCGGTTATCGCAACGGGTGGAAACCGGCACTGAGACGCTGTTCCCGGACCAGGTCGAAGGCATATTCAACCAGCATCCGGATGCAGTGCGTACTGCCCTGGTCGGTGTAGGCGCGCCGGGGCGGCAGATTCCTGTGCTGTGCGTGGAAGTTCGCGGCAAGCTGGCGCCGGTTGATTACGAACGGGTGCACTTCGACATGCTGCAACTAGCCCAGGCTCATGGTCTGACGCGCAGCGTACGCACCGTGCTGTTCCACCCGGGTTTCCCGGTCGACACCCGGCACAATTCGAAGATCCGGCGCGACGAGCTGGCGTTGTGGGCAGTCAAGAAAATGCAAAAATAATGAAACTGCTGATGCAATGAAGCCACTGGTGCAATGAAAATATTGGTAACGGGAGGAGGCGGCTTTCTCGGTTCAGCGATTTGCCGCCGCCTGCTCCAGCGTGGTGACGAGGTCGTGGCCTTCCAGCGTGGTGCAGCAGATGAATTACGCACGATTGGCGCGCACATCTACCGCGGCGATATCTCTGATGCCGCAGCACTCGTCGAGGCAGCTCGCGGCTGCACTGCAGTCATCCACACCGCCGGCAAAGCGGGAATCTGGGGAGACGCGGCGGACTATCAGCGTTGCAACGTGGATGGAACGCAGAATGTCATCGCGGTATGCCGCAGCCGATCCATTCCCCACCTGGTGCATACCAGTTCGCCCAGCATCGTTCACGGCGACGCGGATATTGAGGGTGGCGATGAGTCCCTTCCCATCAGCTCTCATTTTCTTTCCCCCTATCCCGCGACCAAGGCAGAGGCAGAGCGCCTGCTGCTTGCCGCCAATGGGAGTGAACTGAAAACCACTGCTTTGCGCCCGCACCTGATCTGGGGCCCCGGCGATCCGCACATTCTGCCGCGGCTCGCTGCCAAAGTGCGCAAAGGCCGCCTGGCACTTCCCGGAGTGAATAAACGCATCGACACGGTATTTGTAGAAAACGCCGCGCTGGCGCATGTTCTTGCCTTGGGCGAGTTGCAGGGGCAGGCCAGGTGCGCAGGCAAGGCTTATTTCATCTCCAACGACGAGCCACTGCCGCAAGGCGAAATCATCCAGCGGCTGCTGGGCGCAATCGGCATCAGCGCAGAAATCCGACCTGTCCCGGCATGGCTTGCCAGGGCAGCCGGCGCCCTGTGTGAAACAGCATGGCCCTTGCTGGGTCTGAAATCCGAGCCGCCCGTCACCCGTTTTTCGGCCAATCAACTAAGCACCGCACACTGGTACAACATCTCAGCGGCAAAGCGGGACCTGGTTTACCAGCCGGAATTTACAATTGCCGAGGGCTTGGCTGTGTTGCAGCGGAGTTCAACCCGGCATGTTTGAATTGGTAATGTTGTGTGCGGCGATGCTGCTCACCGGCATCGTGGGTGGAATCCTGGCCGGCCTTCTGGGCGTCGGTGGAGGCCTGATCATCGTACCGATGCTGGATTTTGCCCTGGGCTTCATGGGTGTGGATCCCTCGATCCGCATGCAGATTGCCGTAGCAACATCACTGGCAACCATCATCCCGACGGCAATTTCCACATCCAGGGCCCATTACAAGCACAATGCAGTGGATCTGGACCTGGCGAAAAAGTGGGCGCCATGGATTTTTATCGGGGCCCTGGCAGGGACCTGGGTTGCCAGCCAGGTGCACAGCCGGGTGCTGTCAGCCGTTTTCGCCTGCGTGGCTTTCCTGGTTGCCTTGAAATTGATCCTGCCGCTGGACGCCAGGGCAGTGACTCGCAAGGTTCCGGCCGGGCCAGCGATCTATCCGGTACCCACCCTGATCGGATTCATTTCAACTTTGATGGGAATCGGCGGCGGTTCGCTTAGCGTGCCCATACTGACTTTTTTTGGCGAAGCTATCCATCGCGCCGTTGGCACCTCTGCCCTTTTTGGCCTGCTCATCGCAGTTCCCGGAACTTTGGGTTTCATGATCACTGGTTATGGAAACCCGCAACTTCCATTTGGCAGTATTGGCTTCGTCAATTTGCTTGGGTTCGCGATGATCGCGCCGACGACCTATCTCGCTGCCCCGCTTGGAGTCCGGCTGGCGCACGCCATGAACAAGCGTCATCTGACCCTGTTATTTGGCGTGTTTCTGCTGATCGTCTCCGTGCGGATGATTATCCGGGCCTCGCAAGGGTGAGTTTGTTTTGCGCACCAGCCTGTCCATGGGCCTGCCGCTCAGTTTCCTGACCAGTATTTCCAGCCAGCTGTAGTCCAGCAGGGCATGGTCCGCCTCCGAGGCATTGCCGTAGTAGCCATGGTACTTGTGCTTTACCCAGGCGTTGATATCCAGCCGCTTGCCGGTGCGGAACAACCAGTTGTTCAGCGGATGGAATCCAGGCTTGTGGATAAACGCCGTGCCGAAGTCGACCACGCAAGGGTGGCCTTGTTCAGTGACAAGCAGATTGCCTTTGGACTTGAGATCACCATGGCTGACGCTGCGTGCGTGCATGGATTGCAGGATATCCAGCAAGTCGGCGAACCATTGCTCGCGATCCAACCAGGAGGCATCGCGGTAAGGACTGCCTTCAATATGTTCAAGCAAGAGGAATTGTCCTGCCAGCATGCCGTAGCACTCGGGCACACCCACAAGGCCGTGCAGGCGTTGATAGGCCCGGTATTCCCGCTGCAGGGTTTTCTGCCGGATCCTGAGTAACAAGCCCCGACCCATGGCGGTCTTGATGATCAGGGGCTGGCCACATTCGGGGTCCTGGTCCCTGCCCTCGAGCTGCCTCGTGCCCGGGTAAAGGAAAATGGTGCCCTGGTTACTGGTAGCAAGGATATTTTCCCGCCGCGCCAGGCTGCGCTCTATCCAGGGCAGGAGTATTTCCGGGTCAGGCACAAAGCTCATGGCAAAGATGATAGCCGAGCACTATACCCAGCGGTTGACAGCAGCGCTGTTTCTAACTCAAATAGGGGTACAATCATGATCTCCATAATCCTTGGCAGCCAGGAATTGTTGTGACCGGAATACCGCACGCAGAAAACAGCCCCACCCAATCGCCGGATCCGGATGTGCGCCGGGACTCCCGCCGCACGGCCCTGAAACTATGTCGCAAACTCGTGATTTACCACACTGTCCTTCTGATCGCCCTGGTAACACTGGTCATGCTGTTTCCCGATTTCGTAGCGCAGTTACCCATCGGTGGTGTGACTGAGCTGGTCAAAGAAGGCGATCTCACGGTTAACCGGCTGAACGACGTTCCCGCCGCAACAAACGCAACAGGTGACATCCAGATCGTCGAGACGGTCATCAAGGCCACCAGTGGCCTCGATCGCCTGGGCTACGCGCGCCAACTCGTCATTACACTGTTTGGCGTGTGGCTGCTCATGCTGCCGGTGTCGTGGGTGCACAAGGGCATACACCGCGTGAGTTCCTATGACCACTCACTGGATGAGACCACCCTGATCCTGCCCGGAGTGGTGGCGTCCATCGTACTGGTGGTGCAACACAGCCTGGCGCTGGCCTTCAGCCTCGCGGGCATCGTGGCCGGCGTACAGTTCAGGCGCGCTTTGCAGGACACTTTCGATGCCCTGTTCATCCTGGTTGCCATTGGCACCGGCATCGCGGCCGGCGTCAAGGCGCTGGAAATTGCCGCGGTTCTGACAGTATTTTTCAGTTACTCGACTCTCAACGTTTACTACTTTGGCGACGGGTTTGAGTCAGATTTCATCGCTCAGAGCAAGGCGCAAAAACAAGCGCGCAAAGAGGCCGCCCTGAAGGAACAGGCCGATAAAGCCAGTCAGCATTCCTGAGTTTCCCGGCTCAATCAGTTTCCCTGCAAATAATCCACCACGAGGTTGCTGAACATACGCACGCCGGTTTCCATGGACGGTTCGTACATGTCAAACAGCGGCGAGTGATTGCTGGGCGCGTTCGCCAGGTCGGAACCCGGCGCAGTGTTGCTCAGAAACACGAACAGCCCCGGTGTTTCATTTGCGAAAAACGAAAAATCTTCAGCCCCGGTTTGGGGTTGTGCCGTTAACAACCTGCCTTCGCCCGCGACCCGCTGCAGAGTAGGCATCATGCGCGCTGTCAGCGCCTCGTTATTGACCGTTGCGGGGTAACCGTCCGTTATTTCGAACTCAATGTCCGCACCGGCGCTTTGGGCTATACCACGCGCAGTGCGCTCGATGCGCATGTGGATCTGCTCGCGCATGGCTGGGTTGAAGCTGCGGATGGTGCCTTCCATCTCCACACTATCGGGAATGATGTTGTTGCGGATACCACCGTTGATGCGACCGATGGTGACAATCGACGGAGCCAGCGTGACATCCACCTGGCGGCTCTCGATGGTTTGCAAGCCGAGAATGATCTGAGCGGACACCACGATGGGATCTACGCCGTTCCAGGGACGTGCGCCGTGGGTTTGCTTGCCTTTTACTGTCAGGGTAAAGCTGTCGACTGCGGCCATTGCGGGACCGGGACGCACGGCCAGCGCACCGGTCGGCTGACCAAGGCCTACGTGCAGGCCAAATACGGCTTCCGGTTTGTTTTCAGTCCAGATACCTTCTTTCAGCATCAATAGTGCCCCACCCTCCTCACCCGGTGGCGGGCCTTCTTCTGCCGGCTGAAAGATCAACATAACTGAACCGGGTAACTGGTCCTTCACCGCGAGCAGAACCTCGGCAGCACCCAATACCATGGCCATGTGGGTGTCGTGGCCGCAGGCGTGCATCACCCCGGTGGGTTTGCCGTTGTATTCACTGGTCACGGTGGAGGCAAAGGGAAGGCCGGTTGCTTCGGTTACCGGCAAGGCGTCCATGTCAGTGCGAATCGCCACCAGTGGCCCCGGCAGGCCGCCTTTGATGATCGCAACAATGCCCGTGTGGGCAATGCCCGTCTGCGGCTCCAGGCCCATGCCGGTTAGTATCTCTGTTATTTTTTTCGCGGTGTTGAACTCGCGGTTTCCCAGTTCCGGGTTCTGATGGAACCAGCGACGCCATTCCACCACCTGGGGTTGGACTTTGCTGGAAAGCTCATCAAGTTGAGCCGGCGTGATCTGTGCCTGCAACTGCAAGGGGATGATAAATAATAGGGGTAGAAGGCCATTCAGAAGCCGATTTTTCATGTGGTTTTCCTCATGCGATACGTCAATCAATGTTGCACTGCAGCGGCTTTGCTGCTGTTGAGCAAGGAGCAGCGCTGCTCGTCTGATACTGCCTGTACCTGGCCGATGTTTGCACCTGCGGCAGCACTGTCGCGCCGCCCGTCCGCTCCGCCCCAGAAGTAGCAGGATGTGGGGTCAAATACGCTAAGCTGTGCCGCCCCTATCATGGCACGGTCTTCAATGGTAAAACCCAGCGCTTGTAAACGCTTGCGCACATCGCTGGAAAATCCGGGTTCCATGACCAGCGTATCGGGCTGCCACTGGTGATGAAACCGCGGCGCCATGACCGCGCGCTGTGGGTCGAAACCGAAATCGATGGTGTTCAGCAGCGACTGCAGCACCGCCGAGATAATCAAGGTGCCCATGGGGGAACCCAGCGCCATGACGGCGCGGCCGTCCTTAAGGACGACCACCGGCGTCATCGAGGACAAGGGGCGTTTACCGGGCTCCACCGCGTTGGCGTCTGAGCCGATGGCTTGCCATTTATTGGGTGTAGTGGCGTCCACCGAGAAATCATCCATTTCATTGTTCAGCACAATGCCGGTGCCCGGCACAGTGATCTTGGAACCAAACAGGGTATTGATCGTTTGCGTGATCGACACGGCATTGCCTGCACGGTCCAGGATGGATATCTGCGTGGTGCCGGCATCTTCGGGCGGCGGGGCCAACGAGGAATTGACCTCCGGCTGGCCGTCCGGCCGCAGGCGCGCCGCCAGTTCATCGGCATGAGCCATTGAGGTCAAGCGCTCCACCGGCACCGGGTAGAAATCCGGGTCGCCGAGATGCTGTGCGCGGTCGGCAAAGGCCAGTTTTTGTACGCTGGCCACGAGGTGGATATACTCGCTGGAGTCCTGGCCGAGTGCCGCGAGATCGAAACGCTGCAGCACATTGAGCATCTCCGTCAGTAACACGCCACCGGAGCTTGGCGGTGGCATCATCACCATCCGGTAACCGCGGTAGTCAACGCTCAGGGGTTCGCGCCACTTCACTGCAAAACGTGCAAGATCAAGCTCGGTGACGGCCCCACCGGTGGCTTCCTCAATCTTTTTTGCCACCGCGCCCACGGCCAAAGCCTGGCCGCCCTTTTGCTGGATCAGGCGCAGCGTGTTGGCAAGGTCAGGCTGTTTCAGCAGCCAGCCCAATGGCGGCGCCACTCCATCGACCGTCTGGATGCGGCGGGTTTCCGGAAATGCTGCAAGGTCAGCAAGGGCATAACCCACCATATCATGGTGCCAGATACTCACCGGGACACCATTCTCAGCCAGCGCAATGGCCGGCTCGATCAGTTCCGCCCAGGGCAGGGTTCCATAACGCTGGTGCAAGGCCCAGATCCCCTGAACGTAACCCGGCACGCCCACCGAATGCGGGCCGATGCCAATGCTGTCAGGATTGTCTTTGTAGAATTGCGCGCTGGCCGCCGCTGGAGCGGTTTCACGCGCATCCAGGGTGATGTTTTCCCCGCTTTGCGCCAGGTGCACTACGGCAAACAAACCGCCACCCAGCCCGGAACTGAAAGGATTGGCCACTGCGGCAACAAAGGAACTGGCAACTGCGGCATCGATGGCATTGCCACCACGCTCCAGCACCGCCTGCCCGACCGGCGAGGCCGGACTGACCGACGTGACCACCATGCCATCACGTCCCCAGGCGGGCTCTGAACTGGCCGCAAAGGCCTGGGAATTCACCGCGAGGCCAGTCACCACGCACAACCAAAATACCAGTCTATTTCGCATTCTCACCACCTAGTGTTCATTCCCGGGTTTATTCCCGCCAGTCAAACGGAAAAATTTCTGCATGAGCTGTTCATGGGTTTCCGCGTGCAGAGGATCAAGCGGGATGCAATCCACCGGACAAACCTCTACGCACTGCGGCACATCGAAATGGCCCACGCATTCGGTACATTTTGCCGGGTCAATCACGTAGTAATCTATGCCCTGGGATATCGCCTTGTTGGGGCATACGGGCTCGCACACATCGCAATTGATGCACGTGTCGATGATCTTGAGGGACAAGGCCAGAGAGTCCCTGATTACACATCCGGTTCGTTGAATCGCCGGCACAGGGCCTTTTGGACCTCGGGACAAACGAATTCAGATACATCGCCCTTAAGCCGCGCAATTTCCTTCACCAGTGATGAAGAGATAAAGCCGTAGCGTTCATCGGGCGTCATGAACAGGGTTTCCACATCCGGCCCCAGGTGCCGGTTCATGCTGGCCAACTGGAATTCATATTCAAAGTCGGACACCGCACGCAGACCCCGCAATATTACGCCGGCCTTCACTTCATGCACGAAATCCACCAGCAGGGTCCTGAAACCAACCACTTCCACGTTCTTGAGCTTACGTACTTCCCTGCGCGCCAGCGCGATGCGCTCGTCCAGTGAAAACAGCGGAGCTTTGTGCGAGCTTTCGGCAATAGCAATGTAGACCTTGTCGAACACACGCGCTGCGCGGTTGACCAGGTCCGCATGACCATTGGTTATGGGATCAAAAGTGCCCGGATAGAGGGCTGTACGATGGGCTTTCATGTGCGCTCTTGCTGCTGTCAAGGGTTACCGATTGTAGCGGAATCAAGTGGGGAGAACACCCGTAAGTCTTTTGAGCAGATGCATGCGCACGTCCCCAACCCGCTTTTCCTTGAGCACTTCCCAGCCCGGGCCGGGCACCGGCGCAGGGTCCGGCGCTGCGCTTTCCAGGTAAACCAGACCGCCGGGACGCAGGGCCAGGGTTTGCGCCAGCGCTGCCACGACCTTTTCGGCTATGTTCAAAGAGAATGGCGGGTCCACGAAAACTATATCCATGGATGAGGGTGCTTGCTGTGCCAACCAGGACAGCGCATCTGCTTCAATGACAGCAATATCCTTTGCTTCCAGCATTTCCACACTCTGTCGCAGGGAGTTTGCCGCGACCCGCGATTTTTCCACCAGTACTGCACAGGCCGCACCACGGGAGACGGCCTCAAGACCCAGCACGCCGGTGCCGGCAAACAGGTCAACGCATTTTGCATTGTGCAAAAAAGGCTGCAACCAGTTGAACAGGGTCTCGCGGCAGCGGTCACCCGATGGCCGCAGGCCTTCAATATCAGGCACAGGTACACGCCGCCCGCGCCATTGGCCGCCAATGATGCGCACTGAGCCCGGCGGTTTCTTTGGCTTGCCTTCCTGTTTGCGACCAGGAATTTGCCCCGGCATCTGGTTCGGTTTCTGGCTTGGGCGTTTCACTGCTGAATCCCCGGCTCCTCGCTTGAACGCACTCTGATGAATCCCAAACTGCTAGCATACCGATTTGCCATAGCCAAAACCCCTGTCCATGTTTCGAATATTCCGCAAAAACAAGAATCGTCCCGGTGAATTGCTGGATGTCCAGCTGAGGCCTGTCGAGCAAGCCGGCGAAGCAGCGCTGGAACAAAGGCTGGCACGCAGCCGCGATCAACTGGGCCAGCGCCTGGCTCACTTGTTTTCGGGCAGCAGGTCCATAGACGAGGACCTGCTTAATGAACTGGAAACGACCCTGATCACGGCCGACATCAGCGCCCAGACTGCCATCGGCATCGTGGCCAACCTGC
>Ga0315278_10007203_pt1 | contig 10152 bp, 9 predicted proteins | sample YL17G06_0_MG_FD_203880 | JGI IMG/M metagenome (GOLD analysis project Ga0315278, IMG submission 203880) | Sediment microbial communities from Yellowstone Lake, YNP, Wyoming, USA - YL17G06_0 | ecosystem: Environmental > Aquatic > Freshwater > Lake > Sediment | place: USA: Wyoming | collected... | reverse complement strand
GCCGGATCACCCGTGTCGGGCCGGCGCTCGTAGTACTCGCGCTCGAGGCGGGCCAGGTCCACCAGCATCTCCGTCGGCGCCGGCTTGCCCGCGAGAGGGGAAATGGCCATGCGTCCTAGCCGCTCCGCTCGACGTGGCGCGTGTCGTTCCAAAGCCGAATCACCGGGCGGGAGCGGGCATGCTCGTAGCCCAGCTCGCTGAGGCTCGTGGTGCTCAGCAGGAAGTGTCTGGCGGCGCCCGGCTCGAGCCCGAGCCAGCGGGCGGTGACCACACGCAGGATATGCCCGCTCGAAAAGAGCAGCACGTTCCCCTGCACGGCGCGCACGCGGCTCACCACTCTGTCTGCACGGGCGCCGATCACCGCAGGCGTCTCGCCTTCCGGGCAACCATCGCGGAACAGGTCCCAATCGGCGCGCTCCGCGTGGATCTCGGCGCTGGTGCGACCCTCGTACTTGCCATAATTCCATTCGACCAGGTCGGGGTCGATCTCGGCCGCAGCCCCGAATCCGGCCAGCTCGCAGGTCCGGGCCGCGCGCTGCAAGGGGCTGGTGAATACCTTGGCAAACGTCAGGCCACGCAGCCGCTCAGCAAGCCTGCGTGCGTCCGCCTCGCCGTGCTCGGTCAGCGGCAGATCGGTCACTCCCGTGTGCTGGCCCGAGAGGCTCCATGCGGTTTCGCCGTGCCGCGCGAGGTAGACGACCGGGAGCGCGTCGCTCATGTCCCCATCACTCCTATTGGCGCGCTCCGCACCTAAGCCGGCGGAACGGATAGTCACACACTCGAGAAAGCTAGACTATAATCTCGGAATCGAACCGCAGGGCGATCAGTTCTCGGCCCGCTCATCCAGATCGAGCTCGAGGTGAATACGGGTTCGTGACCGGGCTCACCACGATGGGCCTGCCGTGCGTCGAGATCCCGCTCGCCCTGATCATGCGATGAGCCGTCGATAGTTTGACAGTTCTGTCGTCATATGGCATGACATATGACGATGAAGACGTCACAGGCTGACCGAGACCATGAGTGGGTCCCCCGCGCTCTCGACCTGCCGGCCCTGCTCGCGAAGCGGTCCCTTTTCCTCCTGGGTCCGCGACAAACCGGCAAGACCTCCCTGATCCGCAATACGCTGAGGGACGCGCAGGTCTACGACCTTCTGGACACTTCCGTGTTCCTGACGCTCAGCCAACACCCCGGCCGGCTCGGCGAGGAGCTCGGCCCCCGAGACCGCATCGTGGTGATCGACGAGATCCAGCGGCTCCCGACACTGCTGAACGAAGTGCACCGCCTTATCGAAACCCGGAGCGTCCGGTTCCTGCTGACGGGCTCGAGCGCCCGCAAGCTTCGACGCGGCGGGGTAAACCTGCTCGGGGGCCGCGCCCGGACAAAGTACCTCCATCCGCTCACATGGAAAGAGCTCGGCAGCCGGTTCGATCTCGCCCGGGCCGTGGCCCGCGGCCTGCTCCCCTCCATCTATTTCTCGGACGATCCGCAGGCCGACCTCGACGCGTACGCGGGCCTGTACCTCCAGCAGGAGATTGTCGCCGAGGGGACCACCCGCAACGTGCCGGCCTTCAGCCGGTTCCTCAAGGTCGCCGCGCTCTGCAATGGAACCATCGTAAACTTCACGAACGTGGCCAACGATGCCCAGGTGGCGCGTACCACCGTGTACGAGTACTTCGAGATCTTGAAGGACACGCTTGTGCTCCACGAGCTTCCCGCCTGGCGGAAGACGACGACCAGGAAACCCCTCGCGTCCTCGAAGTATTATTTCTTCGACGTCGGGGTCGTCGGGGCGCTCCAGGGCCGGACGGTCCGGCCCGGCACGCCTGAGTTCGGCCAGGCGGTAGAGACCTTTCTCATGCACGAGCTGGGAAGCTATCGCGACTACAGCTCGGGTGAAGCGCTCGGCTATTGGCGGTCCACGTCTGGGTTCGAGGTGGATTTCATCATCGGGGATCACACCGCTGTGGAAGTCAAGGCCAAGAAGAATGTGTCGCCGCAGGATTTCAAGTCTTTGCGGGCGCTCGCCGAGGAGAAGAGACTCAAGCGTTATCTCTGCGTGTGCCTGGAGCCACGTACGCGAAACGTCGAGGGCATCACGATTCTCCCCATCGAGAGATTTCTGGAAGGCCTGTGGAATGGCGAATATCGATAGCGCGGAACCGATGAAGCAGCGACCGCCTCACACTGCGAATCCACGACAAGAAACAGGAGAGAGACGATGACACGGACCTCGACTATCGGCGCGCTCGGCCTTACGATGGCGGCGCTGCTGCTCGCGATGACGGCGGCGCCCCTGGCCGCCCAGGCGCCCGCTCCCGCACAAGTGGTCCTGCCCACCGACCGCACGGTGCTGCCGATTCCGGAGCCCCAGTATCCGCACAGCACGGTGTTCGATGTCCGGAATGCGACGCCGCCGCCACGCTTCGAGGTCAAGGCGCCCGCCAAAGCGCCCAATGTCCTCATCGTGCTGATCGACGACATGGGGTTCGGCCAGTCCAGCGCCTTCGGCGGGCCCATCCACATGCCGACGGTGGATCGCCTGGCCGGCAACGGTCTCCGCTACAACGAGTTTCACACCACAGCGCTCTGCTCGCCGACCCGCACGGCGCTGCTCAGCGGCCGCAACCATCACATGAACAACATGGGCTCGATCACGGAGACGGCCACCTCATTCCCCGGCAATACCGGCCAGCGCCCGAACAGCGTGGCGCCGCTGGCGGAGATGCTGCGGCTGAACGGCTACAGCACCGCCGCCTTCGGCAAGTCGCACGAAACCGCGGCCTGGGAGGTTAGCCCCTCCGGCCCGACCGACCGCTGGCCGACCCGCTCCGGCTTCGACAAGTTCTACGGCTTCATCGGCGGCGAGACCAACCAGTGGGCGCCGCTCCTCTACGACGGGATGACCCAGGTCGAGCCGTCCAAGGACCCGAACTACCATTTCATGACCGACATGACGAACCAGGCCATCGACTGGATGGGGTACCAGAAATCTCTCACACCGGACAAGCCGTTCTTCATCTACTTCGCGCCGGGCGCCACCCATGCGCCGCACCAGGTGCCGAAGGAGTGGATCGCGAAATACAGGGGGAAGTTCGATCAGGGCTGGGACACGCTGCGCGAGGAGACGCTGGCGCGGCAGAAGCGGCTGGGCGTGGTGCCCGCGGAGACGAAGCTCGCGCCCAAGCCGGCCGCCATCAAGGACTGGTCCGCGCTGACTCCAGATGAGAAGAAGCTCTTCGCCCGCCAGATGGAGGTGTTCGCCGGGTTCGGCGAGTACGCCGACACGGAGATCGGCCGGCTGATCCAGGCCATCGCCGACACCGGGCAGCTCGACAATACGCTGATCTTCTACATCGTCGGCGACAACGGGGCAAGCGCCGAAGGGGGCATGGTCGGGCTCTACAACGAGATGACCTACTTCAACGGTGTGAACGAGACCGTCCAGGACATCCTGAAGCATTACGATGAGCTCGGCGGCCCGACGACCTACCCGCACTATGCCGCCGGGTGGGCGGTGGCGGGCGACACGCCCTTCACGTGGACGAAGCAGGTCGCCTCGAGCTACGGCGGCACCCGTAACGGCATGGTGATCCACTGGCCCACAGGCATCGCGGCGAAGGGCCAGGTGCGATCTCAGTGGCACCACGTCATCGACATCGCGCCGACCATTCTGGAGGCGGCCGGCCTGCCCGAGCCGAAGAGCGTGAACGGAACGCCCCAGACGCCGATCGAGGGCGTAAGCCTCGCCTACACGTTCGCCGACCCCAAGGCGCCGAGCCGGCACACGACGCAGTATTTCGAGATCTTCGGCAATCGCGCCGTCTACCACGACGGCTGGCTGGCCGGCACCGTCCATCGGGCACCCTGGGAATTCAAGCCCCGGACGACGCTCGAAAACGACACGTGGGAACTGTACGACACGCGCTCGGACTTCAGCCTGGCCAATGACCTGGCCGCGAAGAACCCCGAGAAGCTCAAGGAGCTGCAGGCCCTCTTCCTGAAGGAAGCCGTCAAGTATTCCGTGCTGCCGATCGACGACCGGACCCTGGAGCGCCTCAACGCCGCCCTGGTCGGTCGGCCCGACCTCATGGCCGGTCGCACGTCGCTGACGGTCTACAACGGGATGATCGGCATGTCCGAGAACGTTTTCATCAACACGAAGAATCGGTCGCACACGATCACCGCCGAGGTGGAGATCCCGAAGAATGGGGCCAAGGGCGTCCTGCTGGCCCAGGCCGGGCGTTTCGGCGGCTGGAGCCTGTATCTGAAGGACGGGAAGCCGACGTACACCTACAACTGGCTGGGCCTGCAGCGGTACACCGTGGCCGCCAAACAGGCGCTACCCGCCGGGAAGGCGACCATTCGCTACGAGTTCACCTATGACGGCGGCGGGGTTGGCAAGGGCGGCACGGGCGCGCTCTTCGTCAACGGGAAGAAGGTCGCCACGGGCCGGATCGACCGGACCCAGTGCTGTGCGTTCTCGGCGGACGAAGGCGCCGACGTGGGAGCGGACGAGGGCACGCCCGTCACGGAGGCTTACAAGGTGCCGTTCAAGTTCACCGGCAAGATCGGCAAGGTGACGATCGAGTTGAAGGACATGAAGACCGCCGAGCGCGAGGAAGCGGAGCAGGCCCGCAAGGTTGCCCGCCTGAAGAGGGCGTTGGCCGACTAGCTGTTCAGGGCAGGAGGTCGGCGACATGGATGCGGGCGTTGCTCCGGGCAAGCGGCGAGACGAAGGCCTCGGGCCCGAATGACTCGCCGGAGCCATAGCGCCAGCCGAATGCCGCATCGGGATCTTGCACCGGATCGCGATACACCTCGAGGACGCGGTCCACGAGGTTCACGATCCAGTAGTCGGAGAGACCAGCGCGAGCGTAGACGCTGCCCTTGTGGTGGCGGTCGAAGCGCAAGCTGGATTCGCTGACCTCGACGACGAGAACGGGCCGCGACGGGTGCTCAGCCGCGTAGTCCCGGAAGCTGCCCGGCACTATGGCCACGTCCGGCTCTGGTTCGGACTCGTCGTCGAGGGCTACCGGACCCTGGCCGCGCACGTCCCAGCCCGCGCCGAACGCCACCCGCAATGCCTCTTCCACGGCCCGCACGGAAGTGAAGTGGTAGCTGCCCTGCGGCTCCGAGACGATGAGCTGGCCGCCGATGAGCTCGATCGGATCGCGGGGCTGAAAGAAACCCATGTCGATCAGGCGATCGTACTCGGCCCGGCTCCAGTGATGAGTCTTGACCTCTACCTTCGCCATGCCGTGAGCCTAGCGATCCGTTAGCGGTGTGTCAATGTCCCCGAACCGAGACACCCCACCCTTTACCCTCCCGACCGTCGTCGCCGCGCTGGCAGTAGCGGGATGCGTCAGCCAGGCCCAGGTCCGCGACAGCCTGCAGGGCATGGCGATGGCCCCGTTCATGGCGGCCTGCGCGACGGATTACAAGAAGGCCGAGGAGAACCTGAACCAGCCCCCCATCACCTGATTCACCGCTGAAGGGGATATCCGGGTGCTCCAGAGCGAGAAGGTGAACGTGGCCCAGCAGATGGCCGAGGGTCTCGAGGCTATCATTCCAAAATCCGGCTACTTGAGCTAAGATACGCGGCTGGGATAACCACCGGGGGCTGGGGAGTCGACCGGGGCGCCGAACGGGGCGAGGCCATAGGGGTCTCGGACCAAGGCAGCGAGAAGTCCATCAACCAATAGGAGGCAATAACGATGGGTTCCAGGAAGATGCTGATGACCACGGCCATAATGGCCCTGCTGGCGCTCCCGCTCGCAGCCTGCTCCACCTCGATGAAGCTCAAGTCGGAGAAGATGTGCACGGCCTCCGGCGGGACCTACTCGGGCAACACATGCAACCCGGGCACGCCGAACCAGAAGGGCGCCAAGGCGATGTGCGACTCTCATGGCGGCGTCTACGACAGCGTGCTCGACATGTGCGAGATGCAGGGCGACAAGTAGTCTCACCCGACTCCTGAGCAAAACCCCGCCGGGGCTTTAGCCCCGGCGGGGATCCTCAGCCTCTGGGTGCCACCCGCCTGCTCTTCCGACACCGTAGGACAGGTATCCGAGGGTAGCCGCAAACATCTCCCGGAATTCGCCCACTTGCGCTAAGATACGCCGCTGGGATAACCGCAGGAGGCAGGGTAGCTCACCGGGACGCCGAATGGGTCGGGGCCATGGGGGTCTCGGACCAGCTCAGCGAGACGTCCATCAACGAACAGGAGGAAACAATGGGTTCCAGGAAAATGTTGATGACCACGGCCATGGTGGCCCTGCTGGCGTTCCCGCTTGCAGCGTGCTCGAGCACCGCCAAAGTCAGATCGTCGAGGCTGTGCACCGCCGCCGGCGGCACGTACAACGGCAGCTCCAACACGTGCAACCCAGGCACGCCGAACCAGAAGGGCGCGGCGCAGATGTGCCAAGGCCATGGCGGCGTCTACGACAGCGTGCTCGACATGTGCGAGATGGAAGGCAGCAAGTAAGCCACACCTGATCCCTCGTTCGCCAATCCGCCGGGGGTAATACCCCCGGCGGGGGCGTTTTTCCGCCGGCCAACCCAGATTCACGGGGAGAGATGAAGTTCGGCCTCGGGCTGTCTGTGCAGCATTCGCCGGAGGACTCGCAGGCCGGCCGCTTCCAGGAGCACTTGGAGCAGGTGCGGCTGGCCTCGGCCGTCGGCTTCGATTCTGTCTGGGCGAGCCAGCACTACCTCTCGGCGCCGTTCAGCTACTTCCAGCCCATCCCTGTCCTCGCGAGGGTCGCGGCCGAAGCGGGCACCATGTCGCTCGGCACCGGCGTCCTGCTGCTTCCCCTGCACCACCCTGTTGAGATCGCCGAGCAGATCGCCACGCTCGACGTCATCTCCGGTGGCCGCTTCATCTTCGGCGTCGGGCTCGGCTACCGCGACGTCGAGAATCACGCCATGGGGCAGGATCCGCGAGAACGCGTGGGCCGTCTCGTCGAGGGGCTCGAGGTCATCGAGCGACTCTGGACGGGGGAGCCCGTGAGCTACGCGGGCCGGCACTTCACGCTCAACAACATCCGCATCTCCATGCCGCCGCTCCAGCGGCCGCGACCGCCGATCTGGATGGCGGCCAATGCCGACGGCGGCGTCAAGCGGGCGGCGCGGCTGGGCGACGCGTGGCTCATGAACCCGCACGCCACGCTCGAGACGCTGGAGCGCCAGCTCACGCTCTTCCGCGAGACGAGGAAGACGCTCGGGAAACCGCCCACGGCGGAGATCCCGCTCATCAAGGAATGCTATCTCGCGCCGGATCACGCCGCCGCCGTGGCCGAAGCGCGTCCCTTCCTCGGGCCCAAGTACGAGGCCTACCGCCAGTGGGAGCAGGACAAGGCGCTGCCGGCCGGCGAGAGCTTCGCGTCGGATTTCGAAGCGCTCGCGCGCGACCGCTTCCTCCTGGGAGATCCCGCGCGGGTCAGGGAGGAGATCGCGCGCTACCGCGAGCGCCTCGGCGTGACGACCATGATCGTCCGCGTCCAGTGGCCGGGGATGGAGCAGGCCAAGGTCCTGCGCTCCATCCGGCTCCTGGGCGAGCACGTTTTCCCTCACCTGCGCTGACACCACAGCGCGGCCGGACAAGGGGACTCTCTATGCTGACCTCTCGCCAGTGCGCCGCGATCGCGCTCTTGTTCACGGTGGCCGCCACCTCGCTGCCGGCGACGGCCCAGCCCAAGCGCGGCGGGGTGCTCCGCATCGCGGAGCGCACCGATCCGGTCGGCTTCGATACGCTGGGGCAGAAGAAGGCGGCCGTCTACACGCAGCTCGCCCTCGCCTACACCCACAATCGTCTCTTCAAGTACGGGCCGAAGGGTGAGGTCGTCCCGGACCTGGCGGCCTCGTACTCCCAGCCGAGCCCGACCACCTATGTGGTCGTCCTGAGAAAGGGCGTGCGCTTCCACAACAAGCCCCCGGTCAATGGGCGGGAGCTCACGAGCGAGGACATCAAGTTCACGTTCGAGCGGGTCACGGCCTCTCCCGAAGCTCGCCTCTTCCCCACCCTCAAGCGCCTCACCACACCGGACCGCTACACGGTGCAGTTCGAGCTGTCGGCGCCGTTCTCGGCCTTCATCGCCAACCTGGCAGCGACGACCATGTACGTCTACGCGAAGGAGGCAGGCAAGCCCTCGACGGACGGCGCACGCGACTACACCTCGGCGGATACGGTGGTGGGCACCGGCCCCTTCATGCTCGAGGAGTACCGGGAGAAGCAGCGCCTGGTCTTCAAGCGCAACCCGGATTACTTCGAGACGGGCAAGCCCTACCTGGACGGCGTCGAGCTCTACATCATCGGAGACACCGCCGCCCAGCTGGCGGCGCTCCGCACTGGCAAGATCGACCTGATCCCGGCCGGCACCGGCCAGGGTCTGCCACACTTCCTGGCCGGCGAGGCACGATCGATCCCCGGCGCTGCCGTGCTGAAGCACTCGGTGTTCCAGACCAGCGAGAACCTGATTGGGCGCGTGGACACGAAGCCCTTCGCCGATGCGCGGGTGCGTCGCGCCGTCTCGATGTCCCTCGAGCGCGAGGCGCTGGCCAAGGCCATGTACCCCGAGGGCGCTGACCCGTTCTCCGGGCCCATCCCGATCGCTTCGCGCTACAGCATCGCGCCGGACAAGCTCGGGGAGGCGGCCGCCTACTACCGCCACGACCCGGCGGCCGGCAAGAAGCTCATGACGGAGGCCGGCTACCCGAACGGCTTCAAGACCAAGCTCTACACGACAACAGGCTATGGGCCCGAGTACGTCTCGCGCAGCGAGCTGCTCAAGGACATGCTCTCGAAGATCGGCATCGACGCCGCCATCGTGTCGCAGGAGTACCCGGTCTGGATCGCCAGCACGTACAAGGGCAATTTCGACGGCGTCGTCCACATCCCCGCCTGGACGCTGGGCGACGAGGACGAGTGGCTCGCCACCTATACGCCGGGCGACACACGCAATCAGATCCACCTGGACGATCCCAAGCTCACGGACGTGGTCAGGATGTCGCGCGAAGCGCCGAACGACGCCGCGCGCGCGAAGCTGATCGGCCAGTTCGTGCGGACCTTCCACGAGCAGATGTTCCGGGTCTACCTGCCCCAGCCCGTTCTCCTGACCGTGATCAGCAACCGCGTGAAGGGCTATGTCCCCGCCGTCCGCGGGTATAGCTACCCGACGATGCTGGGGAACGTCTGGCTGGAGTAAGATCCGGCCGCGCATGACGCAGTACCTCCTGCGACGGCTCGCGCTGATGCTCCCGACGCTCTTCCTCGTGAGCGTCATGGCCTTCCTGATCGTGCGGCTCATTCCGGGCGACGCGGTCACCCTGATGTTCGCCGACCTCGGCTATGCCAAGAGCATCGAGCAGATGCGCGCCCGGCTCGGTCTCGACCTGCCCTTCTACGAGCAGTACGCGCGCTGGATCGGCGATCTCGCGCGCGGCCGCTTCGGTGAATCGCTCTGGACCCAGCGCGGGGTGCTGAGCCTGCTCGCCGAGCGGCTCCCCGTCACGCTGGAGCTGTCGCTCCTGTCCCTCGCCTTCGCCGTGTTCTACGGCGGGATCACCGGCGTGGTCGCGGCGGTGAGGCAGGACGACTGGCTGGACATGTCGCTCCGGAGCGTCGCCATGGTATTCCTCTCCCTGCCGTCCTTCTGGCTCGGCACGCTCGCCATCGTGCTCCCGTCGCTGTACATCGGCTGGAGCCCCAATATCCGCCTCGTTCCGTTCGCTGCCGATCCGCTGGCCAGCCTCGCCCAGTTCCTGCTCCCGGCCGCCATCCTCGGCACCCACCTGGGCGCGCCCGTGATGCGGATGATCCGCGCGATGATGCTCGAGACGTTCCGGCAGGACTATATCCGCACCGCGTGGGCCAAGGGGCTCGAGCCGCGGCGTGTGATCCTCAAGCACGCGCTCAGGAATGCCGTCATCCCCACGGTGACGATCCTGGGCGTGCAGACGTCCCAAGCCATAGCCGGCAGCGTCGTCATGGAGACCCTCTTCCAGCTCCCCGGCATGGGCAGCCTGCTCGTGGAAGCCGTCGCCCACCGTGACTTCCCCACCTTCCAGGCGCTCGTGCTCTGCCTCGCCCTCTTCGTGCTCGCGGTGAATATCCTCGTGGACTTCGCCTGCCTGGCGATAGACCCGCGGCTCCGG
>Ga0315278_10007200_pt1 | contig 10155 bp, 1 predicted proteins | sample YL17G06_0_MG_FD_203880 | JGI IMG/M metagenome (GOLD analysis project Ga0315278, IMG submission 203880) | Sediment microbial communities from Yellowstone Lake, YNP, Wyoming, USA - YL17G06_0 | ecosystem: Environmental > Aquatic > Freshwater > Lake > Sediment | place: USA: Wyoming | collected... | reverse complement strand
TCGGAGAAGCGCACCGGCTTCTGGATGTGGGTGACCCAGTGGTCGGGACCCGTGAGCTCGTCCCCGGCCGGCGCACCGGTGAGGTTCGAGACGAGAGGGATGCGAGGCTTGAAGTAGGTGATTTGCCGAACCACCTCAGAGAACGGCTCGAGTATCGGGTCCATGAGTGGTGAGTGAAAGGCGTGGGAGACCTTGAGGGGGCGGGTCTCGACTCCCTCGGCCTCGAAGGCACGGGCGATCCTCTCGACCGCTTCGGTCCGGCCGGAGATGACTACGTTCTCGGGCCCGTTGAGCGTTGCGATGGAGGCGTCGCCGCGGTGTGGCTCCACCGCCGCCCGCACGCGCTCCTCGCTCGTCATGATGGCGACCATCCGGCCCTCCCTCGGGAGGGTGCCCATGAGGCGGCCCCGCTCGGCCATGAGCCGGAGCCCGTCCTCGAGGCCGAAGACGCCGGCCACGCAGGCGGCCACGGCCTCCCCCGCGCTGTGCCCGATCACGAAATCGGGCTCTATGCCCCAGCTCTTCCACATCTCGCACACCGCCCACTCGAGGGCGAAGAGGGCGGGCTGGGCGAAGGTGGTGTCGTCGATCGGAGACTCGACACCGGGAGCGGGGTAGATCAGCTCGACGATGCTCTGTCCCATGATCGGCCGGAGGATCTCGTCGCACCGGTCCATGGCCCGGCGGAACGCGGGCTGGGTCTCGTAGAGGCCGCGCCCCATCTGGGTGTACTGAGCCCCCTGGCCGGTGAAGAGGAATCCCACCGACGGCCGGCGTGTCGCCGCCCTGCCCGAGGAGACGCCGGGGGGCGTCTTCCCGTCGCGGAAGCCATCAAGCCTCTGGCGCAGCTCGCCCGTCGTGGCTCCGACGAAGGCCAGCCGCTCGCGGAACGGCGAGCGGCCGGTCGCGGCCGTGAAGCAGGCGTCGCCGACGTCGAGATCCGGGTGCTTTCCGAGGTGCTGCGCGTACTCCTCGGCGGTCCTCCGCAGCGCCTCCTTGTCCTTGGCGGACAGCACCAGCAGGTGGCGGGGGCGCTCGGGGTGCTCGCGCTGTAGGCGCGGGATCGCCGGGGCCTCGCCGAGGATCATGTGGGCGTTGGTCCCGCTGACGCCGAAAGAGCTGACCGCCGCGTAACGGGGCCGCTCCCCCCGCCGCCAGGGCAAGAGCTCCGTCACGACGCGCACGGACAGCGTGTCCCAGGGGATCTCGGGGTTGGGGCGCTCGAAGTGCAGGTTGGGAGGCAGCGCTTCGTTCTGGAGCGCGAGGACGACCTTGATCAGGCTGGCGATTCCGGCCGCGGACTCCAGGTGAGCGATGTTGCTCTTGACGGTGCCGAGGAGCACGGGATCGTCCTTCGCCCGACCCACGCCGTACACGTTACCCACGGCGCGCACCTCGATCGGGTCGCCGACGGGCGTGCCGGTGCCGTGGGCCTCGACGAAGCTCACGTCGGTGGGCGTCAGGCCGGCCTGCGCGAGGGCGCGCCGCGCCGTGTCCTCCTGGGCTTCCTGGTTGGGCACGGCGATGCCGGCCGTCTTCCCGTCCTGGGTCACCGCGGAGCCGTGGATCACTGCCAGCACCCGGTCGCCATCCCGAAGCGCGTCAGAGAGCCGCTTCAGGACCACCGCCCCCGCGCCCTCGCCGCGGCCGAAGCCGTCCGCCGAGGCGTCGAAGGCCTTGCAGCGTCCATCCGGCGACAGCACCTGCATGCCGGAAAAGCTGACGTAGTTCTCCGGCCCCAGGATGACATTGGTGCCACCGGCGATGGTGAGGTCGCTCGCTCCCGAGCGCAGGCTCTGGATCGCCAGGTCTACGGCCACCATCGAGGAAGAGCAGGCCGTGTCCAGCGACAGGCTCGGGCCACGCAGGCCCAGGAGGTACGATATCGCGCCCGAGGCCATGCAATGGAGGTTGCCGCCCACCATCTGCCCATCCAGCTCTTCGATGGAGCGCGACGCCAGACGGTGCCAGTACTCCACGCTCCACATCCCAACGAAGACGCCGGTCAGCGTGCCATCGAGGCTGAGCGGTGCGATTCCAGCGTCTTCGATCGCCGCCCAGCAAACCGCCTCGAAAAGCCGGCGCTGCGGGTCGATCGACACGGCGGTCTTCGGCGCGACGCCGGAAAAGACGGGATCCATGTCGGTGATCCCCTCCACGAACGCGCCATATCGTGTGTGCGTCTTGCCCGGGGTGCCGGGAGTGGGATCGTAGTACGGGTCGATGTCGAACCGGTCGCGTGGGATCTCAGTGACCGCGTCCTTTCCATCGCGCAGAAGCTCCCAGAAACGCTCCGGTGTCGTGGAGTTGCCGGGCAGGCGGCACCCCATACCGATGATCGCTATCGGCTCAGGCGGCTGGACCGCCGGCGATCCGATACGAACGGCCATACCCTCGGTCTGCTTCTTGGTCGTCTCGCGCATCGTCAATGCTCCCGTTCCTTGGATCTCGACCTTGTCCCCGTCACTTGGCCGCGTCGTCTCGCCACCAGTTTTCGTGCCCGCCTTCCGGCCTCGCCTTCCCGCCGCGGATCGTCCCACCCCGCCCGACGGCTTCCCAGGATCCGCCACGCGCCGCCGACCTTTCCTCATCGGGACACCGCCCGCGTCTCGCGCCCCACCGCGCCCAGCCGCTCGTCGCAGGTGGCCGCGAGCTGCCCCAGGCTCTGGAAGATCATGTCGCGCGGGTCGAAGCGGAGGCCGGTGGCCTTCTCGAGGCGCGACAGAACTCGGATCGAGAGGAGCGAGTGGCCACCCAGGTCGAAGAAGTTGTCGTGGACGCTCACTCGCTCGACACCCAGCGCGTCCTTCCACAACCCCGCCACCAGCCGCTCGTGGGGCGTCGCCGGCTCGGCGCCCTCGCCCCCTCCGCCCGCTCCGCCGTCGAGGCGCAGGAGGGCCTTGCGGTCGACGCTGCCGTCGCTCGTCCAGGGCAGCGCATCGAGGACCACGAACGAGGCCGGCACCTGGTGGGCGGGCAGGCGTTCTCGCAGGGCCCGCCGCAGCTCGGTGACCGTCGGTTCGGCGCCGGTGCCGAACGTGACGTAGGCGACGAGCTCCCGCTCGCCGGCCGGCCGTTCACGCGCGACGACCGCCGCCGCGTCGACCGGTCCCAGGGCGAGGATCGCGGCCTCGATGCCCTCCAGGTCGGGGTCCTTCCCGCGCCCGGCGGCCGCCGACCGAAGGGCGGCGAGGAACTCCAGGCGGGCCGCGAGCGGCGCCGTCGAGACGACGACCCGGCTGATCTGGCGCAGGCGCAGCACGCGCTCCACCACGGTCATGCCCTCCTCGGGGCTCATGGCGGCGCCCTCCGCCGCCGCGCGGCGGGCGATCTCGCCCGCCTCCCGCCCGGCGATCCGCCAGTGGTCGAAATCGACGCTCACCCACGACGTCCGGCCGCCACGCGAGGCGTGCGCCGCGAAGGCGTCCTGGAACGCGTTGGCGCCGGCGTAGGCGGCGTAGCCGGCACCCCCCAGGACCGTCGAGAGCGACGAGGTGACGAGGCAGAACTCGGGCGACTCGTCCCGCAGGGCCTCCGCGAGCGCCAGCGTCCCGTGGACCTTCGGGGCGAACTGGCGTTCGCACGCTTCGCGGGAGAGCGCTCCCACGGGGCCGAACGTCTCCGCGCCCAGGTCGCCGGCCGCGTGGACGACGCCGTGGAGCGGCCCGAAACGCTCGCGCGCCTGGCGCACCACGGCTTCCAGGTCCCGGACGCTCGTGACGTCCGCCGGGACCAGCAGCACCTCGGCCCCCAGACTCTCGAGCGCGAGCACCTTCCGTACCCGCAGCGAGAGCGCGGCCGGCGTGTCCAGGGACTGCACGAGCGCGGCCCATTCCTCCCGGGGCGGCAGGCCGGCCCGGCTGGTGAGCACGAGCCGCGCCGCTCCCTGGCGCGCGAACCACGCGCCGATCAGGAAGCCCACGTCGCCGAGGCCGCCCGTGATCAGGAAGCACCCGCCCGGCTCCGCGCGCAGGGAGAAGCGCTCGCCCACGGCGGCGGGTATCGGCTCGAACTGCTGCACCCAGCACCGGCCGCGGCGCAGGGCGAGGAGGATCTCGGGCTCCTCGAGCCCCAGCTGCGTGCACAGCGCGTCCGCGGCGGCATCCCCGAAGGGGGGCTCCAGGTCGATGACCGAGCCGCGCAGCCCGCTCTCCTCCTGGGAGGCGACGCGCACCGCCGCGACGAGCGGCGCCGCCTCGGGCCGAAGGGCCTCTCCGCCCAGCACCTCGAACAGGCCCGAGGCCGCCACGTGCAGAGTCAACGGGCGCGGCCCGCCGGCCGCGACCATGGCGAGCACGCTGTAGAAGCCTCGCTCGCTGGCCTGCCGGAACCGCTCCGAGGGGGAGGTCGCGCCCTCCGGCGCGTCGAGGGCCCAGAGGTGCAGCACGCGCTCGAGGGGCTGGCCGTCCCGGCGCAGCGCTTCGAAGAGACGGCGATAGTCCTCGCGATCAGAGGGGTCGATCGCGTAGCCCGAGCTCGCGTCGCCCGAGAACGCAGCACCGGCGGCAACGGTGGCGACCGGCGTTCCCGCCGCCCGGAGCCTCTCGACGACGGCGGTGCCGAGGCCGCCCGCGTCGAGGAACACGAGCGTCGGCGCCGGCGGCGCCGATTCCGGGACGGGCCAGGCCGGCTTCCAGACCGGTCGGTAGAGCCAGCTAGCCGGGTCGCGCACCGGCGCGGGTGGCTCTTCCTCGAGCGGCTCCACCCAGTGTCGCTCGCGCTCGAACGGATAGCCGGGCAGTCGGACGCGCCGGGGCCCGTGCGCGTGCAGCGCCTCCCACTTCGGCTCGACGCCGGCCAACCACAACGTGCCCACCGCGCGCAGGAGGCCCTCCTCGCCCGCGAGCGGCGCCGCCTCCGGCAACGCCCGTCCGCGTGGACCGTCCGTCACCCGGATCCCGGAAGCGTCGAGCTCGACGAAGAGACGCCCGGGATCGGCGGGCCGGTCCGCCATCGCTGCCGCGAGCCCGCCGGCGCCCGCGCCGGCCGTCGCCTCGAAGCCCAGGCCCCAGGCCTGCAGCTGCGCGGCGAGCCCTTCGGCGATCGAGAGGTCGAGGCCGCCGAGGATCGCGACCAGGGGCGGGTTGCGCCGCTCGGGCCGTCCGGAGGGGAGGTTCTCGGGTGTGCGAAGTGCGGCAATGGCCTCGTTCCGGTCCCGCGCGACGGCGAACGAGCGGTGATCGAGCGCGCGCCGGCCCGCCTGCAGCGTGAACGCCACGTCGGCGAGGTCGAGCTCCGGATGCGTCTCGAGGTGGTCCGCGAGCCGGCGTGCGACCGCTTCGAGGGCCGCGGGGGTTCGGGCGGAGAGCGGGAGCAGCTGGCGGGCGCGCGACGGCGGGCGGAGCGGGGGCTCGGGCGCCTCCTCGACGACGACGTGCGCGTTCGTGCCGCCCACTCCGAAAGCGCTCACCCCACCGCGGCGCGGACCGCCCAGCGCCGGCCACTCGTGGAGTCGGGTGCTCACGTAGAAGGGGCTGGCCTCGAAGTCGATGGCGGGATTAGGGCTCTCGAAGTGGAGGCTCGGCGGGACCTGCCCGTGCTGGAGCGAGAGCACGAGCTTGATGAGGCCCGCGACACCGGCCGCCGCGTCGAGGTGGCCGACGTTCGTCTTCACGGAGCCGAGCGCGCAGAAGCCGCGGCGCGCGGTTCGGCCACGGAACGCCTTGGTGAGCGCCGCCACCTCCGCCGGGTCCCCGAGCGCAGTACCGGTTCCGTGGGCCTCGATCATGCCGATGGTGGCCGGGTCGACCCCGGAGGTCGACAGTGCCTCCACGACGACGGCCGCCTGTCCGGCCACGCCGGGGGCGGCGAAGCTCACCTTGAGCGAGCCGTCGTTGTTCACCGCCGTCCCGCGAACGACGGCGTCGACGCGCGCGCCATCCTCGAGCGCGTCGCGGAGCCGCCGCAGGACGACCACCCCGACGCCGTTGCCGAAGACCGTGCCCGCGGCCCTGGCGTCGAACGCGCGGCAGTGCCCGTCGGGCGACACGATGCTGCCCTCCTGGAAGAGGTAGCCGCTCTCCTGGGGCACGTAGACGCTCACGCCCCCGGCGAGGGCCATGTCGCACTCGAGCCCCAGCAGGCTCTGGCAGGCCGTGTGCACGGCCACGAGCGACGTCGAGCAGAAGGTCTGGACGGCGCAGCAGGCGCCCCTGAGGTTCAGCTTGTAGCCGACGAGGGTGGCGAGCGAGTCCGGGACGTTGTGGATCGTCGCCTCGAAGTCGCCGAAGGCGTCCATCAGCGGCCGGTTCTTGTAGAGGTTGTGGACGAGGTAGTTGCTGAAGCTCGCCCCCGCGTAGACGGAGACGGCCCCGGGGAAGCGCTCGGAGTCGTACCCGGCGTCCTCGAGCGCGTGCCAGGCGCACTCGAGGAACACGCGGTGCTGGGGGTCCAGGACCGAGGCCTCGCGCGGGCTGAAGCCGAAGAAGGCGGCGTCGAAGAGCTCGACGCCGTCGAGCACCGGGCGGACGGGCACGTACTGCGGGTCGTCGAGCCGGGCCGCCTCCTCTCCCGCCCGTTCCAGCTCCTCGCGAGAGAACGAGCGGATGGATTCCCGGCCCTCGCGCAGGTTGCGCCAGAAGCTCTCGATGTCGGGAGCGCCCGGGAAGCGGCCGGCCATCCCGACCACCGCGATCTCGGAGCCGTCGTAGCGCCCGTCCGCCTGGCTCATGCGGGCCCCTGCATCGGCTCGGCCTTTCGCCGGAGCCGCTCCTCCTTGCGCCGGCGGCCGCGGTCGCTGCTCTGGTCGAACCCGGCCGGGGTCTCTTCCTCCGCGGCGCCGATCAGGCGGCACAGCGACTCGACCGTCGGTCCCTCGAAGAGGGTGGCGATCGAGATCTCGGCGCTGAGCTCCGCCTTCACCCTCGTCACGACCTGGATCGCGAGGAGCGAGTGGCCGCCGAGATCGAAGAAGTTGTCCTGGATGCCGACCTTCTCGATGCCCAGGAGCTCGGCCCAGATGCGCGCCACGCTCTCCTGCGCCGGCGTGCTGGGGGCGAGGTACGCGTTCTGCAGGTGGGGGCGCACGTGCCGCGCGCGGTCCTTCGGCTTCTTCTCGGCGCCGTGCAGCCCTTCGAGCCCCACCCATTGGCGGATCCGCGCCGAGAGGTCTCCGGTCGAGACCACCGCCTGGGGGACGCCGGCGAGCCCGAGCACGCGCAGGAACGCGCCGCCGCCCTCGACCGGGCTCATCGCGTAGCGACCCAGGCCCGCGCGGTCCTCCTCCGGGGCCTCGCCCAGGCGCCATTCGTCCCAGTTGACGGAGAGCCAGGGCACCGCGGCGCGGCGGTTGCGCCAGGCGGTGTACGCGTCCATGAACACGTTGGCGGCGGCGTAGGCGCCGTAGGCGAAGCCGCCGAGGACACTCGAGAGCGACGAGGTCAGGATGCAGAAGTCGAGCGGGCGGTCGCCGAGAGCCTCGTCCAGGGCGACGAGGCCCGCCACCTTCGGGTGGAACTGCTGCTCGCACTCCTGGCTGCCGATCTCCGTCAGGGGGCGGAAGGTGCCGCCCCCGACGACGCCCGCCCCGTGGATCACGCCGTGGACGGGTCCGAAGCGCTGCTCCGCCTGTGCGAGGGCGGCCTGCATGGCGGAGACGTCCGCGACGTCGGCGCTCACCAGCTCGACCTCGGCGCCCATCGCCTCGAGCGCCTGAAGCCGCACGATGCGCAGGCTCGTCGGGTCGAGGTCGCCGCGGGTGCGCCGCCACTCGTCCCAGCCGTCCCGCTCGGGCATGCGGGAGCGGCTCGTCAGCACGAGCCGCGCCCGGCAGGCGTGGGCGAGTGTCGCCGCGATCACGAAGGCCACCCCCCCGAGCCCGCCGGTGATGAGGTAGACCCCGCGCTCCCGGAGGCGGGCCGGCCGCCCCTCCGGCAGCGCCAGGCTCACCGGCTCGAAGCCCTGGACGAAACGCTGGCCGCGCCGCAGGGCCACCACCGCCCCGGGCGCATCGGCGCGCAGCTCGGCGAGGAGCGCGGTGGGGTCCGGGCTCCCGAGCGACAGCTCATCGACGTCGATCGCACCGCAGGTGAGGTTGTGCGCCTCCTGCGGGACGACCTTGAGAAGGCCCAGGAGAGTGGCCTTCTCCGGCTCGATCTCGTCGTCCGCGAGCACCGGCTGGGCACGCGTGGTCAGGACCTTGAGCTGCAGCGGCTGCGTCCACTTCGCGTCGGCGAGGGCCTGCACGAGGTGGAGCAGGCTGTAGAACCCGCGCGCCTGTGCGCCCTCGATCGACTCGGCCGATAGCCCGCCCGCGCGCGGGGTCCCCGCCAAGAACGCGTGGACGATCCGCCCGATGGTGCGGCCCTGGTCGCCGAGAGCGCGCAGCAGCTGGTCGTAGCCGGGGCGTGCGCCGGGGTCGAGCGTGAAGCCGTCGCGGGAGTTCCCCCCGAAGGCCAAGCCGGGGCGGACCACGATCACGGCCTCGCCCTGCGCGCGCAGGGACGTGGCCACGCGTTCGGCCCGGCCGGCCTCGTCGGAGAACACCAGCCACGCCCCGCCGCGGCTCGCCCCGGAAGAGGCGACCTCCGCGGGCAGCCCGGCCTTCCACGTGGGGAGGTAGAACCACTCCGCGGGATCCTTCTTCCCCGAGACGGAGCGGAGAGGCGCCGAGGCCCCTTCCTCCACGTCGATCCAGTAGCGCTCGCGCTCGAACGGGTACGTCGGCAGCTCGACGCGCAGCCGGCGCTCGCCGGCGAAGAGGCGCCCGGCGTCGAGTCGCACGCCGGCGAGCCACAGCTTGCCGAGCGTCCCGAGCAGGAACGGGAGGTCCGTCTCCGTCTCGTGCGGGTGGCGCAGCGAGGCCACCGCGGTGAGACCGGGCCGCGGAGCCTGCACCCGGGCCAGCGAGGAGAGCGTGTTGCCGGGGCCGACCTCGAGGAGCACGCGGTCGGGCTCCACCAGGAGCAGCTGGAGTCCGTCCCCGAAGCGCACGGCCCGGCGCAGGTGGTCGGCCCAGTACGCGGGGTTCGTGGCCTGCTCGGCGGTGATCCAGGTCCCGGTGAGGTTCGAGACGTACGGGATGCGGGGTGGCGCGAGGGCGACACTGGCGACGCGCTCGCGGAAAGGAGCGAGAACCCCGTCCATCATCGCTGAGTGGAAGGCGTGCGACGTGTGCAGCCGGGTCACCGGCACGTCCCGCCGGCGAAGCGCGTTCTCGAGTCCGTCTACCGCCGGCGTCGGGCCGGAGACCACGCACAAGGCGGGGGCGTTGACGGCGGCCAGCGCGAGGCCGTCCTTCAGCAGTGGGTCCACCTCCGCCGGCGGGAGAGGCACCACCAGCATCGAGCCGGACGGCATCGACTGCATGAGCCGCCCACGCTCGGCGACCAGGGCGAGTGCGTCGTCGCGGCCGATGACGCCGGCCAGCGTGGCCGCGACGTACTCCCCGACGCTGTGTCCGATCATGGCCGAAGGCTCGACGCCCCAGGCCATGAAGAGGCGCGCCAGGGCGTGCTCGACCACGAAGAGGGCCGGCTGCGTGATCGACGTCTGCCGGAGGGCCTCGGCCGCGCCCTCCTCCGCACCCGCCGGCGGGAAGAGGAGCTCGCGGAGGTCCCGCCCGAGCGGCCCGCGCAACCGTTCGCAGCCGGCGTCCACCTCCTGCCGGAAGACCGCCTCCGACTCGTAGAGGCCGCGGGCCATCCCGGGGTACTGTGCCCCCTGTCCCGGGAACAGGAAGACCACCGGCCGCTCGCTGGAGCGGCCGTAGGTGGTGAAGACGCGGCGTGGGTCGCGGGCCGTGAGGGCGTCCGCCGCGTCCACGGCCGACGAGGCGACCACGAACCTGCGGTGCTCGAAGCGGCGGCGGCCGCCGAGCAGGGTATGGGCCGCGTCCGCGAGCCCGGGGGCGTCGGGCTCGCGCAGGCGGCGCGCGAGGCGCTCCGTCGCTTCCTCGAGAGCGGTCTCCGTGCGCGCCGAGACCACCAGGAGCTGGGAGGGGCGACTCGAGCCCGACGGGGACCGCGACGGGGCCTCTTCGAGCACCACGTGGGCGTTCGTGCCGCCGACGCCGAGTGAGTTGACCCCGGCCCGCAGGGGGGCCCCTTCCGTGGACCAGGGCCGCAGGGTCGTGTTGACCGCGAACGGGCTCGACTCGAAGTCGATCTTGGGGTTCGGCCGCTCGTAGTGCACGAGCGGGGGCAGCTCGCGGTGCTG
>Ga0315278_10007198_pt1 | contig 10156 bp, 6 predicted proteins | sample YL17G06_0_MG_FD_203880 | JGI IMG/M metagenome (GOLD analysis project Ga0315278, IMG submission 203880) | Sediment microbial communities from Yellowstone Lake, YNP, Wyoming, USA - YL17G06_0 | ecosystem: Environmental > Aquatic > Freshwater > Lake > Sediment | place: USA: Wyoming | collected... | reverse complement strand
GGTCGTGGAGGGCGATGTCCACGAGGCACTTGGCTGCACCGTTGTGCGACAGGCCCTGGTCCATGGCCATGGCTGCGCGCACCAGCCAGGCGCGGACCGCCTCGAGCTCGTCGGGCATGGCGCCGAGCTCCGCGACCGTGTCCATCAGCAGGGGCACGACCGCCTCGATGGTCGCCGGCGTCTCGCCGTAGTGGGGATCGGGATATCCCTCGCCCAGGCCCATCGACCCATCGTCGTCGGTGATGGTGCCGATGACGCTCGTGGCCCCGAGGTCGGGCATCTTCCGCGCGATGCGGAACGGATCCCGGAAGGGCAGCTGGAGGATCTCCGTGGCGACCCTCACGCGAGCCGCTCGCGGAGCGCGTCGAGGAGACGCTCGCCGCCGTATCGATAGGGATCGTCGCAGGGCAGCCCGAGTTCGTCCGCCGTGCGGGCGATCTCGCGTCGCGCGGCGCCGTCGTCGAGGAGCGACGTATTGAGCGCGACCGCCGCCACGACGGAGGGAGCCATCAGCCCGGCCAGCTGCTCATGGAGCGGGATCAGCTCCGACATCGGGCGCAGGGCGTACCGCGTGTCCTCCCAGCCGTGGTGATGGGTCCGGCCGGGCTGGTGGACCATGACCATGGCCTGCGGCGCACAGCCGTGGATGAGGCCGAGCGTGACAGGGCTATACGCCGGGTGGTCGATAGCGCCCTGGCCCTCGACGAAGATCCAGTCCCCCATCGCCTCGGCCTGCTCGACGAGCCACTCGCAGGTGCCGTCGAGGAAATCGCTGATGACGCGATCCACGGACACGCCCCAGCCGTCGATCATCATCCCCGTCTGGCCCGTCGGCACGAAGACCGCGGACAACCCGGCCGAGACGGCCGCCTTGCGCAGCTCGAGGGCCACGCTCATCTTGCCCAACGCACAGTCGGTTCCGACGGTCAGGATGACCTTCTTGCCCGGCAGGTGCGATCGACCGGAGCTGACCTCTTCACGGCTCGGCGGTCGACGATAGTCGATGATCTCGACGCCTGCGGCGCTTGCGGCAGCTGCCAGCTCCGGGTCGTCACCGAGCAGCGTGTGGAGCCCGGACCGGACGTCGAGGCCCGCCCGGATGGCGGTCAGCACGATGGCCCGCCAGCTTGGGGGCAGCTTGCCGCCGGCCGGGGCTGTGCCAAGCAGGATGGCGGTCGGCCGTCCGGGCAGCGCGTCCGTCAGGTCGGCCACGATCGGGATGTCGTAGCCCTCGTCCATCACGTCGCGTACGTTGCCGCCGGCACGGGTCGAGTCGAGCACCGCCACGATGACATCGCGGCCATAGCGGATGACGCCCATGGCCGTCTTGGAGCCGATCTCGCCGAACTCGCCCTCTGCCAGGATGACGAGGCGCTGGCGTGGGGTGGATGTCTCGCCCATGCTGCCAAGTCTAGGCATGAAGACGCCCCCGGGGCGCGGTCCGGGGGCGTCAGGGATGTTCGATTGGTACCGCATATCGGATTCGAACCGATGATCTCCGCCTTGAGAGGGCGGTGTCCTGGGCCTCTAGACGAATGCGGCGGGCATCGCAGGCGATACGGCCCGCGGCGGCAGAGTGTAGCACGGCCCCACGCCACGGCGACCGACCTGTAGCCGCCGCCGTGGCCCCGGCGGCGGCTACAGGCGATGGGTGTCCAGGAAGCCCCGCATCGCGGCTGCCACCTGCTCGTAGGACGCCTCGCCGATGACCAGGCCGTAATGGGAATGCGCCCCGTACGGCTGGTATTCGGCGCCGAGCCATTCGGCCAGACGTTCGGACTCGGGCTCGGGGAAATCGCGATCGAGGCCGCCCCCGATGACCAGCGTCGGCAATCCCTGACCGAACGTTTCCCGGTCCACCGCCACACCTGCCACGACGTCTCGGCGGGCGAGGCCCGACTCGGCGCCCATCATGTGCTGGATGCGGAGGACATCGGCCACGGACAGATCGGGATTGCGCCGGCAGATCGCCTCGGGCAGGCCGCCCCAGCCGACCTGCTCGCGTCGGTAGATCTCCGGCACGGCTCGCAAGAGGTGCGGCTTTGGCGGCGGTCGCAGGGCGGCCGGCAGCGCGGGGCTGATGAGGACCAGGCCGCTGGCGATCCCAGTCTCGGCCGACTTCAAGGCGGCCAAGGCGCCATACCCGTGGCCGACCAGGACGACCTCACCGCCCAAGCGCTCGGCGGCGGCCGTGACATCACCCACGTACGTGGCGAAATCCAGCGACTCGTAGTCGGTCGTGTCCGACCAATAGTGGCCGCGCAGGTTGACGGCATGGGCCTCCCAGCCGCGCTGCGCGAAATACTCCTGGTACCGATGCCAGACCCACGAGCCGGCCAGCTCGCCGTGGACGAGCAGGAGCGGTTTGCGCCGCGTCCGCCGCTCAGGCAGCCACGATTCGATATGGACGCCGCGGTCGAGCAGGTCGATCTCGTCCTTGCGGATCGGGCGCGTGCCCGGGGGCCGTTCGGTCGGCCTCCTGGCCATGTCGATGGGGGCTTCGAGATCGTGGTCCACGTGGCTCACCATTCTCCCGGTGCGAACAGCAGGCCGGTGGCCGGCTTGGGGCTGAAGTAGGTCGACTTCTGTGGCATCAGCTCGCCGGCACGGGCGACGCGCACGACGTCAGCGGCCGAAGTCGGGTCGAGCAGGAAGGCGGAGCCGGTGCCGTCCGCGGCGGCGATGGCCGCCGATACACCCTTGACGTAGGTCAGGCGCTCGCCCCTCGCGATGGCTGCCCGGTCGAGCCTGTAGACGGCCGACAGGGCGATCTCGAGGACGCTCGCCCCGAGCGAGCGGGTCGCGGGCGACGCCTGGGCCGCGAAGGCGGCGTCGAGGGCACCCGGGCGCGGGCGCAGGATGGCCGACCGTCCGCCGGACCAGACCCCGATGCGCGGTCCTGCCGGACCGACACCACCGGGGGCCATGGGCGCCCAGGCGGCCGCCAGTGCATCGGCCGATCCCACGGCCTCGACCTCGAAAGATCGGCCGAGCTCGGCCAGGAGCGCCTCGCCCGTGGGCTCCCCGGCCACGACCCGGTGCGTCGGCAGGACCGTCATCTCCGTGGCAGCGAGGTCGAAGAGGAGCGTCAAGATCGTCTCGTAGGGCGGGTCCTCGGTGCAGGCGCGGCGGGCACCACGCTGGTCACGATACTCGAGTGCCGTGGCATAGCGATGGTGACCGTCGGCGATGACGATAGGCCCCACCTCCGCCAGGGCGATGAGCCGATCGACCGCCCCACCGTCGCCACGCGCCCCGGCTGCCACGACCCAGAGCCGATGTCGAACGCCGTCGTCGTCCACGACATCCTCGTCCGCTTCTCGGGCCACCATCGCATCGAGGAGCGGCCCGCTCTCCGCGTGTGGCGAGGTGTAGAGCCCTACCACCGGGCTCAAATTGGCGCCGGTGGCCAAGAGCAGCGCGAGGCGGTCCGCCCGCGGGCCTCCGAGTGTCCGCTCGTGCGGCAGGATGCCGCTGCCGGGGCCGAAGGGCTCGAGTGTCAGCCGCGCGAAGAACCCTCGCTGGACGCGGGGGCCGGTCACGCCAGGAAGGCGGTAGACCTGCTCGTAGACGTAGAGCGACGGCGTCAGGTCCTTGCGCAGAGTGCCATCCGTGCGCCACGCGACGAAGGCCGCCGCGGCTCGCTGGTAGCGATCGTCCGGCCCGTCACCAGGCCGGGCTGGAGGCAGGTCGAGCAGGACGGAGTTGCGCGGATGACGGCTCACGAGGCGCGCCTGCTGCTCGGGCGAGATGACGTCGTAGGGCGGGCTGATGACGTCAGCCAGGCCTCCGATGACGGCCGGGTCGTAGCGCAGGGCGCGGAAGGGTCGCAGCGTGGGCACGGGCGTCCAATGGTAGCGGCGATGGCGCCACCCTGCCTCGGGCGGGCCCGCCACGATGCCTCGGGTGGGCTCGACGCCCGCGCCCGACGGCGCGATCGTGCAACTTTCATCGGCTCGCAGACGTCTAGCCGAGGATTCGGCTGGACAGACCCCGCAGACTGAGGCCCGATGCGCCGTTCCGTCCCCCTTGCCGCCGCCTTCCTCGCGCTCTTCGCGCTCGCTCCATGGGCGATCGCCGCCGATGCGTTGACGATGACCGCTCGACCCCTGGCTGGCGGCCATGTTCGAGTCGGCGCCTGGTCCGCCATCGAGGTCGATGTCGCCAACGATGGGCCAGCCATCGCCGGTGAGCTGCGTCTCGCCAGCGACGTCGCCTCGTCGTCGTCGTATGCCGCGCTCGTCGACCTGCCGACCGGCTCGCGCAAACGCTACGTCCTCTATGCCCAGCCTTCGATCTTTGGCCGGGACCTCGGCGTCACGCTGGTCTCGGACGGCAAGGCGGTCGCCTCGGCTGACGTGCCGGTCACGGTCCACGACCCCTACCAGTCGGTCATCGGCGTGGTGGCCGAGGAGCCTGGGCCGCTCGTGGCGGCCCTCAACGCGGCGCTGGCCGACCCGCGGGTCGCGACGCCGGCCGTCGTCTCCCTGAGCCCCGAGGACCTGCCGGCCCGCGTCGAGGCGTGGTCGGCCATCGATCGCCTGGTCTGGCAGGACGTCGACACGACCAAGCTTGAACCGGAGCAGCTTGCCGCGCTACGCACCTGGCTGGGCCTCGGCGGCCGCCTGGTCATCCTTGGCGGATCCACCGGCGCGACGACCCTCGGCAGCCTGCCGGACGACCTCCTGCCCTTCCGACCGACGGGCACCGTCGACGCGTCGCCGGAGGAGGTCAAGGCGCTCCTCGGAGGCGCCGTGGACGTGGAGCGCTCGGTGCCGGCGCTCGGCGGCACTCTCATCGGCGGGACGGTCATCGGGCGCAGCGGGGATGCCGTCATCGCCGCCGAGCGGACCATCGGCCAGGGACGGACGACCATCATCGGCCTCGATCCGACGGCCGACGGGATCGCTGGCACGCCTGCCGCGCAGGCGCTCTGGCGCAGGGCCATGCCACTCGCCTTCTCCGCGGTCGTCAACCCGCTGGCGCTGCCGGACGACACCGGAATCGTAGGCGCCCTCAACAACCTGCCCGCGGTCGGCCTGCCGCCGCTGGAGCAGCTGGCAGCCCTGCTGATCGCGTACATCGTGCTCGTCGGGCCGGTCAACTACCTCGTCTTGCGCCGGCTCGATCGCCGCGAGTGGGCCTGGATCACGATGCCGCTGCTCATCGTCATCTTCTCCGTCGGTGCCTTCGGGCTCGGGCGAGCCCTGAAGGGCAGCGACACCATCGTCAACACGATCGCCATCGTGCGCGGCGCGGCAGGCGCCGAGATAGGCCTCGGGCAGGTCTATGTCGGCGTCTTCTCGCCGTCGCGTCGCACCTTTGACGTCACTGTCAGTGGCGGCGCCCTGCTCTCCAACCCCATCAGTGTCCAACAGCAGGGTGTCGGCGGCGCGCCGCTCGACATCCTGCTCGGCGACCCGGCGAGCGTGCGCGGGTATGCGGTCGGCTTCGGCGTCCTGCGCGGCTTCCGCGCTGAGACCGCCCTCCCCGTACCCAGGGTCGAGGCAGGATTGAAGCTCCGCGACGGCCGCCTGCAAGGCACCGTGACCAACACGTCCGACAAGGCCCTCGAGGACGCAGCCGTCGTCTATGGCGGCAGCCTGGCGAAGCTGGGCGACCTGGCCCCTGGCGCGTCCGCGAAGATCGACCTCCAGCTGGGCACCAACCAGGCCTTCGGAGGCGGCCTCAGCGACCGGATGTTCGGGCCGTATACCGGTGGCGCGTCCGACCGCGATCGAACTCTCAATACCCGCCGCGCGGTCATCGACCAGCTGACCCAATACACCGGCCGCTTCTCGACGCTTATCGGCGCCGGCGGCGGGCAGGCGCCCGCGCTCGTCGGGTGGCAGACCGGATCGCCCCTGGAGGTCGACATCGGCGACGACAAAGCGGCTCGTGTCGGTGAAGCGGTCTACCTCCTGCCGCTCGGCGTCGACGTCGGGGGCAGAACGGCTTTTCCCGACGAGCTCATCGGCCACTCGGTCGTGACGACGGATGCCGCCGAGGCCTTCGATCAGGGCAGCGCCTTCTCGCTCAGTCGTGGCTCCATGGTCGTGGACTTCGCGCCTGTCCCCTTTGACGGCGCCTTCGAGCCGACCCGCCTCGCGTTGGCCATGACGCAGGGCGACCCGTCGTTCCCCATCGGTGAGCCCGTCGCGACGTATGGTCCTCTCTCCGCCGATCGACAGCCGGCTCAGGACGACCCTGTCGGCGATGACGCCGGCGCGATCCCGCTGGACGGGATGCCGGACCTGCAGCTCTTCGACCGCACGACCGGTCGCTGGATGGAGTTCGCACACCTGACCCCGGGCGTGCCCATCTCGGTCGCGGAGCCAGAGCGCTACGTCGACTCGGCGGGCCATCTCCTGGTGCGCTTCGTGGACCGTCAGGCGGCGAACACGGGCAGCACCTACTTCACGCTCATCGCCAAGATCGAAGGGAGCCTGCCGTGACGCTGGCCGTGCGCACCGAGGGCCTCATCAAGCGCTACGACGGAACGCTCGCCGTAGCCGGCGTGGACCTTGAGATCGCGACCGGCGAGATCCACGGCCTCGTGGGCCCCAACGGCGCCGGCAAGACGACGACGCTCAAGATGCTGGCCACCGTGCTCGAACCCACTGGCGGCCATGCGGCGGTGGCGGGCATCGACGTCGTCAAGGAACCCGAGTCGGTTCGTCGCGTCATCGGGTACATGCCGGATATCTTCGGTGTCTATGACGACATGAAGGTCTGGGAGTATCTGGATTTCTTCGCCCGCTGCTACGGCCTGCCGGCGACACGCCGGCGCCAGATGATCGGCGACCTTCTTGAGCTCGTCGACCTCGCCGACAAGCGTGATGCGCCCGTCCAGGCGCTCAGCCGGGGCATGCAGCAGCGCCTCTGCCTGGCCCATACGCTCGTCCACGACCCCAGCGTGCTGCTGCTCGATGAGCCGGCCTCCGGCCTCGATCCACGCGCTCGCGTCGAGCTGCGTGAGCTGCTGCGTGAGCTACGCGCGCTGGGGAAGACGATCGTTATCAGCAGCCACATCCTGCCTGAGCTCGAGGAGCTCTGCACCAGCGTCACCATCATCGACCATGGGCGTGTCCTGGCTTCAGGCCGCGTGGCCGACATCGAGGCCCGCCTGCGTGCGGGCGCCGTGCTCAAGGTCCGCATCCTTGGCGACGAGACAGCCATCGAGGCCGCGGCTGCGTTCCTCCGCGCGGACGGGCTCGTGGCCAGCGTCGAGCACCTCGACGACGGTTGGCTCGAGATCGCTTTCACCGGGGACGATGACGCCAGTGCGGCGCTGCTGTCGCGGACGGTCGGCGCAGGGCACCGCGTGGCCGTCTTCAGTCGGGCGGCATCGGACCTCGAGGAGCTCTTCCTGCAGGTCACCGCACGCGAGGAGCTGGGCGTCACGGCGGCGGCCGCGGGCAGCCGATGATCGCCTCGACGCCGGCACGGAATCCTTTCCGCCGCCTCGGAGATAGCCTCCTCCGGGTCGGCATCGGCATCGTCGCGGTCGGCACCAAGGAGTTGCGCGGCCGGATGCGTGGCCGTCGCGCCTTTGCGATCCTGACTCTTTACCTCGTGCTCCTAGCGATCTTCTCATGGGGCATCTACGAGTATCAACGCGACACGGTGTCGGCCAGTCAGAACGGCTTCAGCGGGTTCGGCGTCGCGCCTGTCGCGATCTCGGCGCAGATCGGCCAGGCGCTTTTCACCGGGCTCCTGCTAGTCGAGACGATCCTGGTGGCCGTCCTGGCACCGGCGTTCACCACCGGCGCCATCTCACTCGAGCGCGAGAAGCAGACGCTCGACCTGCTGGTCACGACGCCGATCAGTTCGCTGGGCCTCGTCATCGGCAAGCTCGGTTCTGCGCTGGCCTATGTCTTGATGCTCATCTTCGCCTCGCTGCCGATGGCGGCCGTCGTCTTCCTCTTCGGCGGCGTCGGGCCCGACGATCTGCTGCGCGCCTACGTCCTGCTGGTCTGCTTCGCTGTCGGCTTCGGCGCCATCGGCCTGTTCATCTCGGCCCTCGTGAAGCGCACACAGGTGGCCACGGTCCTGACATACCTCACCATCGTGGCCCTCACGGCCGGCACCTGGGTCGTCTGGTACTTCCTGTACGCGACGTCAGGCGTCAGCGCACCTGGCGGCCTGATCCCCGGCACCGGGGCGGCCAGCGGACGCCCTGCGCAGCAGATGCTCTGGCTCAACCCGTTCGTGGCCGACATGGACCTCATCTGCGTGACGTCAGTGACCGGCTCGTCCGACGCCTGTCTGATCATGAGCGCCGTGACCGGCAAGCCGTATTTCGGGAGCTCGTTCGGCAGCAGCGAGTGCCCGCCCGGAGCGGACTGCATGAAGCCGATGCCCGCGCCGGTGCCCGGGTTCGGTGTCGACGACTCGGGAGGCATCGCCGAGGTCGACGCAGCCATCGGCGTGACGGTCGCCGGCTTGGTGGCCGACGGGGCCTGCCCCCCGAACGCCAGGTGCGTCGGCAAGCCCGCCTTTGACGTGGGGCCTGCGCCGGTCCAGCAGACGCTGACCGGCTTTCCGCGGGACACGTTTTGGCCCCAGTCGGCGATGGCATTCCTTGTCGTGGCGGTCGTGCTCACACTCCTCTCGGCACGGATGGTCATGCCCAGTCGCCGCAGTTCGCGACTCCGGCGCCTGCGCCGCAGACCGAAGGCCACTCCATGACGCTCGACCCGACGCTGGTCGCCATCCGCTCCGGTTTGGCGCCGTTCCGCCGCCGCCTCTGGCTGCGTCGTATCGTGCGCGACGCGATCTGGGCCTTGGCATCTGTCGTCGGCGTGGAGTTGGTCCTGGCGGTCGCCGCCCGTTTCGCGCCGCTCGGCTGGGCGTGGAGCGTGGCTCTGGCCATCCCAGTCGTGGGCATCGTGGCCTTGCTCATCGACGCGGTACGGGTGCGACCGACCCTGGCCGAGACCGCATTGGCCCTCGACAACGAGCAGGGTCTCCGGGATCGAGTCTCGTCGGCTCTCGAGCTCGCCATGCGCTCACCCGAGCTGGCCGGTGCCGGCGAACCCGGCGAGGCGACCAGCGTCACCAACCAAGGCATCGGGGAGGCAGCCGCTCTGACCGAGACCGCCACCTACGCCGACTTCGTCCGACTCCAACGCCGCGACGCGCTGAGCACCCTGCGGACGGCCGACCAACAAGCCTTCCGGCCTCGCCTCCCGCGTCGGCCGGCGCGGGCCGCCGCCATCCTCGCGCTGCTGCTGATCCCCGCCTTGGTCCTGCCAAATCCGCAGGCCGACACGCTCGCTCGTCGCGAGCGCCAGCGCGAGGCGGCCGAGCGGCAGGCAGAACGGCTCGATCAGACCGCCGAGCGCCTGACCGAAGGGCGCACCGCCGACGATCCGCGGGCCGACCTCGCCGAGGAGCTGCGAAGTATCAGCCGCGCGCTGCGCGTGCGACCGGAGGATCTCGAGTCGCAGCTCGCCCGACTCGGCTCGCTCGAGGATGCGCTGCGGGCACGCCTCGATCCGGCAAACGAGCAGCGGGCCGCCGCACTCGCCTCTCTGGCTCGCAGCGTCAGCCGGCTCCAGTCGGGCAGCGACAGCAACCCGGACGGCGACCCCGAGAAGGGCGCCAAAGATGCGGACCGACTCGCGGACCTAACGGACGAGATGACGCCGGCCGAGCAGGAGCGCCTCGCCTCGGAGCTGGCGGCCCTCGAGGGCGTGGCCCGGCAGGCCGGTGCGGGCGCCGAGAGTGCGTTGCGCGACGCCGCCCAGGCCCTGGCGCGTGGCGACGCCGCCAGTGCCGAGGATGCGCTTCGCCGTCTCGGTGACGAGCTGGCAAGAGCCGGCCGCAACGTCGAGCTCCAGCGCGACCTTGCGCGGACGGCCAACGACCTCCAGGACGCCCGCCGCCAGATCGCAGGGGCCGCGGGCGAGCAGCCTCCGGGGCAGGGACAGCCCGCCCCGTCAAGCCAGCCGGGGCCGGGCCAGTCCGGTCAGCCGGGGCCGGGCCAGTCCGGTCAGCCGGGGCCGGGCCAGTCCGGTCAGCCGGGGCCGGGCCAGTCCGGTCAGCCGGGGCCGGGCCAGTCCGGTCAGCCGGGGCCGGGCCAGCCGGGCGCGGGGCAGCCGGGCTCGGGGCAGCCGGGCTCGGGGCAGCCTGCCACCGGATCCCTCAGCGG
>Ga0315278_10007195_pt1 | contig 10156 bp, 7 predicted proteins | sample YL17G06_0_MG_FD_203880 | JGI IMG/M metagenome (GOLD analysis project Ga0315278, IMG submission 203880) | Sediment microbial communities from Yellowstone Lake, YNP, Wyoming, USA - YL17G06_0 | ecosystem: Environmental > Aquatic > Freshwater > Lake > Sediment | place: USA: Wyoming | collected... | reverse complement strand
TGGGGCTGGCCACGGACATCGCCAAGTCGGACGCCATCGTCACCTTCGACGGCCTCATTTCCGGGACCCCGTTCATGCTCCAGCTCGAGGCCATCCTGAAGACCCTGTCCCTGGCCCTCGGCGTCCCGGTCGACATCGAATTCGCCTCCACAGGCACGGATTTCTACCTGCTCCAGTGCCGTCCCCAGAGCCAGGCGGCCGAGGGCGTGGCCATGGAGATCCCGGCAGACGTGTCCGATGAGTCCGTCCTCTTCTCGGCTAACAAATATGTCTCTAACGGCTGCGTCACCGACATCGCCCACATCGTCTACGTCGACCCGGACAAGTACGGGGAGCTCGCCGAGTATACGGACCTCGTCGCCGTTGGCCAGGCCGTGGGCAAGCTCAACAAGATCCTGCCCAGGCATCAGTTCATCCTCATGGGCCCGGGGCGCTGGGGCAGCCGCGGCGACATCAAGCTCGGAGTTCGGGTGACCTATTCGGACATCAACAATTCGGCCATGCTCATCGAGGTCGCCCGAAAAAAAGGCAACTACGTCCCCGACGTGTCGTTCGGGACCCATTTTTTCCAGGACCTCGTCGAATCGGGGATCCACTACCTGCCCCTCTACCCGGACGATCCCGGGGTCAAGTTCAACGAAAATTTCCTTCTCACGGCCCCGAACAAGCTCGGCGAGTTTTGCCCCGAATGCGCGCAATTGACGGACGCCATCCGGGTCATCGATGTTCCTGAGGCGACCGGCGGGAAGGTCCTCCGCGTGCTCATGAACGCCGACCGGGAGCTCGCCGTCGGCCTTTTCGCGGGCCCCGAGTCCGCGGTGCGGACCTCCTGCGCGACGGGCCTGCCGGCCGTCCGCGAGGACGAGGACCACTTCCGCTGGCGCCAGCGCATGGCCGAGCGGATCGCTTACCATTGCGGCACGCAGCCCTGGGGCGTGCGGGGCGTCTATCTCCTCGACGGCACCGAAAGCGAGGAAGTCAACCCGGACAGCCCGATCAGGCTCGTCATCCATTTCACGGGCGGCGGGCGGCAGCGTAAGGAGCTCGAGACGTGGCTTCAGGGCTGGAGCCTGTCCATGGCCGAGATGAACTATTTTCGGACGGGCTTCCATTCCGAAGGCCTGCTCGACGTCCATTATCTGACGGACGAAAAGATCCACGGCGAGAAAGACGTCGCCGCCCGTCTCAAGGCGGCCAGGGACAGCGTCCGGGAGCTCCCCCTCGGCCCGAGATCTCAAAAATAGGGCTGCGGGACGCCACCTCTTTTTGGCTATGACGGGGACCACCCATATCCCCCGGCCCCCGAACCGGTCTTGGGGACATGTACCGGAGGTCCGCGTCTTGGCGTACCTCCGGTACGTGTCCCCATTCTTTTCCGGATATCTCCCAGAAGTGAGGCTCCGAGCCGCTCCTCCGCACTTCTGCCGGTCGCTCCTCAGAATCCGCTCCCTGCCGGCCCCCGTCACAGCCCGGGTGGCGTCAGGACAGCCCCAGTGATATTTGCCGTGCAAGAGGCGGAGTTTGATACGTTCGACGGCGCCAAACCCCGATTTTTAAATCGGGGTAAAAAGCGCCGCTCAGTATTAACCCTGAGTATATACCCCGGGCTTCAGACCGGGGAGTCGAATGGGTTGATAAATCGGGGCAAATCGGGGATACTCGGATTATGTCCCCGCGGCAAGAAGCGCCCGTCCACCGGTTCACCCACGAGGCCATGGCGACCGCGTTCGAGGTCTTCATCGCCGGCAAGGACGAGGCCTACGCCGGGCAGGCGGCTCGGGCGGCCTTCGACGAGGTCGACCGGCTCGAAAGGCTCTTCAGCCGGTTCGACCCGTCGAGCGAGACGAGCCGGATCGGGCGCCTCCAGCCGGGCGAGTCCCTGCGCATCGGGATCGAGACGGCCGAAGTCCTGGGCATCGCGGCCGCGGTTCAGGTCGAGACGGACGGCGCCTTCGACGTCAATTATTTAGCCGGGGTACGGCCGCCGGGGAAACGCCCGAAGGCCTGCCCACCGGCGCTCGCCACGCTCATCCGCGTCGCCCAAACCGGTCAGGGCTTCGAGGTCGCGCGGCTCGCCGGCAGGGGGAAGGCGAAAGCTCCGCCTCTCCTCCTCGACTTCGGGGCCGTCGGCAAGGGCTACGCCCTGGACGGCGCCCTGGCCGTCCTCAGGGGCTGGGAGGTCGGGAATGTCCTCCTGCACTCCGGCACGAGCACCGCTCTGGCCGCGGGCCCGGGCCCTGGAAAAAGCGAATCCGGGCGTGGCTGGCCCGTCGGCGCCGGGTCCGTCGGGGGGACGACGGCCGGGCCCGGCCGCGTCCATCTCCGGGACCGGGCCTTGAGCGGGTCGGGGACCGAGGTCAAGGGCGAGCATATCATCGACCCGAGGACCGGACGTCCAGCCCGGGGGCATCGCGCCGCCTGGGCTTCCCACCCTTCGGCGGCGGCCGCCGACGCCCTCTCGACGGGGTTCATGGTCATGGCGACGGACGGGGTGGCGGCCCTCTGCGGCCGTCATCCCGAGGTCTGGGCGCTCGTGATAAACGCCCGGAAAAAGTGTAGAATATTCAACGCGGGCGCGCTCGCCGGAAACCGGCCCGTCGGAACAAGGAGACAGAGATGAAGAAAACCCTGATTTGGATATCGGCCGCCGTCCTCGGCTTGGCCCTCATCGCGCCCACGGCGATGGCCCAGGATCCGGGGAAAGAAGTCCTGAAGATCACCCTCCCCAAGCCGATGTTCGTCGGCACGCCGAAAAACATCCGCACGGCAAACCTCGAGATGATCACCGGGAAGCCGCGCGGGCCTTTCATGGTCCCGGTCGGGACGGTCCTTCTCTCCGCCGGAAAGCCGGTCGCCGCGAGCGACAAGGAGCCCGTCATCGGCGAGGTCGCCTTCGTCACAGACGGCAAGAAGTCCGGCGAGGACGGCTACTACGTCGAGCTCGGACCCATGCTCCAGTGGGTCCAGATCGACCTCGGAAAGTCCCAAGAGCTCAGCGCCGTGGTCGCCTGGCACTACCACAGCCAGGCCCGCGTCTACCGGGACGTCGTCGTCCAGGTTTCCGATGACAAGGACTTCATCAGCGGCGTGACGACGGTTTTCAACAACGACCACGACAACACTTCGGGCCTCGGCGCCGGCAAGGACAGGGAGTACATCGAAACCTTCGACGGCAGACTCTTCGATCCCAAGGGGGTCAAGGCCCGCTACATCCGCCTCACCAGCGGCGGCAACACCTCGAACGACATGAACCATTACGTGGAGGTCGAGGTCTACGGCCTCCCGGCCAAATGACGAATACGGCCTTCCGGGGGCTCTTTATTTGCGCCATCCTCGGCGCCCTTCTCTTCCGTGTCGTTCGCTTGGACGTCCGGCCCATGCATCACGACGAGGCCAATCAGGCGGTCAAGTTCGGAGACCTCCTCGAGCGGGGCGAATACCGCTTCGACCCGAACGACCACCACGGCCCGAGCCTCTATTACCTGACCCTTCCTGTGACCCTGGTTGCGGGCGAGAGAACCCTGGCCGAGCTCAGCGAAACGACGCTCCGTCTCGTCCCGGCCCTCTTCGGGGCGGGGTTGCTTCTTCTCTTTCTTCTCCTCGCCGGCGGGCTCTCCCGCGAGGCGACGCTGGCGGCAGCCGCCCTGGCCGCCGTCTCGCCGGCCATGACCGCCTACAGCCGGTTCTATATCCAGGAGACCCTGCTCGTCTTCTTCCTGGCCGGGCTCATAGCCGCCGGATGGAAATACGCGCGAACACGCTCCGGCTGGTGGGCCCTGGCGGCCGGCTTGTCCACGGGTATGATGTACGCCACCAAGGAAACGAGCCTCATCCTCTTCGCCTGTCTGGCCGCAGCGCTCGGGCTCGTGCTTCTCCTGGACGGGCCTCGCGCCCGCCGGGGGGAAGGGGCCGGCGCGACCGGAAACGCCCGAGGCGGGCGGAACGCCCGGGCAAAGCTTCGGACGGCCCTCCACGCCACTCTCTTCCTGGCCGCCGGCGCCGTGACCGCTGTCCTGTTCTTCACCTCGTTCTTCCAAAACCCGCAGGGGCTGGCCGATTCGGTCCGGGCCATCGGGGCCTCGTTCAACCGGGCCGGCCATCCCGGCTTCCACGCCCATCCCTGGTATTATTATTTCCAGACGTTGGCCTATTCCAAGACTGCCGGCGGCCCGGTCTGGAGCGAGGCCTTCCTTCTCTTTCTCGCCGTGGCCGGCGGCATCGCCGCGTTCGGACACGACGCGGGGAAGGACGGCAGCCCCCGCTTCGTCCGTTTCGTCCTTTTCTTCACCGTCGTCACGGCGGCGGTGTACAGCCTGGTTCCCTACAAGACGCCGTGGAACCTCCTCCCCTTCTATCTCGGCCTCGTCGTCCTCGCCGGGAACGGCGTCGGGCTCCTCCTTCGGATCAGCCGCTTCAAGCTCGTCAAAATCCTTATCCTGGCCACGCTCATCCCGGGTTTCGTCAACCTGGCCGTTCAGGCTTACAGGGCTGATTTCACCGCTCACTCGGACCCGGCCAACCCCTATGTCTACGCTCCGACAAGCCCGGACTTCTTGAAGCTCGTCGCCGCCGTCGAGAAAATTGCAGCCGCAGCGCCGGAGCAAAAGGACCTGTTGATCAAGGTCATCGCCCCGCCCGAAGAAACCTGGCCCCTCCCTTGGTACCTTAGGCGATACAGCCGCGTGGGATACTGGACGAGCGCGGAGGCGGCGGGAGAACTCGGTGACGCGGCGGTGGTCGTCGCCTCGGCCGCCAACGTCGAAAAAGCAGCGACGGCGCTCGGCGATCGGTATCAACAGAACTTCTACGGCCTGCGCCCGGAAGTCGTCCTTGCGCTCTTCGTCCGCCGCGACCTCTGGGACGGCCCTCTCAAGAGCGCGGCGCCGGCATCGCGCTGACAGCCCCGGAGGGCGCCGCCTATTTCTTCTTCAGCAGAGGGGCGTAGATGTTCATCTTGGGCGGGTCGTCGCCCGTGACCCGGGCGGCCCAGAGGAGCCCCCGCTTGACGATCTCGCGCGCCTCGGGGACGTCGAAGTCGGCGGCGACATGGCCGAGAGTGGTGTAGAAAACCCGCCCCTTGCCGTAGAGTTTCTTCCAGACGGCGGGCATGACCACGCCGTCGATCCAGGGCGCGGGCTGACCGGAGAAGGTCGTCGTCGCCAGGACGTCGACGGCGGGGTCGACGTGCATGTAGTACTGCTCCGACTTCATGTGAAACCGCGTCTTGAGGCCCTTGGTGATCGGGTCGGCGGAGTTGGTGATGTCGACGTCGTAGTCGATGACGCCGCCGGGGTGGGCCACCCACTGGCCGCCGACCATGAACTGGTATTCGACGGCCGAGCGGTGGGCGTCGCCCAAGCCGCCATGCCAGCCGGCGAGTCCGACGCCGCTTTTAACGGCCTCCTCGAGATTCCGCTCCTGCTCCGGCTTGATGTCGGACATGGTGAAGATATGGACGATGAGGTCGAGCGTCTTGAGCTTGTCGAGGTCGAGGTAGGCGTCGAGCGAATGGGAGATCTCGACCTTGAAGCCCTGGGATTCGAGCCAGGGCGCGAAGATGTCCGCGCATTGCTTGGGCTCGTGACCCTCCCAGCCGCCCCAGACCACGAGGGCAGTCCGCGGCCTCTGAGGCGCCTGACCGGCGCTCGAGCAGACGAGGAGACAAGAAACTCCGATGATGACCGTCGCCAGCAGGATATTCTTCTTCATCATGAACTCCTTCACTCGAGCTCCCGGATCCAGATATTCCGGTAGCGGACGGGGTGGTCGTGGTCCTGGAGGGAGATCGGGAGCTTCGCGTCGTGCATCTTGTAGGGCGGCCGGGCCTTGTGGACCGTCGGCCCGGTCAGGACGGCGCACTCGTGGACGAGGATGCCGTTATGGAAGACGGTCATCCGGGCCGGGACGAGGAGCTTCCCGTCCGCTTCGAACCGCGGCCGGTGGAAGACGATGTCGTAGGTCTGCCATTCCCCCGGCGGCCGGCAGGCATTGACGGCCGGGGGGAACTGGCCGTAGATGGCCGCGGTCATGCCGTCGGCGTAGGTCGTGTTGCCGTAGCAATCGAGGACCTGGACCTCATAGAGGTCCATGAGAAAAACTCCACTATTGCCTCGGTCCTGGCCCGTCCCCTTGGCCGGCACCGGGGCCATCCATTCGACGTGGAGCTGGCAGTCGCCGAATCCCCGGGCGGTGCGGATGCCGCCGGTCTTGGGAACGACTTCCATGTATCCATTCTCGACTTTCCACTTCACGGGCTGGCCCTTGGCGTCGGTCCACGGGGCGAGGCTCACGCCGTCGAAAAGGACGACCGCGTCGGCGGGCGGCGGGACGGGCGGGCCGGCCGGGCCGGGGGCTACGACAGGCGGCATGGGCCGGTTCGGGTCGTGGACCGGCCACTGGTCCTGGAACGCCCAGAGCGCGGCGGACAGGACGATCGAACCGGCGACGAAAAGCGTGGCTTTTTTCATTTACAGGCTCCAGCCGGGCCGGTATTCGAAGTGGAGGAGCTCGTTAGCCTCGGGCAAGTTGGTGAACTCCATCTTCTCGCCGTCCCAGAGGAGCTTCATGTTCTTGTCCTTGAGGCGGACGGCGACGTTGGCCAGGAGCATGGTCTCAGTCAAGGGCCCCGAATAAGAGAAGTCGCTCGTCGACTTCGTGCCCTTCTTGATGGCCTCGATCCATTCCTCGCGGATACCGGGCGAGCGGAGGATGGTCTTCTCGGGCCGCTTGTATTCCTGCATCCGGGTCTCGGGGATGAGGCGGGGGTTCTCGCCGTAGGTGCCGCACATCAGGAGGCCCTTGGTGCCGCGGAAAAGGACGCCGCCGCCCTCGTCGCCCATCATCCGGCCGGGTTCGAGCTCGGCCGGACGGGGCGGCATCAGACCGCCGTCCCACCAGGTCAGGGTCAGGGGGACCATGCCCTCACGGGCGGCGAACTCGTAGGTCACGACCTCGGCCCGGGGGGCGTAGTCTTTCGTGAAGACCGTCGAGGAAGCCTGGACGCTGATGGGGGATTTGAGCTTGAGGGCCCAGAAGGGCTGGTCCATGATATGGGCCCCCATGTCGCCGAGGGCACCCGTGCCGAAGTCCCACAGCCCGCGCCATTTGAAGGGGTGGTAGGCGGGATGGTAGGGACGGAACGGGGCCGGGCCGAGCCAGACGTCCCAATCGAGCGTCGAGGGCACCGAGGGGATCTCCTTGGGAGCGTCGACGCCCTGGGGCCAGATCGGACGGTCCGTCCAGCAGTGGGCCTCGAAGACGTCGCCGATGGCGCCGTCCCAGATCCACTCGCAGATGAGCCGCGCGCCTTCTTTGGAATGGCCCTGGTTGCCCATCTGGGTGACGACCTTGGCCTCTTTGGCGGCCTGGGCCAGGAGACGGGCTTCCTTGACGGTGTGCGTCAAGGGCTTCTGGACATAGACGTGCTTGCCCAGCTTGATGGCGGCCATGGCGATGACGGCGTGATTGTGGTCGGGCGTCGTCACGGTGATGGCGTCGATGCCCTTTTCCTTTTCCAGCATCCGCCGGAAGTCGCGGTATTTGGCCGCCTTTTCGTACATGGCCTTCTCGGCCGGCTCGAGGTCCTCGGAGCGGAGGAGGTTGGCGACCATCTCGTCGTCGACGTCGCAGAGGGCGACGATATTCTCCGAGCGGACGCCTCGCGTATCCGAAAAGCCCATGCCGCCGACGCCGACGCAGGCGATGTTGAGGGTGTCGCTCGGCGCCTTTTTTTTCTGGGTCGCCCCGACGACGTGTCGGGGGACGACCATTAGGCCGGCCGCGGCCGTCGCCGACGCGCCGAGGAACTTGCGGCGGCTCCAGAGCGGTTCGCCGGGCCCGGGGAATTTCGTGTTTTCGTCCATGTTCACACCTTCCTATCCGTCAAATTTTATTGGTCGCGCTTTTCCTGATGAACCGAGGGAAGCCGGCCGCCGCGGACGACGCCCCGAAAGAAGAAGGAGGGGGCAGCTCGAGGGGATGCTCAGGAGGAAATTACGGGGGAATGCGGGGGCGGCTTCTGGCCTCAGGGGATCGGGATTCCGCATGCCACAGAGGCTTATATCACAAAGGCGCGGAAGGGGTCAATTTTGAGGAGAGGGGAAGAAAAGACACCCGGGCCCCTTCCCGAAGGAAGGGGCCCGGGCGGGATGAACGAGCGCTTAGAACTTGTAGGTGAAGCTGAGGCTCGGAGCCACGATCATCATGCCGTGGGTTCCGGGCATGGCATCGGCATAAACGCCCGGGGGGACCACGATATCCTTGGCCGTGCCGTATTCGACCGAGAAATCGATCGCGATCTTCTCGGACATATAGCCGAATCCGGCGGTCATCCAGTTGTACTTGAACTCGGGCAACAGGATATTCTGGGTCGCCAAGGGGCCCGGATTCGGGTCGAAGTAATAACCGGCCCTCAAGGCCAGGCACTTGGAGGCCATGTACTCGACGCCGAAGCGGAACTGGGTCGTGTTCACCCACTGAAGCTGGTAGGCCGCGCCATCGGAGAGGAATGTCTGCCAAGTGGCATTCTCGAAGGCGACCGGGATCGTCTGGAGCTTATGCCAGTTGGTGTATTGGACATCCGCCGTGAACGTCAGCTTATCGGTCGGCTTGACGGCGATGCCGGCAGCCAGCCAGCTCGGCCATGTGGCTGTCCGCGTTCCCGTGTCGGTCGTCGGCGGCCCGCCAGGCAAGCCGGCGGCCGCGGGGATGGTGACGTCGCCCTTGAGCTTGGCCGTGAAGGGCAGCTTGTAGGTTACGCCGAAGCTGAACTGCTTGACCGGCTTGACGAGCAGGCCGAACGTGCCGTTCACTGCCCAGCCCTTCAGGTTCTCGGAATACTGGCGGAGGGGGGCCGGCATGGCCGGCTGGGCCATCTCGAGCATGCCGTAGTTGATGTCGATCGTAGCGCCAAGCATGACCTTGTCGCTGACCTTGTAGGCGATCGAGGGAGAGATCGTGAAGATGCCCAGCTTGCTTTTCCAATCATAAGCTGTGCCGCCCGTAAGGTTCGCCAGGTCCGCTCCGTCCCAAACGGCGCCGACGCCGGACGGGGCATTGAGATAGATGCCGAGGACGATCTTTTTCCCGAGGGGCCGGAAATAGCCGAGCGCCGGGATCAAATAATGCTTGAAGGTCGACTTGGCATCGATGCCTGCCATGGAGAAAGCGTACGTTCCGAAGGGCAGGATGTCCGCGCCGTAGAGCGAGAAGCTGGCCTTGGTCATCTGGGCCAGTCCGGCCGGGTTCCAGTACGCTGCGCTAAAATCGTTGGCCAGGCCGACGAAGGCGCCGCCCATGGCGTTGGCCTTGGAGCCGTTCCCGTTCAGGTTGAGGCCGTTGGCGAAGAGGCCCGTCGTGAGGCCCGCCGCCAAAATGACGGCCAAAGACAGTCGTACGAGCGTTTTCATTTTACCTCCTGATTTCTCCTGATTTTCGAAGAATTTTAACCTATCCTCCGAAGAAAATCCAGAGAAATAATGCAAATTTTTTTATCGTATTAATTATCAGTAACTTACATATAGCGATACCAGTCCTTGAGAGGGGGAAACGAGCGAACATTCGGCAAAAATTTAGAATTGCGGTATATTCATACGGTATATTCATGGAATAAGGATTTCCCATGACCCTTGGCGCCCGCTCCGAAACTAGCCCCATCCGGAGCCTTCTCCTCAAGCACCCCCGCGAGGCCTGGCTCGGCCAGGAAGATATCCGGGATCAATGGAAAGCCCTGGGCTACACCGAGGAACCGGATTTCGCAAAGGCCGTCGCCGAATACGACCGCTTCGTCGACATCCTGCGCGGCATCGTAGCCGACGTCCATTTCCTGCCAGCGGACGCCCGGACCGGGCTCGATTCGATCTACGTCCGCGACGCCGCTTGTGTGGCCGGACACGGCGTCATCCTCTGCCGGATGGGAAAGCCCCTCCGCGCCGGAGAACCCGGCGCGGTCGGCGACTTCTACGCAAAGGCCGGCTGGCCCGTCCTGGGGAGGATCCGCGAGCCGGGCACGCTCGAAGGCGGGGACGTCGCCTGGCTCGACGGGAAGACGGCGGCCGTCGGCCACGGCTACAGGACCAACGCCGAGGGCATCCGTCAATTCCGGGACCTCGTCGCCGAAGAGGGCTGCGAAGTCATCGAAGTGCCCCTCCCCCACTGG
>Ga0315278_10007194_pt1 | contig 10157 bp, 8 predicted proteins | sample YL17G06_0_MG_FD_203880 | JGI IMG/M metagenome (GOLD analysis project Ga0315278, IMG submission 203880) | Sediment microbial communities from Yellowstone Lake, YNP, Wyoming, USA - YL17G06_0 | ecosystem: Environmental > Aquatic > Freshwater > Lake > Sediment | place: USA: Wyoming | collected... | reverse complement strand
GACGCGCGTCAGGGCTTCGCTTCGGGATGGCAGCAACATTGCTTGCAGCAGGTGGTTGAATCCGTTAAAAGAGATTCGACCGACTCAGTTACCAGCTACCTATGGCCAGAATTGACGCCTTCTTCAACCTCATGTTCGAGCAGAAGGCCTCGGACCTTCACCTGTCCTCCGCCAACTCGCCCATGCTGCGCATCAACGGCGAGTTGCATCGCGTGGATTATCCCCCGCTCGACAACGATTCGCTGAAGGCGATGCTTTACGAGATCGCGCCCGACTACAAGATCAAGCAGTACGAGGAAACAGGCGATGTGGATTTCGGCTACGAGATCCCGAACGTGTCGCGGTTCCGGGCGAACTTCTTCCAGCAGAAGTTCGGCTGCGCCGCGGTCTTCCGCCAGATCCCGACGAAGGTGCTCTCGTTCGAGGATTTCGAGAAGTTCGACGCGCCCCTGCCGGCGGTGTTGAAGAAGTTCGCCATGCTCCACCGGGGTCTCGTGGTGGTGACCGGGCCGACGGGCTGCGGCAAGTCCACCACGCTGGCCGCCATCCTGGACTACTCCAACCGCAACCGCCGCGATCACATCATCACGGTGGAGGATCCCGTCGAGTTTGTCCATGAGAGCAAGAACTGCCTGGTGAATCACCGGGAGGTGGGCACGCACACCAAGTCGTTCTCCTCGGCCCTCCGCGGCGCACTGCGGGAGGATCCCGACATCATCATGGTGGGCGAGATGCGCGACCTGGAAACGATCGAACTGGCACTCACCGCCGCCAACACCGGCCACCTCGTCTTCGGTACCCTGCATACCCAGAGCGCCGCCAAGACCGTGGACCGCATCATCGACGTCTTTCCGGCGGACCAGCAGAACAAGATCCGGGCGACGCTCGCCGAGTCCCTGAAGGGCGTGGTCGCCCAGCAGCTCTTCAAGCGCATCGACAAGAAAGGTCGCGTCGCCGCGATGGAAATTCTCGTGTTCACCACGGCCATCGCGAACCTGGTGCGGGAAGGCAAGACGCACCAGATTCCCGGCATGATCCAGGTGGGCAAGAAGCTGGGCAACCAGCCGCTGGACGACGCCATCATGGAGCACCTGCGCATGAAGCGGATTTCGCCCGAGGACGCTTACGACAAGGCGCTCGACAAACGGAAGTTCCGGCAGTTCCTCACCAACCCGCCCGACGAGGACGAAATGTAAGAAAGGACCCGCCATGCGCCGCCACGAACTCGACTACGTCCTCACCAGCATGCTCGGCTACGAGCAAGAGGTGTCGGACCTCAATTTCACCGTGGACAAACCGCTGCAGGTTGAATCCTTCGGCGAGCTGGTTCCGGTCAACGTCGATCCGCCCATCGAGCGGCTGACCCCGTTCCAGACGGAGATGCTCGCGCTGAATCTCGTCGGCGGCAACCGGCGCCTGACCGAGGACCTGCTGCGCACCGGGTCGTGCGACGCCTCCTACTCGCTGAGCGACGCCGCCCGCTTCCGCGTCAACCTCTTTTCCCAGCGCGGCAACCTGTCGATCGTCCTGCGCAAGCTCAACACCCAGATCCCCACCCTCGAGGAGTTGAGCATGCCGCCGGTGTTCAAGGACGCCGCGAAGGAGAAGACCGGTTTGATCCTCGTCACCGGCGCCACCGGGTCGGGCAAGACCACCACGCTGGCGGCCTTGTTGAACCAGATCAACGAGACCCGGTCGGTCCACGTCATCACGTTGGAGGATCCCGTCGAGTATGTCCACCCCCAGAAGAAGGCCACGTTCAACCAACGCGAGCTGGGCATGGACTTCGACACCTTCGCCAACGGCCTGCGCGCCGCGTTGCGGCAGGCGCCCAAGGTGATCCTGGTCGGCGAAATGCGCGACCGCGAAACCGTGGAGATCGGTCTGACGGCGGCGGAGACCGGCCATCTTGTCCTGGCGACCCTGCACACCATCGACGCCGGTCAGACCGTCAACCGCATCGTGGGCCTGTTCGAGACGGCGGAGCAGGAGCAGGTGCGCGTGCGGCTCGCGGACACGCTGCGCTGGGTGGTCAGCCAGCGCCTGGTGCCCCGGGTCACCGGCGGGCGCACGGTGCTCCTCGAGCTCATGGGCTCCAACCTCCGAACCAAGGAGAGCATCGAGATGGGCGAAAGCGAAGGAAAGACGTTCTATGAGATCATCGAGTCCAGCTCCCCCTTCGGCTGGCGCACGTTCGACCAGTCGGCACTCGACGCGTACGAGGCGAACCTGATCACCGAGGAAACCGCGCTGCTCTATTGCAGCAAGCGGGGCTTCGTGTCGCGCGGCATCGACAACATCAAGAAGAAGCGCGGAGATGCCTCGTCCGATTACTCGAACCTGCGCATGAAGGCCGCCGAGGAGCTCAAGAAGGGCGCGCCGCCGCCCGTGCCGACCACCCTCAAACTGAGATAGACCATGTCCAACGAAGCTGAATTCATCGGCCTCAATGATCGTCCCGCCTTGCTGGCTCTCAGCACGCCCGACTGGCTGGACTCGGCCCGCATCGTGCTCTCGGAAATCGGTTACAAGGTGCATGCCGCCAGCAACCACGATGATTTCATCGTCCGGTTCGGCCGCATCCAGTACCAGTTGGTTCTGATCGAGGAGCTCTTCTCCTCCAACACGCCGGAGGAAAATCTGTCCCTGCGCTACATCCAGCAACTGGCGATGTCGTATCGCCGCCATGCCGTCTTCGTTCTGCTGGGCAACTCCTTCACGAATCTGAACGCCCTGCAGGCCTTCCAACAGAGTGTGCACGCGGTGGTCAACCGCGACGAGATGGCCCTGCTGGGACCCAACATTCTCGGGCCCATCGTGCAACGCGTGGTCGCCGACAACGACCTCTTCCTCCACGTATATCACGAGACCCAGCTCCAGATGCACCAATCCTCCGTGGGCTGAGGCGTCGATGCCCGGGCCCGGCAGCCTCTGACGGGCTGACTCCGGGTTGCCTCCTTCGGCCAGGTCCGTTCCCGCCGCCTCATGCTTCGCCTCGATCAGGTGCTTGTCGAACGCGGCTTGTGTGACAGCCGGGAGAAGGCGAAACGGGCGGTGATGGCGGGAGTGGTCCGGATCAACGGCCAGCCGGCCCGCAAACCCAGCGAAACCGTCCGGCCCGCAGACACGCTCTCGATCGAGACCCCGGAGCGCTTCGTGAGCCGCGGCGGCCACAAGCTCCAACATGCCCTCCAGCACTTCGACCTGGAGGTGACCGGCTGGGTGGCCGTCGATCTCGGTGCCTCCACCGGCGGATTCACGGACTGTCTGTTGCAGGCAGGAGCCGCCCGGGTTTATGCGGTGGACGTCGGCCGGGGTCAGCTTGCCTGGAGGCTGCGCCAGGACCCGCGCGTCGTGGTGATGGAGGGGGTCAACGCCCGGCGCCTGTCTCCCGCAGCGTTTCCCCCGCCGTTCTCCCCCGTGGACCTGGCGGTGATCGACTGCTCCTTCATCTCGCTCCGGAAGATTCTTCCTTCCGCGATTGAATTGGTGCGACCGGCCGGTATGATCGTGGCGTTGATCAAACCCCAGTTCGAAGCGGGCAAGGCCGAAGCAGACCGGGGGGCCGGCGTGATCACCGATCCGCAGATTCACGACCGTGTCCTCGGGGAACTTCGATCCTGCGTCGCCGCCACCGGCGGGCTGCACTGGCGCGGGGTGACCGGGTCGCCGCTGCTGGGTCCGGCAGGCAACAAGGAGTTCCTTGCGCTGCTTGAAAAGCATGCGTGACTCGATCCAGCGAATCGGCCTGATCGCCAACCCGGAGAAGACCCATTGCCGGCCCTTGGTGCGCCGGGCCGCCGCGCTGATTGCCCGGGCCAATCGCACGGCCGTGACCGAACGGGTGACCGCGGATTTCACGGGCGTGGCCGTCCCCGTCCTGGCCGATGTCCGCCAACTCGGCGCGAGCACCGATCTGCTGCTGGTCTTCGGCGGCGACGGCACGATCCTGCGCGTCGCGCGGGAGGTGGCCCGAAGCGGCACTCCGATCCTGGGCGTGAACACCGGGGGGCTGGGCTTTCTCACCGCCGCCTCCTCCGACGAGCTGGGCCTCGCTCTCCGCGGGGTTTGGAAGGGGACCTTCTCTGTGGAGCGCCGGCGTTTGATCGAGGCGACGCGGCCATCCGCAAACCGCCAGATCCGGCAGGTTGCCCTCAACGATTTCGTGATCAGTCGCAGCGCGGTCACACGGTTGATCGAGCTGGAAGTCGCGGTGGATGGCACGGTCCTGACCCACTATCGCTGCGACGGGCTCATTGTGAGCACGCCGACGGGCTCGACCGCCTATTCGCTCGCCGCCGGCGGCGCCGTGGTCAGTCCGGATGCCGAGGTCATGACCTTGACGCCGATTTGTCCGCACACGTTGTCGAACCGCTCCGTCATCGTCGGCCTGCACTCGGTGCTCACTGTGAAGGTGCTGAGCTCGCGGGTGGACACCGTTCTGTCGGCGGATGGACAAACCCACAGCCTGCTGGCGACGGGCGACGTCATCACGATCCGGCGCAGCCACCAGGCCATCCGCCTGGTGCGGCTCGCCGGCACCTCCTTCTTTGACACACTGCGCCGCAAGCTCAGATGGAGCGGCTCGAGTCTTTGATGCGGGCCTGCCCTGACCACCGCCGATGACCGGGTTTGCCATGGTTCGGTTGAAGGAAGTGGCCGAACGCGCCGGGGTGTCCATCATGACCGTGTCGAAGGTCATGCGCGATGCGCCGGACATCTCGCCGGCCACCAAGCTCCGGGTCCGGGCCATCGCCCAGCAGATGGGGTACGTGCCGGACTCCGTCGCCCAGGGCCTGCGCACCCGCGCCACGCACCTGCTGGGCCTCCTCATCCCCGCGGCCAGCAACCCGTATTACGCCCGGCTGGTCATGGGCGTCGAGGAGAAGGCTCATGAGATGGGCTACGACGTGGTCCTCGCCCAGAGCTTCAGCCAACTGGATCGGGAAGAGACGGCGATCCGGCGTTTCCTGGGCCGCCGCGTGGAAGGGCTGCTGGTTTCCCCGGTTTACCGCCTGGCGCCGACGGCGCCTGTTTATGACGAGCTCCAACGTCGGGGTGTTCCGACCGTGATCCTGGGAAGCCCGGCTCCTTTTTGCAGCCAGTTCACCCACGTGGGCTTGCACGAAGCCCAGGGGAGCTACGAAGCCACCCGCCACCTGCTTTCCCTGGGGCACAAGCGCATCGCCTTCTTCACCGGGCCGCCCCTGGCCGCCTGGGCTCAGGAACGGCTCCAGGGCTACCGCCGCGCCTTGCGCGAGGCCGAGATCGAGCTGGAGGACCACCTGCTGTTTACCGCCGGCACCAGCATCGAAGACGGGGAGATGGCGGCATCCCAAATGCTCCGTGAATCCCTCGACGCGACGGCCGTCCAGGCGGTTAACGATCTGGTCGCCGTCGGTGCCGTGACCATGTTCCTGAACCAGAACATTCGCATCCCGGCGGAACTCTCCGTGGTCGGCTTCGGGGATCTGCTGATGAGCGGCTTCTTCCGCGTGCCGCTCACCACGGTCCACCAACCCAAGCACCGGGTCGGCGTCGCCGCCACCCGCGCCCTGGTCTCGCTGATCCGGGGCGAGCGCGTTGAATCGGAGCGGTTGCCCACCGAGTTGGTGGTCCGGGCGAGCACCGCCGTGCCACGCCGGTCAACCACTGCCGCCCCAGCGTTTCCCGCCCGCAAACCTGCATCCCCCCCATGAAACACCTTATCCCCGTCCTCGTCGTTGTGGCCCTGCTGGCGGCGGGCTTCTGGCTCTATCAGCAGTCCGCGCGGAACCGTGTCGATCCGCAGCTCGAGGAATTTCACCGGGACGCCGACATGCTGATCAAGGGCCTTCAGGAATATCGCAAGTTCGTCGGGAACTACCCCTCGGGAAGCCCGGTGGAACTCGCCAACGCCCTTTCCGGCCGGAGTCAGACGGACAAGAAATTCCTGCTCGTGACCGACCGCAAGGAGAAGAAGAACAACAAGGGTGAGCTGGTGGATCCATGGGGCACCCCCCTCCAGTTCTACTTCGCGCACAACGGCGTCATGATCCGTTCGGCCGGCCCGAACAAGGCCTTCGAGGACAGCACTGTCGCGTCTTCGGATGACCTGTACCGGACGGAGACGAGGTAGGCGGCGCTTCAGCGGCGGGGGAGTGCCCGTTTCCACCCCGCCACGAACATCCCGCTCCCACCGGTGTCCTGCGGCAGAAACCACAACTGGGACCCGGACCTGTCTGCCTGGAACGGATTCCCCAGGGTCAGCGGGGCAAACTCGGGGAATCGCCCGGCAAACGCCTCCGCCACTTCCACGGTTTCCGCTCTGGTTAACGTGCAGACGGCATACACGAGCCGGCCACCCGGCTTGACCGCGGCCGCGACGCGCTCCAGCAACTGCTGCTGGACCCCAGCGAGTTCCCGCACATCCTGGGGCGTCGTAGTCCAGCGGGCGTGGGGATTCCGTTGCCAGGTGCCCACGCCGCTGCAGGGAGCATCGACGAGCACTCCGTCGAACCGTGTCCGCGTTGGCAGTTGGGGCCCCCCATCCCAGATCACCGTGCGGTAGTTGAAGCATTTCGCCCGGCCGGCCCGGCGCTTGAGTTGGCGCAGCCGCCACTCCGCCCGGTCGCCCGCCCAGATCAATCCCCGGTTGGCCATCAGGTCGGAAAGGTGGAGGGTCTTGCCGCCTTCGCCGGCGCAGGCGTCCCACCACGTCTCGCCCGGCTGGGGATCACAGGCCAAGCTCACGGCCTGGGAACCCACGTCCTGAATCTCGAACTCGCCCGCATGGAACTCCGGGGTACGGAACAGGTCCTCCTCCCCGCGGTACTCGAGGGCATCCGACAAGGCCGGCGCCCCAGGGATCCAGCAATGACCCAGCCGTTGCGCCAGCGTCCTCCCCTGCCCTCTCCGGGCCCGCAGCCACAACCGCGGCTCGGCCTGCAGAGCGCGCACCCAGGCCGCGGTCACGTCCGCATGCTCATGAATCCAGGACGGCAGACAACGCGTAACGAGCTTCTCGTTCGAGAACGTCTTGGGACGCTCCGCAAACGCCTCCGCCAGTTCCAGGGCATGCTGGATCCGGGCTCGGACCGGACGCTGGGCGTCGAGCCATCCGAACCAGCGGTAGTAGCTGAACACGGCGCGGCTGATCGTGCGACGATCTTCGGCGCTCAGCTCCCGGGCGTTCCGCAAGGTCTCGCGAAGCACGTCATCCGCAGCCCGCCCGGCGCCGGCCAAGGCGACCACCCGGGCGGCCCATTCACATCCCTTCACTTCCACGCCGCGAGTGTGGCGGACCCCGGGCGCGATGGCCAGACTGGAGACGGAGGCAGTAACGCGCCGGAGAGCCTGCCCGGCGCGGCTTCAGACCGGTTGCTCACGCTCGAGAGGAGCTGCCGGATCTCACGCCACCAACTGCCGCAGCACGAACGGCAGGATGCCGCCATGCCGGTAGTAATCGATTTCGATCGGGGTATCGATGCGACAGCGAACGGGGATTGCCTCCGCCGTACCGTCCTTGCGGGTGATCCGCAGGCGGAGGTCCTGCTGCGGCCTGAGCGTCGCGTCCAAGCCCACGACGTCGTAGGTCTCGGTCCCATCCAGCTTCAAAGTCTGCGCGGTGACGCCCTCCTTGAATTGGAGCGGCAGCACGCCCATGCCCACCAGGTTCGAACGATGGATCCGCTCGAAACTCTGGGCGACCACAGCCCGGATCCCGAGGAGGCTCGTTCCCTTGGCCGCCCAGTCCCGGCTGGATCCGGTGCCGTATTCCTGGCCGGCAATGACGACGAGGGGCGTGCCGCGCTCTTGGTACTTCAGGGCGGCGTCGTAGATCGGCAGTTTGACACCCTCGGGCTGGAGCAGCGTCTGGCCGCCTTCTTCCCCCCCCAGCATCAGGTTCTTGATGCGGACATTGGCGAAGGTGCCGCGGGTCATGACGCGGTCGTTGCCCCGCCGTGAGCCGTAGCTGTTGAAATCCTCGGGGCCGACCCCCTTGGCGATCAGATAATGGCCGGCCGGCGACGTCTTCTTGATCGAGCCGGCGGGCGAGATGTGGTCGGTGGTGACGGAGTCGCCGAAGATCCCCAACGCCCGCGCGCCCCGGATCTCCCCGATCACGCCGGGCTGGAGGGAAAAGCTCGTGAAAAACGGCGGTTCCTGAATATAGGTGCTCTCGCCGTCCCAGGGATAGACATCTCCGACCGAGGCCGGGATCTCGTTCCACATCGGGTTCTGCGCGGCGAAGTCGGCATAGAGCTTCCGGTAAACTTCCGGCTTCAGCGCGGCCTGCATGAGCCCGCGAATCTCGGCGAGGCTGGGCCAGAGGTCGCGCAAGTAAACCGGCCGGCCGCCCTGGTCCTTGCCGATTGGCTCGCAGGTCAGGTCGATATCCACGTGCCCGGCGATCGCGAAGGCAACCACCAGCGGGGGCGACATGAGGAAGTTCGCCTTGAGGCTGGGGTGCACCCGCGCCTCGAAATTGCGGTTGCCCGAGAGCACCGAAGCCGCGACGAGATCATTCTCCGTGATGGCCTGCTCGATGGGCGCGGCGAGCGGACCGGAGTTGCCGATGCAGGTGGCGCACCCGTAGCCGACGAGGTGGAAGCCCAGCCGGTTCAGGTAGGACTGCAACCCGGTGGCTTCGAGGTAGTCGCTGACGACGCGCGAGCCGGGCGCGAGCGAGCACTTGATCACCGAATCGACGTAGAGACCGCGCTCGACGGCCTTCTGGGCCAGCAATCCGGCGGCGAGCATGACCGTGGGGTTGGAGGTGTTGGTGCAGCTCGTGATCGACGCAATGAGCACGCTCCCATGGCCCAGGTTCGCGTCGAATCGCGGGAACGCGGAGAGCGGCAGCATCTGCGGTGTGTCCGGCGCGGGGTGCTGGTCGCGCATCTCCGACTCGCTGGGCTCGACGCTCGGATGCCGGTGGCCGTAGGTGTGGTCCACCTCCTTCGCGTGCACCTGGCTCCGGACGCGAACGCTTTCGTAGAGGTCGTCCTCCGATTTGCCAAAGCCTCCTTCGGTGATGGGGCGGGTGAACGCCTTGCGAAACTCGTCCTTGAGTTTCGGCAGTTCGATCCGATCCTGGGGCCGCTTCGGGCCGGCCACGCTGGGTACAACGGTGCCCAGGTCCAACTCCAGTTCCGCGGAGTAGTCGATCGTTCCAGGCCGGGGCATGCCGAACAACTCCTGGGCGCGATAGTAGTGCTCGTAAGCCTGGCAGAGCTCCTCGCTGCGCCCGGTCGCCCGCAGGAACCGGACGCACTCTTCGTCGATCGGAAAGAAGCCCATCGTCGCCCCGTATTCCGGCGCCATGTTCGCCACCGTGGCGCGATCCACCAAGGGCAGCGCCGCCGCACCCGGTCCGATGAACTCGACGAATTTGCCCACCACCTTCGCTCGGCGGAGCAACTGCGTAATCGTCAGCGCGAGGTCGGTCGCCGTCACGCCTTCCCCGAGTGCGCCGGTCAGGTGCACGGCGACGACGTCGGGCGTGAGGAAATACACCGGTTGCCCGAGCATGCCCGCCTCGGCCTCGATGCCGCCGACTCCCCAACCGACGATGCCCAACCCGTTGATCATCGTGGTGTGGGAGTCTGTGCCGACGAGCGTGTCAGGATAGTGGATGCCCTGGGCATCGGCCAAAACCCCTTTGGCCAGGTACTCGAGGTTCACCTGGTGGATGATCCCAATCCCAGGCGGCACGACCTTGAACGTGTGGAACGCCTGCCTGCCCCATTTGAGGAACTGGTAGCGCTCGCGGTTGCGCTGGAACTCCATTTCCAGGTTCCGCCGCAGGGCGTCCGGCACGCCGGCGAAGTCCACCTGCACGGAGTGGTCCACGACCAGATCCACCGGCACCAGCGGCTCGATGAGCTTCGGGTTCTTCCCCATCCGCGCCACGGCGGACCGCATGGCCGCCAGATCCACGAGCAGCGGCACCCCGGTGAAGTCCTGCAACACGATGCGGGCGACGACGAATGGGATCTCGGCCGTCCGGGGGGCCTTCGGCTGCCATTGGGCGAGCTCACGCACATTCTGTTCGGTCACTTTCCGGCCATCACAGTTGCGAAGGACGGATTCGAGGACGATCCGGAGGGAGACCGGGAGCCGGCTGATGCGGCCGATCCCGGCCTTTTCCAGCGCCGGCAAGGAGTAAAGCCGGC
>Ga0315278_10007191_pt1 | contig 10158 bp, 12 predicted proteins | sample YL17G06_0_MG_FD_203880 | JGI IMG/M metagenome (GOLD analysis project Ga0315278, IMG submission 203880) | Sediment microbial communities from Yellowstone Lake, YNP, Wyoming, USA - YL17G06_0 | ecosystem: Environmental > Aquatic > Freshwater > Lake > Sediment | place: USA: Wyoming | collected... | reverse complement strand
CGACGTGATCAAGGACTATAGGAAGCATTAGAACGGTCTCCGCTCGCCTGCGGTTCGCCAGGTTCACGTAACACCCGCTATCAGACCCTGTGGGCGCCCCCTCCAAGCCCAGACACAGCTTGAAGAACCTTGGCCCTACCCTGCGGGATTGGCGGGCAGAGTGGTCGCAACGTGTTCAGCGGCAGTTCAGCCTCGATTTTCCTCTCCCGAAAGCCATCATTGAGCCGCTCGGATACATCATCCAGCAATACGGCGTGCGTTTGAGCCGTCCGGTGAAAGCTTACGACCGATGGGTCAATCGCGTGCCTGGCGTGTATCGCGAGAGTGTGCTTCAACAACCCGGCGACGCAGCGACGCCAGCCGCCGACCCAAACTGTCTCGCCACCCTCAAACACTATCGAAGCTTGGTTCCGATGGCCCAGGAAGCCCGCAAACCAATCTTCAGGCTGACCCCAAGCGATGGGGCCATCGGCAATCACGCCCTGGCCGTTCAAGAGTCCTTCACCGACTTCCACAGCCTTGCTGCGAATATCATCCTCATGATGACAACGTCGTCCCAGCTTGCCTTAAGAGTGTAGGCCCTGCGCCCTTTAGCGACTTGGGTTTGCCTTCGATGCCCTCTGCTGTTTGCTGCGCAGTTCCAGCAGAATCACCTTCTCAATCGCCCAGTGTGAGGTCATGTGGTTCGGCGCCGTTTCGTCGATCTTCAGGCGGAATGAGCCGGAGCCAATCTCCTTCAGCGCCTCGCTCACGCGGAGTTCGTATTCCCGCATCGCGTCGGCGTAAGGCAGGCCGGTCTTCTTCTCGTCGTGTTGCGCTTGGCCGAAGCAGCAATCATCGCGGCGGTTGAGGATTTGCATCTGCTTCCGACCCTCGCCGTGCGCGCCGAGGATGTAGAGGTCGGGATAGCCGGCGAGGCGGTAGAAGGACGGCTCGAATTGTTCGCGGTCGCCGATGGAACCGCCGGAGCGCAAGTAGAGGGGAATCGTTCCGGCCACGGGGAAGCTGCAACGAATCGTCGGGTCAATCGCGGCATAGACGGTCGCGGTCCAGCCGCCACCGGAAAGGCCGACGATGTGGAAGGCGCGGTAATCCGGGAAGCGACCGGTGCGACTTTGGGTCTTGAGGTGGTTCAAGCTGATGGCGGTGGGTTCGAGGAAGAACTTGATGGGGCTGCCGGTGACGTTGGTCATCGAGAACATCTTCTCGTGTCCGCCCGTGCAATCGCCGGGTCGCATGTGGGGCATGAAGACGCCAAGCACGCCGTAGCCTTCGCGGAGCAACGCGCAGATCGTGCGCTGCAACCCGAAGCCGGCATCCGTGGGGCCGGGATCGTCGTCGAGCGTGCAGCCGTGGCCGTGATGGACCACGACGAGTTCGCGGTTCGGTCGCGACGGGATGAAGTGATAGGCCAGTCCTTGCAGGCCGGGCGCCATTTCGATGCGGAACTCGTCCACGCGCGCGAGGTTGGTGAGTTGTTTCACCGGGCTGGGCACGTTGGTCAGGACGGTGTCGGGCAGCCGGCGCGCGGGGAAGCCATCAGCGCCCCAGAGGTATTGGATCAGCGCGCGACGTTTCTCGGCGACTTCGCGAGCGGAGTGGATCGTGATGGCGCGGTCGTCGAGCAGCGGGTCGGCGTGGCTGGGGCTGGCCAGCAATCCGATGGCAAGCATTGCCAGCACGCGTCGTGGTGAAGAGCGAGTTCGTCTCATGCCGGGGGGCATTGTAGAAGCCGGTTTCGCGGTGACAGCAACCAAATCCTTTAGCCCGCTGCCAATAAACCGAAGAATGAGCGTGGTAAGGCCGTCCAAGGCTCACGCAATTCAACACCGAAAGGTCACACCGATGAATAACGAATCGCAAAGCAGCCTGTCGGGAACATCCCAAGCTCCCTCCACCTCCCTCTCCCGCCGCGAGTTCGTGTCTCGCAGCGGCAAACTCGCCGCGGCCTCCGCGCTGGCGGGCACGACGCTGCCCTTCGTCCACGCCGCGGAGAACAACACCATCCGCCTTGCGCTCATCGGCTGCGGCGGGCGTAGCAGCGGCGCGGCGGCCAATGCGTTCGATTCGCCCAATGGCCCCGTGAAGATGATCGCGATGGCCGACATCTTCGAGAACCGCCTCGCCAGCGCCCACAAGGTCCTCTCCGAAAAATATCCCCAGCAGATGGACGTGCCGCCGGAGACGATAGGAAGCATTAGAGGCCTCCGGGTGGCGGCGTTCTTCGCCGAGGTTAACATAACGTCCGCTATCGGACGCCGTGGGCGCCCCCTCCAAGCCCAGACACAGGGCCGATTATGGCTGCTGCGCAGCAGTTGTCAACGGCATTCGCGCGACATTCGCGCTGACCCTCCTCAGTTGCAACGCGTGCTGCTGGTACGACCGTCGTCCGCATGCCAATCGGGCGGACCTCCGGCGACGCGGTACCTGCGTACGCCGATCACGCGTATGAGTTGAATTCCGCGACGTCCGTGTCCTGGTTTAACGAGCAGGCCCCGAGCAGCGGCGGCGCCCGCGCCGGACGCGGCCCCGCCGTCGCGCGCAGGAGACAGGCGCGCTGTGGCGAGGCCTCGCCAGAGCTTGTCGCTCGAGAGCTTCGACGACAAGCGGAGGCGGGGCTGGGATTTCGGTGGGCAGGTGCAGATGGCGCAGAATGCGCTCGATCACCGCCGCCTCTTCGATCAGCGCGATCAGCCGGAAGCGCCCGCCATCCTTCGACCGTGCTCAGGATGGCCCTGAGCCACGCCGAAGGGCCACAGCGCGGACAGGCCAAGACGTCGATCCCGCCGCCTTCGCGCAAGCGCTACGGCGTGCCTCGCCGAAGCCTTGGCGGCGGCGGGAACGTTCGGCGCATGAGGTCCGCCCAGCGCCGTGCTTCCTCGCGGGGCGGTCGCCGCTCCCGCCCGCAGGGCGGATCGGGCGCCGGCTCGGTGGGGCTGGCCTCGCGGGGGTCGACGCGCGCTCCGGCCCTGGGCGCGTCGGCAGTGGTGGCCTCGCCGCCGTCGGTGGCGTTCCCGAAACCCACGACGAGCGACCGCCATCCCTCGACGTGGCTCGGGATGGTCCTGAGCAAGGTCGAAGGACCACGCCGCCCGTGGCCCCAGTACACCATGATACAGAATGAGGTTGATGCGCGGCCGCGGGATCATCCCTCGACGTTGCTCGGGATGACCCTGAGCTTGTCGAAGGGTCAGGACGGCCAGCCGCTCCAGCATTTCGATGGGATCGAACAGGAGGTGCGTGGTGCCATCCGCCCACGGGTGCCGGAGTTGCAGCACCACCTGCCCCTCGGCCATTAGACGGAGCCGGTCCTGCGCGACGGTCGGCCGCAACGCGTACCGGCAGAGCCGTTCGAGCCGGTCCCGCTGGCCGGCCTGGACCCACACGCCAGCCTCGAGGTCGAATCCCTCCTGGCGCGCGTGACAGCGCCCGGGTCCGGACACCGTGTCCTCGCGAAGTTGGTCCTCGACTGGCACCGCCCCGCAGGGACGTGCGCGCTTGCCCGCCCGGAGGCCGAGCGCGAACGTCCCCTGCACGGACGCCCCCGCCATCCCGGCCAACACCGGCGCGTCCGCTGCCCACTGGTCCGCCGCGCTCACTCCCTCGTCGCCGTCTCCGAGGCCCCGCCGTTCGAGCAGACGCCTGACGCGCGGCACGATCGTCGCGAGCACATCCGCGACATCCGCCGCCGTCAGCAACGGGGCGGGGCAGAAGCGTACGTTTGCGCCGTCTGTGGCAAACACCCCGTCCATCACGAGCACGTGACCATGAACATTCAAATTCATCGCCCCGCCAAATCGCTGCACGATCGCCATCCCTCGACCTTGCTCGGGATGGCCCTGAGCCATGTCGAAGGGCCACGGCGCCGCCGCGCGCGTCCGGCACCCCAGCCAGGCGGGCCACGTGCCGCAGGAAGCCGAGGACCGTCCGAACCGACGGCGTGACGGCGCTGCAGATGGACATCAAGGTCACCGGCGTCACCGCGGAGGTCCTGCAAAAGGCGCTCGAGCAGGCGCGCAAGGGCCGCCTCGGCATCCTCGCCAGGATGGCGGAGGCGCTGGCCGCGCCGCGCGCCGAGGTCAACCCGATCGCCCCGCGCATCGTCACGATCAAGATCCCGGTCGACAAGATCCGCGACGTCATCGGGCCCGGCGGCAAGATGATCCGCAGCATCATCGAGCGCACCGGCGTGAAGATCGACGTCGAGGACAACGGCCACGTCAATGTCGCGTCGGCCAATGAGGAGGCGGCCAGGAAGGCGATCGCCATCATTCAGGAGCTGACCGCGACGGCCGAGCTCAACAAGACCTACATGGGCAAGGTGCAGCGCATCACGGATTTCGGCGCGTTCGTCGAGATCATGCCCGGCACCGACGGCCTGCTCCACGTCTCGGAGATCGCCAGGCATCGCGTCCAGGACGTGCGCGACGAGCTGCAGGAAGGCGAGCAGGTCATGGTCAAGGTGATCAGCATTGATCCGTCCGGCAAGATCCGCCTGAGCCGCAAAGCGCTCCTCACCGACGAGGAGGGTGGCGGCGAGGCGGCGGGCGGCGAAGGCGGCGGCTCCGGCGAGGCGCCGCCGCATCGTGAGCACGCCCCGCGCGAACACGGCGGCGGCCGCCCCGGCGGGCGTCCGGGCGGCGGCGGCCGCGATCGCGGTCCGCGCCGGTAGACAGGTTCCCTCTCAGCGGCGTGCGCGTCGAGCGATCCGGCGCGCACGCCACCTCTCCCCTTCCCCCATCGAGCACTCCACCTCCCTATTCCCACGATGGCCATGAAACCGGAGGGCGCCGACTCTGCCGTGTCCTTTGCGGTGCCCAGTGACGCTGCGCGTTCGAGCGTTCGTCCCGGAACACAGACGTGCTACGATTCCCGCAGGGAGTCCCTGATGCTTGGTTTCGACCGAATTACGTTCGACCCTGATGTGCTCGGTGGGAAGGCATGCGTCCGTGGCATGCGCATCTCCGTATCCCTGGTGGTGAACCTCGTCGCCAATGGGATGACGGTCGAGGCTATTGGTGCGGAGTATCCGGACCTCGAGCCGGAAGACGTCCGCCAGTGTCTTCGCTATGCGGCCTGGACGACAGATGAGGAGGTATACCCGACCGCCACTGGAGCACCGGCCGCGTGAGATTCCTGGTCGACATGGGATTGAGCGTCAGTATCGGACGCTATCTGATCGAGCACGGTCACGACGGGGTCCATCTTCGCGATCTGCAACTTCAGACCATCACCGATCAGGCCATCGTGTCAATGGCTCGTGCCGAGGGACGCGTCATCCTCACGCACGACCTTGACTTCAGTCGGATCGTTGCACTCAGCGGTTCTCGCGTACCCAGCGTCGTCACATTCCGCCTCGCCGACATGCGCCCGCTGTCGGTCGTTCGCGTACTGGATCACGTCTTGCGGACGCGCTCGGCCGAAATCGACGAGGGCGCCATGATTACGGCGACGGACGGAAGTCTCAGAGTGAGACGGCTTCCAGTCGGTGGCCCCGATAGCCGATAGGGATTCTTCGTCGGTCGATCAGAGGCTGCACTCATCAGTACTCATTGATGAGTGGATCGACCATCCGGTCCAAGTCGGTAGTCTCGCCGAACCACCGTAAGTAGCCCGCAGATCACGCCCCCTTCGGACGATAGGAAGCATTAGAGGCATCTCCGTCCGCTTGCCGCTCGCGAGTTAACGCAACGCCCGTTATCAGACCGCCCGGGCACAGACAACAAGTACGTCGTCGACGTCTATCAGACGCACAACACCGCGCCGGCGACGCGCCTGGTGGACGCGCTGACGGGCAAGCCGGCGGCGGAGCTTGCGGCGAGCGACCTGACGAAGTTCAACGAGCTCGGCCTGAAGAAGGCGGAGATGTTCACCTACACGGCCGCCGACGGCAAGACGCCCCTGCGGGGGATCGTCAGCTTCCCGTCGAACTTCGATCCCGCGAAGAAGTGGCCCACGATCATGGCGGTCTATGGCGGGCCGGCGTCGGCCGGCAGCACCGCGCGCGAGACGTTCGTGCAGCCGACGGCGATGACCGAGTACGGGTTTCTTGTCGTCAATCTCGATTCGCGCGCGGCGCCGGGCATGGGCAAGCGCACGCTGGACGCGATCTACCTGAAGCTCGGCCAGACCGAGATGGACGACATGGCCCTTGGGATCAAGGCGCTGTGGAGCCGGCCGTATTTCGACAAGGATCGCGTCGGCATTCAGGGCACGTCGTACGGCGGCTACTCGTCGCTCATGACGCTGCTGCGCCATCCCGAGGCATTCCGCGTCGCGTCGGCCTCGTCTGCGGTCACCTCGTGGGTGCACTACGACACGATCTACACCGAGCGCTACATGTGGGTCCCGCAGGAGAACAAGGACGGGGACGAGCTGGGCAGCGCGATGAAGTACGCGGACAAACTGGATGGGCGGCTGCTGGTCTACTACGGCACCGCCGACAACAACGTGCACCCGACCAACGCGATGCAGTTCATCCAGGCGCTGCAGCACGCCGGGAAAAGCTTCGAGGTGCAGGTCGGGCCCGACGCCGGCCACTCCGGGGTGAATCAGCAGCGGATGATGGAGTTCTTCATCCAGAATCTCGTCATCGATCCGCCGAAGCCGGCGGCGGTGCCTGCGACGAAATAGCGCCTGGGGCTGCGGGCCGTGCACCCGTCTCAGCGTTGCGACGGCGGCACGCGCGGATCGGGCGGCGGCGGCGGGCCCGGCGGCGGTTGCCGTGACGCCTCGAGCGCGCCGGATGCCGCCCACGCGTCCACCCACGCGGCCGACAGGCCCATGTCATCCTGCAGGGCCTGGCGCAACCCGTCCGAATCGAGATCGACCGCGGTCACGCCGTCGCGTGTCCGCAGGATGCGTGTGCGTCCGAGCAGGATCACCAGTTCGCCGGGTTTGTTGATCCGCGCGTAGAGTCGATCGTTGAACGGGCTGCGGGCGCGGGATCGCTCGTAGCCGGCGAGGTACTCGTTGAACGGCGCCGGGTCCATCAGCACGCGGCATGGAAGGTAGGCCGAGCCGGGGGGCGCATGCCACCAGATCAGGTGCGTGCCGTCCACCGGCTCGACTTCGACCGGCCACACAGGATCGTCGCCGATGAACACCTCGTCGCCAAGCGGGAGCGGCGCGTTCAGCAACATCGACGAATCCACCAGCCAGTCGCGCCCGTCGAGGCGCACCTTGATGCTCGCGTGGGACAGCACGCCGAGGTCGCGCATCGACGCGACGACGAGCCGCGCGTCGAACCCGCAGGCGCGAAGCACCGCGAAGAGCGCATGACTCGATGGCCAGCAGGTGCCTCCCGTGCCGTGCACGAGCCAGTGTTCGAGAAAGTCGTCGGCGCGGATGCCGGGCAGCGGGCCAGCCGCGCCCGTGCGCAGGGCGTGCATCTTCCGCGTGTTCTCGAACGGGACGCGTGTGCACCACGACCCGTACACCGCCGACAGCCCCTCGAGGTCGAGAGACGGCAGCCCGGTCAGGCCGAGGCGCAACAGGACGGGTTCGGTGAGCTGCGGCGGCAACGCCTGGTCGTCGACGCTCATGGGAGCCTCACGCGGACGCCAGCGTCCACCCCAGAGAGAAACCCGTCGACGCGGAGCACGTCCTAATCCGGCGCGATTGTAGCACCGTCGCTCTTCGGGTACACTGACAAGTATCACCGACAATTACCCGGGAGCCCCCATGCGCCTCGAGCGGTTTGGCCTGTTCCTCATCGCCGCGATTATCCTGACCGCGGCGACCCGCCACGTGCTGACCGTCGGCGCGGATGCCGCCGAGCCATTCGTGGACCTTCGCGTCGTCGCGGCGCCTTCCGCCGCGGGCAGCCTTGCCGCGCAGTTGTCAGCGTCTGCCGACGGGCGCGTGTACCTGAGCTGGCTGGAGCCTGCGGGCGACGGCCAGATGCGCTTCCGTCTGGCCGAGCGCCGCGGGGGATCGTGGGAGTCGCGCGCCGATATCGTCGAGGGGCGGGACCTGTTTGCGAACTGGGCGGATGTGCCGTCGGTATTTGCCGCCTCAGACGGGCGTCTGGCGGCGCACTGGCTGCAGAAGAGCGCCGGAAACGCCGAGACCTATGGCATTCGCGTGCGCACGTCGGCCGATGGCGGCCGCACGTGGTCGCCGCCGTTCACGCCGCATCGCGACGCGTCGCCCACCGAGCACGGCTTCCTGTCGTTCTTCGATGCGCCGGGCCGGGAGATCGGCATGGTGTGGCTCGACGGGCGCGCCACCGGAGGCGGGCACGGGCACCAGGCTTCAACCGGCGCGATGACGCTGCGCGCGACGACGATCGGCGGCGACGGCCGGCCCGGGCCTGACGTGCTGGTGGATGACCGCGTGTGTGATTGTTGCCCGACCGCCGCCACGTCGACTCCCCGCGGGACCCTCGTGGCCTATCGGGACCGCTCACCCAAGGAAGTCCGCGACATCAGCCTGGCGCGTCTCGAACGGGGCGCCTGGGTGGCGCCAGGGGCGGTTCACGCCGATGGGTGGAAGATTCCGGGCTGCCCGGTCAACGGGCCGGCGCTTGCCGCTGCCGGCGACGTCGTGGTGCTGGTCTGGTTCACGGCCGCCGGCGATGACGGGCGCGTACTGGCGGCGTTCTCGCGCGATGGCGGACTCACGTTCGGTGCGCCAGCCAGGGTCGATGATGGCGTGACGCTGGGCCGCGCGGATGTCGAACTGTTGCCCGACGGCAGCGCCGTCGTCGTATGGCTCGCGCCGAGCCAGGGCGCGGGCGAACTGCGGGCCCGGCGGATGTTCGCCGACGGCCGGCGCGGGCCGGCGGTGACCGTGGCTGCCGTCGAGTCGGGCCGCGCAAGCGGCGTGCCGCGCGTGGTGCGGAGCGGCAACGAACTTCTCTTTGCGTGGCGGTCGCCCGGGCCGTCGCCCCGCGTGACGGTCGCCGTGGCGTTTGTGCCCCCGGCGTAGACCCTCTCCGGACGGGAGTCATTATCAGCACGAGCGCTACACCGTCACTCCAGGTGCTCCTGGACGGTGCGCAGTTCGAGGACGCCCGGCGTGGGGCCGTTGACGCCGCGCAGCGTCACCGAGATCGTCGTCTTGCCGAGCGTCAGCTTCGCCGGCACGCGGTACTCCTTCAGCACCGGATCGGCGGACGGTGATGCCAGCGTGTGCGTGCCGGCAGCCTGGCCATCGACGAACAACTCGAACGTGAGGCGCCGGCCTTCGGTGCCGCGGCACAGGCACGCCACGGTCACTTCGGTGTCATCGAACGTCCGCAGCGTGTAACGCAGCCAGCCTGCGGCCTGCCGGAACGGGCGGCCCGCCACCGTCCCTTCCGTGAGGCCTTCGCCCTCGGCATCGTGGTCGTGCGCGCTCTTCTCGTCGCCCGCCTGCACCACGTCCACGACGCGGCGGCCCTGGGCAGACAACGCGACGGCGAGCGCGAGCGCCAGGGAGGCGGCGCGAAGCAGGGCGCGGGCGCGCACGCCTCCCCGTCCAATCGTCACGGATCGATGATGATCACCGGCTCCGACTCGCCCTTCGCCGGGATGAGCGCGCCGCCGCTGCTCGCAAACACCATGTAGGAGACAGCGGTGACTTCCGCTACATCAGCGAGCGCAAAGGGCACGGCTGCGCGCTTCGCCACGACCTTCACGTCCTCGGCGTTGTCCATGGTGCCGGTCGGAAAGATGATCGTCACCGGATCGTCCGTAGCGTTCCTGAAGACGACGTTCTGTTTCGGGTTGCCATGCGTCTGTCCCTGGACGATAGGAAGCATTAGAAGTCTCCGCTCGCCTTCCGCCCGCCAGGTCAACGCGACGCCCGTTATCAGACCGCCCGGGCACAGGGCCGATTATGACCGCTGCGGCCGGGGTGTCAACGGGCATTCGCGCGGTTCACGCCTCTCTAGCAGCGCGTACGGTGCGTCCGGCGGTTGCCCACACGACGATCGGGCGGACCTCCGGCGACGCGGCACCTGCGCACGCCGATCACGCGTATGAGTCGAAGACCACGGTGTCCGTGTCCTGGTTGAACAAGCCGGTCTCGAGAGGCGGCGCCCTTCGACTCGGCTCAGGGCGCCCCGAGCGACGTCGAGGGGCGGTGCCCGCCCCGGACGCGGCGTGGGGACCTCGGTGGGCAGGTGCAGATGGCGCAGAATGCGCTCGATCACCGACGCCTCTTCGATCAGCG
>Ga0315278_10007190_pt1 | contig 10160 bp, 8 predicted proteins | sample YL17G06_0_MG_FD_203880 | JGI IMG/M metagenome (GOLD analysis project Ga0315278, IMG submission 203880) | Sediment microbial communities from Yellowstone Lake, YNP, Wyoming, USA - YL17G06_0 | ecosystem: Environmental > Aquatic > Freshwater > Lake > Sediment | place: USA: Wyoming | collected... | reverse complement strand
TTCCCCAGACATCGGAAACGGAGAAGGATCTAATTGATGCCCGAACGGCCCTTGGTCTCTATTATATAAACATAAACTACCACGACCGGGCTAAGGAGGTTGTTGAGCCGGTGCTGCAAGCGGCCATCGAACGATCCTATGAGCGGAGGTTGGCTCAGATTCATGTCATATTGGGTTCTTATTGTTTCCTGGTAGAAGAAGACTATCAAAAGGCCCTAGAACATTTGCACTCTTCTCTAAAAATCGCTAATGAATCAGAGGATAACTTATCTTTGTGGATGGCCCACTTCTGGCTAGGGCTCGTTTATATCATCCTTTGTCAATTCCCCGTAGCCCTTCATCACCTTGAGAAGGCATTGGAGATAAACACCCAAAGAAATAACCTTTGGGGGGTATCCGTCCTCAAGAGCGTAATAGCGAGTTGGGTTCATGGTTTTCATGGAGAGATAGAAAAGGGCTATCTGCTCAGCAATGAGGCGCTCCAACTCGCCGAGCAATGTGGGGATATCTTTTCAAAGGCTTATGGGTACTTCAGCCACGGCTGCTCCTGTTACTACAAGGGGTTTTTTTTGGAAGCGAAGTCGACTCTTTGGAGGGCAGTTTCCGCTTGTAAGCGGATCAATTACTTGTTGCTCGAATCACTAGCAAAAAGATTCATCGCCGATATCCATTTTGAATTGGGGGAACATGGACTTTCGGCCCAATTTTATCAGGAGGCTATTTCTTTATCCCAGCATGGCGGATTCATGCCGTCTTCTGCAAACCTGTACAAATTAGCCATGAATAGATCAAAAGTGATAGCTGGAAAAGAAGGAGAGGATCTCGGGTTCCTTTATTCCCTGGTCACCCAGAATAAAGATAAGGTCAACGGTGGCCTGATGGCTTGCTACCTCGCGGAAGCTCTCCTTAGTATGGGGAGGGAATACGAGGAGAAAGCGGAAAAATTGATCAAAAAAGCGATTAACTCGGATTCGAGAAACGAGATCAGGTGGAGTCTAGCCAGGGACCATTTGGTGTATGGCCAATTATGCCAACGACAGGACAGGAGTAGGGATGCGGCTCGGAACTATAGAAAAGCTATTGAGGTTTTCTCGGCCTGCGGTGCTAGTGGTTGGGTAATTAAGGCCGAAAAAGAGATCTCTCGGTTGTCATCGCAGTAAACGGAACGAACTCGATTGGAGCGACAAGTTATCTTATTCTGAAATTTATTTCTGGACCTCGGTTTTCGCCGGGAGGGACGACTCGCAGCCAGTTTGGTTAAACCTATTCCTCCTCAGGATTTTTGATCTGGCTCCATGTGAAGGAGAGTTCTGATTGGTAGGAGGGTTAAATCCCTTATTTTTCCCTTGACCACCCTTTGTCTATTATTTTGTGCTGAATGCGCCTGAAGGAATTTGTCAATATATTAGAATGGCTCAGGGACTCACCCGATAATAGATTTTCCCTTATCGCCTGTTCTTCGTCCGTGAGGATGGTTTAAAATGAAAGTCCTTTTCCTTTATCTCTTTAAGCAAAACGCCCAATCCCGAACATTGCGCGTTGCACCCTTGACCCATTCGCTGCTTGCCGCTTATACGCCTCCTGAGGTGGATGTGTCCATCATCGATGAATCGTTCCAGGAAATTGATTTCGATATGGAAGTGGATCTGGTCGCAGTAACTATAATTGTCCCCCAGGCACCGAGAGCCCATGAGGTGGCGCGGGAATTTCGCAGGCGGGGGAAGACGATGGTTTGCGGGGGGTCGTATCCTAGCTTATTGCCTGATGAGGCAGCGCAGCATTTCGATGCCGTGGTAATCGGCCAGGGGGACCAAGTTTGGCCCCAGCTATTGAACGATTTCCGAAGAGGCGATTTGAAACAGTTCTATAGAGGCAATCCCGAAGTTCCGCCGGAAACCGTACCCTTTGCTAGACGTGAATTGTTGCATCCGAAAGGCTACAGTATCCTGAATACAATTCAGGCCACCCGTGGATGTCCGTTCTCCTGCACTTTTTGTACTTCCTACGCTGTCTACCCCGGTTTTTCCGCCTTGCCGGTGGAACGGGTGGTCAGGGAGATCGACCAATTGGAAGGAGGCGTATTGCAGAGGAAGATATTCGCCTTTTTGGATAACAATTTAATGGCGGACCCGCTTTGGTCCAAAAGGCTGTTCCGGGAGATGACTCCGCTGAGAAAGTTCTGGATAACCCAAGCTACTTTTTCCATAACGAAAGATCAGGAACTCGTGAAATTGGCGGCCAAGAGCGGTTGCAAGTTAATCTTTTTTGGCCTGGAATCTTTTAACACGCTCAGCTTGCGTAGTGTCAACAAAAGCCACAACACGGTCGAACGCTACAGAGATGGGATCAAACTCCTCCATGATTGCGGGATTTCAGTATCCGCCGGTATTATATTCGGCTTCGATGATGACCATAAGGATATATTCAGCCTCACCCTAGAGCACTGTATCGAGCTCGGGATCGATATCATCGGGGCGAACATACTGGTGCCCTATCCTGGAACAGCCATTTTCGAGCAACTCGACCGGGAGGATAGGATTATTCGCAAGGACTGGTCGAAATACGATGGAAAGCATGCTGTTTTCCTACCAAAACACATGACGGCCGAAGAACTCGAAGACGGTCGCAATTGGTTCAATTGGGAGTTCCACTCCTATAACTCGATCCTTAGGCGGGCCTGGATATCGAGGTCAGCTCCTTGGATCACCTTACCGGTCAACTTGGCCATGCATCGAGTTCGCAATGGTCATGTGGAAGAGTCCAGAAAGAGGGGAAAGGATTTTAGTCAAGCGGCCTAGACTTAATTGAACGTCTTGCGGTTGACATCTTTCCATCCGGAGTGAGGATCCGGTTTTCACGGAATATGATGGATTTCCTTTATTGTTGATGTTCCGATTCTGTCCTTATAATAAGTCGCTGGGAATCTACGGAGGTTTTTAGGCCACAGGCCGTCAATTTGAAGATAAAGGGTTTTCGTTTGCTCCCCGACCCTTTGAGTTCGGAATTATACAGAAACGTTAGAATAGCTTAACGAAAACTCGCAATGAGGTAAGGGCAATCGATCAAATAGTTTAGTAAAGGGGGTAGGTTATGCGGAAGATTGAAAAAATGAGTCTAATCTTGCTTTCAGTATTTTTAACTTGTTACGCCTTGTCAACATTGTCTGTCTGTATTGCTCAACCAGCAGAAAAAAGCTACAAATCAATTCCTGCCCCAAATTATTCTTTACTACATCCATTTAAACGGGAAAAGATGCCTGCTGCAGTCCACTGGTCAGCCTCATTGAAACCTGGGGAGTTCAAAACCATAAACGGGATAATTTTAGAACGGGAACCTGCGGGGAAAAGACCATTGATGATAGCAGGCCTAACGGCACAGCCGCCCCAGAATCTTTTAGAAGACCTGCGAAAAATAAAACAATTAAACCCAACGCAACGTGCTAATACATATAATAGCCTTGCAAACTGGGCTGCAAGTTATTATGGGCGGGATCTTCCATCTGGAAAGCAGAGGCAATTGACAAAATTATACCTTCGATATTCTCAAGAAACGGTCAAAATTAACTCAAAGGAAGCATTGGATAGTAAATCGCGGCAGCAATTGATAGAGAATCAGGCCAAATTGATTACTAATCTTCTCATCGAAGAGAGAGATTTGTTCCTCGGCGATCCAAAGGCACAACTCAGACGTTATGGTAAGGTTGTGGTCAGACCAGAGTCAATTCAACCAGACCGCAAAATCATGGAAAGGGATATTATTTATTTCCTTAGTGGGGAATATCTAAAAGACGAGCATGATAAGCTTAATAAAGAGAGGAATGACGACCCAAGGAAAATACAATATGTGAGGGTTCCTAGTTCGCGACTTGGATATGCATTCATAAAAGAAAAACAACAAACAACGGAGGGTTGGGTTGCGCCATTGTTGGTGGACGGCAAATGCAGTAAAGTGGGTTCGGAGACTTCAACGCAACTAGTTGAAGGTCCTGTGAGTATTGGAGTGGAAGAGCGGATATTTGTTTCTGAACATCCCATTACAGGATCAACCTGGGAACAAATGGGCCTACCCGATTTCTACCATACAAGCATCGTGGCCGGTAAGTGGATTATAAAAAAGACAGTTGAAGAGGTGAAAACGACGACCTGTCAAGCCTTAGAGGTGTATCCCGCAATTGCAAATAGAAGACAGGCGGTTTACATGAATGAATTCGATGGATGGATTATCGCGAATGGGTGCGCTGGCACTTATAGGTCCGATGATGAGCTTCGTGAAGTTGCTCGCTTCTATTGGGAAGGTGAAGATAGTCCCAATCAACTGAGTAAACATATTTATGGAACAACCGCAGACAATAAAGGTGAGAGGTGTCGCGCCCGTTATGGTGCTTATCCTATGGGATTTTATGGTGTCAACTGGGTTTGTCATCAAAACTGCAATGCCTTCGCTTATGTTAAATGGAATATACTGCCAGTATTCTTTTTCGTTTCTGCTGGGTATGGCTTGTTGGGTAATTTGGATATCGCAGATGTCAATGCTCCATGCCAATGTTTCGATACAACCGAAAATCACTGTTGCGTCCCGGGAAACGACTGCTGTTATGCGACCGCGTATGGTGTAGGAGGCGGCTGGGGATACTTGCTCTCCAGCGGCTGGCACCCAGAAATGGGTTGGATAGATACGGAATGCAAATTCACGGAGAATACCGTAGAAATTAATGGCTGGGATGAAGGTCCAAAGGTCGTGCCTATCAACTAAGGATAATAGGGAGAGCGGCTATTCAGGAAAAATATTAAGTGGTGTTAACAAATAAAATAATGCTGGAAAAGATAAAAAGTCAGTTTCGCGGGCATTTCGGGAAAACTACTTAATTGTTTTGTTAGGGGCACCCCTGAAGTCATGATCTTCCAGCTCATTCAAGACCTGCGTCCTCTTATGCTTGCCGGAACCGTCCTTTTTGCCGTGATATATGTCCTCCTTCGCGGCCCCATCCCTCAGCCCCCCGGCTACCATAACTTCGTGGACAAGTGGCCCTTCCTGGGCGTCCGAAACTTCTCCAACACCGTCTCAAACCTACCGTTCCTCCTCGTCGGCATTGCCGGTCTCATCGCTCTTCGTTCGCACGCTCCCGAAGGCGCTCTGCCCGCTCTTCGTTGGGCCTATTTCGCCTTCTTCCTCGGCTCGGTCCTCCTCTCCCTTGGTTCTGCCTACTATCACCTTACTCCAACGAACCGCACCCTCGCATGGGATCGTCTACCCATGACCATTGTGTTCATGGCGTTCTTCACAATAATCATCGGTGAACACATTAGTCCAACATGGGGTTTCAGGCTTCTCGTTCCGCTAATTCTCCTAGGTGTTTCATCGGTCTTCTTTTGGCGTCTCACGGATTCCGGTACCGGGGGAGACCTCCGGCTCTACGGCCTCGTGCAGTACCTCTCGTTAACTCTAAGCCTGTTTATCGTCATTTTATACCCGGCCGCTCTCATTCCTACGTTCTATGTATGGGCCGCTCTCATCTCATACGCCGTCTCCAAGGCACTCGAACACTTCGACCGCAATGTACTCCAGCTCACGGGCTTCGTCAGCGGGCACACTCTGAAGCATCTCTTCGCCGCACTCGGTATTTTCTTCTTCCTGGTAGGCCTCCTTCTAAGGCGTCCTGCATAGCCACCATAAAAGGACATATGAACCGCCGAGAGCGCCTAACCCGTCGTTATAGTTACTTCATCCCGCAATCATCACCTCAACGGTAGTTTCCGAAAGAAGACTTGTGGAGTCCGTTCGGGGCGATAATCTTAATATTTCCACCATCCCCTTCCCTTAATCCACCGGCCATCTCATCGGTCTCCTTCCGGGGGCCTTCTTGGCTTTGACGGTGACAGCCTTCTTGGGTTCTTTCACAATTTTCTTCTTCTGGGGATCTGGCTTCCGGGCAACGGGTTTTCCGGCCTTAACCTTAACCATTTTCTCGGCCTTGGCTTTAGCCGGTTTCAGGGCCTGTTTCTTGGCTACCTTTTTTGGTTTTTCGACTTTCTTTTTCTCGGCCGCCTTCCTTGGCTTTTTAACAGCCGGGGCCTTGGTTAGCGGTTCGGTTGGCTCGGCCGACTGGTCAAGATCGGCGAACTTGATTTTCTTGTAATTTGAGGGCAAACACCTATCGAGAATCGGAAGAGTAATTTCCTGGACAATTTCTAACGGCTCCCCAGAGAAGGTTTTCCCGGTTTTCCCGGCGATGGGGTCTGTCCGGTCAAGGTTTAAGGGTAACGATATGCCGGGATATCCAGGAAGGTGGTTCCAAAGCCTACCGGAGGTAAACCTTGAGGATGCAAAAATCCGAAGACGACCTCAGTTTAAAAAATGTTTGAGGTCAGGTATAAATTTTGCCATCAACGGGGCGATGACCAAGGCCGGCAAAAAGTTGGCTAACTTAATTTGAACAAGGTCCAATACTTTCAAACCAATTCCAATGATAAGTAAACCTCCGGTGGCGGTAATTTCTAAAATCATGGGTTCGGTTAGGATTGGTTCAAGGAAAACTCCAAAAATGGTTATGGCCCCCTGGTATAGCAGGATTGAGAGGGAGGAAAAGGCTACTCCAAATCCCAAGGTTGCGGAAAAGGCTACTGAAGCGACCCCATCCAGGGCACTTTTTATCCCGAGGAGCTGGTAGTTCCCGGAGAGGCCGTCTTGGATCGCCCCGAGAATAGCCATCGGGCCTGTGCAGAAAACAATACTGGCAGTGACAAATCCTTCGCTGAACCGGCCCTTCCCTTGTTTTTGAAAAATCCGCTCTAGAAAATTTCCCAATTTTTCCAACCATTGATCAATCTTAAGGAGTTCCCCGATAATGACCCCGAGAAGAACCGAGCCAAGGATCAATAATATATTTTTTGTTTCCAGGGCCATTTTCAAGCCGATAAGGATGGTGACTAACCCAAGCCCTTGGAGAATGCTGTTCCGCATACTGTTACTCAACTTATGGCCCACGAGATAGCCCAGCAAACTTCCCGATATAATCGCTCCACCATTTATTAAAGTCCCAATCATAGCCAACTAACTCCCATATCTTCAAGCTTGGAAAAAGGTGAACCATTCCGAAAAGTAATTTATATTGCTATAATACATTTTGACCATGTAATTTCAATGGCTTTTATGAGTAAACATTGCGGAGCTAACGCTTGCGGAGGCAAAACACATGCAAAAAACCGTTAGAAACATAGGGAAATTCCTCGCCTTGGTCCTTCGCCATAAACCCGGGGTTGTTGGTCTAGCCCTGGACCCCGAAGGTTGGGTTGATGTCGAACTCCTTATAGCCGGTTCCCGGAAGAAAGGGATTAATCTTGACCGGGAAGCCTTGAACCGGATCGTTGAAACCGACGAGAAAGGCCGGTACCAGTTCAGTCCCAAGGGGGATAAAATTCGGGCTTGCCAAGGCCATTCCTTTTCGGTTGATTTGGGCCTGAAACCGGTCAGTCCCCCGAAGTACCTTTACCACGGGACTAGGGAAAGGGTTATCCCGTCCATTCTTAAGCGGGGTTTGGTCAAAGGCAATCGTTTGTATGTCCATTTATCCCGGGACCGGAAGACGGCTAATATGGTCGGTAACAGGCGGGGCCCGGGAATGGTCCTGAAAATCCTGGCCGGGGAAATGGAGAAAAATGGCTACCTTTTTTATTTGGCTGACAACCGGGTCTGGTTGACTGACCAGGTCCTTCCGGAATACATTCACCCGGTTTCTGGGAAGGGGTGATAACCTTGTTTTTATCCATATGAATGGTGTATATTCCCTCCATTAAATTATCCCAAATCAATAATGCTTAACATCATCCCCATGTGATTGCCAGCTTAAGAGAAATTCATAAACCAGTATTTTGGAGCCATGTCCATTGACCCAAGGACTGTCACAACCTGAACGGGGTCAGTTTATTGGCTCTGCCAGTCGGATCCCTGATGCCGAATCAGGAGGTTCATATGGGAGATAACCCAATGGCTGGTCGCAACGGACCGAAGGCTCCCAGCGGGAATGCTCCGCCCCTGTCCACGTTGATCGGCCGTTCCGTTTTCGTGGTTTTGACCAACCTGGTTACCTTGAACGGGGTGGTCCGGCTCGGGTGGAACGCCGTCCCCCTGGTCCTGATGTTCATCCTGGAAGGCGTGGCCGTCCTGTTCACGGATTCGATCAAGCGTCTTTTCGACAAGGGTGGCAAAGACACCAGGGTCGTTTTCGTTATTGAATGCGCCTTTATCCTGTTTTATGGGTTTTTCGCCTTAATAGTCTTCGGGCCATACGATTCGCTTCAATCCGCGGTGGATGACGGGTTCCGGTTACAACGGGGGCTGATTTCGGGCGAACTCCGCAATTCTCTGGCGGCCCTCGTTTTCATGCGCCTGGTGCGACTCGGACACGACCTGGCGGACTCAGGCGCGTTCGGAGGAAGGGTCCGGAGGAAGCTTCAACTCGAAGGCGGAGGCTGGATGTTACTGCTGTTCTTCGCGGTTATGCTGGCTCCCTTGATCGCGAAGTCCGGGCCGAACCCGGCGGGCGGCTTGGCTGCGCTGGTGATCCTCAAGACTTTGGGGGAGGTTCTAGCGGTGTGGGCGGTGAGGATTCGAGGATTGGACCCGAGATTTCCGCATAAGAAAAAAGCTGATACTCGTACGAGCAGAATAAAAGAAAGGAAATTATTATGAAGGTAATGGCCTTTAACGGCAGCCCACGGAAGAAATGGAATACCATCACCTTATTGGAGAATGCCCTTCAAGGCGCTAAGTCAGCAGGTGCAGAGACCGAACTGGTCCAACTTTATGACCTGAAATTTTCCGGTTGTATAAGCTGTTTTTCCTGCAAGAAACTTAGTCGAAAGGAGGATGGGGTTTGCGCAGTAGAGGACGATTTGAGCCCGGTCCTAAATCGTGTCAAGGGCGCCGATGCGTTGATTGTTGGTACCCCTGTTTATTACGGGTCGGAATCTGCCGCTACCCGGGCTTTTCTGGAACGACTTTGCTTCCCTTACCTGAAATACGCCAAAAACATGCAATCCCTTTTTCCAAGGCGAATCAATACCGCTATGATTTATACGATGAACGTCCCCGAAGAGATGCTCGAAACGATGGGCTATGACGGGTTTTTCAATAGGACGAGAATGATGTTGGAGAGGCATTTCGGTCCCTGCGAGTTGCTATTATCGACCAACACGTTGCAATATGATGACTATGACAAGTACGAATCAGAGATTTTTGACAAAGAAGCGAAAGTAAAACGTCATGCCGAAGTCTTCCCGGAGGATTGCAGGCGAGCCTTTGAGTTAGGTGTTAGGATGGCGTCTGGGAAGATTCCGGGCCCGAACCCAATGTAGAAATTTGACTATGAAGAATAGACTTGTTTTGATTGCTGGATAATACGAAAATTTAGAGGAAAGGAAATAGCATGAAAGTTTTAGCCTTCAATGGGAGCCCCAGGAAAGATGGGAATACAGCTATCCTCATTAACTATATTCTCCGTGAGCTTGAAAATCAAGGGGTGGAAACCGAGTTGGTCCAGTTCTCTGGGAAGACAATTCATGGCTGCATTGCCTGTTACAAGTGTTTCGACAATAAGGATCAACGGTGTTCCGTCAATGACGACTGCGCCAATGACTGCATTGAAAAAATGATTGCTGCCGACGGGATTATCCTGGGGTCTCCGGTCTATTTCGCCGATGTCACCGCCGAGATGAAAGCCCTGATTGATCGAGCTGGTTTCGTCTCTATAGCCAATGGCGGCCTATATAAAAATAAGGTGGGGGCTTCGGTCGTCGCTTTACGTCGGACTGGGGGAATACATACCCTTGATTCGATGAATCACTTTTTCCTGGCCGGGCAAATGGTTATTGTCGGAAGAGGGATTGGGATCGGGAGGAATATCGGGGAAGTCGAAAGCGATGAAGAAGGGATTCAAATGGTTAAAACTCTCGGACAGAGAATGGCCTGGTTGCTTAAAAAGGTTGGGGTAACGTTTTAATTAAGGTCTCCTCATGATAATTTCTATTCTTTCTATGGCTGACCCGCGGGACTGGAAACCTTTTGATTAGGCGTTCAGTCGCAAACGGGCCCGGACCATTTCCCAATCAACCGTTGCATTACTGCACTTCCGTTGGGGCAAAAGAATCCCCTGCAAGGCATAA
>Ga0315278_10007188_pt1 | contig 10161 bp, 7 predicted proteins | sample YL17G06_0_MG_FD_203880 | JGI IMG/M metagenome (GOLD analysis project Ga0315278, IMG submission 203880) | Sediment microbial communities from Yellowstone Lake, YNP, Wyoming, USA - YL17G06_0 | ecosystem: Environmental > Aquatic > Freshwater > Lake > Sediment | place: USA: Wyoming | collected... | reverse complement strand
GGGCCAGGGCGATCGCGCCGCCGCGCCAGCGACCTCTGCGCACCTTGAGCGCGACGGCGGCGCATAGGGAGAGAAGGAACATCGCCTGTCCCCCGTACGTGAGGGGATGCCCGACGAGCCCCCGCACCCGCGCCGGGAAGAGGCCTCCGTCGTGGGCGAAGCGGAGGAGCGCGTAGACGGTCGCGCCGGCGGCCGAGACGAGGAGCGCGGCGATGGCGCGCCGCGACGTCCGTTCTTCGCGGGCGTGGTAGGCCGCCACCGGCACGATGGCGAGGAGAAGTCCCTTCTTCACGTTGGGCCACGAGCCGGAGGGGTCGAGGGCGAAGAGGCTCGCGAGGACGAGCGCCGCCATCCAGCCGAGGGCTGGAAGGTCGATCGGCGTCCTCATCCAGCTGGCGCCGCCGGGCCGCCACCAGCAGGCCATCGTGAGGGCGCCGCAGAGGACGAGGCCGATCGAAATGGGGGCGACCGACCAGGGGAGCGTCGCGGCGAAGAGAACGAAGGAGAGGGCGGCCGCACGCTCGAGAAACGGCTCGTCTCGCGGTAGCGAATTCGGGACCATGGCCGCCGATGTTCCCCCACGCCCCGCTCGGGGTCAAGGCGCTCGCCTCGCTGGACTTTGGCGCGCCGTCTGCCCTAGACTCACCTCCGATGATGACGCCCCGCATCGCCCCCGACGCGCGCATCGTGGTCACCGGAGGCTCCGGCTTCCTGGGACGCCACGTCATGGAGGCGCTCGAAGCGCGCGACTACTCGAACGCTGTCACCTTCCGCTCGGCCGAATACGACCTGACGCGCGAGGGCGACGTCGTGGCCATGCTGACCGCGCTTCGTCCCGAAATGGTGATCCACCTCGCCGCGGTCGTCGGCGGGATCGGCGCCAACCGGCGCTACCCCGGCACCTACTTCTACCGCAATCTCCAGATGGGCGCGCTCCTCATGGAGCACGCGCGCCTGCAGGGGGTGAAGCGCTTCCTCTCGGTTGGAACGATCTGCTCCTACCCCAAGATCACGCCCGTCCCCTTCCGCGAGGAAGAACTCTGGAACGGCTATCCGGAAGAGACGAACGCGCCCTACGGCCTCGCCAAGAAGATGCTCCTCGTCCAGTCGCAGGCCTATCGCCAGGAGTTCGGCTTCGACGGCGTGAACGTTCTCTGCGTGAATCTCTACGGGCCGCACGACAACTTCGATCCCTCGTCGTCGCATGTCATCCCGGCCCTCGTCCGGAAGTGCGTGGAGGCGGTGGAGCGCGGCGATCGGGAGATCGAGGTCTGGGGAACCGGGAGCGCGACGCGGGAATTCCTCTACGTCGCGGACGCCGCGGATGGGATCGTCTCGGCACTAGAGAAATTGGAGGGAAGCGACCCCGTGAACCTGGGCGCCGGTTTCGAGATCCCGATCAAGGAACTCGCCGAGCGGATCGCGAAGCACGCCGGATTCACGGGAAAGCTAGTCTGGGATCCGATGAAGCCCGACGGACAGCCCCGCCGTTGCCTCGAGACGTCAAAGGCCGAGGCGCTCTTCGGCTGGCGCGCGACGACGCCCCTCGACGAGGGCCTGGCGCGCACGGTCGCCTACTTCCGCGAGCACGTCCGCGCCTTCGAGCGGGTCCAGCCCGCCACGCGCTAGGTCTTCGCGAGTCGTGGCGAGCGCGTCGGCCGGTTCCGCCCCGACCCTCTCCGTTGGAATCCTCTCCGTCGTCGTTCCGACACTCGGCGACGAACGCCATCTTCGCGCGCTCCTCGACTCGCTCACCGCGCAGACCCTGGCGCGCGATCGCTGGGAGCTGATTCTCGCATTCGACGGGACCGACCCCCCGGAGGGACTGGCGGCGGATCTCGCGCGGGCCGGCGCGACCGTGGAGCGGCTGCCCGAGCGGCGCGGTCCCGGCGCGGCGAGGAACGCCGGCGCCAGGCGCGCCACCGGAGAGTACGTCGCCTTCACGGAGGACGATTGTCTTCCCGCCGCAAACTGGCTCGCGACGGCGGCGGCGAGGCTCGCGCTCGAGCCCGGGCTCGACGTGCTGGAGGGCGCCACGCTCCTCCCCGACGGAACGCCCGCGCGGCGACGCCACGGCGAAGCCCCCACCTGGCTCCCGACGAACCTCTTCGTTCGCCGCTCGTTCTTCGAGGCGATCGGCGGCTACCACGAACGCTTCTTCGACTCGCACCGCGAGATCTACTTCCGAGAGGACTCCGACTTCGGATTCACGGCGCGCGAGGCGGGCGCACGCGTCGCCCACGACTCCGCGCCTCGCGTCACCCACCCGCGGGAGCATCCGGGTTGGCTCGACCCGATCCGGTGGGCTCGGCGCTACGAAATGGATCCCCTCCTCGCGGCGCGCCATCCGGAAGCCTTCCGCGAGGAGATCGAGGTCGTACGGTGGGGGCCCTTCACCCTGCGGCGCCCCTTCGTGCGGGCATGCGTGGGCTACGTGCTGTCGTGGGTCGCGGCGGCCGCGGCGATGGCGATCGGAGAGAGGGGCGTGGCGGCGTGGTTCGCGTGCATGGCGGCGCTGGCCGCGCTCTTCCTTTGGAGCAAGTGGCGCTTCGATCCGAGGAAGCTCCCCGCGGTGCTCCTCGTCCCGCCCGTGCTCCTCGCGGCGCTCCTTCGCGGCCGGGCGCGCGCCTACTCGTCGGCCGGCCGCGGCGGGCCGTCCATCATCGCCCGATAACGCCCGACGAGCGACGCGGCGATGGCGCGCCAGGTGAAGTGGACGCGCACTCGTGCTCGACCGCGCGTCCCCAGCGCCTCCCGTTCGCCCCGCGAGCCGATCAGGCGCCCGAGCGCCGCCGCGAGCGCCGCCACGTCCCCCTCCGGCGTCACGACGCCGGCGTCCCCCACGACGTAGGGAAGGCCCCCGCTGTCCGAGACCACGACTGCCGACCCCGCGGCCATCGCCTCGAGGGCGACCCGTCCGAACTGCTCTCTTTGGACCGGCGTCGTGAGGGACGGCATCACGGTCACGTCGAAGCCTTCGAGAACGGCGGGCATGGACTCGTGCGGCACGGAGGGAAGAAAGCGGACGCGAGTCCCGAGCCCGAGAGTCGACGCCAAGTCGCGCAAGCTCTCCTTCTCCGGCCCGTCGCCCATGACGACAACCGTGAACTCGGACGAACTCGCGCTTTCCACCACCTGAGCCGCCGCCCGAAGGAGGACGTCCAGCCCCTTCATGGCGAGGAGCCGGCCGGCGTATCCGATCACGACGCCCCGCGCGCCGAGGCGCTCCCGTCCCGCGGCGCGGCGCTCCGCCGACGGCTCGGCGTAGATCTCGAGGTCGAGTCCGTGCGGAACGACGTCCACGGGGCCCCGGTACCCCTTGGCGCGGACCACGTCGGCGACTTCGCCAGTCACGGCGGTGCCCACGTCGCACTGGGTGAATACCCATCGTTCGACCGCTCCGTACACGACGGCGGGTCGGTAGGGATACCGAAAATCGGCGTGAAGGTTGTCCGAGGAGAAAAAGATCGACTTGGCGCGCGGGGCCAGGAGAGGGCGAAGGAGGAGCGACTGAAACGCGATGAAACTGAACGGCTCCTCCCAGAGATGGAGGATATTGGGGCGCGCGCGTCGCATCGTGGCGGCCAAACCGCCGAGGAAGAACGCGCGATTCTCGAAGCCGGGCCAGACTACGGCGCCGACCTCGAATCGATAGCCGTCCGCCCGCGCCGGGACCGCGCGCACGGCACGGTAGTTCTCCACCCATCGGTTCGGCGCGTAGACGGTGAGATCGATGCCGGGGTGAGCCGCCAGCGCGGCGAACTTGCGGCGGAACGGAACGATTCCCGCCGTGTGATCGATCGCGAGAACGCGGATGGCGGCTTCCGCGGGGCCGCTCCTCACGGCGCCGGCCGCGCGCGCGGCGGCGCCGGCCGCGGCACGTCACCCGGAAGGCGTCGCTCGAGGGCGCCGATGACACCGATCGCGGCCCAGAAGGGCACGGTGACCTTGGTCTCGGCGAGGTAGGCGTTGAAGAAGCCGTTCGCCACATACGTCGCGAGACCCGCCCAGACGGCGAGGGCGACAGCACGGTCGCGCGGGTCGGGCGCGTGCCGGAATACACGAAACGCGACGGCGGTGACCGTGACCACGAGCCAGACGGCCAGAAGGAAGCCGGGAATTCCGTTCTCGCTCAGAAGCTTCAGGGGCTCGCTGTGGACGCCCATTCGGACGTAGGTCTGATCGGTGGGGAGCGCCTTCGACCGGTAGGCCGCGTATCCCACGACGAAGCAACCGAACCCGACGCCGGTGACGGGACGGCTCTGCGTCATCATGATCGCCGTGCGCCACCGGTTCAGGCGCTCGAGGTTCGAGATGTTCTGGGCGGAGGACGCAGTGGTCGCGTGTTTCGTGATTTGGCGGCCGATCCCCAGCGTCAGGACCAGGAGGAGGATCGCCCCCACCAGGACGGCGGGCCAGACAAGACGCCTCGCTTCCCGCCTCCAGAGCGCCCAGAGGATCACGGTCGGGGGGAGCACGAGGAGCATGGAGAGCCAGGCCGCCCGCGCGAACGCCAGCACGATGGCGGCGATCATCAGGGCCGCCGACACGCCGAAGAAGAGGCGCCGCGCGCCCCCGTATTCCAGCGTGGCGATGAGCGCTGGCGGGAGGAGCATGGCGATGTAGGCCGCGAAGGTCCCGTGCTCGCTGAAGAAGGGCCGGAACGCGCCGAATGAGTAGGTCGAAGCGATGGACACCAGATTCTGGCCACCTCCGCCGAAGAAGACGACCTTGGCGATGCCGAAGGCTCCCCACGCGGCGCCCATGATCGCCACCAGACGAAGCCACCGCTCGCGCCCGGCGGAACTTCCCTCGCTCGAGACGACGAAGAGATAGCCGAAGAGGACGTACCCCGACATCATGACCCACGCCTTCAATGTGCTGACGGGGCTGACGCTCCACAGCGTGGAGGCGAGGGTCCAAGCGCCGAGCAGGACCAGCGGCAGGTGAATTCGGGTCGGGGGCACCTTCCAGGACCCGCCTACGAGTCCCCTCGCCGCCCAGGCGGCGAGCGCGAGCAGGATCATCGGCTCCGTCGGAATCGTCACCGCCATCCCGCCTCCGACGACCTGCTCCATGTCGAAGGGGATGACGAACCACACCAGCATCCAAGCCCACGTCGGGCTCCGATAGGCGAGGAGGAAGAAGGCGAGGGCCAGCGCCGCCGCGGCGGCCGCGAAGGGGCCGAAGAAGAGGGAGCCGAGGACGACGCAGACGACTTCCCCGACGACGATCGCCGGGATGACGCCCCGCCGCGTCGAGCCGATCGCTTCGGGACGGGCGGCCGTGGTCGGGGACGTCGCGACGGTCACGTGACCGGCCCGGCGACTCCAGGGCGCGCTCGGCTTCGCTCCAGCAGGAGGACCGCCGCAAGGCTCCCCGCGAGTCCCACGATGAATCCGCCCAGCACGATCCATGCGCGCTTGGGGCGCGACTTGTAGATCGGCGGCACGGCGCGGTCGAGCACTTGCACCGTCGGCGTGTCGCGCGTCTCGCGGATGCGCGCCTCCTCGAGCTGCGCGGTTAGGAACTCGAAAACCTGCTCCTGCACCTTGACGTCTCGCCAGAGGCGCATCACCTCGACGCCCGCTCCCGGGATCTGCGCTACCTGCCGGTCGAGCGCCGCGATCTGCTGGCGCACACGGCGGACATCCTCGCTCTGGTCGTCCAGCGACTGCCTGAGGACTTGGAGCTGCACTTCGAGCGCGATCTTTTCGGCCATGAGCCGCGCGCCGACGTCGGCCTGGCCCGCCGCCGAGGGGGAAACCGCGGCCAGCTTGCGCCGCTGCTGCGCGTCCCTGAGACGGTCCTCGGCCGCGGCGAGGTCGAGCTTCGCGAGATCGAGACGCCCCTCGATGAAGGCGCGCGTCCGCTTGGCGCTCGAATTGCGGCTCTCCTGATTGAAACGGTCGAGTTCCTCGACGTAGGCGTTCGCCATCGCGGCGGCCGTCTTCGGGTCGCGGTCCTCCGCCAGGATCTGGATCGTCCCCTCGTCGCCGACGCGGAAGCGGATGTGGCCGGACAGCTCCTTCGCCGCCTTCTCGGCGTCGCGGACGTGGTAGCGCTTCACGAGGTCGAAGCGCTCGATGACTCGGTCGGCGACGGTTCGGCTCTTCAGCACCGAAACGAACACGTCGGCCAGCGTCGGGGCGCCCGGCATGCGGAGGCTTCCGATCGAGCTGGGGAGCATCTGCGCGAGCGCGCTGGTCCCGAGATCGGCTTCGGTCGGAGGAAGGAGGACCGCGCGCCCCTCGTACCACTTCGGAAGGAGAAGGCTCACCGCGAGCGCGAGGAGCGTGATCCCCGCCACGTTGACGGCCAGCATGCGGGTCCGGCGCCGGAGCACGACAAGGAGATCGCTCACGGTCACGGGCGGTGCCTCCTCCGGCCCCGAGGTGGACGGAGCGGCCTCCGGGATTCGGGATTCGTCGTTCATCTCGACGCCTCGATCACCACGAGCCAGACGGTCGCCACCTGCACGGCGACGGTGAGCACGTCCTTGACCAGGGACCATCCGTTCCGGGGTCCATGTGTGGGCACCCAGACGGTGTCGCCCGCATGGAGCACGGGCACGTCGTCGGCGCCCACGGCCCGGCCGGTGGCGGCCAGTGTGACGCGCGTCCGGCGCCGATCGGCCCTGGATGTGTACCCGCCCGCCTTCAGCACGTACTCGGCGACGCTCTTCCCCTCCTCGAACGGCACGTGCCCGGGAAGCATCACCTCGCCCTGCACCATGACGGTTATCGCGCGGCGCGGCACGACGATTCGATCGCCGTCGAGAAGCGCGACATCGGCCCGCGTGTCGCCTCGCTCCAGGAAGGCTCCCACGCCGAGGCTCAGCGCGCGCCGCTCTCGAGAGACGGCCACGACGTACGCGCGTTCGGCGTCGGAGAGGATGCCCTCCTGCTCGCGCGCGAGGCGAAGGAACGCCGAGTCGCCGACCGCGGCCTCGGTGTCGCGTTCGATTCGCACGGCCGCGCTATCGGCCCACTCGGTGAATCCGCCGGCGCGATCGAGGAGCGCGCGGATCCGGTCGACACCGTCCTGAACGGGATAGTAGCCGGGCCGGGCGACCTCGCCCGTGATCCGCACGCGCCCCGATTCGCGCCAATGGGCCTGCTCGGGAACGAAGAGACGATCCCCCTCATCGAGGAGCGGATCCTCCGCGCCCCCGGGTTCCGCGAGCGCAGCGCCAAGACGAATCGGCGCGCGATCGAGCGTTCCCGGGGTGAGGGAGCGGCTCCGCTCCGCCGCGTCGAGCGCGGCGCGCGGAAGGACGCCGCCCGCCACAGCCACCAGCGAGCTGACGCGATCGCCCGGGGCGAGGTCGTACATACCTGGGTGGGCGACGGCGCCCGAGATGTCCACTCGTCGCGTGGACCAGGGAACCACGATGACGTCCGTCTCGAAGACGAGCGGATTCGCTCCGAGATCGCCGGTCCGCTCGAAGCGGACGAGATCGACCCAGAGCGAGTCGGGGCCTCGGCGGACCACGATGCCACGCCGCGCGCCGCCTGGGCTCACGCCTCCGGCCGCCTCGATGGCATCGGAGGCGCGCACGGGCGCCTGCACCAGCACCGCGCCGGGCTTCTCGACGTCGCCGACCACAACGGCCCGAAAACGCCGGGGACGGTGGAGCGTGAGGATGAACCCCTTGCCGCGGATGAACGGCCGGAGCGCTTCGCGCGCCTTGGCCTCCATCTCGCGGATCGTAAGTCCCGCGACCATGAGCGACCCGGCGTCGGGGATGAGGATCTCGCCCGACGGGCCGACGCGAAGAATTCTCGGGTTGAGGAGGTCGGAGGAGCGGAAGGCGAACTCGTCGCCCGGTCCGACGCGGTAGGTGTCGGGGTCGACACGTCCCGCGAAGGCTGGAACATCGCCGGGCGAGGGCGCGGCCTCCGCGGCCGCGGAGAGCGCTGCCGCGGAGGCGGCGGAGCCGAGATCGCCTTCGCCCGACGCTGGGACCGCCACGGCCGGCACCACGCAGGCGGCCGAAAGCAGCAGCGCGAAAACCCCCACTCGGAGGGCGGCCGCGATACCCGGCGCAGGCTGGAACGGACGATTTCGCACGGGATTCAAGCCTTTCATGATGCCACGCGCCGGGCCCCGTGGAAAGCCCCGCGGCAAGCCACTTCCAGGAGGCCGGTCACGCCGCTCCGCCGGGGAGAAAACGTCGCCCGCGCCGCAAGATCCCCTCCCACTCGTGGCGGCGTACCACCAGGAGGACCCAGCCGATCCAGGCGGCGATGCCGATCCCCACCTGGGGGATGGTGCGCGGAGTCCAGGCGGCGAGGCCGGCGAGGAGCGCGAACGAAGCCAGGAGGAGCCGGCGATTCGCGGGCCCCAGCCGGAAGTTGGCCCGCTTCCGAGCCAGCATGTAGTGGAGCACGGCGTGCGAGACGTGGGCCAGGACGTACGCCGTCACCACGCTCTTCAGTCCCATGTGCGGCACGAGCAGGAGGAACGCCACCAGCAGCACGACGCCGTAGACGAGGTCGAAGAGAACCCAGGGGCGGAGCTTCTCCCGCGGAACGAGCCAGATCCCGAACATCCAGGCCGCGCAGCGGAAGTAATCGCCGAGGAACTGGATCGGAAGGAGATCGAGCGCCGGGACGAACTTCTTGGAATAGAAGAGCGGCACCCAGATGGGGGCGCCGATGAGGAGCGCCGAGAGGAGCGCCGTGGTGAGGAGGAAGCCGAGCCGCACCGCGCTCCGCATCGGTTCGGCGGCGTCCTCGTCGCGCGGCTTGGCCGCGATCTCGGGCCAGACGGTCGCCGTGATCGAGTTCAGGATGAGGGGCATCACCATGCCCGAGACGCCGACGCAGACCTGGTAGATCCCGTTCTGCGCGAGCCCGAGCCTCCCGACGAGGATGGAGCGGAGAACGAGGAGCGTGAGAGTCGAGGAGAGCCCCACGAGGAGGGCGGCGGTGCCGTAGCGAAGGAGCGGCCGCCAGAGATCGCGATCGACGCCCCAGGCGCGGGGGCCCGGCGTCGTGTGGGGGCGCAGGAGCCGCCCGGCGAGCCACGCCCAGATCGCGTTGATGACGACGAGCTGGACGATCGCGCCGCGCACGCTGAAGAAGTAGGCGAGCGGGATCATGATGGCGATCCCGGTGATCGCGATCGTCGTGTTGAGGATCGCGTTCGCCCGCACCGCCTCGTGACCCTGGATCATGGAGATCCGAACGGACGCCACGGCGGCGAACGGCACCGACGCCGCCCCGAGCATCACGGCCCAGGCGTAGCCGGAACTCCTGTAAATTCCGGTCGCGAGCCACGGCGAGAGGACGATGGCCGCGAGGGCGAGCGCGCCACCGAGCCCCCACGCGATCGTCCTGCCGGCGGCTTCGACGCGCCGGATGCGCTCGGCGTCCCGCCGTGCGCGAGCCTCCGCGATCATCGTCACGAGCCCGCTCCCGATGCCGAGCGTGGCGAGCGGAACGAGGACCGCGGTCAGCGTCGAGAGCTGGGCGAGTGTGCCGGTCCCCTCGGGACCGAGCCAGGCGGCGAGGATCTTCGCGCGGACGATGGCCGCGACGACGGCCGCGATCGAGCCGATCCCGAGGATCGCGGTGGACCGCACGAGCCGGCGCACGAAGGGGCGCTAGCGGGACCCGTAGGTCCGTTCGTAGTAGTGGCGGAATTCGCCCGAGCGGATCGGCTCCCACCAGTCGCGGCGGGCGACGTACCAGTCGATGGTCTCGGCGAGGCCCTTCTCGAAGGAGACGGTGGGGCGGAAGGCCGTGCGCTTCATGAGTCGCGAGGCGTCGATGGCGTAGCGCCGGTCGTGCCCCGGACGGTCCTTCACGTGGTTCAGGAGCGAGGCCGGCTTCTTCAGATGCTCGAGGATGAAGGCCGCGATCTGGAGCACCGAGCGCTCGTTCCCCCCCGCGATGTTGAAGGTCTTCCCCTCCGTGTCGTCCGCCTCGAGGAGCGCGATCAGCGCGCGGCAGTGGTCGTCGACGTGGATCCAGTCGCGCACGTTCGTCCCCGTGCCGTAGACCGGGAGAGGCTTCCCCTCGAGCGCGTTCGTCGTGAAGAGCGGGACGAGCTTCTCGGGGAACTGGTAGGGGCCGTAGTTGTTGCTGCAGCGCGTCACGATGGTCGGCGTGCCGTAAGTGGCGAAATAGGCGTAGGCCAGTCGATCGCCGCCGA
>Ga0315278_10007187_pt1 | contig 10161 bp, 9 predicted proteins | sample YL17G06_0_MG_FD_203880 | JGI IMG/M metagenome (GOLD analysis project Ga0315278, IMG submission 203880) | Sediment microbial communities from Yellowstone Lake, YNP, Wyoming, USA - YL17G06_0 | ecosystem: Environmental > Aquatic > Freshwater > Lake > Sediment | place: USA: Wyoming | collected... | reverse complement strand
TCATGCTTAATGTCCTGTCTGACTTCCGCGAATCGGGTAAAGGTGGGAACTGGATTGAGGTTCTTTCGGTGTTCTGAACGACTGCATCCGACCCAAAGCAGAAGTACACGACCGACCGCTATCAGAAGGGGGGGGTCTTACGCAGATCCGCATAAGAACCCGTGATAAATGGTCCTACCGTCGCAACTCATTGAAACGACAACGGGCATGGCGTATTCTTCACGAACTGTTGTGGCGTGTTATGCGGGCAGAAAATGGCAGATCCGGCTTTTATGCGGATCCGCCTAAATATTGTTAGGCGCACACTGAGCTACCTACCCCAAAACCTCCAAACCAAAGGAGATTGACTATGCAGCAGGTTTACTCTTTAATCGTCCTCGTGATGATTATGGCAGGGTGTACTGCTGGTTCAGGGAGGGCCCCCGGGACTGAGACGAGACCAGCAGTCGTTTCTTCCACCGGTACTACTCCCTCCACATCCATCCAAGCAGAGAAACTCAAAGCTCCAGATCAGCCAGTAAAGCAACAGGAGCGGACAAGTGTTGCAGCATCCGAAACTAAATCGGCAACCACGAATGAAGGCTTGTTAGCAAAGGCCGAAGAGGGAGATGTTCGAGCAGTCAAAAATATCGTCAACGCCACACCTTCCAAAACAGTTGAAGAGCTCTCTGAAGCTCTTCTTGTTGCTGTGCGTGAATTGGGTCGACAAAAACTATATAACAGCTTCAGTGGTGGCGGGCTTACGGGTAGAGGGCGTTTATCTGGAGGGAACGTAATACTCTTTGGAGATAATACTATTCAGGTGCAGAATCTAACGCATGAAGAAGTGGATAAATTCACGGAAACGATCCGCGTTCTAATTGATGCCGGTGCTGATCCAAACTTATTGGGATACAAAGGATTTATTAGGACGAGATATGATGAAGGAGAAATAAAGGGGGGCGCGGTATCAGTCGGTGTTGGCAGCCTTGGACAAATTGTTCCTGCAGAAAATGCGACGGAATCAGCTTTGTACATGGTTTCGAGTAGTGGACGTGTTGAAGCTGTGAAAATACTACTTAAAGCTAATGCAAACGTGGATACCGTCTGTGGGGGGGATGATTTTACACCGCTACAAGTAGCGTCCTATGAAGGACATGAAGAGATTGTTAAATTGTTGATTGCTGCTGGTTCAAATGTAAATCGAGCTCATAAGAAAGGCTATACGGCGCTTCACCTGGCCGCAATGAATGGGCATATAGAAGCTGTCAAGCAGTTATGTTCTAACAGAGCTGATTTGAATGTTAAAGCCGCTTCAGATAAGGGTACAAGCTATACACCTCTTGGTATCGCCAAACGTTTCCGAAAAGAAGTTGTGGTGAAATTCCTAGAGGCATATGGCGCAAGAGAGTAAAGTATCGCAATACTTCTGGCGGAATTTAAGCCGCCTCTTTGGTGATAGGAAAACAGGGTCGGACTCGAATCATTCTGCGTCCTGCCCGAGCCGCGCTTAACCAAGCACACAGCGAATTCACGCGATACCAGAAATGAGCACCGTATGAGCTTCCTTAAGAAATTGTTTGGCTCCAAAAAGAACACGCTACCGGCGCAGCCAATTTCAGCGGAACAGGACCAACGCACGTGACACTCGCCTGAACTGGATAGCATCCTTGGCCTTCCGTGCAATGCTCCCTAACTCCTCATTCAAGCTGGCAGCCATCGGCAAGCCGATGTTTGTGGCTCAGTCAAACGTTATGCCAGCGGCGCTTCGCAGGGCCGTTGGGCGGCAAGTCATTCAGCGAAATGCGTTTGTTGATTGCGTTTTCAATGAAAAGTTCCCTGATAGAAAGAGAGAGATGGAGCCACCTCACAGTGACCCCACTATCCCCACCATTGAGGTCGCTACTTACCGCCTTTCTTCCGAAGCATGTCGGCAATCGCCGTATGCCCCGTTTTCGTTGCCACGTTGAGAGGGGTCATGCCATTTTTCGCTGCAAGATTGATCATGGCACCTTTCGCTAGCAGCAGCGCCACGATCTCGCGATGGCCGCTCTGCGTCGCCATGTGCAGGGGCGTGGCGCCATTATCCGTCCTGGCCGCGTTGACTGCCGCCCCCTTCTCCAGCAGCAGCGCCACCACCTCACGATGGCCCTGCGCCGCCATGTGCAGGGGCGTGGCGCCATTATCCGTCCTGGCCGCGTTGACTGCCGCCCCCTTCTCCAGCAGCAGCGCCACCACCGCGCGATGGCCCTCCTGCGCCGCCATGTACAGGGGCGTGGCGCCATCAGGCGAGGCCGCATTCACCGCCGCCCCCTGCTCCAGCAACAGCGCCACCACCGCGCGATGGCCATTCTGCGCCGCGATGTACAGGGGCGTGGCGCCATCAGGCGAGGCCGCATTCACTGTCGCCCCCTTTCCCAGCAACAGCGCCACGATCTCGCGATGCCCATTCCACACCGCAGTGTGCAGGGGCGTGGCGCCAGTAGTCGAGGCCGCGTTCACCGCCGCCCCCTTCTCCAGCAGCAGCGCCACGACCTCACGATGACCGTTGTTCGTCGCCGTGAGCAAGGGCATGGTGCCGTTATTCGTCGTGGCCGCATTCACCGCCGCCCCCTTCTCCAGCAACAACGCCACCACCTCGCGATGGCCATTCTGCGCCGCCATGAACAGTGGCGTGACACCGTCGTCTGTCCTGGCCGCGTTCACCGCCGCCCCCTTCTCCAGCAGCAACGCCACGACATCGCGATGGCCATTCTGCGCCGCCATGAACAGTGGCGTGACACCGTGTTCCTCGGCGGCGTTGACGTCGGCGCCCTTCTCCAACAGCAGCGCCACGACCTCACGATGGCCCTGCTGCGCCGCCATGAGCAGGGGCGTGAAGCCATCCGTCGTCCTGGTCATGTTCACCGCCGCCCCCTTCTTCAGCAGCAACGCCACGACCTCGCGATGGCCATTCTGCGCCGCCATGAACAGTGGCGTGACACCGTCGTCCTCGGCGGCGTTGACGTCGGCGCCCTTCTCCAACAGGGACTGCACCTGGATGCGGTCCCCCTTGTCAGCGGCTTGCAGAAGCCCCTCATCCACCGGCCGCATGGCCATGAGTATCGGCATCAAGCCAAGCACCGCGATCAGCACCATCCATCGTCGCGTCATGTGGTCCTCCAAGATACGTCCTAGCTCGACGGGATACTCCCCAGAGCACCTCGCTCGCTCTTCCAATGCGTGATCGCATGACTAAGCGGGTCGCATTCTCAGTCAACTCATGTTCTTCGTCAAGCACCTGAATCACTCAAGTTGAGGGTGGGTGGCGGGGTCGTGTCGGCCACCCCAACAACTGGCTGAAAGAGCAAAGTTTGCCGTCTAGGTTTCAGGAGAACCGACGGTGCAGTATACGGCTAGAAATTGGCAGGTCCGGCTCTTATGCGGATCCGCCTAAACATTGTTAGGCGTCGTTACCGGAATCGCAGTACTGGACAACCACGAACACATCCAAGACCAAGGGCAATCAACACTCTATCCGATGATTTCGTCTATCTTGTTCCCAGGATTCGATTCAGTTCCAATGTAGAGCAGGCACCCCGCCACACTGCTTAGATCCCATGGCCACGGGAGGATCACTTCCGTGGAGAAGTTCAGCCAGCCTGCACGCCATCCTTGCGGAGGCGATCCTCTCACTGTAAACGATCACTTGCTATCGAAACGAGCGACCGCTTCTGGCCGATGGCAGACCTTAGGGCTTCGAGCGCGACCGCCCACAATGTTCCATCACTGGCGACCTGGGTTCGGATTCACACCGCCGCGTTCTGAAATCATACGAGAGGATTCTTTCTTCTCAGAAATCCCACCATTCCCCCCTGGCCCTTGCGATGTTCTTCGCATCCCTCCTATAATGCGCCTCCCTGCGAGGCCCCTATGTCCTTCACACTGTGTCTCTACCAACGCTTTCCCGTGCACGGCTCCGTTACGTACCATGCGGGCCCTTTCAGGGCCAAGGCATCGTGTGGAATTTCACGTGTACTGGAAGCAAGAAGGTGGCCACGATCCTGTTCGGGAAAGGAGTCGTCTTGCCTGGAGAGCAGACGTGCAAGGAAGACGAAACACAAGCGGATGATGAAGCCGAGCAACTGAGAACAAGATTTTAGAAACTGAAGTTATAGTTGGCAAGAGTCAGACGGCTTAAACAGGGCACGGTAAATTTGTTCTCGACATAACCCTTTGTCTGGACGCAGTTCGCTAATAACCGCAATCGTTGATTGCAGTGACAAATTTCCGAGAACAAATTTACCCTGTTCAACAGGGTTTTGTTTATACGCTGGCTCGCATGCAGGAGGATAGTGTCGAATCCTTTGGCGGCGTCTTCAACTCCTTTTTCTCTCAGGTGCAGGAAACTCGTAAGTAGAGCTCGGGAATGAGTGACTTCATGTACGCGATCTGATCTTAGTGGCAATACAGATAACACCTTAGAAGGAGGACGGTCGATGACAAGCTACCTGGTGCCCGGTCGCCTTGGCCTGATGGCCCTCAGTTTGCTGCTTGTTGTGGTGGGTGGGTGCGCATCCACCAAGCTTGAGCCGTATGTGCCGAATCCACCACAGCCTCTAGCAGCACCGATAAAGCTGCGCGTAGCAGTGGTCGAACTGGAGAATCAGAGCCCACCGAGGGAATGGCTTGGAATGGGTTCTATAATTATTCCTGGCGTTATTTATGTTAATTCACAAGTACAGTATACCCCAACCAAATTTGGCGCTTGTGTCGCTTCAGAGCTTCAAGCTTCCAAACTCTTCTCAAAAGTGACCTATTTCCCAACCTGGAGTGGAGAGTCTGAGCCGTTTCAGGGTTATGACGTTATCCTATCTGGAAGCCTCAACCATGATAAGCGGCCTGATTACGAAACTGCGTGGGGTTTCGGTTTCTTAGCGACGGTCCCGAAACTGTTAATGATCCCAGGCAACTGGGAGGATCGAGAGGTATCATTTGAACTCTGGGCTGCTAAGACTCAATCTCCAAGTCATGTCATTTTTTTGAAGAAAATTGAATTTAAAGAGCCTTCAAAATGGCATTCAATCATAGGGGAAGCTGGATGCTGCATCTCACAAGGTTGGCATGAAGGTGAAGGTCAAGTGATACGTAGCCCCTGTCCTACAGAGTTGCTCCAGGCCCCGTTTCTGGAAGTTCGTCAAGAACTGTTTTCAGCCGTGCAACACTAACCCTTTGCGCCACGTTATCCCAATGCGAAAGGCGACAAGAGGAGGATTGAAGTAATGAACAGGCATATCAAACGGGGTTGTGTTGTGGCGGTCTATTTGTGTATTGGAGTAAGCGTAGGGTGCATGTCGACAGGGTCGAGAACGCCGATGCAGTTGCGAGGTGATGCGTGGCAAGCCTTCCGGACAGTTGATGCAGCAAAAAAGATGGAGTCATCCAGTCCGCAGGACGCCATTCAAGTCTATGAGAAGAGCCTTCAAGAAAAGGCCAAATTTGGTCAGCCCTTCCCTCACTACCAAGCCATCCTCCAAAGTGCGCTCTCGGAGAAGCAAGGTTTCTGGAGACGCCAAATCCTCTCTGAGGAAGCTGCGCTTGGATTTCCAGATGTTTTTGCCCGTCATGTGTTGACGACGGTGCAGGCCCACCAAGGGATTGCCAGAGCTCATGCGGCGCAGGGCCATTGGCCCGAAGCCGAGAAGCATGCGACGGAGTCAGTGGGGATCATCGTGAAGCGGGCCCATGCCCCATTCTTCCTATTGCAGAGTCACATTGAGTCGCATCAAATCCTCCAGGACGTTCATGCGAAACAGGGCAAAGTCGGCAAGGCGCTGATGGCAAAGTTGAGCATGGATCTATTGCGTGATCATCTGGAGTCCAAAGGAGGGACTGACGACTTTTATGTGGAGAAAGCTCTGTTTTATGGAGAGGCCGCCCAGAATCAATTTGCAACCGCCGACCAATATGTCAGTGGAGTGAACCAGCGACTTACAGGGCAACACCAAGCCCAAGCAATGACGGCCAATGCGGCATTTCAGTCGAGTATGGCATCATCGGCCTTGGCTCAGAGCGGTGGTACGATGACGCCGCAGGTACAGATGAATGCCCAGATAGCGCAGATGCAGAGCCAGGTATTTATAGCCTTGGTGGCCGCACAGGTCGGAGCGACACCCAAGACGCTCCAGGCAAATTCCACACCCTGGGCAATTCAGACCTTCAGCCAACAGCTCGTAGATCCCAAGCAGGGTGCTAATACCCCAACCATTATGAAAGGGTTTGCGGTCAATGCGGCGCAAGCGGGAGGGGGCTCATACCAAGCCGGGGCGCAACAGGTGACCCAGGAGATAGACGCACTCACGCCATACCGCCAATTTGGCAAGACAGAAGGGGCGACGGTGCAGGTTGAGAAATTCGCCCAGGTCTTCAATAGCTTTCTCACCCAGGTGCAAGAAATCAAGGTGGCCAAGTAGCATCCGTTCAGCGCATGGAGAGCTAGTGACCCTTTATAATAAAGAAGTTGCCAGGCTATAAATTGCTGGAAGCATGGCATGATGGCTCAGTCATTATGGTTGCTGCTGGTGATGCAGACTTTCTCGCATGGGCCAATAGATCGGATGATAAACTAAGAATTAACCAGTTAGTGCTAATCGAATGCAGCTACCTTTTTGTAAAACTGGTCTGGGAGGCAATGCGAACAGCTACTGTACCGCCAACCTCAATGCAATATCGCCTTGAGCTCCGTCGAATGACCTTAAAGGACAAATGTATACTCTTTCCTGACGGACTAAGCCGATTCCCCAGTGGAGCAAAATCTGCCCCAAAGGCTGAGGCATCATTTGACACTACAGTAACGGTTAATGATGATCCCGGAATCCCCTCATACAAACTTGTAGCTCAGGTCTATCGTTGGTTCGGGTTTGAGGATGATACGATTCCATACACAGGTCTGGACGAGAGGGGAAAGTCAATTATTGACCCAACAACAATAGTCAATTTGAACAAAGAAGCATTTTAAAGAGTGACCCCGTAACGCCTTTAACCTGACCGTGGCCCCTTGGCAACAAGGGGTGGCCACACAATCATACCCACCCCCCTACCCTTACCTCTAACCCACATGACCAAGCAGGCGGCATGATCATGCACGGAAACCAGCAGTATGGCAGGTGTTAATACAGTGTTAGGAAGAGCGAAGAATCGACTGGATTAGCGACAATTTGGACTAAAGAGAACCGAATAGTAGAACCGCGAATCTCCAGTAATGACAAGGGGATTGCCCACGCCATCAACGACATGAGCAACCCCCAAGATAGGCACTCTTAATCAGCGGGCCATAGTCGCGCATAAAAGGCTAGTCGTCCGGGTTTCTTAACAGGCCTCCGCCTACCGACAAAGGCCCCTGGTGTTCTTTAGGTTCACCAACCATCTGATTTCTGGACGCGGTGGACGTTGAGTTCTTGGTCACATGCGTGCGAGAACGTACGGGAAGACATGTGGGCAGGTTTTTGGACACCGATCCGCGTGTGAGGTACCTGTTCTACGACCCTCCCCCAGCCGACTCAGACCCACTCCAGCCGAAGCGAGCGCCATCTCTCATGAACGGCTGCTTTCCGGCGCAGAGATTGCCGTAGCGACTGTCGCAAAGTGGCCGTTTGCGGCCGTCGGCATCCGACCCAAAGCAGAAGTATATGATCGACCGCTACCAGAAGGGGGGGTCTTACGCCGATCCGCATAAGACGACGATCTCATCGCGGTAGTGGAGCGGGACTTGTCCTGCTGCCATGGGTTAGGGCTGGCGATCGGTGCGTGCCAGCCGGTTTAGGCAGAAGTGGACAATCTGCCGTAACGGGATTATACAGTCTGTCTAAACATTGTTATGCTGCACAAGCTACTCACGAAACGGAGATCACCCGTGGTAAACGATGCAAGAGACACCAATCCCGCCCGTCGATACCTCCTCGTCTTCAGCTGCGTGTGCGCTGTCGCTACTCTCATGCTTGCTTGTGGGAAGTCGCCGCAGGAGCTATCCAACGATCTTCTTGTTGCAGCGCGGAATGGCTACACAGAGACCGTGAAGTCCTTGGTGGCAAAGGGCGTCGATGTCAATGCACGACGACAGGAGCAGGGCTGGACTGCCCTCCACTACGCCGCATCGGGCGCTCACCTTCAGATCGTTGAGGTTCTTCTGCAAGCCAAGGCCGACCCGAACGCCGTGGGTTCCGCGGGCAGTGGCATCTCCTCGAACCCGCGGGTGGTGGCACAGGCCGGTCGCGTCATGGTCGACTATCTGAAAGGCGGCAGGTTTCAGTTAAAACCTTCGCCAGAAGGAGGACTTCAAGCGACCGATGAAGACGCTGCTCGGCGCTACGATGCCATTGTTTCGCTTCTTTCAACCGCGGAAGCCGCCAAGTAGCCACGCCACAGTGCAGCCTAAACATTGTTAGGCATACCATGAGAAAGGAGTACCGAAATGAACGAAAACGATCGCCAGCTCAGTGGCACCGCAGGCGAGGAACTCGCAGCATCCAGGCCCGTTGACACCGTCCCGGGCCATCGCGACCGCCTCTACGGAGTCAAAGGTTGGCTCAAGTTCATCGTCGTCAGCAACCTGTACTTGGCACCCATCTTTATCGGGCTGGGGTTCATCGTTGCATGGATCGGCTTCATTGATATGGCCAAAGAACATCCGGGTATCATCCTTGTCGGACTTCTCATGACAGGTGGGGACAGCGTTATAATTTACATGGGCATTCAAGCGGCGAGGGCGCTCAGGGACATTCGGACGGGAGCAGTTCAGCAATTCAAGCACCTCCTCAAGCTGCGACTTGGATGGTCGCTTCTCGGAGCGTCATTATTGTTTCTTGGATGGTCGCTCTCCGGCCTCGACCCGAGGGACATCTTTCTTGATGTCATCAAAACTGTAGTGCTCGGTGTGATCGGCTTCACCATCAGTTGGTCATACTTCAGCCTGTCGAAGAGGGTGAAGGCAACTTATCCCGACTGGAACGTATAGGTCGCGCTGCCCAACAACAGCATGCAGTAGACGGCGCTTCGCGCCGCCGCCGCTGCAGACCGTTAATGGGACAGCGCTGAGGACCGCTTTAGGGCGGTGCGATCTCGGCGCCGGACTTCCGCACTTGGCCGAACTGAGACACTCAAAGGGCAGTACATACGCTACCAACGAGAGACTACAGGTCTTCATGAAAACGTCAGTTCTAAAGATCTGCTTTTCCATTCACAACAGCGTCGGCTGTTGGCGACAGTGCGCACTGAGCCTTCGATGACGGGCGGTGCCCAGTTTGGTTTGTTGCAGTACGTTGGCCACATTCGGCCGGAATGGCGCTCCTCACGTGTCGCCCTTTGCCGAGCGATCGTCAGCGTCCTTCAATTCGGAGGCCGCGGCCGTAGGGATTCGTGGGACTGCTGGGGCTGTAGGGATTCCCAGCGCCATAGGAATTATTGATTGAGTCCGGCGAGAACGGAGAGCCGTAGCGGCCGTAGGGGTTACTGGTCGAATCAGGGTCATAGGGGTTCGTGCTCAGCTTGCCGCGATAGTTTCCTTGCTGGTCATACAGCCGTGGGGCGTCTGTCGCATAAGGATTCGTGGCAGATTGATTACTGAAGGGATTGCCGTAGGGGGAGAAGGGATTGTTCAGGCCGTCCGGTTTGAAGGGGCTTCCGGCTCCGTAGGGATTGGACGTGGAAGCAGGATTGAAGGGATTCGCGCTCAACTCGCCGAGATCTTCCGCGTGGACAGAGAGAGGCAGGAGTAACAGGAGGAAGACGATCCACATGGCGAGCCTCCGGAAAGGACACAGCCGACACAGTTAGCCTACTCCTCGTCTGGAGAACAGTGCAAGCAACCGCCAGGAACTGTCGGAAAAGTAGAATGTCCCCGATTTCTTGCCCGCTGGAGATCAGCGCAAGCGGATCAGTGTCTGGCAGCGCCGAAACGGCTTCTGAGTACCTAAAGAAAAGACTCCCGGTACCTTTTCTTTACACAATCTAGCTTCCGATAATGTACTAGCAATATGCCCATTACTCAAAAATCTGATGCACTCAGCGAATGCTCTCTGAGATTGCCCTGAGCTACTCGCGTAAGTGTGAGTCTGTGTCCCGCCAAATGATTCCCTTCAACATTGAATTCGAAGGTTCCCTCTAAGGCGGCATATTTTGTTGAAGGACCAAACCAAACAACTTCAC